>Ga0102924_1005554_pt1 | contig 12172 bp, 14 predicted proteins | sample PaiPotPPM11metaG_FD_80116 | JGI IMG/M metagenome (GOLD analysis project Ga0102924, IMG submission 80116) | Iron sulfur acid spring bacterial and archeal communities from Banff, Canada, to study Microbial Dark Matter (Phase II) - Paint Pots PPM... ... | reverse complement strand
GCGGTTGCGCGCGAGGCGGCTCGGGCTCGGTGGCTGCCGCCTTGGCGGGGGACGGCGTCGGCGCGGGGGACGGCGTCGGCGCGGAGGATGGCGTCGGCGCGGATGGCCTCGGCGCGGATGGCCTCGGCGCGGATGATGGCGTCTTCGCGGATGGCGTCGGCGCGCCCGCCGGAGGGGCGCCGGTCCGTGGCGCCGGCGAAGTGTCGAGCGTCCCGTCCTCGAGCGCCTCGAGGAACGCGTTCGCCTTCGCGCGCTCGGCGGCCACGTCGAAGCCGGCCGCCTTCAGCTCGGCCTCCGCCTGCTCGACGCTCACGCTCGCGGCGCGATCGATCTCGTCCTCGCCCGCATCGTCGGCGAGCTTGTTCCAAAGGTCTGCGTGCTTGCGCTGGGGCATCACTCGTCCTCCTCGAATTTGGCGCCGCGCTCGGCGGCGAGCAAACGATTCACGTGCCGATTGCGCCGATCGGCGGCGCGGTAGAACTCCTCCGGCTCGCGGTTGCTCAGGCGCGCCATCTCGCGCGGCTCCTCCACGCCCGCGAGGTAATAGTCGAGCCAGAGCAGGTTGAGCTTGTCCCCCGCCTCGATGAAGGCCGCGCGCAGAGCGGCGGTGCGCTCCTTCGCGCGAGACTCCTCCGCTTGTTCGGTCTCCAGGCGGACGGCGAAGTCCTCGATGGATGGGACGCCGGCGTCGCTGCGGTCGAGGCCCTGTTCGCGGAGGAAGCCCTCTTCGGCCTTGCGGCGCGTCGCGTCCTCACGAATCGCGTTGGTCTGCTCGCTCCACACGAAGCGGCAAAGGCACTTCGCGAGCGTGACAACCCGCGGGTCCCACCCTTGCTCGACGAGGCGCATGTAGGCCCGATCACGCAGGTCCTGCGCGGCGGCCATGCTGCGCGTCTTCTTGAACGCGAAGTTCAGCGCAATCGAGCTTGCGCCGGCCAGGTCGTTCGCTCGGAGCAGCGACGCCAGCTGTCGACTCTCCAACCGCGTGAGCGGTCGCCCGAGCGCGTTCGTCCCCACGTACTTCGGCCCCTCGAAGGCGGCGGTCTGTTTCTGGATGTTCAATCGTTCCCCCAGCGGTTGGGCGCGGCATGAGAGCAAGAAAAGGCGGGCGCAGGAAGCGCCGCCCCCCTTCCGTGCGAGCGGCGCTTCCTGTCCCGGATCAGGCGCTTTCGCGCGCCTATGCGACGAGGCGGCGACTACTTCGTGGCGGGCGCCGCAGCGTTGGCTGCGGGCGCGCTCGAAGCGGTCGACGCCGGCTGTGTGGCGGGCGGCGAGGCAGTCGGCGAAGCCGGCGTCACCGGAGAAACCGGTGCAGCCGGCGCCGTGGCCGCGGTCGGCGCGGTGACGGGGGTCACGGTGACTCCGGTCACGTTGCCTTTGACGGCGAGCTTTTGCTTCTTGCTCGTCGTCCCACGCGCTGCGCGCGTGGCCCTGGCCTTGGCTGCCCGGGCGGCACGCTGCTCGGTGGACAGCGGCGCTTTCGCCTTGGGAGGCGTGAGGCCGAAGTCCGCCAGAGTCTGCGTCGCGCCGGCGTACGCAGCAAGGACGAGGCGCTCGTAAGCCCTGACAATGGGCCCAATTTGCGCGTCCGTCGCCCGCTCCGCAGCCAGTGCGTCCTTGACGCCAGCATGCGCCGCTTCCACGGCCTGCATCGCGTTCGCCAGATTCTGTAGAACCTGGATCAGCGAAGCCGACGTGTACGCGGTGCCCCCGATCGTGAACTGCCCGTTCGGAAAATGCTTCGTCGTGCCGGCGATGAGAGCCTGCACGTGCGCCAAGGCAGCCGCCTTGGTTTTCGACGTTGTAGTAGACATGGTACTTTCTCTCCTTTCTGAGGGGGGAGCCGTGGCTCCGTCGCTGGAGCGCCGTGGGTGGCGCGCCGTTCGTCGCGCCCCTCATATGGACACTCTGACGTCAGGGCCCGATTCCGCGCCGCAGGAGGAGAAATCGACAGGGGGTCGGTCGATTTCTGTAAGTGCGCGAAAGGACAAGGAGGGAGGGAGACGCGTCCTCGTATCCTCTGCCCGTGCCGCATCGAGCCGGGCAATGGCGCTGCCTAGGCAGGGCCCTTCTGCGAGGAGTCCCCGCTCCGCCGACGCGACGATCGTGACGCAATCGCTCGGTCTGCGTGCGCTTCGCGCTCCGCTTTCACCCGACGCGGTATTTCAGCAGCTCCGCCACCTGGACGATAGCCGATCCGTTGGTAAATCGAGTTGGACACGGGATTGCCTAAATCCGCGAACAGGATGCAGCGGAGCTCAGTCGCGAGCAGCTGTTGGACAGCGCCGTGACGCATGCCTGCGAGCCGTCCAGATGCGTGGCGGGTGGGGAGCTTGTTCAAGGCTGCTTTGAAGATGAAGTACGCCCGTGGTGCCGACACGTGAGCACCCGCCAGTTGGCGCTTGTGCCGGACGTGTTACCGATATCACCGTATGGCGCAGACTGAACTCGGTGGTTGGCGGATTGATGGTTGGTGCTCGCGGAATTGCGCGCGCTCAATACGTCTCAATCTCCTCCGCCTTCACCCCGAGCCGCGCCGCGAGCTTCGCGATCGTCTCCGCGTGCGGCTTCGCCACTTCGCTGCGCTCGATGCGCGCAATCTCCTTCGCGCTGATCCCCTCGAAGTCCTCGCGGCGCAGCCCGCGTTGGAGCCGCAGCCGCCGTAGGGCACCGCCGAAGCTCGCGTCCTTCTCGAGGCTGCGCTGCTTCGCCCGACGGCGCGCCTCCGGATCGAACTCGTACAGGATGGCGTCCGCCGCGGCCTCGAAAGCGCCGAGCCGCACCGTCTGACCGCCATCGGTGACCTCGAAGTCATCGGGCGCCGCTCGCGGTCCGCCTGGGCGCACGAACCAGGCGAGCGGCACGACGAGCGACTCGAGGTTGCCTCGGTAGAGAACGACCCCGCGATCGGCGGCGTCGACGGCTCCACCGATGAAGAGGTCATCGCGGTGCTCCGACGCAAGGACCTCGGCGATCTCGTCGGCCGCCAGGAGCTTCATCCCCTCTTCCTGGGCAACGACGAACCGGAACAGCGCGTAGAGGAGCTCCCGGCGCGCCCCTTCGACGCGCCCAAGAACGAGGAGGCGCTGATCGCCCTTGCGGGATCCGTGCAGCGAAGCGGCGAGGCGCTGCGTCGAGCTCGCGGCCGGCACAATCCAGAGCGCGCGGCGCCAGTGCACCTCGAACGCTTCGCGGATCTCCTCGCCCGAGCGAAGGGTCTTCGGACGTAGCGCCGCGAAGTGCTTTGCGGACTTCCCGTCGTGATCAACCAGAAAGACGGCTTCAGTCATCGTCGGCCTCCCGCGGCGCCACCGGGTTGCTCGGGTACATCGCGTCCCATTGCGCTCGGAGTAGCGGCAGGTTCTCCGCGATTGCAGTGACGATCGCTTCGGGGACGTCGCCAGGGGGCGGCTCCTTGTCCATGAAGCGGCCGGACCGCAGGTTCCACCGCCACTGTCGCGTCCGATGCAGGACGGTGACGTGCGGAGGCTCGAGCCGTTCGCGATCGCGAATCTTCACCCGCCAGCCGCGGCTTTCCCAGGGTGGCGGCAGGGGGAGCGAGAGCGCCATCGTGGGCCCGAGTCTCCATGCTGGACAATATGTCCCCTCATGCGTTCGAGTCAAGACAGGGACATTTTTGTCCTCCCGGGCTCGCTACCAAGCCGGCGAACCGCGCGCCGGTTTCCACGCTCCAGGTTCCGGCGCCGAAGCCTCGTCCGTCCCAGGCGGCCCGACGATCTCGCGAGCGCGGCCGGCCGGACACCGAGTGCGGGTCGAGGGCAACGGGGCTCAGCTTCTACGCTCGGAGCCGAGGCTTGTGCGCGTCCTGGGGAGACCTTTTCGTTCCTACTCGCGGTTCGGAAGCGTCTGGTGGCGCCCCTTTGGCAACGGATCGCGGCATGGAGCTTCCTTCGCCCAACTCGTAGGCTTCGTGTCGTACCTCGGGCGCTGCACGCGCGGGCCCTTTGGCCGCGGCCTCCAATCTGGATGGTCGGAACGAAGACCCTTCCGTTGGCGACTGCGGTCGGTGCGTTCATGGACCGGGGCTGTCTGCTTGGAGTCGCGGTTTGGAGGCTACGCATCGGGCATCGCCCGCGACGAGTCTCGGTTCGAGCGCTCCTGGGCGCGACTTGCTCGTTGCGAGTCGAGATCCGTAGGCGGCTGACCGCGTCCTTTCTGCTATGCGTCGAGGACCTGAACTAAGTGCGGCGCTTCCAGCGCTAGGGAGCGCGGGTCGAAGCCACCGCAGCCCGCCCCTTCGCGTTCGAGTCGCGATCCCTAGGCGAAGAAGTGAGCCTTGTAGCGTACCAGTCGCGGTCCCTTGTCGAAGGGGTGCATCTTGTAGCGTACGACTCGCGGTCCGTTGACGAACGAGCGCATCATGTCCCGTACGGACTGCGATTCCTACGCTACGCAGCGTGGCTCGCGGCGAACGTGTCGCGGTCCTTCAGCTCAAAGCCGCGTCTCTTCCCGCACGAACCGCGGTTCGTAGGGGCAGGAGCGCGCCCGGTATCGTACGAATCGTGGTTCCGAACGTGAGGGCCGCATCTCGTACGGTGATGACCACGGTTCGCAGGCTCCTCCCCGCGACGGGTCGCCTATGGCCCACGGGTCGTAAGCGCCGAGCTGCGCCCTTGGCACTACGAGTCACGACTTCCAGTCTCCGGACAGCGTCCTGTCCGCGTTGGAGTTCGACCCGCAGGGTCATGGGCGCAATTCGTGCGAAAAGAACCGCGATGCCCAGCGTCCAAGCCGCGCCCTTTCTGCGTTCGATCGCGCCTCGCAACGATCTGACCGCGGTCCGTTGCCGCCGAACAGCGGTCATCGGTGATCGTATGCACGACCTCCTTTACGCTCCCTTCGACCCCACGCACCGAACGGGCACGAATTCCCTTGCGGCGAGGAAAGTGGTGTCCCTGGAGAGATTGAGCTCTTCGACCAGTTGTTTGCTGGGTCCCACCTCTTCGTGCGACAGAAAAAGGGAGGCGAACACCTCGTCGTCGCTCGGCGGGCTCGGGATGACCCGTGGAGAAGGCTGCGGATGGACGGCCGCGAGCTGGGCGGTTTCCGGCGTCGTTCCGGCAGGCGTCGACACAGCGTGCGGTGGCGGCGCGTGCTCGCAAGCGGCCAGCATAAGGAGCATCGCCACGGCCAGGGATTCACAGGTCTGCATGATCTGGGGACCGGAGCGGTCCTGCTCGTCGCCGCGTCCTTCGAGTCACCGCAAGCTCGCCGGATGCAGGTCACCCCGGCTGTTGCCGCGAGGCCAATCGTTCTGCTGCGACATGGACGGCCAGAACACGCTTCATCAGCGCCTCACGCTGTTCGGCACTCGGCGGTCGCTCCCGCCAGCCTTCGGCCTCCTTCGCACACGCGAGGGCTGCCTCTCGCAGTTCGCGTTCTTCTGGCCCATCGGGCGCGTGCGACAGTCGCCTCAGGGTCAGGTCGATCGCCTCGAGCACGACGACGACGCCCTTGGACCATGTGTCGTGCGACCCTCGCTTCATCGTCTTCCCCCGCGTACGGTTTCCGGCAGTCTAACAGGGCGATGCGGGCGGCGGGCGGCGCACCGGATGGGGGCCTGCAGGCAGTCACGACATCAAGTCGGTCTGCGCCTACGGAGCGTGCACGACTTACGGCAAATACTCAGAACGGCGCGTCACGGACGATCCCGGCACTTGTTGTCCGCGGGGGAGGAGCGACCGCGCGTCGATGCGTCCCCGTCGGGCGAGCAATGGAAGCGCGCGCCGGATTCGCTGGCAAAGCCGACGCCGCAGGGGGCGATACAGCCGATGCGGATGCCGATGCCGAGCCGGCGGACGGCTCAGCGGTCGGGCCGCGGTCGTTCGAGTCGGGCGGCAACGGAACGTCGTGTCCGCGCGGGATGGCTGCCGTGCCGGTCGAAGTCGTCGCGGTCGCTGCTGCAGATGCGGGCGAACCGGGGGAAGGCTGCACTCCTCGTGAATGGCGACGCGCAAAGATGCCCGCGCCGCCGAGGGCGAGGGCAAGTAGCACGACCCCGACGATTCGCCGTTGGCGCTGGGCCAGCCCGGGTATTTCGATCGGGTCATCGTCGTATTGCATGCCACACCCGAGGCGGAGCCAGTCGGCGGCTTCCCGCCGCGGTTGCGTGAAACCGCACCCCTCGCACCAGACGCCCCATCACGGCCCGCAGAACAGCATGTTGCCGCGGCCTCCGCCGGTCGATCGGCAGGTGAACGTCGCGTTCGCCTGCGTCTGACAGTAGGTCGTCGCGTCGATCGTCCCGCCGTCGGGCGCAGGCGGGAGATCCGCCTGCGCGCAACTCAGGAAGCAGTACGTCTGGCCCGTCGACTCGAACGGCGCGCAGACCTCTTTGACACCCGAGCACTCTCCCGGCACCGCGCAGCAGTCCGTGTCCGACTTGCACGTGTGCGTGCAGTAGCCGGTGGTCAACTGCGTCAGACACGTAGCCTGACCCAGCAGCGCACCGGCGTCGATCCCGGGGTAGCACTGGCTCGGCGTCGTGCACGACTGCCCCGTCTCTTGAGCTGCGCCGGCGGCCGCGCCGCTGCTGCCGGAGCAGGCCAGCGTAACGCCGAGCGACGTGGCGGCGATCGCGGACCAGACCAGACGCTTGGCAAAGTTCGTCATGACATCACCCAGAGTACGAGGGTCATCGGCAATAGACGAGAATCCCGGTAACGTTGGAGAATGCCACGGTTCCAGAGCCGTTGGCGACGTCGCAGCTGCGCCCCACGGGAGCTTGCAACACCGTCACGTCGTAGGTCGCGCCGTGGGGCAGCGCCTTCGAGAAGGTGAACGACCCGTTCGATGTGACCGTCAGCGTATCGTTCCCGTTGTCCTGGAGCACGACACCGCCGAGGCCCAGTCCCGATACGTCGCCACCGATGGTGAAGGACCCCGACTCCGCCGCTCCATCTCCGGCTTTGAGCACGCCGGCTTCCGCGAACGCGTCCGGCGCGTCCGCGTCGGCCGGCGTGCTCCCGTCCGTGATCGGGCCCGCCTCGTCTGTATCCGCTGCACCGGCATCCGGCATCCCCCTGCCGGCGGACGAGGCCCCACCGTCGTGAGTGGAGGCGGCGCCGAACGGAGCGCCGCCACACCCGACCACGCTGCCGCAGCCGACCAGAAGGAGCGGGACGAGCGGGCGTATCACGATCAGTCGTGCCGGCCGAGGACGTCGGGAACGTTCACGTCGGGCATTCCCACGTCGGGAGCGCTCGCGTCGCGGGGTCCGACGGGGGTGCAGTGGTCGCTGACGCAGACCATCTGGCTCCCGCAGACGTTGTTGCACGCGCCGCAGTTGTTCGGGTCGTTCGTCGTGTTGACGCACCCTGCGGCGCACATCGTCGTCGTCGCGGGACAGCCGCAACCGCCGTTCGCGCAGGTCTGGCCGCCGGTGCACGTAACCCCGCACCCGCCGCAGTTGCTCGGATCGTTCGAGACGTCCACGCACGCGCCGTTGCAGTCGATGAGCGGCGGACTGCACGTCGTCGCGCACGAGCCCTTGCTGCACACCTGGGGTGAGGTACACGCCGTCGCGCAGCCACCGCAGTGGGCCGGGTCGGTCATCGTGTTGACGCACACGCCGCCGCAGAGCGTGTCACCGGCGCTGCAAGCGCACATGCTCAAGTTGCATGTCGTTCCGCCGGTGCACGCGATCCCGCACCCGCCGCAGTTGCTCGGGTCGGCCGTCGTATCGACGCAGCTTCCGCCGCAGAGCGTCTGGCCCGCAGGGCACGTCGTCACGCAGGTGCCTCCGGAGCACGCCTGATTGGCGCCGCACGCCTTGCCGCACGCACCGCAGTTGTTCGGGTCGTTGCTCGTGTCGACGCAGCTTCCGCTGCAGAGCGTTTGCGGGGCGGCGCAGGCGCACGCGCCGTTCACGCACGCGGTGCCGCCGCCGCAAACGGTGCCACAGGTCCCGCAGTTGGCGCTGTCGGATTTGACGTCGACGCACGCGCTCGCGCAGGCCGTGAGCCCCGTGCCGCAGGTCGTCCCGCAGACCCCGGCGCTGCATACCTGGGTGGCGCCGCATGCGTTGCCGCACGAACCGCAATTTGCCGGGTCGCTGCCGGTGTCGACGCAGGCGCCGCCGCAGGCGGTCGCGCCTTGCGGGCAGACGCAGGCGCTGCCGCTGCAGATCTGCGTCGCGCCGCAGGCCTTCCCGCATCCCCCGCAGTTGGCAGGGTCGCTCGTCGTGTCGACGCACGAGCTCGTGCAGTTCGTGAGTGTGCCCGAGCAACTGGCCGAGCACACGCCGAGGTTGCAGGCCTGCGCGCTCGCGCACGCCGTGGCGCAGGCGCCGCAGTTCTTGGGGTCCGTCGCCAGGTCGACGCAGGCGCCCCCGCACATGGCGTCGTTGGCCCCGACGCAAAGGACGCCGCCTTCGCTGGCGCCGTCGCCGCCGGAGGACGATCCCGTTTCGGAGGCCGCCATCGAATCGTTGCCCGCCTCCGCCGAGGGCATCGAGTCGCTTCCGGACGACGAGTCGCTTCCGGACGACGAGTCGCTTCCGGACGACGAGTCGCTTCCGGACGACGAGTCGCTTCCGGACGACGAGTCGCCCCCCGACGACGACGAAGTGCCATCGGTCGAAGAATCGACGGCGTTTCCGCCGTCGTCGCCGGTCACCGCCGAGCTGCCGCTTCCGCCGCAACTGGCCGCGGACACGCCGGGCATTGCAAAGAGACATACCCATGCAATGGCGCGCAGGCGCCCGAAGACAGGATCCATACCTCACCTCCCAAATGGTGGGTTTGCGTCGACGGTTCGGCGTCGAGCAATGCGCGCGCCACACCGGCTATCGAAGTCGCGTGAGTGGACGGAAGATCGGCCACCCATGTGACAAGGGCCGGTCAGGCGCCTTGCCGACCCGAGCGATATGGCTCGCGGCGATGCTCGTTCGTGGCGGTCTGCGTACGTACCGCCTCCCAGACCGCTCCGATCGGCGAAGAGATTTCTGCGCGACACCGCCACGGCATGCCTCTGATCGCGATGTCATAGGATGTTGCGTCGAAAGGGCGATTGTGTCCTTCGGCGCAAAGGGAGCAATCGAAAGTAGTAGCCGCCGGACAAAGCGACGGTCGAGCGCTCGTGGAAGCCCAAAACGAGCGCCGGGGCTGTCGTATCGTACCCTCTCGGCAACCGTGATTTTTCTGAACCCGGCACGAATTGCTGCGGGTAGGCCTCAGTATGGTCAGGGGAGTGACCGGCGTTCGCGCCGGGGCTCGTTCTTCTGCCGTGTGGTTCGGAGCCATCATTCACGAAGCCGTGAAGACCTGACACCGGCCGCGCAATCGCACATCGTACGGACAAAATTCTCTGTCGATTGTTTACAAAGTTCGGTTGGAAGCATGCTGCTACTATCGACTGCATGACTATGCGCCGACGTCTGCTGGTCGCGTGGGCCGTCGTGGTGTCGCCGTTGCTGCTGGCGGGCCTTTTCCCCGCTTGCGGAGGGAGCAGCAGCGGCTTGGGCAACGGAGCCGGCGACGGGGGAGACGCCAGGAGCAGCAGCAGCGGCGCCGTCGGGGGCGGCAGCGTCGGCATGCCGACCTTCGGCGACGGAGGGTGCTCGCAGCTCGGCGCTGCCTGCAAGAGCGGCGCGGCGTGCTGCTCGGGCAACTGCGCCAACGGCGTCTGCGACTACCCGGCGTGCGACGCGGATGGCACCGCGTGCACGACGAACGCCCAGTGCTGCAGCGGGTCGTGCACCGCCGGCACCTGCGCGGCGTTGAACACGACTTGCAGCACGCAGGGTAACCCCTGCGGCAGCAAACCTTGCTGCTCGGGGCTCTGCACGAACGGCACGTGCCAGCCGTCGTCGTTCTGCCAGCAGACCGGCGATGTGTGCCACCTGGGTACCGACTGCTGCACGGGCGTCTGCAACGTGGCCTCGGGTCAGCCGCTGGGGACCTGCGGCTCGCCGGTGACCGGCGCGGCCAACTGCACGATGCCCGATGGCGTCCTCTGCGGCGGCACGGCCGCCGACGGCGGAGCGACCTACGTGGACGGTGGCGTCCCGGCGTGCGGCGGGGGCTGCTGCAGCCGTTCGTGTGCACCGTGGGGACCGACCGGCGTGCTCGTTTGCCAGCCGGCCACGGGCTGCCACACCATCGGCGACCTGTGCACGAAGGACGGCGATTGCTGCGGCGGCAAGGGCGTGCCCAGCGCGCCCGCGCCGAACGGCATGAACGTCACCTGCCAGATCAACCCCGGGGCCACGGTCGGCATCTGCGCGCTGTCGGGTCGGAGTTGCGAGCCGAATGGCGCCGTCTGCAAGCTGTCGACGATGTCGTGCAACTCGACGTGCGACTGCTGCTCGGGCAACTGCGAGACGATGGACACCTGCAAGCAGGACAACGACGGCGTGCCCCGGTGCGCCAACGCGCACTGCGCCGATGCGGGCGGGGCGTGCGCCTCGAGCGCGGACTGCTGCAACGGCGCGCCGTGCGTGCCGACGGCGGGCGGCTCCTACCAGTGCTTCGGCTCCGCGTGCGTCTCGTGCGGCGGCGCATGCACCGCGACCAGCGACTGCTGCGCGGGCACCACGTGCAACGTCGCGCCCGGCAGCACGAACGGCAGGTGCGGCCCCTGCGGCACGAGCAGCTCGTCGTCGGGCGGAAGCTCGTCGGGTGGCAGCTCCTCCGGAAGCGGATCGAGCAGCGGCTCGTCCTCGAGCAGCGGGAGCTCGTCCGGCGGCAGCTGCGCGGCGTACGGACAAGTGTGCACGACCAGCGCCGACTGCTGCAACGGCGTGCCCTGCTCGAGCGGTCGCTGCTTCTTTCCGATCCAGTGACCCCTGCGCGAACCTCCGGACTGCGAGGACGGACGTTGCCGGGCGGCAGACGGGCGCGCCGGACGCCAGGATGGGGTTGTGCGGAAACGGAGCTTCATGCAATGGGCTGTCGCCGCGGCGGCGGCGGGCCTCGCGTCCGGGCGCGCGATCTTCGGCGGCTCGATCATCGAGAAGGCGGCGCACGCCGAGCGGATGCAGTGCGACGCGACGACCGCCCAGGACGAGGTGCGCGTCCTCCAGACGACGCTCGTGCTGCAAGTCGAGGGACGATACGCGTATCACGAGAGCGGCATCGGCAAGGTGACCGCGACGCGCGTCGTTCTCTGACGCGCACGCGTCGCTCACCGAGGCTCGTTCGACGGTTCGTCCGGTTCGGGCGGTTCCTCGCCCGAGACCTTTTCACTCGCTTCTTCGAGCCGCTTCCCCTCGAGCATCCGCGCCGCCCGTTCGCGGTCGGCGTTCTCGCGATCCTTCTGCGCCTGCGTGCGGCCGTGCCGGACCCGGTTGATCTCCGCTCGCTTCGCTTTCTCTTCGCGGAGCTTCTTCTTTCGGAAGCGGTTCAAGTTGACGACGTTCCCAGCCATTGCCGTCACGTTGCCACAGCCGGTCCTTCCCTTCGATCTACTTCCACCCATCGCGTGGGGCACCGAGGAGAAAACGACCGCGATCGCGCCGCGTGAGCTTGGTGCGGCGATGGCCTCGGTCCGTCCGTTGCGCCGAGGCGATGTCTCGCCGAGGCGCTCTCAGCTCGTCCGTCCACCTTCGCGGACGCGAGCCACGCGAGCGCCATCGGCGTCTCCTCGAGCACGCGCGGCCGGGGTCCGGGCGGGGAGCTCAAGAATGACCGCGAACGCTCGAACGGCCTCGTGTGGTTTCGCCTTGCGTTTCGGCCGAGGAGCTGGCATGCTCCGCCCCCTCACAGAGCGTTCACCGCGTACGAACGACTACGTCCACTCGATTTCTCGGGATTCCGGACTGGCCTCGACCTGGCAACGACGCGTGGGAGCCGAAGGAAGCTTCGGCGGCCCCTTCCGATGCTACGGCTCGTTGGACGGCGGCAAATTCTCAGCCGGAATTGAAATCGAGAACAAGAACATGGGTAATCGTCTCTACGTTGGAAATCTTTCGTTCAGCGCGACCAACGACACGGTCCGCACCGCCTTCGCCTCGTTCGGCGACATCACCGACGTGCACGTCGTGTCCGATCGCGAGACCGGTCAGTCGCGGGGCTTCGGCTTTGTGACGATGGGCAGCGCCGACGCCGCCCAGAGGGCGATCGCCGAGATGAACGGCGCGATGCTCGACGGCCGTGCGCTGAAGGTCAACGAGGCCGAGGAGCGCCAGGGCGGCGGCGGCGGCGGCGGTGGT
>Ga0102924_1005552_pt1 | contig 12177 bp, 14 predicted proteins | sample PaiPotPPM11metaG_FD_80116 | JGI IMG/M metagenome (GOLD analysis project Ga0102924, IMG submission 80116) | Iron sulfur acid spring bacterial and archeal communities from Banff, Canada, to study Microbial Dark Matter (Phase II) - Paint Pots PPM... ... | reverse complement strand
GCTGGATCGTGCAGTGGACCACTGGCCGCCCGGCAGCGCGAAAAGCCTGGACGAGGCGCGCGATGTTGGGCACCATCCCCCGGTCCGTCGCGTGGTCGGCGATGCCTTTGAAGATGGCCACACCGGGGTCGAGGATCCCTCGCTGGCATTCGCTGATGACGAGCGCCGCTCGCTCCAGGTCCGTCATGCTTTGCCGACGAACGCCGCGACGGCGTCGGGATTCTCGTAGGGGACCATGTGGCCTCCGCCGGGCACGACCTCCAGCGCGGCATGCGCGAGGAGCTTGGCCCACCGCTCGGCGTAGGGGAGTGGAAGGAGCGCATCGTTCTCACCCCACACCAGCGTCGTCGGTGTCGTTACCCGGTACAGCCGCTTCGCTAGCCGGCGGTCGGGGATTGGGAACAAGATCTTGCCTGCCGTGCCCAGCCTGCGGGTGTTGCCGATGTAGAAGTCCTTCAGGACGTCGAGGTCGCCGAAGCCCTCGCCGGCCGACAGGAGGAGGCGAGCGCCGAGCTCGGCATCGGCGAACAGAACCCGGGGGAACTCGTAGGGCAGCATGCTGAACAGGTCCGGCACGGGGTGCTCGTCGAGCCAGATCCCGAGTGGAGCCACCAAGACCAGGCGCGAGAGCCCTGCGGGACACGCGGCCGCCATCTCCGCGGCGATCATCCCGCCCATGCCGTGGCCGATGAGGATCGGGTGATCGGCGCCGGTCTCGGCCACCACGTCCCAGCCGTGGAGCGTGAAGTCCAACATGTCCTCGAGGAGCTCCTCCCCGGTGGACTCGCCGTACCCCGGAAGCTCGGGCGCGATCAGGTGGTGCTGCTCGGCGATCCGCTCGAGAAAGGTGGTGTCGTCCAACTGTCCCGCGACGTCGTGAAGGAAGACCACGTCGCGGCCGGCGCCCCCTTCGAGGACCCGGACCTCCGCCCCCCGGGCGGTGCGGACCTTGCGGCTCGAGAGCGAGGTCACGCCTGGGCCTCCGCCCGGCGGGTGGCCCCGGCCATCGTTGCCTCCGGGCGGACCCGATCCGGTTGCGGATGGACCCACCAGCGGTCGTCGTGCTCCCACTCGGGCCACAGGCCGCGCAACGACGGCATCACCTTCTCGGCGAACAGCTGGGTCGAGTACCGCGTCTTCCAGTCCGGCTGGTTCCCGTTGTGGAGCAAGCAGAAAACGTGCCCGATGCGAAGCTCAGTGATCATGTCGATCATGCGGTCGCGCACCGTCTCCGGGCTTCCGGCGATGACGTGGCCGCGTTCGACCAGGTCCTTCCACGTGAGGTTCTGCAGCTTCTTCTGTGCCTCCTCTGTCATCTGCGAGAGGTTGTTGGCCTTGATCGTCTTGACCGTGCGGTACCCAGGGGCTTCCGCGAAACCGGGATAGACGTGCAGGCACCGGTTGAAGAAGTAGAGGATGTGCTCGGAATAGAGCCGCTCCGCCTCGGCGTCGGTGTCCGCGACACAGATCATCTGGGCGAACGCGGCCCGGTACGGCGAATCGTCCTTGCCTGCGACGGCCACCCGCTCCCAGAAACCGTCGAGGAGGGCCTTGCCTGCCTTGTAACCGCCGAAGGACAAGTACGAGTAGTTGTAATCGTGCTCGACGCAGAAGTCCCAGGTCTCGATCGAGCCTCCCCCCGGCACGTAGATGGGCGGGTGCGGCTTTTGCAGCGGTCGGGGCCAGCAGTTCACCCAGCGCAGCTGGTTGTATTTGCCGTCGAAGGCGAACGGCTCCTGGGTCGTCCACGCCCTGATGATCAGGTCGTGGGCTTCGGCGTACTTGTCGCGGAGGAGGGCTGGGATCTGGCCATAGCAGAAGTTCGTATCCATCGACGTGCCCGTGGGGAAGCCCGCGATGAGCCGCCCTCCCGAGATCACATCGAGCATCGCCATCTCCTCGGCGACCCTGATTGGGGGGTTGTAGAGCGCGATCGAGTTGCCGATCACGCAGATCGCCGCCTTTGACGTGCGCCGGGCCAAGCCGCCGGCGATGAGGTTCGGGGACGGCATCATCCCGTAACCGTTCTGGTGGTGCTCGTTGACGCCGATCCCGTCGAACCCGACCGCTTCGGCGAACTCCAGCTGGTCCATGTACTCGTGGTACATGGTGTTCGCCAGCTCAGGGTCGAACAGGCGGCTGTCGATGTCGACCCAGACCGATCGATTGGTCTCACGAAAGTCGTCCGGCAGGTGGGGCCAGGGCATCAGGTTGAAGAATGTGAACTTCACGTTTCTCCTCTGTCGATGCTGCATGCTATGGGCCGTCGGATGCGGGAGGCGACACATCCGTCAGATCCCGTCGGAGGACCATGAACGACGACCGGCCAGAAGTCGACCACGCCCCGGACCAACCTCCCGGGGACCCGGTCAACGACGTCCATCGGGAGTTCCTCGCCTCGCACCCACAGGTCTTCTTGGTTGTGCGGCGCCCGGATGACACCCCGATGGGGTATCCGATGGTCGGGCGCTGGGCCGACGGCGCACTCGAGTTCAGCACCTACCGCAAGAGCGCCAAGGTCCGCCACGTCGAAGCGGATCCGAGGGTGTGCTGCCTTTGCGTTCCCCGCGACAGTGAGCTCGAGCATCGGGTGCTGGCGGCCTGGGGCCGCGGCTTCATCGAGATGGCGGGGAGAGACCGGTGGCGTGCTGCAATCGAGGGGCGCGAGACCGCGCCGGCGGGCATCGCCGTCCCCGATTCGGTCCGGGCCAAGGTCGCGGACCGCCTTGCCACCTCCAAGCGCGTCGTGTTGCGGGTGGAGCTCGAATCGGCAGCATTTGTGCGGGGTGCCCATGGCCTCCGGTGACCGCCCCGACATCTCCATGACCCCCGACGAGCTGGAGGATTTCCTGTCCAGCGCGCGTGCCGTGGTGCTCGCCGGGCTGGCCTCGAACGGGTGGCCCCTCGCCACCCTCGCCTCCGCGACGGCCACGCCCGGATCAGTGCGCGCGACAGTCGACGCGGATGACCTCATTGTGGCATCGATCGACGAGGGTGGCTCCGTGTGCTGCGTGCTCGACGCCGGCATCAGTTACTACGAGATCAAGGGCGCAGTGCTGCGGGGTCGGGTCGTCGGTCTCAGTGACCCGGGGGGCACCTGCTGCGTGGAAGTGGCGATCGACCACGTCGTCAGCTTCGACTTCTCCAAGCTGCCCGAGGCGCCACGGACCTGACCGTCGGGTTACCTATTTCTCGAGGCGAGGGCCCCGTGGCTTCCAGACCGCCATCGCCGTCTTGGCCAGATCGAGGGCGTCACTTCCTGGCATCTCATCAGTCAGGAAGCGACTCATCATGCCGTTCACGGCGACCTCGGGATCACCTTCGATTTCATAGATCGCCAAGTAGCGATGGGCCGGTTCCGCGCCCCCGGGACCCGGATGGGCCAGGTCATAGCGCTGTGCGGCGACGACGCCGGGCACCCGAAGGACGTCGCTGAGGTGCTGTTCGTCATACCAGCGGTTGTACTCGTCCTCCTGGCCCTCCACCGGCGCGGTGAAGACGGCAAAGATCATTGGTTGGGTCATGAGGATCCTCCAGGCTCATGGGTCAGGGATGGGCGCCATCGACCAGACCGGCATCGCCGTCGATGAGCACGAACTCGGGAGCCCGATAGGGTCCGCCGGGGACGTCGACGATCCGGGCCGCGACGGCTTCACCGATCCGCACGTCGGAGGGGGCAATGCCCACCAACATCCCGGTCAGGCGGATCCCCGGGGTCTCATCGAACTCGACGAGGACGATGACGTGCGGACCCGCCCCCAGACCGGGCACAGAGGCGCGGTGGGCGACGATGAAGCTGTGGATCCGCCCCCGTCCGCTGATCGGTTCGAACGCGGTAGGCGCCGCGCACGCTCGGCACCGCTCCTGGGGCGGATGCATCCAGGTCCGGCATCGCTGGCACCGGCAGATCGCCAGTTCCCCCCGGCTGGTCGCTTCCCAGAAGCCCCGGCTGTCAACGTCGGGAAGCGGTTGGGGGGGGATCTCGGCCCTCGGGTCGGCCCCTGCCAGGGCCCGGACCGACGTGTCGCTCACGGTTGCTCGCTGCTGTAGACACTGCCCCCGCCGTAGGGGCCCCCGCCCGCGGTCACCAGAGCGAGCCGAGCGTTGTCAACCTGGCGCGCCCCGGCTTGGCCCCGAAGTTGCAGCACGGCCTCGTAGTGGTGGTTCAAGCCGTGGAGGTAGCCCTCGGAGAGGAGCCCTCCGTGCGGGTTGACGACGACGTCGCCGCCGTAGGTGGCCCGGCCCTCGGAGAAGAACTTCCCGACCGTCCCTTTCTCACAGAAGCCCCAGCCCTCCATCGTGGCCATGACGGTGTAGGTGAAGCAGTCGTACATGCACGCCACGTCCACGTCGGACGGCTTGAGGCCGGTCCGGTCCCAGAGACGCGGGCCCGCAGTTCGTGCATACATGGTCGTGAGATCGTCCCACTCGAGCCACCCGGCCCCGCTCTGGGAGTTGGACGAGCCCACGACCCACACCGGCTTCTGCGCCGTGCTCCGGGCCACCTCCTCAGAGACGAGGAGGATGGCGACGGCGCCGTCGACTTCGAAGGAGCAGTCGTACACCCGGAACGGCTCGTTGATCCAGCGGCCGGCGAGATAGTCCTCCATGGTGAGCGGGTCGCGGGCGATTGCGTGGGGGTTCTGCACCGCGTGCGCCCGCTGTGTGATGGCGATGTGGCCTAGGTCTTCACACGTCGACCCGTAGACCTCCTGGTGTCGTTTGCACCACATCGCGAACAGCTGAGGCGGGATCAAGAACCCGTGGGGGGCGGAGTACTGCCACTCGTCGGCGACCGCGACCGGTCCGCTGATCGTGCCGAAGCGGTGCCCGGACCTGCCGTTGAGCGACCGGTACAGCAGGATCGCGTTGCACGTGCCGGTCTCGATCATCGCCGCCGCGGTGGCGACGCAGTCGGCGACGAGGTTTCCCCCACCGATGACGGCGTTGGACCACGCCAGCTCGTTACAGCCCAGTGCCCATGACACGTCGATCGGGTGGGACGAGTCGTTGGCCATGAAGGTCAGCATCCCGTCCACGTCCTCCGGGGTCAGCCCGGCGTCAGCCAGGGCCGCGCGGCACGCCTCGACGGCCATCGCGAGAGTTGTGCGCCCCGACTCGCGGGTGAAGCTCGTCCGGCCGATCCCCGCGATCGCGGTGGTCACCTCGACCCATCCCTGATATCAAGTTCAGTGACGGCGGCGAGCTTGGCTTGCGCCGCAGCAAGCCGGGTCGGCACGTGCTCAGTTGGCCACAGGCCGTCCGCAGGCTTGTATCCCTTCAGCACGTCCTTGGCCACGGTGACCTTGTGGACCTCGGTCGGGCCGTCCGCCATTCCCATCACCGGCGCGTGCATCCACATCTGACCGAGCGGCATGTCCGACGAGAGGCCGAGCGCGCCGTGCACCTGCATCGAGCGCTGCACGATATCGTGCAGGACGGTCGGGGCGAGGACCTTGATCGCCGCGATGTCTTTGCGCACCCGCTTGTAGTCCTGGTACTGGTCGATCTGCCAGGCGACGTTCAGCACGAGCAGGCGGAACTGGCGGAGCTGGATGTAGGAATCTGCGACGTACTGCTGGACGAGCTGCTTGTCTGCGAGGATCGACCCCTTCGTGTGCCGGCTCAGGGCGCGCTCGCAGAGCATGTCGATGGCGCGCTGGGCCACGCCGACGGTGCGCATGGCGTGGTGCACCCGGCCTCCTCCCAGCCGCGTCTGGGCGACGGCGAAGGCACCCCCTCGCGGGCCGAGAAGGTTCTCCGCCGGCACCCGGACGTTCTCGTAGTGGATCAGGGCATGGGAGTTCTCCTCCGGGAGCTCTCCCATCAGACCGACGTTCCGGACGATGTTGACGCCGGGCGTGTCGCGGGGGACGAGGAACATCGACATCCCGCGGTAGAGCCCCGCATCGCGATCGGTCCACACCATCACGATCAGGAACTCCGCCCAGCGGGCGTTGGACGAGAAGTACTTCCACCCGTTTATGACCCATTCGTCACCGTCCCGGACGGCGGTGGTCTCGAACAACGCAGGATCGGCGCCTGCTTGCGGCTCGGTCATCGAGTAGCACGAGAAGATCTCGCCGTTCAGCAGCGGGCGTAGATATTGCTCCTTCTGATCCTCGGTGCCGAAATGGGCGAGGATCTCGGCGTTGCCCGTGTCGGGCGCCTGCGTCCCGAAGATGACCGGCGCCCAGGTCGAGCGGCCGAGGATCTCGTTCAGGAGCGCCAGCCTGAGCTGGCCGTAGCCTTTCCCCCCGAGCTCGGGCCCGAGATGGGCGGCCCAGAGCTCACGGTCCCGCACGCGCTGCTTCAGCGGGTCGACGACCGTGCGACGTTCCGGGGTCAGCGGCTTGTAGTTGTTGGGGTAGGGCCACACGAGGTCAAGGGGCTCCACCTCCTCGCGCACGAACGAGTCCGCCCAGTCGAGCTTCTCCTGGAACTCGGGATCGGTGCTGAAGTCCCACGCCATCGCGTCTCCTGCCACCCGGGGCTCGCAGCCCCGAGGTCGGCCCAGAATATCTTCTCCGGGTCACCGAGGCCCGGGGACAGGACCAGCGGGTCCCATCCTCGCCGTCGTGGGCCGGCACTCCACGTATCCTTCCTGGATGATCCCGGCCAATGTCACGCGTCGGTCGAGCTATGGACCGACGAGTCCGACGGTAGGCAAGCGAGGAGCCCGGACTCGCCAGAGCATCGTCGACGCGGCTCTCGTTCTGTTCGAGGAGCGCGGCTTCCACGGGACCCTTGTCGATGACATCGCCTCCTCGGTCGGCTTGTCGCGCGCCGCCCTGTACCAGTACTTCGAGAGCAAGGAACAGCTGTTCGTCGAGCTCCTGCGCGAGTGCGGCGGGGCCCTGCTCCGGGTGGTGCGGCGTCTCGGTCCGATCGGTCCGACCGCTGAAGGCTTCGACAACCTGCACTGGTGGATCGGCGAGTGGGCATGGGTCTACGACAAGTACTCGACGATGTTCGTGCAGTGGGCAAGTGTCGACTCGCCCCGCGCCCCGCTGCGCGGCCTGGTGTCCGATTTCGTCGACGCCTACGCCGAGCGCATGACGGAGAGGATCGAGAGCGCCGCAGTCGACGGGTTCGAGCCCGCTGACCTCGCCGCCACCCTCCTGGCGGTGATCAATCGCACCAACTACTACCGCCACACCGGGGCACATCGCGGCCTCTCCGACGACGAGATCCTCGATGCGCTCGCGGTCGTGACCCAACTCGTCTTGTTCCCGGCGACCCCGGTGGACGCGTTCGTGACGAGCGGCGCTAGCGGGCTGAGCCCCGGGCGGGCGCGCCACCGCAGCGACAGCAGGTTGAGCGGAGGCGACCGCGTGCTGGTCCGGACCAAGGATCGGCTGCGGCCGTTGAGTGACCGGGCCCGGGTCACGGTCCGTCAGCTTCTCGACGGCGGCGCCATGGTATTCGCGGTCAAGGGTTACCACGGCTCGACGGTTGAGGACATCGTCACCGAGGCGGGCGTCGGGCGGGGGACCTTCTACAAGTACTTCGTCGACAAGCTGGACTTGCTGACTGCGCTCGCCGATGAGTGCCGGGAGGCGATGACGGAGTTGGTGGCCGGGTTCGGCCGGATCGAGCCGGGTGGATCATTCGAGCTCCGCGCCTGGCTGCGACACTTCGTCGGCGTCCACCGGCGCTATGAGGGAGTGTTCCGAATCTGGCTCGAACAGGAACCCCGGGATCGAACGGTTCAGCTGATCGGACGGGATGTCGCATCGCAGGTTCTCTCCGCCTTCGATGAGGTGCTCTCCCGCGTGGAGCGGGCGTACCCTCTCGATGTGCGCGCCGCATCGCTGGTCCTCCTTGCCATCCTCGAACGGGTACCACAGCACGGCGTGGTGCGACAGGACATCCCGACCGACCAGCTCGTGGAAATGATGGCGACCTTCATCGAGAGGGGCCTGATGAAGGGACAGTCGATGCCGCACTCCCCGACGGGCACCTAGGAATGGCCCAGCAGGCCAAGTCGTTTTTCCTCGGGGACGACATCTACGCCTACCTCCGGGATCAGTCCAACCTCGACGACGACCTCCTCCGCGCGCTCGCCGACGAGACTCGGGCCCTCGGACCGATATCGGGAATGCAGATCGCCCCCGAGCAGGGGGCGTTCATGACGATCCTCGTGCGAGCCATCGGAGCGCGCCGGGCCGTGGAGGTCGGGACATTCACCGGGTACTCCGCGATCTGCATCGCCCGGGGGCTCAGCCCCGACGGGCACCTGCTGTGCTGTGACGTGAACGAGGAGTGGGGCGCGATAGCCCGGAGCTACTGGGCTCGGGCCGGGCTGGAGGACCGCATCGAGCTGCGGCTGGCTCCCGCCACCGAGACGCTCCGGTCCCTCCCGCTCGACGACCCGATCGACATCGCCTTCATCGACGCGGACAAGCCGTCCTACCCCACGTATTACGACGAACTGTTGCCCCGCGTCCGCCCGAACGGGTTCATCCTCGTGGACAACGTGCTTCAGCGTGGCCACGTCATCGACCCCGACTCGGACAACGAGAACGTGCTCGCGATCCAGCGCTTCAACGAGCGGCTCCGGGGCGACTCCCGCATCGATTTTGTGATGCTGCCCGTGAGCGACGGGCTGACGGTGATCCGGAAGCGCTGACCGGGCTCGCCCCGGCCATTGCCTAGGATGTCGGTGCTCTGTCCCCGGCTGATCGGTGAACCGAATGACCACGCCGCCCGCGCAATTGACCCACGTCGGCCTGTATGTCGAGGACATGGACGCAATGGTCCATTTCTACAAAGAGCTTGTCGGGCTCGTCGTGACCGACCAGGGCGAGTTTCTCGGTCGTCGGTTGACGTTCCTAAGTCGCAAGGCCGACGAGCACCATCAGATGGTGTTCGTCAGCGGACGCAGGGTCGAAGGGGAGGTTCAGCTGCTCAGCCAGATCTCGTTCCGGGTCGATGATCTCGACGCCCTGAAGTGGTTCCACCGCAAAGCCCTCGACCTGGGCGCGGGGGCGATGGAGGGGCGCAACCACGGCAACAGCTGGAGCATCTACTTCGAGGATCCCGAGGGCAATCGGATCGAGATGTACACCCCTACCCCCTGGGCCGTGCACCAGCCCTGGCGGGTGGCCCTCGACATCGAGGAGTCCAACAAGGACATCTACGTGCGGACCCAGAAGCTGCTCGAGGAGAGCGGCCCATTGCGCACCGTCGAGTCCTGGCAGGCGGAGCTGGCCGAGCGCTTGGAGGCCCAATGACGTTGGCCGACCTCGACGACTACCGAAGCATCTGGACCGAGTTGCGTGAGGTCGCGTTCCGCCAGCGCTGGATCGACGCCGGCGGCGTGTCCACCCGCGTGGCCGAGGCCGGGCCGCAGGAGGCGCCCGCGGTTCTCATGCTGCACGGCACCGGGGGCCACTGGGAGACGTTCGCCCGCAACCTGGGCCCGTATTCGAAGCATTTCCGGTGCGTCGCGATCGACATGGTGGGCAACGGATTCTCGGCGAAGCCGGACATGGATTATGAGACGCCGGTCTACGTCGATCACGCACTTGCGGTCATGCGCGCTCTCGACATCGGGCGCGCATCGTTCATCGGCGTATCTCTCGGCTCCTGGGTCGCGGCGCGTCTCGCGCTCGAGCACCCCGAGCAGGTCGACAAGCTGATCTTCCTGTCCACGTCGGGCTTGATCGCGACGGCCTCCAACATGGCCCGTATCCGGGCGGAGCGGACGCGCGCCGTTCAGGATCCCAATTGGGCGTCGATCAAAGCGATGTTCGAGCACCTGATCGCCGAGGAGCACAACCGCATTCCGGATCTGATCGCATTGCGCCAGGCGATGTACCGCCAGCCGGAGATGCTCGCCACGATCGACCACATCCTGATCCTCCAGGAGCCCGCGGCCCGGGACCGCAACCTTCTCGGCGAGCAGCAGTGGCGGAGCATCCAGGCTCCTGCATTGATCGTGGCCTCAGGAAAGGACCACAACGAGTACGAGAACACGTCGCGACGCGTCGCCCGGCTCATGCCGCACGCAGAGCTGTTGGAGATGCCGCACGTGAAGCACTGGCCGCATTTCGAGGATGCCGAACTGTTCAACGAGGCCAGCATCCGCTTCCTGCGCTCCTGACCCGTGGCGGTGACCGTCGAGACCGACGTGCTCGTCGTGGGCGCCGGACCGTGCGGGATCACGCTGGCCAACCTCCTCGGCGCATACGGCGTCCGGGCCCTGCTCATCGATCGGGACACCACGATCCTCGACTTTCCCCGGGCGGTTGGAATCGACGATGAGTCACTGCGGACCTACCAGACGTTGGGCGTCGCGGACGACATCGTGCGGGACATGATCCAGAACACGCCGATCCGCTACTACACCTCCTGGGGACGCTGCTTCGCCCACGTGAAGCCGAGCGAGAAGCCCTTCGGCTGGGCGCGGCGCAACCTCTTCCTTCAGCCGCTCTTCGAGGCCGCACTGCGTCATGCGGTGACCCGTTTCCCCAACGTCGACGTCCGGTACGGCCATGAATTGGTGAGCCTTCACCAAGATGACGACGGTGTGTTGGCGGATGTGAGGGCGGTGGAGGGCGAGACCGTCCATGTGCGGGCCCGGTACGTCGTCGGCGCCGACGGCGGGCGCAGCACCGTACGCCGCCTGATCGGCGTCGAGCTCACCGGTGCCACTGCTCCGGTGAAGTGGCTCGTCGTCGACGTGAAGGACGATCAGCTCCGCGCCCCGTTCTCCGCCGTGTACTGCGACCCGGTTCGTCCCGTCCTCGTGGTACCGCTGCCCTATGGCCATCGGCGATTCGAGTTCAAGTTGCTTGCAGACGAGGATGAGGTCGCCATCAGCGCGCTGCCGCGCGTGCTCGAGCTGATCCGGCCCCTGTACCGGGCCACCCCGCTCCCGACGGTATTGCGAGCCCGGGTCTACCTTCACCACTCTCGGGTTGCAGCCGTCTTCCAGAAGGGAAGGGTGTTCCTCGCGGGAGACGCAGCCCATCTCCAACCCCCGTTCTTCGGACAGGGCATGAACTCAGGCATTCGAGACGCGACGAACCTCGGTTGGAAGCTGGCCGCGGTGGCTACCGAGCGTGCCGCGCCCGAGCTCCTCGACACCTACGACGTCGAGCGGCGCGGTCACGCGGCGCAGATGGTTGGGTTCGCCACCCGTATCGGGAGGATGTACAGTCCGCGGAGCCGGATCACTGAGCGCGTGCGGGACTTGGCCTTCCGCGGCGTCTTCCTCGTGCCCGGTGGCAAGGAGTACATCCTTCAGATGAAGTACAAGCCGATGCCGAGATATACCGGTGGGGTCACCGTGGGCGGGCGGAACGCCGCCAAGGACTCGCCCGTCGGTCGAATGTTCATGCAGCCGGTAATCCAGCACTCAGGCGGCGGGCACGGTCGCCTGGACGACGCCATCGGACCCTGGTTCGCAGTCATCGGTATTCAGCTCGATCCCCGTGACCACCTGTCGCCACAGTTGGTCGCGTGGTGGGACGCCCTCGGCGCCCGGTTCGTGCGGGTCGACGACGCCGTGGCTCGGCCCGGCGGCGACTCGCGGCCGGACGACGGCCTGATCCGGATCGAGGACGTCGACGGGGCGTTCCGCGACTGGCTCCTCTCCCGGCCCGAGGCGGAGGTCGTGGTTCTCCGACCCGACAGGTACGTCGCGGCCGTGACGGACCGGGCCGGGCTCGAGCAGGCGACCGCGACGCTGCGCGCAATGATCAATGCGCAGGCCGTGCCGGTCCCACCGGGTTGAAGCCCGGAGGGGAGCCTTCAGTCCGACGACGGAAGCGGTTTGGCTTCCTTCAGGCCAAGCGGCACGTCACCGACAGACAGTGAGCCCGCACCGGCCTTGGTGCAAAGGAGCTCGATCGCGCCCTCGGCGTCCGCGTATCGCTTTCCCACCACGGTCGCCTCGTCGAAACCGGGCTCCACCTGGAGGCCCGACGGCGCGTCGTCGGCGGCACCGATCATCGGATGGCCCCCGCAACGGATATCGACAGCCGTGGCCGTAGCCTTGACCACTATGACCTCAGTCGGGGATACGACAGATCGCAGCCTCGTGCCCGCCTTCAGGTCGATTGTCACAAACGTCCTCCTGCGCGGCCACCCGAACCGCCCCTGACGGGCGTTGACTCTACGGTCTCCGGCCCGACGGATCGCGACAAGGGGCGGCGGGTAGCGTTGGAT
>Ga0102924_1005551_pt1 | contig 12183 bp, 11 predicted proteins | sample PaiPotPPM11metaG_FD_80116 | JGI IMG/M metagenome (GOLD analysis project Ga0102924, IMG submission 80116) | Iron sulfur acid spring bacterial and archeal communities from Banff, Canada, to study Microbial Dark Matter (Phase II) - Paint Pots PPM... ... | reverse complement strand
CGCGGGAACAGGCCGGACTTGATGTAACCGAGCACGGCGGGCCGGTGGGCCAGCGCGGCGGCCACGCTGACCACGGCCAGGTTGGCCTGGGCGCCGCGCAGGCTGAACCGGTCCGAATCGGCCGCGACCAGCCGCCGGCCGCCGTCCACCAGGGCCAGGCCCACCGGCGCCTCGCCCACCTGGACGTCGGCCAGCCGGGCCCGCGCCGGGTCGCTGAGCAGCCGGGCCGCGGAGAACGCGAGCAGGGCGTCGCTCTCCCTGGCCGTGACCCAGACCACCGAGCCGGAGCGCGAGGTGACGACCCGGACGGCGCCGCAGCCTGAGTACACCGTGGACAGCACGGAGCGGGCCGGGTCCTGCTCGGCGCGCGCCACGCTGATCACGCTCAGCGTGCCCTGAGTCGTATTGCCGTGCAGGGCATCCTCGCTGGTGGAGTAGAGATACCGCCCGCTGGGCGAGACGGCCAGCCCGACCGGGGCGGCGCCGGTCGGGATCGTGCCGACCAGGTCGGACCGGCCGAAGCCGTGGGTCAGCGCCTGCCGCAGGTTGAACACGGCCAGGTCGAAGCTGTCCTCCAGGCTGACGAACGCGTAGCGGCCGTCGTTCGACACCGCCACCTCGATGCCGCCCGATCCGCGGGGGGCGCTCAGCGTGCCCAGGACGGCGTGCGGGCGGCCGCTCTCGGCGCGGGCCACGCTGATGACCACGAGCCCGTTGTTGGTGGCGGCCAGCAGGTACCGGCCGTTCGGGGTCAGCGTGTCACCGACCGCCTCCACCGACTTGGGCAGCTTCAGGGTGCGCAGGAGCCTTGGCGCGAACGAGCTGGTCTGGAAGATGCCGATGGAGAAAGGGCCGTTGCCACGCGGGATGAGGGAGACGAAGGCCCGGTGGCCGCGCGACGCCGCAGCCAGCCCGAACGGGTAGCCGTGCACCGCCACCTGCGCCGTCCGGACCCTGGTCAGGCTGGGCGCCCTGGCCACCTTGGTCGTGCACTTGATGGTCGGGCTCGGCGAGACCGGACCTGGCGAAGACCCGGCCGGCGCCGCCCCGGCCACCCCCGCTGGCAGCCAGGTGGCCAGTAAGGAGGCCAGGAAGGCGGCGGCCAGCCCGATCCCGGCGGTACGCATCCTTCTCATAGCAAGACGGTACGCCTCAGTCCAGCCGCGGGATCCGGTCCAGCGTGACGCCGAAGTAGTCACGATAGGCGGCCAGCACCGCTTCGTCGCTGGCCAGCTCCTCCTCGGTGCGGGCGCCGTCGGTAGTCCGGATCAGCGTACGGCCGCTGAGCGAGATCCGGCCGTCGGCGGTCAGCCGCGAGCAGATCGTGCTGCGCCGGAAGTGGGACTCCGGCGAGGTCTGCTGATACCAGCAGGTCGGGCCGAAGTCGTCCTGCGACCGCTCGCGCAGCTCCAGCCGGTACTGCGGCTGGCCGTCCCTGAGCACGTCCAGGTCGCCGTCCGGCGTGTCGGCCAGCTGGAACTGCCCGCCGGGATCGTCCTGCCCGGCGCGGTCGTCCAGCCGCAGCGGGTAGGTGCTGAAGCTCCCGAAGCCGACATCGGCCAGCCACCGGCCGCTGCCGTCGGGCGGCGTCACGATCAGCGCCATGTGGTCGAAAGGCGGCCCCAGGCCGCCGTCGCCGTAGACCCGGGCCGCCATCCGCGTGACCTGCGCCCCGAGCGCCTGCAGGAGCAGCGCGAACGCGCCGTTGAGCTCGTAGCAGAAGCCGCCCCGGCGCCGGTAGACGATCTTGTCGAGCAGGTCCTCGGCGGCCAGGGAGATGGGCTCGGACAGGTGGATGCTGAGGTTCTCGAACGGCACGGTCAGCAGATGGGCGCGGTGCAGGTCGCCCAGGGCCGTGGCGTCGAGCGCGGACGGCCGGGCGGCGCCGATCCGGTCCAGGTAGGCCGCGACGGTGCCGGGCTCGAGACCCTCGCTCACGTGGCGGCCAGGCTCGCGAGGACCTCGCGCTCGCGGTCGGGGTCCAGGCCGTGCTGAAAGCGGCCAGGCGGCGGGTCGCCCTCGGCCTGCAGCCAGGCCCAGGTGTCGGCCACGGTCTCCTCGACCGGGCGGCAGGTCAGGCCGGCCGCGTAGACCTTGCTGACGTCACCGGTGTGCAGGCCGGCCGCCTCCCCTTCCGGCGGGACCCAGACCGGCAGCTCAGTCCACCCCTCGATGCCGGCCGCCTCGATGACCTCCGGGGCCGCCCAGACCAGCCGGGCGTCCGAGCCCACCGCGGCCACCGCCGCCTCCAGCAGGCTGCCCATGGTGGCCTGGCCGGGCTGGCTGACGGTGCTGTACGCGCCGCTGAGGCCGCGGTCGGCCGCTATCAGCATCCAGGCGGCCAGGTCGCGGCAGTCGATGTACTGAAGCGGCATGTCGGCCGGCCCGGGCGCCAGCACGTCGCCGCCGCGCTCGATGCGCCGCAGCCACCACGGCATCCGGCCGACCAGCTCGTAGGGGCCGAGGATGAGCCCGGCCCTGGCCAGCACGGTCGGGCTCCCGAACCCCTCGATGGCGGCCAGCTCACCGCCCCGCTTGGCCGCCGAGTAGTCGCTGCCGTCGTCGCTGGCCGCGTCGCCGTCCACCACCGGGGCGCTCTCATCGACCCCCGGCGGGAGCGGCCACTGGTGCACCGACCGGCTGGACACGTAGCCGTAGTGGCCGGCCCGGCCGGCCAGCAGCCGGGCCGAGTCGAGCACCACCCGCGGCGCCCCGCTCCAGGTGTCGATGACCGCGTCCCAGCTGTCGTCGCCCAGCGCCGCGCGCAGCTGCGCCGGGTCGGTACGGTCGGCGTGCAGTTCCTGCGCGCCGTCCGCCGACGGCCCGCTGACCCCCCTGGTCAGCGTGGTGACCTGGTCGCCGCGGGCCAGCGCGACCTCGACCACGGCCCGCCCCACATGATGAGTTCCGCCCAGTACGAGAAGCTTCATCCCGCCATCGTGCCAAGCGCCGGCCGCCGCCGCCGAGCGTGTTCATCAACGGCGTAGGGCCCGGCCGCGGCTAGCCGGCCTGCTCGGGCCAGTAGCGGAGCACCCGGCTGCGGCTGGGCCGGCCGTGCTGGCCGCCGACTGTGGTCACCTGCTCGCCGCAGCGGGCGGCGTCGTAGCCGGGCAGGCTGGCCAGCTGGTCGCGCAGCCAGGGTGAGGGCAGCACCCGGACCATGGCCTGCACCTCGCGTGACCCGGCGTAGGCGGCCGGGATGATCAGGTCGAAGCGCTCCTGGGTGAGCGGGACGAAGGCCAGCCCGTAGGCCAGCGCGGCCGGCTCGCTGGCCACGCCCACGTCGGCCACGCCGGCCGCGATCACCGCGGCCACCTCGAGGTGGCCGGTGGCGGCGGTGTCGTAGCCGGGCAGGCCGGCCGGGTCCAGGTCCAGGCGGGCCAGCTCGCGGTCCAGCACCCTCCTGGCCTCCGAGCCGGGGTCCCGGTTCACCAGCCGCAGGCCCGAGCGGGGCAGGTCGGCCACCCCGGCGATGCCGTCCGCCCGGTCGGGCCGCAGCACCAGGCCCTCCCGCCAGGAGCAGAACCGGATGATCTCGGCCCCGTCGCGCAGCAGGTCACCGGCGGCACCGCTGTCGTACTCGCCGTCGTCGTCGCGCAGGTGCACCCCGGCCACGTGGACCAGGCCGTCGGCCGCCAGCCGCAGTGCCTCGCTGCTGGCGCACGGCCACCAGGCGAACGCCACCGGCGGGTCGAGCAGGGCCAGCGGGGCCTCGATGAGCGGCAGCGCCGGATCGCACCCGGCGACCACCAGCGTGGGGCGCGGCGGCCCGACGGGCCGGACCGCGTCGGGCCCGGCGTGGCCATCCGCCTCGGCCCGGCCGGCCTGCTGCGCGGTGGCCGGCTGCGCGGTGGCCGCCTGGCCCCCCGCGGGCAGGAAACCGGCCCTGGTCGCGGTGGCGCCGGCCAGCGGCAGGGCCACCAGCGTGTCCCCCACCGGGGCCAGCGCCACCCGGCCGCCCGCCCGGCCCAGCGGGGCCAGGGGACTGGCCGCCACCAGGGGCGCCGGGCTGCCCGGCCCGAACAGCTCCTCCACGGTCAGCCCGAGCGCGCGGGCCAGCGCCAGCGCCACCCGCAGCGAAGGATCGGAGACTCCGGACTCGACGGCCGACACCGCCTGGCGGGAGATCCCGGCCATCCCGGCCAGCTGCTGCTGGGACAGCCCGCGGGCCTGCCGGGCCAGCCGCAGCTGGGTGCCGCCCACGCCACCCGACCCGGATCCGATCGTCGTGGTCGCGAGTTCAGCGCCCTCGCCCGGCACCTGCTTCACGCGCTCACCTGGACCGGCCAGGCCGCGCCGGGGCCCGCCTCGGGCCACGCCAGCGCGCCGCCATCAGGCCAGAAACAAGGGGGGGCCAGCGCCGTTACCACCAGCTGGCCGTCCGGTGCGGTAGGCCGACTGTCGAGCCGGCACGTCACCTCGGCCGCCGACACCAGCAGGTCGGCCTCCCAGCCCGCGCCAACCGGACGGCCCCCGGTCAGGGTGCCGGTGAGCACGATCCCGCGATCGGGGTGGGCGCCGGGGGCGATGCGCTCGGGGTGAATCCCGGCCACCACGCCCCCGGCCGGGTCCGCGCTGGCCGCCACCGCGGCCCCCTGCGGCTGGACTGGCACGAACCCACGGTATCCGACCAGCTCAGCCACGCGTCGTGACGCGGGCCTGAGCACCACCAGGTCGGGCGGCCCGTCCTGGAGCAGGCCGCCCTGGTCGATGATGGCCAGCCGGGTGGCGAACGCCTGGGCATCGGGCAGCTCGTGGGCGACCAGCACGGCCGGGATGCCGCGCTCGGTAACCAGCCCCACGACCAGCTCGGTCAGCGACCGGCGCAGGCTGGCGTCCAGGCCGGTGAACGGCTCGTCGAGCAGCAGCGCGTCGCAGTGGGCCAGCAGCAGCCGGCCCAGCGCCACCCGGTGGGCCTGGCCGCCGGACAGCCGGGCCGGCATCGCGGTCAGCAGTCCGCCCAGGCCCAGGATCTCGGCCAGCTGCCGCAGCTCGGCCGGGTCCCGGCTGGCGGTCTGGGAGTAGCGAAGGTTGGCCCGCACCGACAGGTGCGGGAACAGGCCGGGATCCTGGCGCAGCAGCCCGACCCGGCGCTTCCAGGGCGGCACCGCGACGGCCGGGGGGCCGGTCACGGCCGGGGGCCCAATCGTGGCCGGGGGCCCAATCGAAGTAAGCACCCGCCCGCCCAGCACGATCCGGCCCCGGCGCGGCGTGACCAGCCCGGCCACGGCCTCCAGCAGCGTGGTCTTGCCCGCGCCCGAGGGGCCGAACAGGGCCAGCCGCTCCCCCGCCGCCACCGACACGGCGACGCGCACGGCGAAATCCCGGCGGTCAACCTCGACGTCGGCGTCCAGCACGGGCGCTCCAGATGTAGGCGGCCAGCGGCAGGGGCAGCGCCACCACCAGCAGGACCAGCGCGTAGGGCAGCGCCGTCGGCAGGCCGGTCTCCTGCAAGGTGGTGAAGATCTGCATCGGTATCCCGTAGGGGTGGTAGGCGATGATAACCACCGCCCCGAAGGCGCCCATGGCCCTGGCCCAGGCCACGGACAGGGCCATGGCCAGGCCGGGTGCGGCCAGCGGCAGCGTCACCCGGCGGAAGACCCGGCGGGGCCGGTCACCGAGCAGCTCGGCCTGCTGCTCCAGCCGCGGGTCGATCGCGGCGAACGCGGCCTGCGCGCCGACCACGTAGTACGGCGCCGACTCGTACACCTCGGCGATGACCAGGGCCAGGAAGGTGTTGGTCGCGGTCAGGTGGATATGGCTGATGAGCTGGCCGATCGCGGTGTACGGGCCGACCATGAAGACCAGCAGCAGGCCGATGACCAGCGGCGGCAGCAGCAGGCTGAGCAGGACCCCGGCCTCCCACACCCGCGGGAACGGCAGCGTGCCGCGGGCCAGCATCCGGGCCAGCGGCGTGCCCAGCACCAGGAGGACGGCCAGCGTCACCCCGCCCGACTCCAGCGAGATCACCAGCGGGTCGAGGGCGCCGGGTACCTGGAGCGCGGTGACGACCTCGTGCCAGGACAGGTGAGTCAGCAGCGTGATCACCGGCCCGAGCAGGGCCAGCCAGATCAGCAGCGCCCCGGCCACCGAGGCCAGCCCCGAGGCCGACCTGAACCGCCGGGCCAGGCCCGCCCCTGGCCGGCCTGGCCGGCGCGGGCCACCGCCCGCGCCGGCCGTCCCCGAGACTGGAGCCGGGCTAGCCGCCCAGCTCACTGCGTATCTGACTGGGCACCGCGCTCGACGGCCCGGTCAGCGTGGGCGTCAGCAGCGCGAACCCGCCCGCCTTGTACTGGGCCAGGCCGGGCTGGGACAGCGTGTAGGCGACGAACGCGATGTCGGCCGGGGTCGGCTTGCCGATGATCGTGATGTCGATGACCTGCGGCGAGCCGGTCTTGGTCGCCTTGGGGCCACCGGGCGGGCTGATCGTGATGGTGGCCTTGGCGTACTGATTGGCCAGGGCGAAGGAGCCCAGGCTGATGGCCGGGGGCAGCTTGATGTAGTCCAGGTGCAGCTCGATGGCCTGGGTGATGAAGGCACTGGCCGCGTCGAGCTGGCCGGACTCCAGGGTCGAGTCCAGGCTGGACTCGGCGAAGATCTCGGGCGAGCTGGCCGACGAGATGTTGCTGCCGACGATCTTGGTGACGGTGTCGGACGGCAGGTGGTAGTACTTCTGGGCCAGTTCCAGCATGTAGATGAAGTCCCGGCCCTGCGGGTCGATGTTGGGGTCGGTCCGGCCGAGCTTGAAGCCGGGCTTCTCCATCAGCGCGAACAGGTCCTTGACCGGCTTCTTGCCGTCGGCGATGGCCTTGAACTGGCTGGCGTACTTGCTCTTGGGGTTGTAGGCCACCACCATCTGGGTGCCCGCGTACTGGATGTACCACTTGGTGAACTTGGGCTCCAGCGGCGTGATGTTGTCCGAGCCCACGCTCTCGAAGACGCCGGGGTGAATCTGGCCCGCGGCGATCTCGGACTCGAGCTCACCCGAGGACGCGCCCTGGCCGGAGTAGGTGAAGCCCGCCGCCTGATGGAAGGCCGGGCCCGCCACCTTCTCGTTCAGGAACTCCAGCGAGGAGGCGTAGGCCACGCTGGCCGTCCCGGTGTGCGCGCTGGCGGTGCTGCTCTTCTTGCTCGAGCCTGGGCTGCTGCTCGAGGAGCTGCCGCAGCCGGCCGCGGCCAGCCCGATACAGGTAATCGCGATCAGCACGCCCAGGCGTGCCCCGCGTGCTCTGGTAAAGACGATCATTGTCTGAACATAGACACCACTGGTTGCGTCGTGCAAGAAAGCTGGACATGTCGTAACCAGGCTGTGTTTCCCCGTTCGCACAGAGCACCTGAGAAACAAGCCGGCGCGACCAGAGGCCCGGGCGCAGCGCGCGGTGTCCTGGATCTCCGGTAGAGGTGACGTTCAGCTGGATTTCAGCTTGGGACGCTTGGATGGACGGGCGACCGAACCGGCAGCCGGGGCCTACCATATGTCTGCGGCGGCACGGGGACGTTGCCGTGCTGCGGCCGCGCCTGCACCGGCCGCGCGCGGGCGAACTAAGTCTCGCCGCGCCACGTTGTGCAGGTAGCAGTCTCCCAGACGCAAGGCAGGACGAGCATGGGCAAGGCGGAGCGGCTCACCGCCGGGGCAGCCGCTGACGGCACGGCGGTGATCTGCCACGCTACTGGGGGCAAACCCGGACGTGCCGGCAGCACGGCCGGAGTGACCAAGGCGAGCGGAGCGATCTGATGGCCAGTCAGCGCCAGGCCAGGGACGGCGGAGCGGCAAACACCAGGACGGCCGCCCCCACCATCAAGACCAGCACCATCAAGACCGGCAGTCCGGCGGCCCGCACCAAGGGCGGCAAGGCGGCTGCGGCCCGGGCCCAGGCCAGGGCGGCACGAGAGGCCAGGATCCAGGCCGAGGCGGCCGCCGCCCAGCCCGCGCAGGCGACGGGATCGCGCTGGCGGCGGATGCTCCGCGAGCAGGTCCCCGAGGACATGCCCGCGCCGCCGGCCTGGCTGCCGTGGACGACGTGGGCGCTGGCCCTGGCCGGCCTGGGCCTGTCGATCTACCTGACGATCGTCGAGCTGGAGCCGGCCGCGCTGATCTGCTCCAACACCGGCATCATCAACTGCGCCAACGTGATCCACAGCCCCGAGGGGCACATCTTCGGGATCCCGGTCGCCTACTTCGGGCTGGCCTTCTACGTGTACCTGATCGCGCTGCTGTCGCCCTGGGCGTGGCGGCGCAGGGAATTGTTCGTCCAGCGGCTGCGGCTGGCGTCGATCGTGGTCGGGATGTGCTTCGTCCTGTACCTGGTCTACGCCGAGCTCATCGAGATCAAGAACATCTGCATCTGGTGCACGAGCGTGCATACCGTCACGTTCGTGCTGTTCGTGCTGATTGTGTTCGATGCCGCCTTCCGCCGGCCGCCGATCGGCGTAGCTACTCAGCGCCGCTAGTCAGCACTCACCGTCACTGATGGGATAATCCTTCGAATGGGCAAGGCAGAGCGGAACAGACAGCAGAGCGCCAGGGAGCGGATCGCCGCGCAGCAGGCGGCCGCCCGGCGGGCCGAGAACCGGCGCCGGTTCCTGATCGCGGGCGGCGCAGCGGTCGCGGTCATCGTGATCGTCGTCGTGATCATCGTGGTCAGCCTGGTGAACAAGAACAGCTCCTCCGGCTCCGGCGGGTCGACCGCGTCGGGCGGGGTCAACGGCGAGCTGCTCCCGGCCGCGGTGGCCAAGAACGTGAACTCGGTCCCGGCCAGCGCGCTGGACACCGTGGGCACGGGCTCGGTGCTGTCCTTCAACTCCAAGCCGCTCACGCCGATCACCGGCGCGCAGCTGACCGCCTCGGGCAAGCCGGAGATGCTGTACATCGGCGCCGAGTTCTGCCCCTACTGCGCGGCCATGCGCTGGTCGATGGCGGTGGCGCTGGACCGGTTCGGCACGCTGTCGGCGCTGCACGGGATTCACTCCTCCAGCACCGACACCGACCCCAACACGCCCACGCTGACGTTCTATAAGTCGACGTACACCAGCAAGTACCTGACCTTCACGCCGGTCGAGAACGAGACCAGGACGCACGCCCCGCTGCAGAACACCACCTCGGCGCAGATGGCGATCTGGAAGAAGAACGAGCCCACCGGCCAGCTCGGCTACCCGTTCATCGACTTCGGCAACAAGTTCACCATCACCGGGCCGCTCTTCGACCCGGCCGTGCTGGCCGGGAAGTCCTGGGCGCAGGTGGCGGCGGCGCTGCATGACCCGTCCTCGCCAATCGCGCAGGGGGCGCTGGGCACGGCCAACTTCATCACCGCCGCGATCTGCAAGATGACCAACGACCAGCCGAGCAACGTCTGCTCGGCCAAGGGCGTCACAGCGGCCGCTGCTCACCTGGGCTGACCCGCGGCCCACCTGGGCATACCTGCAGCAGACAACAAGATCCCCCGGCGGTAGGACCGCCGGGGGATCTTGTTAATTCTGGTGCTTTTCGGCCAGGGCTAGACGTGCCCCCAGCGCCCGGTCAGGAAGCGCAGCATGGCGTGGGCGAACGTGAGCGCCAGCCGCTTCTGGAACCAGGTCTGGACCAGCAGCCGGGCGTCGGTGGCGTTGCGCATGTTGCCGGTCTCGATGAGGATCTTGGGCTCGGTGGCCAGGTTGAGGCCGGCCAGGTCATTGCGGAAGATCACGCCGTCGTGCCCGTAGTAGTCGCTCTCGGGCATCCGGGTGTACTTCAGCATCGCGGACCGCACGTCGCTGCCGAACCGGACTGAGGACTTGATCACGTGGTTGTTGGGCCCGTCGGCCACCGGCTCGAGGACGGTGAAGCCGCGGCCGCTGGCCGGGCCGCCGTCGGCGTGGATGTCGATGGCCACGCTGGAGTGGGCCCGGTTGAGAATCCGGGCCCGGCGGTTCACGCACGGCCCGACGCCGCGGTTGTTGGGCCGGCTCATCACGACTCGGGCGCCGAGCTTCTCCAGGTCGCCCCGGAGGTCGTTGGCCACGTTCCAGTTGAACTTGGCCTCGGTGTACCCGCCGTCGGTCTCGGTGCCCGTGGTGTCACAGGACTCCCACTCACGGCCGTTCCAGATGGGCTTGTTGATGTAGCTGGGGTCGTCCTTGTTGCGGCCGTTGTGCCCGGGGTCGATCCCGATGGTCTTGCCGGCCAGCGGCTTGCGGGCCGCGGTGGCCTGAGCTCCGGCCGGGGCGCCAGCGGCGTGCCTGGTCCGGTGACCCGACGAGGAACTCGACGAGGAATGCGTGGGGGCAGCGGCGGTGGCGCTGTCCTTGGACTGGGTCTGCGCGGTCGCGGTACCGGTCCCACAGGCAGCGGCGGCGAGCATGGCCACGGCCAGCGGCGCACCTAGGCGCCAGTCAGCTCTCACGGTTATTCACCGTAGCTGCCCGTTGATGATCCCGGGGCAATTCGGCGCGGCCGGAATTCGGATCCGGTCCGGGCCGGTCAGACGCCGGTCCAGGCCTCGCTGCGCTCCCAGAGGATCTTGCCGAGCTGCTCGGTGGCCACCGCGCTGGGCTCGCGCTCGCGGCAGTTGTCGTAGAAGCGGCCGGTCTGCTTGGCCACCTCGGGCGAGGTCGCGCAGTACAGGCTGGTCGCCGCGCCCTGCTCGGTGGTCAGCATCCGGGCCGTCATCAACGAGCGGACGGGCCACGGCACCCGGCGCCAGATGTCGGAGGCCACCACGCCGGGATGCAGGGCATAAGTGGTGATGCCCCGGTTCTCGGCGCGGCGGGCCAGTTCCTGAGCGAACAGCACGTTGCACAGCTTGGACACGGCGTAGGCCTGCAGGCCGGTGATGCCCCTGGTGCGGCGGCGCAGGGCGGTGAAGTCGATGCCCTTGGCCTGGTAGTGGGCGTCGCTGGACACGCAGACGACCCGGGCCGGGCCGCTTTCCGCCAGCCGGTCCAGCAGGGCCATGGTCAGCGCGAAGTGACCGAGGTGGTTGACGCCGAAGGTGAGCTCGAACCCGTCGCCGGTCAGCCCGCGGTGCCCGGCCACGCCCGCGTTGTTAATCAGCACGTCGAGCGGCTCGCCGGTGGCCAGGAAGGCGTCGGCGCAGGCCCTTACCGACCCCAGGTCGGCCAGGTCAAGGGGCAGGTAGACCACGTCGGCGTTGCCGGTGGCGGCAACGATGCTGGCCACGGCGTGCGACCCCTTGGCCTCGGACCGGCAGGCCACGTAGACCTTGCCGCCGCGGCGGGCCAGCTCGGTCGCCGTGGCCAGGCCGATGCCGGTGTTACCGCCGGTGACCAGGAACGTCCGCCCGGACTCCGCACCCATCGTCTGCCTCCTGCTGGCTGTCTGGTGACTGCTCAGTGTGACGGAGTACATCCTGCCAGCGCGACATCCGGGTAGTAAGGCGCGCATAGCCTCGAAAGCACGCGGAACCTGAGTGGGTATGCGGATCCGGAAGGGAGGCAATTCCATCGGCGGGCCAATGAAGAGGGCAGGGGAGGCGGGCGGGGGCAGTAGCGCCGGAGCTGAGACGCGAGGGACAAGCAGCGAGGAAACAAGGGCGGCCGGAGCGGCACAGAAGCGGGCGGAAAAGCGGGGGCTGGATGTAACCCCGACGCAGGCGGTGGCCAGCATGCTGGCCGCGCTGACGGGCGCGCTGGCGGCGTCCAGCCTGGGCATCGCCGGGACAATCATCGGCACGGCTGTCATGAGCCTGGCCAGCACGGTCGGCGCGTCCGTCTACAAGCACTACCTCACCAGGAGCAAAAAGCGCCTGCGGGCGGCGGCGGCCGTCCTGGCCCCCCAGGCCTCCCAGTCCGCGGTGGCCGCGGCGGTGGCCTCGGCGGTGGCCAGGAACCACGCGGCGGAACATGCGCGGCAGACCCGGGTTGATGAGACACGCGTTGATGAGACACGGGTTAATGAGACACGAGTTAATGAGACGCAGCGGTATGTGACGCGCGAGTTCGGGGCGCCGCCCGAGCCGGCGCGGGACTACGTCTCGCCGGACGCGGCCGAGACCCAGGTGATCCCGCCGCTGCACATGAACGGCGACCTGGCCCCGACCCGGGCCTCCGGTGTCGAGCCCGATGCGACGGTCACCGTCCGGCACATGGGCTCGGCAGGCCAGGGCGGCGGCACCTTCGGGACGGGCGGACCGCGAGTTCCCGGGGGGCCGGAGCAGGCCGCCGGTACCGAGCCGACCGGGCGGACTG
>Ga0102924_1005550_pt1 | contig 12185 bp, 9 predicted proteins | sample PaiPotPPM11metaG_FD_80116 | JGI IMG/M metagenome (GOLD analysis project Ga0102924, IMG submission 80116) | Iron sulfur acid spring bacterial and archeal communities from Banff, Canada, to study Microbial Dark Matter (Phase II) - Paint Pots PPM... ... | reverse complement strand
GGTCGCCGTCCGCCGCGCCGTCGAGCGCGACGAAGTCGCCCTTGCTGGGAGCCATCGTGCCGAACACGTTGAAGCCGAGCCAGGGAAGCTTGCCCGGCGTCCGATCGAGTATGCTGCGCGCGACCATCTCGATGCCGGTCCACTGCATGCACGCCGCCGCGTACAGCGGCGGGGCCTGGCCCAGCGTCGGGCGAGTGAGATAGCAGGCGGGGTGAATGGGCATGGGCTTGGCCACGTCAATGACCAGCTTGCCGAGCGGGTGGTCGTGCAGATACCGGCCGAGGACGCCGTGCCCATTGCCCAGGCCCTCGGGGAAGTCGGTGCACGCAGAGGAGAGCAGGATCTCCGCGGACCGGATCGCTCCCGCGGCGACGACGACCGCGCGGCACGGTACGCGATTCTCCGTCCCCGCCTTCTCGTCGCGGAAGACGACCGCCACGACGCGACGCCTGTCGCGCGACCACTCGAGGCGCGTTACGCGCGCGTTGAACCGTATGCTCAGCCGCTTCGCGCGAAGCTCGGGCTGGATGAGGCGAACGAACGAGTTGAACACGGTGCCGCTCAACGTGACCGTCGTCTCGGCGCCGTACGCATAGGGCATCGGCGCGAGCGTCCTTCCGTAGCGCTCCGCGCCGGAGACGAGCGGACTCCAATCGGAGTTGAGCCGGCGAATGCGCTGGAAGTTGCCCCGGGGCAGTTGTTCGTACGTTTGCGACGGCCCGGCGACGTGGAGCAGCGGTTCGACTCGGTCGTACCAGGGGGCGACGTCGTCGTAGCCAATCGGCCACATGAAGGCCTCTCCGGCCCGCTCGGCGTCTTCGAAGTCTTCCGGCGCGAAGCGCGGTACGGCGCAACTCCAATGGTTCGAGAGGCCCCCCGGAGCGAGGTCCTCGAAGAGCCTGGCGCTGGGATCGGCGGTGGCGGCCACGTTCTGGCGGCGCTTCAACTCACGACGGTACTTGAGGACGGTATACCCGCGCACGCGCACCGTCAGCCCGAGGGACGCGCGCTCGGCTCCCGCTTCGAGGAGGAGCACGTCCGCACCCGCACGGCATAGAAAGAGCGCCGCCGCGGCCCCAGGAGGGCCACTGCCGATGACGACGACACGCATGTCTTCTACCACGCGCGCCAACATACACGACTCGCGCTTCCGCGCGTAGCGTACGCTGTCCCTATGGTGAAGGGTGCTTCGCTCTGGGATACTCGAGCGCGTGCTAGTTCACGCCTTTGGAAAGACCGACCTCAAGGTATCCGAGTTCGGACTCGGATGCGCCCGCATCGGCGGGATTTTCCAAAATGACACGCGCGGGTTTCTCGAGCTCCTCGCTGCGGCTCGTGGCGAGGGCATCAACTTCTTCGACACTTCGGACATGTACTCGCAAGGCGAGAGCGAGATGCTCCTCGGCCGCGCGTTTCGCGGTGTCCGCAACGAGGTGATCGTCGCGACCAAGGCAGGATACTGCCTCCCGGCGCGGCGCAAGCTCGCCGCGCGCGTGAAGCCGCTCTTGCGCCCGCTCATCCGATTCGTCAAGCTGCGCCGGGACCGCCTGCCAGCGGGGGCGCGCGGAACCATCGCGCAAGACTTCACGCCGGCGTATCTCCGCAAGGCGGTCGAAGCGAGCCTGCGTCGACTGCGCACCGACTACATCGATTTGCTCCAGCTCCATAGTCCCCCGGCCGGTGTCGTGGAGCGCGGCGACTGGCAAGCGGCGCTCGAGGATCTCAAGCGAGTAGGCAAGATTCGTTACTACGGAATCTCCTGCGACACCGTGGAAGCGGGGCTCGCGGCGCTGCGCTTTCCCGGAGTGTCCTCGCTCCAGTTCCTCGCGAACCTCCTCGAGCGTCGAGCCGTCGATCAGGTCCTTCCGAAAGCGCGGGCCCAGGGCGTCGCGTGCATCGCGCGGGAGTGCCTGGCCAACGGGCTCCTCGTGAAGGCCCCCGAGCAGATCGATCTCGCGTCGTACTGTTCGTCGCCGGACGAGCGACGATTGCGGGAAGAGCAGCTCGCGAAATACAGGCAGCAGGCCGCCGGGGCCGGAGTGTCGCTCACCCGCCTGGCGCTCGACTACGTGGCGGGGCAAGAGGGAGTGTCGGTCACGCTGCTGGGGGTTCGTAGCCACGACCAGCTGCGGAGCCTCCTCGCTCACGTGCCGCGTCGGGAAGCGGTGGGCATCCCGGCGTGACGGTCACCGTTTGCGGCCGCTCCCTGCGGGCTGCGGCCGTGTTTCAGCGCAGGTGAGCGTCGATGACCGAGATCGACCAGGGCGCGAGCGATCGCGTGACCGTAGGCCCCGTCGCCGGCTGCGCGTCCGACGCCGGGGCGAAGGCGCCCGCGTTCTGCGTGTAGACGTATGTCCGCTCCGAGGCGAGCGCTCCGCACGCGCCGACGTCGAGGTTGGCGTCCACCTGCGCGTCCGGAGAGAGGTTGATGACGACGATCACCAGATGCTTGCGCTCGTCGTCTCGCGACGCGAAGGCGGAGACTCCTTCCGTGGTCGTCGTCGGCACGTACCAGTCGAGGAAGCGCCCGCCGTGCGAGTCGAAGTTGCGATACGCGAGGAACCCGAACGTCGACTGTGAGTCTTGCGCAGGCGCCGTCCAGTAAAACGCCGAGGCCACCCCGAACTGCGCGAACCGCCCGAGCACCTCCGCCGTCGCGAGAGCGCCGGTCACGTCCTTCTCGCCGCCGAAATTCCACTCGCCCACGGAGATGGCGCGCCCAGGGTACGCCTTGTCGACCCACTCCTTCATTCGCGGCAAGAGGCGTACGGTGTCCTTGATCCAGGACTCGTCCACGTAGTTCGGATCCCAGAGGCTGCGGGTCGAGCGCAGGCGAAGGAGCTGGGTCTCCCGATCGTTCCCGCCGGTGCCGCCCCCGTACACGTTCGAGCCCTGCGGGTAGTAGTGCAGATCGAAGACGTCGAGGAGACGCTTCCCCGTGCGCTGCTCGTGCTCGTGGAGCTTGCGCAGGTACCACTCGACAAGCGGCACGTCGTCGTGCGCGCGCCGGTCCGTGTGGAAGCCATGGCCGGCCAAGTCTTTGGCCGAGAAGAGATACCCTGACCACCCCCACTCCGCCGGTCCGGCGATGAGGGCCTCTGGATCCGCCTGGCGGATCGCCGTCGCATACTGGATGGTTCGTTCGACGAGCTCGTCGTACCCGACCGGCTCCGGGTGGACGTCCCGATGCGTCGTGTTCCAGAGACCGGGTTCGTTGTCGAGGATGTATTCGTACGTACTCCGCTTGCCCGCCTTCACCTCGCCGGCGTGAATGGCCGCGACCCACCGCTTCGCCCAGTCCGGTGGCGCCGCGACGCTGGTGCGCGTGGGCGGCCCGGGTGGGATGGGCTTCCTCGAAGCGTCCTCGCCGTTGCCGACGTCCGGATGCCAGGGATCGGTCCGCGCTTGGGCGCCAAAGACGGCTACGGGAAACGAGTACGACGTGTTGTCCTTCGCCACCCAGCCGAGCATGGGGATGGTGAGGGCGGACAGTGCATCGTGCCCCGCGCTTTCCGCGAGAAATTCGAGGTACGACTGGCCCCCGTGGTTTTCGAAAAACCAGTCGCTGCCGCTGTTCGAGAAGTGATTTTCCCAGTTGTAGCGGCTGGTGCCGTTGCCGCCCCAGCGGCGCGCGGCCGGCTTGAGGAGCGGCCAGTTCTTGTCCCCGAACGCGATCCCGTAAATGTAAGGGCTAATCTTCATCGCCTTGCCGTCGCACTCGACGCGAACGTGCGCGGTCTTGGCGAAAGCGGCCGCGCGCACTACCGGAGCTCGCACCACCGCCGAGACGGCGGATGCCTTGGTGAGCGCGATCTTGTCGAACAGCACCGACTCCGCCCCCATCGGGCGGAACGGCCGAACGATGACTCGATCGAACGGTGCCGCGTCCGGGTTCAGCTCGTTCATGGGCACTACGATCTGCGCCCAGCCGTCGCCCACGTCGGTGCGGTGATCGGGCTTGAGCTTGACCCCGGGGCGGCTTCGCCCGTCCGCTGTGCCCACGCGGACCTCCAGAAACTCGCCCTCCCCGGGAGGTTCCTTGACCGAGAAGGAAACGCCGCCGAACGCTCCCCCCAGCCCTCCCTTGGACAGGATCCATTCTCCCGAATCGCCGAAGGCCACCTTCGCTGGCCCTCGCGCCTCGGCTTCCCATGACGCCGTGCCCGAGGCCGCCCAGCCCGTGGTGAGCTGACCTTCGTAGATCGTCTCGGCGATCTCAAGCGAGTCCTGCTGCTTCGACTCCGCTCGCAATCTTGCGTCGCCCCTCCTTCCCGCAGGGTTCGGGCATCCCGAGCACGCGAGGGCGAGTCCCGAGAGCGCGCACGCCACGACGCCCCTCCAGAAGGGGACAGAGCCGCCCGCCAGCCCTCGTCGCCGCAGGCGCACCTCAGCCTCCGTTCGTGGGCGCCTTCGCCTTCGGGGGCGGCCGGCGCAAGACGATGGATCCGAGGACCCGCTCGCGGCCCACCGCCGCGATGGTCTCCTCGGCAGCCTTGAAGTTGGTCTCTCCGAGAGCAATCACGACGAGGACAGCTTCGGTCTCCTTCGCGATGAGCGCTGCCGTCGGGTTCTCGAAGAGCGAACGGAGCGCGACGACGAGGCGCGTGCCGGACTCGAGCTGCGCGTGCATCTCCCGCACCTCGTAGTCCACGAGACGCATCGTCAAATCGCGCAGGTCGTAGACACTCGAGGGCTGACCGCGATATCGCCACGCCAGCTGCGCCAGGAGCTCCGCCAGCTTGACGGTCTCGACCCCCTTGCTCGCGCTCAGCACGGCCAGCGAGCGCCACTCGCGCCGCTCCACGCCCAACCACAGCTTCTGCAGCCGGACGTCATCCCAGACGTTGATCGCTTCCTGCGGCGGCACAACGGCCAGCGCCGCTGACGGAGCGGGGTCGGACTTCACATTGAGCCTCGCCAAGTTCTCTCGCCCCTTCATCGCCGGGGCCGTGTACGGGCCCGAATTTTACACGCCGGACCCCGACACGTCGAGCGGTGCGCCGGCATCACGAGGCTCGATCGAACTCACCCAGGACTTCGAGCCGGAGTCGTCTTTTGACCTGCCACGACTCGAGGATCAATCCGCCCGCCATGTCGAGGGCAGCGGCCAGGAGAATGGCCAGGAGGGCGCCGCCGAGAATGGAACCGACACCGACGAGCTGCGCCGTCGCCTTCTTCGGTTTCGCCGGAACCTCGGCCGGGCTCACCACGGTGTACCGGTGCTTGTACGCGGTCTCCGTGATGTCGAGCTCGACCCTCGCGGCGTCGATCCGCGCGAGCGCGTCCTGGTACGAGCGGATCGCCGAGGCGAGCTTCGATTGCGCGAGCTGCAGCCGACCGTCGCGATCGAGCTGGTTCAGCGGGAGCGCGGGTAGCGAATCGGGAGTGGACGCGTCGGCCTCCGCGGCCGAGGTCGAAGGACGCACGCCCGGCCCCGTCCCCGCCTGCGGTGCGCTCGGAGACGCCGCGGGACGCGGCGGGACGATCTGCGCCATCAGGTCTCGCTCTTCGCTTCGAGCTTGCACGAGCCCCGGCGACGGCTGACTGGCCGTGTCGATCTGCTGCTGCAGCGCGATGACCGCCGGATGCATCGGCGTGAGCGTCGCCTGCGCCTGCAGGAGCTGCGTCCGCAACGTCTCGAGCGTATGCCGCTGCCCCTCCTCCAGCGACCGGATCTGCGCCCTCTTCTCCTCCAGTGCCTTCGCCAGCTCCGGATCGGGCATTACGACGATCGGCGCGACGCCCGCGATCCGCGGCCCCAGGACGTACGTGCCGCGTGGCGTCGCCGTCGGGGGCATCACGGTCTTCGCAGCGGTCGTAGCCACGACCTTCTGGTATTCGGTGAGCTCCGCGTCGACGTGCGTGAGCTCGTTCTTCGCGTGCTCCTCGAGCACCGCGATGCTTTCGTTGACGGCGGCGACGTCGTTGTCGTAGCGCGCCTCGAGGAAGTTCTTCTGGACGAGCGTCACGAGGTCGTACGCAATCTTCGGGTTCGACCACTCGACCGAGATGTCGACCGAGTTCTCATCGGCGGTCACATCCAGCTTGTGTTCCAGCGTGAAGACGAGCGAAAGCTGCTTGTCCTCTGCGGACGGGGCGCCAAAGAGTGCGGCGGAAACACGATCTTTGAGCCGGAGCGCTGGGGAGCGCGTCGCCTCGAACCTGTGCACGAGATCCGCTTCCTTCACGAGCGTCACCAGGTTGTCGCGGCGTTGAATCATGGCGGCGGCGTTCTTGGTGGGGTTGTCGACCGCGTCCATCTGCGGGTTCGAGCTGGTCAGCGTGCGGATCGTCGAGCTGCGCTGCGCAAGCAGCTTGACCTGCGCCACGTAGGCCCGCGGCATCACGATGGCGACCGTCACGCCGAGCGCCGCCACGACGCCGAACGTGATCGCCGTGAGCTTCGGGCGCCGCCGAGCGGCATGCAGGACGAAGGCGACCATCTCTCGGATGCGGTCGACATCGATCCCCTCGCCTTCCGCCTCCTGCGCGTCCGCTAAAGCATTGGGATCTTGTGCAATCATCGGAGGGAATGGTCGCGAAGGATGCGACGTATCGCGGGTTGGTCAGAAGCGTACCGGCGGCGCGCGCACGGTCACGCCCAGTGTCAGGATCTCGGTGCTGAGCGTGCCATAGTCCGTTTGCGTTTGCCATAGCACCTGCCCGCCCACCAGAACGTCGAGTTGGCGGTTTAGGCGGGTCCGCAGAAGGAACCCGCCGTTCAGGGCGGTGAGGGGGTACAGTTCGCTCACCGGAAGGGGCAGCGATTGCTGCAAGCCGGCGTTGACCGTGAGGAGCATTCCGGGTGCCACGAGCCGGCCGAGCGCTGCGCTGGCCATCAAGCGCTCGCCCAGGAGCCCGGTGCGAAGATCCGGCGCTGGCGCGATCTGGGCGGAAAGAAGCACGTTCGAACCTCCGGTGTCGAGGCGGTCGGTGTACGTCACCACCGCGACCGGCTCGACCACCAGCTTCCGCTGGAAGTCCGCCGTGATCTCGACGGTGGGCGCGACCCCGGCGCTCACGATCACCGTCGCCGTCCGAGAAAGCAAGTGACGGTACGTCTCCTCGAGCTGAGCGCTCGGCGCGTCCTCCCGGCATAAAGGTGTCGCGTTTCCGCCCTCTGTCCCAGCCGGCGCCGCTGGCTGCAACCCCGGAGGGCACGGACCGATGGTCAACGTCTCCTGACCGGTCAGGATGGTGTCCAGCGTGTCCACCCGCGAGGCGGCGTAGCTCACCGTGGCGGTTGCCCTTGGGCCATATTGCTTCGGTAGCACCGCCTGGGACTCCGCGTTCAGGCCGCCGCTCAGGTGATATCCCCCGCCGACGCCGAACGTCAGCCGCCGGTCCGTCCGCACGGCCACGTTCGCGCTCGTATCCGTCGCGCCATAATCGAAGTAACCGGTCACCGCCTGCAAGAGCAGAGGCTGCGGGGGCGGCGTCACGGGGAGGGTTGCCGTCTGGCCGGGCGGCGTCGACTCCGCGGGGGCGGCCGTCCCCTGGTAGGGAGCCGCTGCCAGTACCTTGCCGTAAGAGGCTGCCTCCGCGACCGCGATGCGCACGAAGCGGTCGTGCCATGCCAGCGTGACGCTGCCGTTGTGCAAGAGCTCGGGATCGAAGGCAAGCTCCAAGTCGCCGATCGTGAGACTCGGCGAGTACGCGATGGTCGACTCCAACTGGCGGCCGGAGAGCCGCAGACGGGCCGTGGCTGTGGTCGCGACATCGTATGCGAGGTTGGGGAGGGTTTGCACAGCCTGCGCCGCGCCCGCTGCCGCCGTGGTCGATTGCTGGTTCGCCCGGACGTCCCCCGTCGTCGTGTCAAGCGCCTCGAACGTGCCGGCGTACTGGGCTGCCAGGATGGCGGTGATGGGCATGTCGCGAGCAGCCGCGCTACTCGACTTCCACTACGTCACCACGACGCAAGACGAAATCGCCGGCGCCGTCGATATTCCGATAAATGGACTGATACGTAAACCGGATGCGCATCGGCTTCGGCTCGCCGCGCACCACGAAGATGCTGCTCCGCGACGCGTAGTCGGTGAGACCGCCACCCAGGGCGAGCGCGTGGGTGAGGCGCGGATCCTGGTCCAGCGGATAGGCCCCCGGACGCATGATCTCGCCCAGGAGGAGCACGGTCATCGGCTGCACGTCGTCGATGTTCACGACGACGCTCGGCGAGACCATATAATCCTTGAGCCTGCCCTCGAGCTCCGCCTTCAGCGCGCTGGGTCGCTTGCCTTTTGCCTCGACGTCGCCAATCAAGAGCAGACTGATCCTGCCGTCCCCGCGCACACGCTGCTTGGTGGTCATCTCCTCGCGGGGAGTGCCCGCCGCAAGCACCTTGATGCTCACCGTGTCGCCGATGCCGATGACGTACTCATTGATGGTGCGGCTCGTCTCGGGCGGGAGTTGGTGAAACCACACGTACTCCCCCGGTCCTGCGCAGCCCGCCAGCGCACTCGTAAGCAACAAACACGAAACCGCTGCGCCTGCAGTCTGAAGAAACCAACGCATGGGGGCCGCATGCCGTAGTAGTCGGCAGTCTGCCTCGGCGCAAGGGCCACAAACGGACGATGCCGCCCTTTACGAGAGCTACGAGAGCTCCAGCGGGGGCGTGACAAACGAGCCGTCGCGGGACGCGGCGTTTCCGGCGAGCGAGGCGTCGACCGCGCCCTTCACGTCGGCGCAGAACTTCTCGAGCGTGTGGTGCTTCTCGATGAACCGGCGACCGGCCTGTCCCATTTCGCGCGCCCGCTGGGGGTTCTTCCAGAGCTCGAGCATGGCTTCGCGCAGCGCGTAGGGGTTACCCACGGGGACGAGAAGACCCGTCACGCCGTCCTCGATGACGTCCACCTGCCCGCGCGTCCGCGAACAGATGACGGGCTTTCCCATGGCCATCGCCTCGAGGATGACCGTGACCCCGTTGTCGGTGTCCGAAGCGTGTAGCGGAACTACGACGAACCGGGATCGGGCGTAGAGCTCCCGCAGCTCTGCCAGGGGCTTGCGCCCGATCGTCACGTTCGTGCTCTTGCCCACCAGCGGCGCGAACTTCTCGATCGGCGTCCGCCGCGCGAAGCCGGCGCGGTCGACGCGGACGTGATCGGCCGCGACGTGGCATCTCAGGCCGGTGCCGCGCAGCGCCTCGAGCAGCGTGGGGTAGTCGCGCATCTCCGCCCCCGCGCTGCAGATCATGTCGACCTCGCGCTCGCGCGGACTCCAAAACAGCTGGTCGACGAAATGGCGAATCAGGTACAGCTTCTCGGCAGGAATTCCGAGGTGATCGATCGCGTATTGGCGCTGGACCGAGCTCCAAGTCACGATGGCGTGGACGCTCTGACCGAACAAACGCATCGGCACCTGCACGGCCGGTCGCGAGAACCAGTAGAGCATCGCCACGTGCGGTCGAGGCTCGGCGCGAGGCGCGAGGCTCTGCAGTGCCAGGAGCGACAGCGTGACCCGCTCGCTCCACGAGACGACGACGTCGTACTCCTCGGAGCGCCGCTCGACCTCCCGAGCCAGGCGGGCCCACCCGGGAACCGCGCGTTCCCACGGCCGCAGCGTACGCCCGTCGAAGATCGACTCGTCGTACCGCTTCGCGAAGAGGTCGTCGAAGAGGTACCCGCGAGGCGCGTCGACCCCGCTGGGGTCGCGGTGAGCAGCCCGGTTGACGCGGCCTTGAACGGCCAGGGCCATGCGTCGCTTCGCCACTCCGCGCCGGTCCTCTCTCTCGCTTGCTCGCGGCGCAATATGGCAGATATCGCCCGCACCCTCAAGGCCGCGTGCCGCCCTCAAATGGTCCTCAAACCCGAGGGCAAGTTGCCCCCGCGAGGCGCGCATCGAACCGGTCGCCGCAACCTCCCCGAAACACCTCCAGGAGAAACCAGGGGTACTCGCATGCGCACGGCGCGCCGCCGCCGCCCGCGATGCGCCGGGTGCCCCTTTGCGTCTGCCAATCGAGCGCCGTAAACTCCCCGGCCCACACATGAAGCCCCGCGTTGGATTCGTCCTCGAGCAAGGGCTTGGTCACGTGGCTTACGGCATGAGCCTGCGTCGCGCCCTGGTCAGCCGTACGGACATGGACTGCGCCTGGCTCGAGGTTTCGTTCTCGGAGGACGGATTCGGCCGCGTGCCGGTCGTCGGCAAGAGCTACATGTTGCGCGGCAACGTTCGCGCCCGCACGAGCATCGCGCGCGAGCACCGCCGGCGCCCGCTCGACGCGCTCTTCGTGCACACGTCGATGATCGGCCTCCTCGCAGCCGACTACATCCGCAGGATTCCGACGCTCCTGTCGCTCGACGCCACGCCGCTCAACTACGACGAGCTCGCGAAGTGGTACGGGCACAAGGTGCAATCGGGACCGCTCGAGCGGGCGAAGCTCCTCGTGCACAGGGCGGTCATGCGCAGCGCGCGCAAGATCACCGCGTGGTCGGAGTGGACGAAGCGCTCGCTCGTCCGCGACTACTCGGTGGCGTCAGACGCCATCACGGTGATCCGGCCGGGCACAACGCTCGCCAACTTCCCCGATCCCGGCACCCGCGGGTCGCGTCGCGACGGGCCGATGCGCGTCCTCTTCGTGGGCGGCGACTTCGTACGCAAGGGGGGCGACCTCCTCCTCGACGTCTTCCGCCGGCACCTCCGCGGGACGTGCGAGCTTCACCTCGTGACGGGGGCCGATGTGCCCGCGGGCGACGGCGTGCACGTGTACCGTGGCGTGAAGCCGCATTCGGCGGAGCTCCTGCGCCTCTACGCGGACGCCGACCTCTTCGTCCTCCCCACGCGCGGGGATTGTCTGGCCGTGGTGCTCGGCGAAGCGATGGCCTCCAGCCTGCCTATCATCACGACGCGTGTCGGCGCCCACGCCGAGGCCGTGCGGGAAGGCGAGAGCGGCTTCGTCATCGAGGCGGACGACGCCGAGGCCCTGCGCGAACGCCTCGATCGACTCGCGAAATCGCCGGAGCTTCGTGCGCAGATGGGGTGCGCCTCGCGGCGCGTGGGCGAAGAGCACTTCGACATGGACAAGAACGCCAACCGCATCGCCGATCTCCTTCTGGAGCTCGGACGCCAGGACGCAAACGGTCATGGTCGAGGGGAGCGTGGCCGCTCCCCTGGATCTCCCCACCCATGACCCGCCTTCCCCGATCTGTCGATACGATGCTGAGCTGGAGAAGGTTATGGCAAAAGTACTGGTCACGGGAGGGGCGGGGTTCATCGGGGCACACCTCGTCGAGCGACTCGTCGGGCGCGGGGACGATGTCGTCGTTCTCGACAACCTGAAGCGCGCTACGCGCGACAAGCTCGCCGAACCGGTGCGCAAGGGCCGGGTGCGCCTCGTCGAGGACGATATCCGCAACTTCGGCGCCGTGGCCGAGGCCGTGCGCAGCTGCGAGACGGTCTTTCACCTGGCGGCTCAATCGAACGTCATGGGTTCGGTCGACGACCCCGACTACAGCATCACGACGAACGTCCTCGGCACGTTCAACGTCCTCCGCGCCGCCGCGGAGGCCGGCATTCGCCGCTTCGTCTTCACGTCGTCGCGTGAGGTCTACGGCGATCCCGCGACGATCCCGGTCGCCGAGGACCACCCCGTCGTCGGGAAGAACGCATACGGCGCGAGCAAGGTCGCCGGCGAAGCCTACTGCCGCAGCTTCGCGGCGACGCACGGGCTCACCGTGCAGGTCGTCCGCCTCGCAAACGTGTACGGGCCCGGCGACAGCGGGCGGGTGATTCCGCTGTGGCTCGCGGCGGCGCAGGATGGGCGCGACCTCCAAGTGTACGGCGGCGAGCAGTTGATCGACTTTCTCTGGGTCGGCACGGCCGTCGACGCGCTCCTCTTCGCGGCCGACCGCGGCCTCCCGGGTCCGGTGAACATTGGCAGCGGCAAGGGGACGCGGATCCTCGAGCTTGCCGAGCGCGTCTTGCAGGCCACCGGCTCCAAGAGCCGAGTACTGCGCACGCCGGCGCGAAGCATCGAAGTCGCGAAGTTCGTCGCCGATGTTCGCCTGATGCAGTCGCTCGGGCTCACGCCCGAGGCCGATCCGCTGCAGCACCTGGCGGAGATCGTACCGGCGTATCGCCCCTGACCCCTCGCCTCAGCGCAGCGCGGAGCCCTCTTCCCCGTGTGCGCCGGCGTCGCGATCCATCGCCCGCTCGACGTGCGCCATCAGCTCGCGGATGGACCGCCCCGTCCG
>Ga0102924_1005549_pt1 | contig 12185 bp, 11 predicted proteins | sample PaiPotPPM11metaG_FD_80116 | JGI IMG/M metagenome (GOLD analysis project Ga0102924, IMG submission 80116) | Iron sulfur acid spring bacterial and archeal communities from Banff, Canada, to study Microbial Dark Matter (Phase II) - Paint Pots PPM... ... | reverse complement strand
GTGTGCGGCAGCGTGCTCGCCCGCCGCATCGAGGCGCGCGAAATGATGGTCGTGCCGGCGCCGTAGTGGAACGGATCGCCCGACGCCAACACGCAGATTTGGCGGCCGCGATGACTCAATACCTCGTCGGCCGCGCCGCTGAATGGGATCGGCCACGGCCGCGTCGCGCCGCGAATGAGCGGCGCCGCAAGGCCGAGATGACGCCGGCCGCCGAACACGATCTCGGCGGCGCTGACCAGGCCGCGCGCCACCGGGCTCAGGCCGGCGGCGCCGTCCTCGCCGATGCCGACGATGGACAGCCAGCGCGGCGATGCGGCACTGTCATGGGAAAGCGCATCAGGCAGCGGCGTTTTAGAAGGCGACATGGCACGCGTCCTTATTCTCGGCGGTACTGCGGAAGCGCGGCAATTGGCCGGCCACTTGGCCGGCCGCGCCGACTTGCGCGTCACGCTGTCGCTCGCCGGCCGCACCGCTTCGCCGGCATCGCAGCCGGTGCCGGTGCGCAGCGGCGGCTTCGGCGGCGTTGTTGGCCTTGCTGCCTATCTGTCCGAGGAGCGGGTCGATGCGCTGATCGATGCCACACATCCCTACGCGACCGTCATCTCGGCAAACGCCGTTCAAGCCGCGCAAACGGCCGGCGTGCCATTCGTGGCGCTGCGGCGGCTGCCGTGGATTGCAACCGCGGGCGATCGATGGACCGCGGTGAACGATGTAAGCGAGGCCGTGCAGGCGCTCGGGCAAGTGCCGCGCCGCGTCTTGGTCACGCTCGGCCGCAACGAGCTCGCGCCGTTCGTCGCCGCGCCCGCGCACCATTATCTGATCCGCAGCGTCGATCCGGTCGATCCGCCGCTGCCGCTGCCGCAGGTGACTTACGTGACCGGGCGCGGCCCCTTTAGCGAAAATGACGACCGCGCGCTGCTGCAGCAGCATCGCATCGAGGTGGTGATCGCCAAGAACAGCGGCGGCACCGCGACCTACGGCAAGATCGCCGCCGCGCGCGCACTCGGCATCGGCGTCATCATGCTGCGCCGGCCGCCCGAGCCGCACGGGCCCGCGGTCAAGACCGTCGATGATGCGATCGCCTGGCTCGATCATGCGCTGACCTCAACAACGGCGCGCGGCGTGTAGACGAGCGGCGATCGGCCCGGGCGGGCGATGATGCGGGTTTCGCGCGAGCCGACGATCACCAGCGTCGCCATATCGGCGTTCGCGGCATCGGCGGCCTCAAGCGTCGTGACGCTGATGCGCTCGTCCGGCCGGCCGACGGCGCGGCCAAAAATCACCGGCGTCGATTGCGGCAGATGCCGGCGCAGCCGCTCGATCGCTTGACCGAACTGCCATGGCCGCGCCCGCGACACCGGATTGTAAAGCGCGATGACGAAGCCCGCGCTTGCGGCGGCATCGAGCCGCTGCTCGACCAGCTGCCATGGCTTGAGATTGTCGGACAGCGAGATCGCGCAAAAATCGTGACCGAGCGGCGCGCCGATCCGCGCCGCGACGGCCAGCATCGCAGTGATGCCTGGAATGATGGCAAGCTCGATCGCGCGCCAGCTCTGCGGCCCGCTTTCGATTTCCTCGCAGATCGCCGCCGCCATGGCGAAAACGCCGGGATCGCCGCCGGACACGACGGCGACGCGTGCGCCCGACGCCGCATGGCGCAGCGCCGCGGCAGCGCGGGCGCGCTCCTCGCGATTGTCGGAAGCGTGGCGACTCTGGCCGGCGCGTTCCGGCACGCGGTCGAGATAGGGTCCGTAGCCGTAAAGCGCTTGCGCGGCGGCCAAGGCTTCCGCGGCTTCCGGCGTCAGATAACGCGGATCGCCCGGTCCCAGCCCGATGACGGCGAGATGCCCGCTCATGTCTGTCGTCCCGGCCGTGTCTGCCAGCCCGGCACCAGGACCACGGCGAAATAGGGCGCGTCGTCGTCGGGTTTTGCGGTCAATGGAATCATCTTGGCGTCCGCCATGGTGCCGCGCTCGACATAGATGGCGCGAGCGAGCCGGCCGCTGCGGCCCAGCGCCCGGCGCAGTTTCGGCAGATGGCGTCCGACCTTCATCACCACGGCGGCATCGGCGTCGGCCAGCCGCCGCGTCAGCTCGCCCTCCGGCAACGTGGCAGGCAGCACGGTGAAAACGTCGTGGCCTTGCGCGATCGGCATGCCGGCCGCCGACCAGCAGCCCGACATGCCGGTGACGCCGGCAACGATCTCGGCCGTAAAACGCGGCGCGAGCCGTGCATGCAGGTGCATGTAGGAGCCGTAGAACAGCGGATCGCCCTCGCAGATCACGGCGACCGTCCGGCCGGCCTCGATATGCGCGGCAATCTCGGCGGCAGCCTGGTCGTAGAAACCGCCGATGACGTCGCGATAACCGGCGCTGCATGTCGGCAGTTCGGTGGTGACGGGATAGTAAAGCGGCAGTTCGATGACTTCGGCGCGCAGGTGTTTTGCCACGATCGCGCGCGAATGACTTTCGTTTCCGGCCTTGGCGAAAAACGCGACCACGTCGGCTTCGCCGAGCCTGCGCGTCGCCTTGAACGTCATCAGCTCCGGGTCGCCCGGACCGACGCCGACGCCGATAAGCTTTCCAGCGCTCATAGCCCGGCCCTCGCCAGCGCATTGACGGCGGCGGCCGTCATGGCGCTGCCGCCCATGCGCCCGCGCACGATGATGAAAGGCACGCCGCGCGAATCGGCGGCGAGTGCGTCCTTCGATTCCGCGGCGCCGACGAAGCCGACCGGAATGCCGAGAATGGCCGCCGGCTTCGGCGCGCCCTCATCAAGCAAATCGAGCAGGCGGAACAGCGCCGTCGGCGCATTGCCGATGGCGACCACGGCGCCGGCGAGGCGATCTTGCCAGAGATCGAGCGCTGCCGCCGAACGCGTCGTATTATTCTTCGCCGCAAGCTCCGCGACGCGCGGATCGTTGAGCGTGCAGATCACGTCGTTGCGCGCCGCCAGCCGCGCCCGCGTAATACCGTGCGCCACCATCTCGGCGTCGCACAGAATCGGCGCGCCGGCAGCGAGCGCGCGCCGCGCGGCATTGACGGCATCGCCGCCGAACACGATGTGCTGTGCCACCTCGACGTGACCGCAGGCATGGATCATGCGCACCGCAACGTCGGCTTCCTCGGGCGAAAAGCGCGACAGATCGGCCTCGGCGCGAATGATGGCGAAGGAGCGCTGGTAGATCGCCGTGCCGTCGCGCAGATAGGCGGAGCGCTCAGACATGACTGTTCTCACGTTTGAGGTTGCGCGCCAGCATTTCGATTGTTGCGGGCAGATCATTCGTTGCAACGAGCTTGAATGGCGCATCGCGCGTGGTGCCGTTGGCAATCAGCGCGCATCCTGAAGTCGTACCAACGATCGTCAGCGCCGCGCGCGCCGGATGGGCGCAGCCCTTGGCGCAGCCGGAGATGTGAATCTTGAATGAGCCGTCGAGATGCGGCGCGGCGGTCGCGGCGATGAGCGGCGCAATGCTGCGCGCTGCGATTTCCGCCGCTGCGCAAACCGGCGCTCCGGCGCAGGCGACGACGTGGCGGCGCGGATCGCCGCCGCGCACGATGAAGCCGAGATTTTCGGCGGCGGCGGCAAACGGCGGCAATTCATCTTGTGCCAGCGCAATCGTCATAAGCGTCCTGCCCGGCGCCGCGCGCATCCCGCGTGCTCCCGCTGCTTGAGCTGCGTCGATCAATCGTCGCAGCGACGCGGCATCGGTGTGGCCAAAAGCGAGACCGACGCCATAGGCAAACGACCCATCCCGCAACTGGTGTGCGCCGATCGGTTCGCCGGTTCGGCTTGAGTGAGGAGGCGGAGCCTCGCCAACAACGAGATTGGCGATGGCCGCGCGGAACACGGTGATTCCTTCCGCCGCGAGAACATCGCGTGCGCGCATCTGGCGACCGCGCGCCGCCACGACCTCAAGCAAGCGCGTGACGGTAGCAACTCCATCGCTGACAGCGACAAGCCCGATTTCGATCGCGCTGGCTTCGTCGCCGGTCACGGCGACGCGAAGCGCGACTTTCCCATTCATCATCTCCGCGCGAAGGCGTATGTCGGCAGGAACATTATTGAGATTAAGCATTCCGCCGCCGTCGATGACCACCGAAGCTTTGGCGGAGAGTTTTTGTGCCAGCGAATGTTGCGCCAGCTCTCGGCGCAGATCGGCGGCGAGCGCGCCGGCGTCGATGAGTTCCTCCAGATCGAGTCCGGCCAGCGGATTGCAGAGAATTGGAACGCCGTCCACCGCGGCGATATCGAGCGCAGCGACGGTCGCGGCGAAAGACGGTGCTGACCCGGCGCTCAAACCGCGAACCTGGATATTGCCACGCGCGGTGACTTCGATGATGCCGTTGCCGTATAGCTTCGCTGCCGCGCACAGCGCGGCGAAGGCATCGAGCAGGATGGTGCCGACCGGCGTGAGCCGCACCAGCAAGCCGTCGCCGGTTGCCATCGGCGTCGAAAGGCCCGGACAGGCGCCGCGGCGTTGCGAAAGATTTATGGCGTGAGCGGTCATGGCACGGCCTCCGCGCGCAGCGCCGCAAGGCCGGCATCGACATCATTGCGGCGCGGATGCCAAAAGCCGCCGCGCCGCGCCGCGTCAAGCCGCTCGGCAATGGCGGCTGCGGCTTGCGGATTCTCCCGCAACAGGAATTCGCGCACGGTGGCGTCGGCAATGTAGGCGTCGTGCAAGAGATCGAATAACTCACCGGCGACTGCATCGGTTGTTTCGGCAAACGCGACCAGCCGGTCGACGGTTTCGGCAAGCTCGGCGGCGCCGCGCGGGCCGTGGCGCATCTGGCCGGCGATGAATCGCGGATTGACCGCGCGGGCGCGCACGATGCGCGCGAGCGCCGCCGACAGCGCGCGAGCGCGCGGCCGCTGCGGGTCGGTTGAGTCGAGCATGATGAGATCGGCCGAGCGGCCGAGCAGCTTCGCTGCCGCGGCAAAGCCGCCGACGAAGGCGACGTCCTCAGCACCTTCGAGCAAGTCGCGGCCGGGATCGTCGCCGGTATGAACCAGCGCGTCGGCGCCGGCGACGCGCTGCGAGAATGCTCCGGGCGCGGAGCTCGCTTCGCCCTCCGCCCCGGCATATGCGTGCGATGTAGCGGCGAGATAAGCCGCGCCGATCGAATCGGTGTCCGCGCCGCGCCCGAGCAAATCCTCGACGCCAGAGCCGTAGACGCCCGGCGCCGTGCCGAAAATGCGGTCAAGCCGAGCGGCGCTCTTGCCGTTGACCGCACGCCGGGCCGCCGCAAGCGGATTTTCGTCGTTGTCCTCGTCGCGCGCGGCGACCGCTTGAACGGCGGCATCGATGAGCGCGATCTGTGCCGGGAACAGGTCGCGGAACAGTCCGGAAATACGCCAGGTCACATCGACCCGCGGGCGTCCGGTTGCGGCCGTGGGCAACACTTCGACGCCGGTGACGCGGCCGCTGCCGTGGTCCCAGATCGGCCGGCAGCCGAGCAGCGCGAGCCCTTGCGCGATCTCCTCACCGCCGGTGCGCAGCGTCGCGCTGCCCCAAAGATCGATCACCACCGTGCGCAGCATTTCGCCGTGACTTTGCAGATGCGCCCGCACCACCTCGTCGGCGGCGAGCCGGCCGAGGTCCATCGCTGTTTGCGTCGGCAGCGTGCGCGGATCGGCGGTGAAGAGATTGCGCCCGGTCGGCAACACGTCGCGCCGCCCGCGCGTCGGGGAGCCTGCCGGACCGGACGCGATGCGTTTGCCGTCGAGCGCCGCGATCAGCGCCGCGCGCTCGGCTGTGGCGCTCGTTTGCCATGCCGGATCGCCGGCATCGAACGGCGCGCGGCCATAGACATGAAGGCCGTCTTTGACGGCGAGGTCCTTGAGATCACACAGCCAGGCATCGATCCGCCGCAACGCCTCGTCGGGCGCGACCGGGGTCTCGACGCCCGCCTCGCGCGCCAATCCGGTTCGCTGCGCGGTCTCGACAATGAGCTTGGCGAGGCGCTCGCGCCGCCGCCGGTCGAGCCCGTCAGCCTGAGCATATTCATCGACCAGGCGCTCGAGCTCGTGGGCATCGCCGGAAAGCTCGCCGCCAACAAGCGGTGGCGGCAGATGACCGATGGTCAGCGCGACAATGCGGCGCTTGGCCTGCGCCGCCTCGCCGGGATTGCTGACGATGAAGGGATAGATCACCGGCAGCGCGCCGGTGACGATTTCGGGGAAACATTCCGCGGTGAGCGCGATCGCCTTGCCCGGCAGCCATTCCAGCGTGCCGTGCGCGCCCATGTGCACGAGCGCGTCGGCTTTGGCGACATGCTGAAGCCATAGGCCGAAAGCGACCAGCGCGTGCCGTGGCGGCAGCAGCGGATCATGATAATCGGCGCGGCGCGCCGACACGCGCCCGCGATCGGGCGGCAGCGCGACCAGGAGCTTGCCGAAATTTTTTACGCGGAAGCGGAAGGTGCCGTCGCGCACCTCGGGATCGTTCGCGGGCTCGCCCCATGCTTCGTGTAAGCGCGCCACGGCGGCGTTCGGCACGCGCGCGAGCAATTGCTCATATTGCGCAACCGCCAGTGTCGCGTCACTGCCGAGAGCGAGCGCGTCGAGCAAAGCGCGCGGTGTTTTCGGTGCGTCCTGCACCGCATAGCCCGCTGTACGGAGATCCTCGAAGAGCGCGATCACGCTTGCCGGCACGTCGAGACCGACAGCGTAACCGGTGCGGCCCGGGGCGCCGGGATAATCCGGCATCAAGACGGCGACGCACCGTTCGCTGCGCGGCAATAATTGTAAAGAGACGAGCGCGGCGATGCGGCCGGCGACCATATCGACGCGATCCGGCTCGGCGCGGCTGGCGAGCGCGGTGAAGGCAAGCCCGTCCTGCGGCGGCAGCGGGTCCTTGAATGCAATGACGCCGGCGAGCACGCGGCCGTCGAGCTCGGGCAGCACCACATGCATGGCAAGATCGGCGGCGCCGAGACCGCGCGCGCCGTCGCGCCACGCGGCGCGCCTGGTGGTCGCGCTGACGACCTGAAGCACCGGGACGCCCGGCTCGTCGAGCGGCGTCGGCTCATCGGCATTGCCGCCGGCGGCAAATGCCGTCGTAGTGACGATGACGGCGGGATCAAGCCGCGCAAAGGCATCGCGCAGGAACGTAGCCGCCTCGCGATCCTTCAGGCTGGTTACGACAAGCGTCGCCGGCGCCAGACCGCGCGCCGCAAGCGCCGCGCACAGCGCGTCAATCGGCGCGGTGTCGGCGGCGAGCAACATGGCGCGATAAAAGACAATGGGCACGACCGCATGGCCGGGCTTGAGCGAGGCCGTCAGCCGGTCAAGATCGACCGCGCCTTCGCCCGGCAGATATCCCGCCAGCCGCGGTACCGGCTCCGGTTCGGGCACGCCAAGATCGCGTCCGGCATGACGCGCCAGCCGGCGCAACAGCGCGCGCAGATTGTCCCGGCCGCCTTCGCGGAAGAAGCGCAGCAGCGTGCCGAGCTCATCGCTTGGCAGAGTGGACGCGGCCGCGAGCCGGACATCGTCGCGATCTTCGCCGGGCAGCACGGCGAGCGCGATGCCGCGCTCGCGCGCCAGTGCCGACAGCCGCTCGATGCCGTATTTCCACCAATCGAGGCCGCCGAGCAGGCGAACCACGATCACCTTGGCATGGGCGGCGACGCGGTCGAGCCACAGATCGACCGACATGGGATGGCGCAGATCGCGTAAGTGCGCAAGCCGGACGCTGGGCAGCGTCGCGCGCTCGGCTTGCCAGGCGGCGGCGAGGCCGGCGAGGTCGCTGTCGGCGAACGACAACACGACAATGTCGCCCGGCGGCTGGGCGAGATCGACCGCTTCGACGATCTCGTCGAGGTTGGTCGAACTCGTCGTGAGCAGATGCATCGCTGAACCCTAACTCACAAGCGCGCGCGTCACCGCGGCGCGATCGAGTCCCTTCAATCCGATGACAACCAGCCGGCCCTCGCGCATTTCGGCAGCCTGCCAAGGCCGGTCATATTGGTGCGTCACGCGGCGGCCGACCCCTTGCACCAGAAGCCGCAGCGGCTTGTCGGTCACGGCGGCGAAACCCTTGACGCGCAGCACGTCGAACTTTTCGGCAAGCGCGGCAACGCGCGCGGTAAGCTGAGCCGGATCGGCGATCTCGCCGAGCGATACGACGAAACTGTCGAAATCGTCGTGATCGTGCTCCAGTTCGTTGTCATGGCGGGTGCGGCGGTTGGCAATATCGTCCTCGGTGCCGACGCCAAGGCCGAGCAGCAGCGCCTCATCGACCTTGCCGTCAATGGCGGCGACCACTTTCACGCTGCGCGGCAGCGCGCCGGCAATTGCCGCCAGCGCTTTCTTGACGCCGGCCTCATCGAGCAAGTCGCGCTTGTTGAGCACGACGAGATCGGCGCAGGCGATCTGATCCTCGAACACTTCCTCGATCGGATCGTCGTGCGCGAGCGCGCTGTCGGCTGAGCGCTGCCGCGCCAGCGCGTCGAGATCGTGCGCCACGCGGCCATCGGCGAGCGCCGCGCCGTCGACCACGACCACGACGCTGTCGACGGTGACGCGGCTCTTGATCGCCGGCCAATGAAACGCCTGCACCAGCGGCTTCGGCAAAGCGAGGCCGGAGGTCTCGATCACGATGTGCTCGACGCCGCCCTTGGCAAGAATGGCATCGAGCGCCGGCACGAATTCATCGGCGACGGTGCAGCACAAGCAGCCATTGGCGAGCTCGACGATGTTGTCTTCCGGACAGGCGTCGTTGCCGCAGCCTTTGAGGATTTCGCCGTCGATGCCGACGTCGCCGAACTCGTTGACGATGACGGCGAGGCGGCGGCCTTGGGCGTTGGCCAGCACGTGACGGATCAGCGTCGTCTTGCCGGCGCCAAGAAAGCCGGTGACGATGGTGCAGGGGACGCGCGTAAGCGAGCCGTTCATTTGTCTAATCCTTCAAAGCCGATGGGTGGAACGCGGGCGATCAGGCCGCGCTTGAGCACGTCCGGCCGGCCGCGCCAGGGCAGGATGCCGTCGGCCGAGCCGGCAAGCAGCCGCGCGCCTTCGACCAGCGCGCCCGCGCAACTCGCATCGAGCCCGCCGAAGACATAGGTCCACGAGCCGTTGGCGCGCATCGCGGCGCTCGGGCCGCGCGTGCAGTTGGCAAGGCAGCGCAGCTGCCGCACCTGGACTTCAGTTCCGGCGGCGGCGCGTTCGGTCGCCGCGGCAAGCATCGCGCCGGGACGCGGCTCGCTGTCCGGCTCGCCGGCCCGCTTGCATGTGATGCACACATAGATCATTGGCGCGTCGGTCATCAGGCGCGCTCCGCGATTGGCCGGTCGAGGCCTTGCCAGCGGTAGAGCAGGTACGAAATCGCCCAGCTGGCGAGGAAAATGCCGACGACGAGATAACCGAAACCGGCAAGCCCGCTGTTGAGACTGCCGATCACATCCCAGAAGCGTCCTTCCAGGCCAAGCTTGCCGCCAATGAGACCGAGCGCCTCGATGCCGCCGATCAAGAGCGCAACGACGACTGAAATAGCGGTGATGGTGAGATTGTACCAAATCTTGCGGATCGGGTTGAGGAAGGCCCAGCCATAGGCGCCGACCATCAGCACGCTGTCGGTGGTGTCGACCAGCGTCATCCCGGCGGTGAACAAAGCCGGGAAGATCATGATGGTGCCGATGGTCATGCCGCCCGAGGCCTGGCTCGCGGCGACGGCGAACAGGCTGATCTCGGTCGCGGTGTCGAAACCCAGCCCGAACAGGAAGCCAACCGGAAACATCTGCCAGCTCCGCGACACCATGCGGAACAGCGGCCGGAAGATGCGGGCGAGAAAGCCGCGGCCGGAGAGCAGCAGGTTCAGTTCCTGGTCGGCGACCGGCTCGCCGCGGCGCGCCTTGCGGAAGCTCCGCCAGACGCCGCGCAGGATGACGAGATTGATGACGGCGATGGCGAGCAGGAAAAACGCCGACGCGCCGGTGCCGATCGCGCTGCCGATCGACTTGAACTCGGCAAAGCGTCCCTGCAGCGCAAAGGCGGCGCCCGCGATGCCCGCTACGGCGGCGGCGATGGACAGCGAATGGCCGAGCGAGAAGAACAGGCCGACCGCGTAGGGCCGTTTGCCCTCCTGCATGAGCTTGCGCACCACATTGTCGATGGTGGCGATGTGGTCGGCATCGACGGCGTGGCGAAGCCCGAGCACATAGGCCAGGAATGCGGTGCCGAGCAGCGTCGGGCGTTCCGCCAAGGCAATGAATGCCCAGATCCAGACCAGCGCGCTGGCGGTCAAAAGGAGAACGTAGAGCGCGGAAATCCTGCCGCGCCGATTGGCCGACGCGTCATCGACCGTTGCTGTCAGGAATTTGAGCACGAATGGTCCTCGCGTGACCTTGGCGCGACTTGCCGTCTGCCGCCGGCGCGAGCGAGGACCAAAAGACTTACGTCTTTTGGATCATCCACAGGTACACCCCGACCCGTGTTTGTCGCGTCGACTTAGGCTGACGGCAGGTCTCCTGGCTCGCGGATCGGCGCTTCGCCCGGCCTTCCCGGAAGCACGGTGCTTCCAGTGGCTTAGTGGACGAAACTTCCCGCTCACAGTTGCGGGGGCAGCTGCGGAATTGGCCGCGGTTGCACGTGGCCTCGCCGCATTCCCTATTCACCCTCTCGCGAGGGACCGTCAGTACGCTAGTGATAGATTTCATCAGGCCGCCCTGTCAATCTGGCACGCCAGGTTGTGCGGTCCGGTTCCCTGACTGATGTCGAGTGTGCCAAAGCTCAGCTTCGTGATTGGCGGCGCCCGCTCGGGCAAGAGCCGCTATGCCGAGAGCTTGATCGCCGCGCTGCCGGCACCTTGGGCCTATATTGCCACGGCGGAAGCGCTCGATAACGAGATGGCTGAGCGCATCGCCGCCCACCGCGCGCGCCGCGGTCCGGACTGGCGAACCATCGAGGCGCCGCGCGATCTCGCGGCGGGGCTGGCCACGCATGCCAAGATGCCGGTGCTGGTCGATTGCCTGACGCTGTGGCTCTCCAATCTCATGCTCGCGCAAGCCGACATCGAATCGGAAATGGCGCGGCTTGAAGAGGCTTTGGCGGCATCGGGCGCGCCGGTGGTGCTGGTCGCCAACGAAGTCGGTTCCGGGATCGTGCCGGATCATCCGCTCGGCCGGCGCTTCCGCGATCTCCACGGCGTGCTCAATCAGCGCATCGCCGCGCGCGCGGACCGTGTCGTCCTCATGGTTGCCGGCTTGCCGCTCGCCGTCAAAGGGAGTTTGTAGCAACGCCATGAGCGAACCAATCGATCAGGCCGAAGCCGACCGCCACCGCGCCAAGATGGCGAAGCGCAAAGCCGTGCAGGATGCCGAAGTCGCGGAGAAGACGATCGAGAAGGGATTGCTCATCGTCCACACCGGCACCGGCAAGGGAAAATCCACGGCGGCGTTCGGTCTGGCGCTGCGCATGCTGGGGCGCGGCCATCGCGTTGGCGTGGTGCAATTCATCAAGGGCGCATGGCATTCGGCGGAGCGCGACGCGTTGGCGCAATTCGGCGATCAGGTGGCCTGGCACACCATGGGCGACGGTTTCACCTGGGAAACGCAGGATCGCGCCCGCGATGTCGCCGCGGCCGAGCGCGCCTGGGCCAAGGCGCGCGAACTGATGGCCGATACCGGCTTCGGATTGATCGTGCTCGATGAATTGAATATCGCGCTGCGCTACGAATACCTCGATCTCGGCGCCGTCGTTGCCGCGCTTGCCGCGCGCCGGCCGGGCCTGCACGTCGTGGTGACCGGGCGCAACGCCAAGCCGGAGCTGATCGCCGCCGCCGATCTCGTCACCGAGATGACGCTGGTGAAGCACCACTTCGCCGCTGGCGTGAAGGCGCAACCCGGCATCGAGTTCTGAACAGGTGCCGGCGCGCGCGCTCATGTTTCAGGGCACCGGCTCCGATGTCGGCAAGTCGCTGATCGTTGCCGGGCTGGCACGCGCCTTGACGCGCCGTGGTCTCAAAGTGCGCCCGTTCAAGCCGCAGAACATGTCGAACAATGCCGCGGTGACGGCGGACGGCGGCGAGATCGGCCGCGCCCAGGCGTTGCAAGCCCGCGCGGCGCGCGCGCCGGCGAGCGTTCACATGAATCCGGTGTTGCTGAAGCCGCAGAGCGAAATCGGCGCGCAGATCGTGGTGCAGGGCCGCGTCTACGGCAGCGCCAAGGCGGCGGCCTACCAGC
>Ga0102924_1005548_pt1 | contig 12186 bp, 13 predicted proteins | sample PaiPotPPM11metaG_FD_80116 | JGI IMG/M metagenome (GOLD analysis project Ga0102924, IMG submission 80116) | Iron sulfur acid spring bacterial and archeal communities from Banff, Canada, to study Microbial Dark Matter (Phase II) - Paint Pots PPM... ... | reverse complement strand
GGCCTTGACGCCGACCTTGAGCCGGCTGCTACCACCCCCAGCCGCGCCCACTTGCCTTCTACTGCAAGGGCTCTCGGCCCGACCGTCCGTCCGGGTCACCCACATTCATGCCGGAAGACCCAGAAACTCTTGGAGCGTGAGGCGTGCGATTTGACCTCCCCGGTTGGAGACCCGAAGGTCGCCTCCCGCGTGACGCCTTCTCGGGCTCGCTGGCCGTGGATCACCCGTATAACCGGCGGATTGGGGCTTCTGGCGACCTGCCAGGGCCCACGGCGGATATGGGGCAGTCACTGCCTGGCTCGCTACTCCGCGCGGTCATCGTCACAGCGGTCGGACGGGTCACCAGCCTCCGCGTTCCACAGAGACCGGGTCAACCGGCTTGGTCCGCCTCCGGACAGCCACGACGATCTCGTCGACCAATGCCTGGGTTCCTCCGACATACGTCCAGGCCAGATCGGTGTCGGTGGCAAAGAACCACGCCCTGTCCTCGGGCCACCAAAGGTCGGGTGGTTGCAGACCATGGCCGGCGGGGCTCTGAATCTGCGCCGCGGCCGCCACCGGTCCGGCGAGTAGGTAGTACTCGCGGTTGGGCAGCTCGAATCGGGGCACCCCACCTAGTTCGACGGCTACGTCTGCTCCTTGCGCCTCGTCCGCGCGAACTGCTCCTTCCAGTTGCCCCCCCGAGGCGCTTCCCACCCGGCGACAGCGGCACATACACCGGCTTCGCTGCCCTTTGCATCGCTCTCTATACGATGCGGCATGAGGAGCCCGAGCTTGAGACAGCGGTGGCGGCCTCGGCCCTCGCCCTGGTGTTCATCTTCCACCACTCCCGTGACCCCCATGTCATCCAGTTCGACGGAGAGCATCCAGACGACCTGTGCCGTGCTCGTGTTCATGCCCATACTCGGGCCGCATGGTGCGCGCCGCAGCGCCCGAGCGATGGGTCTCGAGGCCGAGTTGGCCGACCAGGAGCACAAGAAGGCAGAGGCGGCCCGTGCTGCAGCCGCGAATGAGCGAGCCCGCATCGCACGCGATCGCCACGACGTGATCGCCCCCGCCATGAGCGTGAGGATCATTCAGGTCCTGGGCGCCCGCGGTCGGGGGTCGATTGCTGACGATCACGGAATTCCCTACCTGAGGGTCTCCGACGATCAGGTAATTCCCTACCCCCTCGATCAGCGGTTTCCCTAGTCGCACCCGGTCCTTCAAACCGAAGCTTCCTTCGTCCCCCGACGGACGGAGGAGACATGGCAAGGAGGACGTTTGCGATGGTTGATGTTGTCGAGATCCTGCAGCACTGGTATGCGGGGAGGGCCAAGGTGGAGGTGGCCCGCAGTCTCGGGGTGGACCCGAAGACGGTGCGCCGCTATGTGGCCGCGGCGGAGGCCGACGGGTTCGTCCCGGGCGGTCCGCTGGTGACCGAGGAGGCGTGGCGGACCCTGGTCCGCGGGTGGTTCCCGGCGATGGTCGACACCCGGCTGCACCAGCCGAGCTGGGGCGAGATCGCCGTGTTCCACGACCGGATCGAGAAGCTGTTGGACGTGGTCCCGGCCTCGGTGATCCACCAGCGGCTGCGGGACGAGGCGGGGCTGGAGGCGAGCGTGGCCAGTCTGCGCCGCTACGTGCGCGCGAACTTCCCGGAGCGATCAGGCCGGGCGGAGTGTCGGCAACGGCTGAATACTGACCCCTTATTGCCGGTCGAATTCTGACCCCCCTTCCTCCGGGTCCACCACTGATCGTGTGGATCAACGGACCCTGGCCCGATTCGCGGCCAGGGAGGAAGGACGTGCTCAAGGTGGAGGACTGGGCAGAGATTCGACGGCTGCACCGAGCCGAGGGCCTGTCGATCAAGGAGATCGCCCGCCACGTCGGCGTGGCCCGCAACACCGTGCGCTCGGCACTGCGCACCGACCAGCCGCCGAGCTATGAGCGCACCGGTCGCGGCTCGGCGGTCGACGCGCACGAGCCGGCCATCAGGGCGCTGTTGGCCGAGTTCCCGCGGATGCCGGCCACGGTGATCGCTGAGCGCATCGGCTGGGGAGGTGGGCGCACGGTCCTCCAGGAGCGGGTGGCCGAGCTGCGCCCGTTGTTCTTGCCGGCCGACCCCTGCCAGCGCACCGAGTACCACCCGGGCGAGCTGGCCCAGTGGGACCTGTGGTTCCCACCCGTGAAGGTCCCGCTCGGCCAGGGACAGTCGGCGAGCCCACCGGTGATCGTCGGGGTGTCGGGCTACTCGCGCACGATCGTGGCCCGGATGATCCCTTCGCGCGAAGCCCATGACATCTTGGGCGGCCATCTGGCTTGTCTGCTCGAGCTGGGCGGTGTGCCCCGCAAGGGCGTCTATGACAACGAGGCGGCGCTCGTGAGCCGACATAACGGCCGGCCCAACCTGACGCCACCGTTCCAGCGCTTCCGGGGCACGCTGGGGATGGGGGTGATCGTCTGCCGCCCGGGCGACCCCGAGGCCAAGGGCCTGGTGGAGCGGGCCAACCAGTATCTGGAGACCAGCTTCATGCCCGGCCGCCGGTTCGGCTCGCCGGCCGACTTCAACGCCCAGCTGGCCATGTGGCTGCGCCGGGCCAACAACCGGGTGCACTCGACGCTGCGCTGCCGGCCCGCCGACCGCCTCGCCGAGGACCGTGCCGCCATGATGGCCCTGCCGCCGGTGCTGCCCGACCCGGCGTGGTGTGAGACCAAGCGCCTCGGCCGTGACCACTGGGTGCGGGTCGGGACCTGCGACTACTCGGTGCACCCCCGGGCCATCGGCCGGCGCGTCGAGGTGCGCATGGACCTCGACGAGGTGGTGGTCAGCTGCTCCGGCGAGTTGGTCGCACGCCACGCGCGCTCATGGGCTCGGCATCGCACCATCACCGACCCCGACCACGAGCTGGCCCGCCAGGCGATGCGGGCCTTGGCCGGCGCCCACGTCGACCACGACGATGTCGAGGTCCGGGACCTGTCGGTCTATGACCGGGCGACGGGGGTGGCCTGATGGCCACAGCCTCCAAGCCCAAGAGCGACATCGCCTACCTCTGCCGAGCGCTGAAGGCGCCGTCGCTGGCCGCCTCCGTCGAGCGTCTGGCCGAGCGGGCCCGCTCCGACAACTGGAGCCACGAGGAGTTCCTGGCCGCCTGTCTGGAGCGCGAGGTCGCCTCCCGCCAGGACCACGGCGGCGAGAACCGGGTGCGCGCCGCCCGCTTCCCGGCCCGCAAGACACCGGGAACGCAATCGGGCATCTGCGCTTCGTGGCCGTGATCGAGATCGACCCGGCGGACCCTCGGATACGTCGGACGGCTGTTCAGGCCCGGTTGGCGTCCCGGCGCCGACAACCGGGGGGTGTCAGTGAGTGAATGTCGCGATGTAACGTCTTGTGTGTCGCAGAGGCATCAGGGAGCATCGATAGTGGTTCGATATGAGGCTCTTTCGGCAGAGGTCGTGGAGATGCGACAGTGAATACGTGACAGATATGGTTCGCGTCGTTAGAGTTGCCGTATGGCGAACCAGGACAAACGCAGGGCGTTGAGGGCCCAGGGCGCGCTCAACCCGACGCCGGAGAAGGTGGTGGCGGAGCAGTTCCGCACCTACCCGCAGTTCTTCGATGCCGACGATCGTCTCCAGGTCCGCTACGAGATGCTGCGGGCCCCGGCTCAGGGGGAGATGACCGTGGCGGAGGCGTGCCGGGCGTTCGGTGTGAGCCGACAGACGTTCTACACGTTGCGCCGTGCGCTCGAGGCTCGGGGGATCTCAGGGTTGGCAGAAGGCAAGCGAGGCCGCAAAGGCCCGCTGAAGGCGTCGGTGGAGGTCGTCGAGTTCGTGCGGTCCGCCCGGGCCGACGACCCGTCGGTATCGGGAGCGGAGGTTGCCCGCCGCGTGAGCGAGCGCTTCGGGATCGCCTTGCACCGGCGGACGGTGGAACGTCTGCTGTCCCCCAAAAGTGGCGGTCGCCCGCTCTCGGCGGCCGGTGCGTAACGGCGGCTGGCGACAGGTGTACGAGCAGTTGCGATCTGCCGCGCTGGTCGGTGACGCGCCGGCGTGCGAGAACGCTCGGCGAATGGCTCGCTTCGGCCTGGCCGGCCTGGCCTCCGGTCGCCCGGCCTGGGAGGTGGCCGTCAGTGAGGCCCCTGAGCCGCGCTGGAGCGGCGGTGATCCCCGGCTCGCGTCGTTGGTGTCGGCCTACGGCCTCATAACAGCAGGAGGAATGCGATGAGAGTTGCGTTGTACGCGAGGGTGTCCACTGACCGCCAGGAGAAGGAGCGGACGATCGGCTCTCAACTCGAGGCGCTCCAGGTCAAGGCTGCCGCCGAGGGCTGGTCGGTCGAGATGACCTGCACCGATGACGGCTTCACGGGGACGCGACTGGACAGGCCGGGTCTCGACCGGGTCCGCGACGCGGCCGCTGCTCGGCTCATCGACGCCGTCGTCGTGCTGTGCGCCGACCGCTTGGCCCGCAACTACGTGCACCAGGCGCTGGTGCTCGATGAGCTGGCCCGATTTGAAGTATCGGTGGTGTTCGTCGAGGGCGGCGTGGCCGACGACCCCCACGGGCGACTCCTCGCCCAGATCCAGGCGGCGGTGGCCGAATTCGAGCGGACCAAGATCGTCGAGCGCAACCGGCGAGGCAAGCTGTGGCGGGCCCGCCAGGGAGCGGTCGTGTCCGGTGTCGTCCCCTACGGCTATCGCAAGATCGCCGCCTCCGACGGGCTGCCGGCGCGCCTGGTGATCCACGAAGGAGAAGCCAAAGTTGTGCGCCTGATCTTCGACTGGCACGTGAACGACGCCGTCTCGGTGCGCCAGATCGCCATCCGTCTCATCGAGGCTGGCGTCCCGAGCCCGAGAGGGAACACGGTGTGGCAGACATCGACCCTTGACCGGATGCTGCGCCAAGAGGCTTACTCCGGCACCCTCTACTACAACCGCCGTTCCGAGCTCCCCGACAGCGCCCGGGTCCCACGCCATACCGCCGGTCACCGTCCCCTCAAGTCCACCAAGCCCAAGGAAGAGTGGGTCGGCGTGGCTGTGCCCCCGATCGTCGACGCCGCCATTTGGGCCCGTTCCCAGGCGCGCCACCAGCTCAACACCCGCTTCAGTCCCCGCCACGTCGGCGCCGAGCGCTACCTGCTGCGCTATCTGGTCCGCTGCGGAGAGTGCGGCCAAGCACGAGCGTCGGGCGGCAAGACCCACACCAACGGGCGCGAGGACCGCTACTACCGCTGCCAGGCCGTGCTGCCCATGCACCTGCGCGAGGAGAAGCTGCGCTGCTCCCAGCCCGCGGCCCGGGCCGACGAGCTCGACGAACTCGTCTGGGCCGAGGTCGTGCGCCACCTACGCCACCCCGAGCTGATCGCCCGCGCCTGCATGCAAACGCCCGACGACGCGACACCGGTGACCGAACATCAGCTCGCCGAACTGCAATCGCAACAACGCCGGCTGGTCGACGCCTATCAGGCCGGAGCGATCACACTCGACGACCTCGAAGCCCGGCGTCGCCCGCTGGCAGACCGAATCGGCGAACTCGAACTGACGACCCGCGATGGCCACGAGCGGCGCATGACCCGCGCCGAACTGATCCGCCGGATCGACGAGTTCGCCGACCAGATCACCGAACGGCTCGACACGATGACCTTCGCGCAACGCCAAGAACTCCTCCGGACCGTGCTCGACCGGGTCGTGCTCACCGAGCAGCGAGTCGAACTCCGCTTCAAGATCCCGCTACCCACTCACCCCAAGGAGGGTCGAAGTCGCCGGTCACGGCTGAGCAGCGGATTGCGTTCCCCGCGTCAAGAGCCTCGAGGACTTCGACTTCGACCACCAACGAAGCCTCAAGCGCGAGGTGATCGCCCATCTCGGCACGCTCGACTTCGTCGAGGCCAAGGACAACGTCGTGTTCCTCGGCCCGCCCGGCACCGGCAAGACCCACCTGGCCACGGGCCTGGGCATCCGGGCCTGTCAGGCCGGACATCGCGTCGCCTTCGCCACCGCCGCGGAGTGGGTGGCTCGCCTCGGCGACGCCCACGCCAAAGGACGCCTGCACGCCGAGCTCACGCGGCTGGGGCGGACCCCGCTGCTCATCATCGACGAGGTCGGCTACATCCCCTTCGACGGCGAAGCCGCCAACCTGTTCTTCCAGCTCATCTCCGCCCGCTACGAGCGGGCGAGCGTCATCGTCACCTCCAACAAGCCCTTCGGGAAAGCGCACAGGTTCCGACGAACGTGTGCAAGGTGGCGCCTGAAGCTCACAGGTTCGCCGAGTCCGGCTCAGGGAGCCGTCCCGCGTCGACGTGATCGGCCAGGTAGACAACGAGACCTTCGGCTTTCATGCCGAGCGCCTCGCTGACGACCTTGGGATCGAGCGTCACGACGAGCTCGACCAGCCGCGTGGCCCGCAACCGCTTGCTCGGGACGCCTGCCGCATCGAGCACGTGGGACATGTAAGCCGTCGATGCCGGCGTGTTGCGCGGCTTGGTGACCTTGGTGACGATCACGTGCGGGTTGCGAGTCCCGAGTGAGGCTCGCTGCTCGAGGCAACGCCGAAGTACGGTCAGAGAGGCCGGGTCGAGAGGGACCGGGAGCGGACGCCGGCCGACACGCAGCGTCTGGCGGGCCTCGTCGAAGTCCTCGACGAGAAGCTCGCGGATCTCGCTGCTCGACGCCGCGTGCAGCAGGGCCAGGATCCCGACGAGTGCCTCGTGGGGATGAACGTCGTGCCCGCTCCAGCGGCGAAACAGGCGGCGTTGTTCGCCCAGGCTGAGCGTTTGCCCGGTGAACCCCCGCCTCGGCATCGATGGCAGGTCTCGTGTCGGGTCGACGAGCACGATCTTGTTCTTGCGTGCCCATCGGAAGAACTGCCGGGACGATTGCAGCCGGCGGCGGCGGTTGGCGGGGCGCTCGGAGAGGAAGGCTTCGACGTCGGCGACTTCGACCATCGACCAGTCGTGTTTGGCGCGGTGGGTGACCACGAAGCTGGCCATGTCGCGCACCAGCGCCAGGGTCTGCTCGATCGTGTTGTCGGCGCGGGGATGCGTCCCGGCCCGTCGGGCTCGTTCGCGCGAGCGGACAAGATGATCGGCGAAGGCTGCCACGGCAGGCTGCAACGTCTCGGGTGTCGCCTTGACGCGCCGTTGGCGACGACCCAGCGCCAGGCGGGCCTCTTGGTCCAGCCCGAAGGCGAGCCGCTCGGCGACGAAGAACTCCTCGAGCGTTCGGGCCAGCGGGCCGGCCGACCGACCCGGACGCCGAGCCCGCTCGAGCAGCGCCTGGGGCTGGCACGGACCGTCGAGGAGGAGCCGCCCGACGGCGGTCACCATCACACAGGCGCGCTCGATGCAATGGCGCTCGGCGGCGAAGGCCGCGAAGCCGATCAGCCACTCCGGCGGGTCATCAAGCATCGTGGCGAGGTTCTCGGCTTGGGTGATCGGGCGTGTCGGATGCCGGGTCCAGCAGCGATGGCACATGCCCGGCCCCTTCTTGCGCCGCAGCTCTCCGCACACCGAACACGGACGAGCTGGCAGCGGCGGTGATGGCCTTCGGGAGCAAGGGCCGCACCACCCTGTGTCAGCTCGTATGTATCCGGGTTGGCCGCACCGAGGACACGGCAACTTGGCAGCGGCAGCGTCGTGGCGGCGCCGGCACGACAGGCAGCGCACGCTCGTCTTGAACCGCAGGACGTGGCCACATTCGACGCAGACGCGCGAGCAGCGCACGCACCGGCCCGTGTCGAGCGCGAGGCGGAGGAACTCGCCGCACGACGGGCACGCGGCCCGCCGGCCGGCCTCGCGGTCGACGGCCCGGCAACGGTGACACAGGCTCTGGTTCTTGAAGCCGACGCCGCTGCCACAACGCACGCAGTCGGTGAGCCTCACAAAGGGGGCATCGACCGACCCCGCGCCGCCTTGGCTGGAGTCCTAGTCGCCTTCGACGGTCTCGGTTTGGTCTCGACGGGGGTGGTGTCCACCTCGAGGAGATCGTTCGGCGTGCAGTCCAGCGCCGTGCACAACGCGCCGAGGGTCGAGAGCTTCAGCTGGGCGGGCTGCTTGGTCAGCAACGCCGACACCGACGCGGCCGAGATCTGCATGCCCGCCCGCTCGGCCAACAGGCGCCGGAGGTCGGCACCGGTCCACACCTCGCGCTGAGCTGCGGCCATACGCAGACGCCATCGCACGTTCATGGTTGTCCCTCCAGTTCTCCCAACGTGTTCGACACCGCCCGCCGATAGGCGTCCTCGATGAACGTCGCCGACGGCGTCACATATCGCATCGTGGTTCCGACATGCCAGTGGCCGAGCATCTGCTGGATGGCGACGAGGTCCACGCCCCGCTCGTAGTTGTGGGTCGCGCAGGCGTGGCGCAACCCGTGCGGGCTGAACCGCTCCTCGGCCGGGCAGCCCTCGAGCTCGAGCAGATAGCGCAGCCGGTTGCGGATCGTGCCCCGATGGATCGGCCCGCCGCCCTCGTCGCAGAACAACGCCTTCGATTCCGGGAGACGAGTGCGGACGTCGTCACAGAACCAGCGCAGGATCAGGTCGAGCTGGTCGAGCATCGGCACCCACCGCGGCCGAGGACCCGACCCTCGAGTGCCCTTTCCGAAGCGCACATGGATCTTGCCGAACGGTCCCCGCTCGAAATGCAGATCGGCCAACTCCAACGACGCCGCCTCGTCAGCCCGCACGCCGGCGTGATACAGCGTCCGGAACAGGGCATAGTCCCGACCGGCGGTCCCGAACTTGCGAGACGTGGCGATCCTGTCCCGCAAGAAGGCGAAGAACTCCTCCATCCGCTCCGGTGTCGGCGGCGCTTTGGACGACGGCGAGTCGTTGCCGACGTGGCGAGACGCGTTGAACTCGTCGACCGGGTCGACCAGGACCACACCGAAGGTGGCTTGAATCTCGGCCGCCTTTCGCACTGACAAGAACCGATGGAAGTCCTTGAACGCCTGCACGTAGCCACGTCGCGTCGATGCGACCATGCCCTTGGCGATCAGCCGCGCGACGACCTCGTCGACGTCATCGGGTCCCGCCTCCCACGCCGGGACTGCCAGCAACAGCAAGAACCGCTCCAAGACGCCGGTCGCGTTCTCGATGAACACGGGGCTGAATCCACGCGCCGACCACGACGCCACGAACGCGTCCACACACGCTGTCTCGAACGCGTCCGCGTCCAAGGGACTCGCGGCCGGCAGCGCAGCACCCTGAACCACCCGCAAACCAGCCCGTCCCACCCGCACACCTTCTTCCTGCCACAAAACGGAAGGTGGCGCCTAACACTTTCACGCGCTGCCTTGAAAAGCGAGCACCCTCACGAAAGGGCCATAACCCCTGTTGGCAGGCCCTTTCCCGTCAAAGGAACGTGTGCCACTTCCAGTTGACTGGTATCCCCTGTTCCCCAACGCCGTCGTCGGCGAGTCGATCCTGGACCGGGTCATCAACTCGAGCCACCATCTGCTCCTCGAGGGCAAGAGCTACCGGCCCACCCGTCGACCCGGCCGTTCCCCGGCCGCCAAACGCGGCTGAGCCCAGCAGGTGCCACACCCGGAGCCCGGCGTCAAGAGCGCTCCGCTTCGCTGCGCGTCCCTTCGGGACGGGCTCCGCCCGCTCTTGACTCCCGGGCTCCGGGCGTGGCGAGGCGCACTCAACGAAGCGACGCCGGGGCATCGCTTCGTTCAAAGCGCAACCCCTCAGCCATTGACGTCAGGAGGTGATCGACTGCACCATGACACCCAGGACCGGGTGCGGAATTACGTGATCGACCCCCTGGGGAATTAGCTGATCGTCAGCAGTCGATGTCTGCGTCCGCCGGATCCGACTCTGGCTTTTGGCCCGATCGCCGATCGCGCGGCTCGGCAGCGACAGCTGTCTCGCCGGCGGATCGGATGTCGGAGGGCCTTGTAACCAACCCGCACGTGACCTTCCCGCGTCTCGAGATGATCGGCCGGGTCCGTCCGCACCCGTCGCACGACGACGAGGCGGCGGCGCCCAGCAAGCTGTGGCGTGGCGCACGATGCATGCCCGACTGGGGTCGAAGGTCGCGCACCCCCGCCCGGCTCCGACGTCGGGCGGGTCGAAACTGTGGCCATCTTGTGGCCCGGCGGGAGTCGACGGTGATCTCGACGAAGTCGGCGGGGGTGACGACCGATGTGCAGCGGAGGGCACCGAGGGTGACCAGGTTGAGCGGTTCGGGGATGCCGACTGCGAGGCGAGAGACATTCTCGGCTGACAGCTTCACGCCCCGCTCGGCGACCAGCGGACCCAGTCGTACGGCGTAAATACGGTGGTAGTTCGAAGGCCACCAGGTGCCGGTCCGGCAACGTAGCGGCCACCATCACCTGGTTCGCAGGTCGTGACACGCTTCGTTCAAGACGTGGGCTACTGGCTGCCGGGCTCCACGAGACCCGATTCGTAGGCCAGAACCACGGCTTGGAGCCGGTCACGGACCGCGAGCTTCGTGAGGATCCGACCAACATGGGTCTTCACCGTGCTCGCACTCAAGAACAGCTCCTCGCCTATCTCGGCATTTGAAAGACCGCGAGCCATCAGGGTCAACACATCGACCTCGCGGCCGGTCAGACCGCTCAATGGTGGTGGCAGCGAGGAGCCCGACGGTGCGGGTCGTCGACAGAACTGTTCGATCAGGCGCCGAGTGACGGACGGGGCGAGCAAGGAGTCGCCGGCGGCCACGGTCCGGATGGCGGCGACGAGCTCGGCTTGGCGGAGGTCTTTGAGCACGAACCCGCTCGCCCCCGCCCGAAGAGCCTCATAGACGTAGTCGTCTTGGTCGAATGTGGTCAGGATCAACACGCGAGCGGCGAGATCGTCGTGGGCGCCGAGGAGCTGGCGGGTCGCCTCGAGCCCATCCACACCAGGCATCCGAACGTCCATCAGCACGACGTCGGGCGCGCACTGACGGGTGACCCGGACCGCTTCGGCCCCGTCGGACGCCTCGCCGACCACGGTCATGTCGGCTTCCCGATCGATCAGCGCCCGAAACCCTTCGCGCACGAGCACCTGGTCATCTGCGAGCACGACCCTGATCATGGTGACGTCGTCCCCAGCGGCAAGGTCGCCTTCACCCGAAACCCGCCACCGGGGCAAGGGCCGCTCTCCAGCGAACCGTCGTAGAGCTCGACGCGCTGGCGCATGCCGACGAGACCCCGGCCGCTCCCCGGGCCGACATCGGGTCGGGTCGCCTCGCCGTTGACCACATCGAGCTCGACCGTCCGATCTGTCTGCTCCAAGCGGACCCGAATGGGGGCCCCGGGCGAATGGTTGATGGCGTTCGTCAACGCCTCCTGGGCGATACGGAACAGCGCCAGCCCAGCCCCCGGCGACACGCCGACCGGTGTTCCGTCGTGATCGAGTCGGACGTCGGATCCGGCATCGACCAACTGCTGCACAAGAGCTGGAAGATCATCCACGCCGGGTTGGGGCCCTGCATCCTCGCGGCCGCCGGCGGCGTCGATCGTCACCAACCGTCGCATATCCGCCAACGTCTGGCGGGCGGTGTCCTCGATCGCCGCGACCCGTCGCACCGCGTCGTCGAGCTCGCCATCGGCAATGGCGCCCTGGGCCGCCATCGACTGCACAATCGCCACCGTCACGCTGTGGGCGATGACGTCGTGAAGCTCGCGGGCGATACGACCCCGCTCGGCGGTTGCCGCCGCCTCCGCGGCTGCCGCCTCACGGTCGGCCTGGACCGCCCGCTCGCGCTCGAGGGCAGCCGCCCGCGACGAGACGATGCGGCCGAGCACCGCCGACGCGACGAGAACGACATAGGTCGCCTGGATGCCCTCCACAGCATTCGACGCCATAGGGTCCCGGGCATAGTGAAAGAGCAGCACGACGAGCGCGACAGCCGACGCCGCCACCGTCTTCTCCGGCGACCGGTCCGATCGCGCCACCGTGTACAGCGCCACACACAGAGCGACGAATCCTGCGAACGTCCCGCTATCGGGCGCGGGGAGCGCCTCGAGCGTCAGCCCGAGGACGACAACAGCGAACGTGACCCACGGCAGGCGACGCCGCCCGGCCAGTGCCGCTCCGGTCACTCCCCACACAAGCGCCGACAACAGCTTGTCCGCGATGACGCGGTGCGGGTCCGGCGAATGAATCTCGAGCTCGCCCACCACCACGAGCACAGCCGCAACAACGACGTCGTAGGCCACCGATCGCGAGCCCAGCACGGGCGGCACCAGGCC
>Ga0102924_1005544_pt1 | contig 12196 bp, 10 predicted proteins | sample PaiPotPPM11metaG_FD_80116 | JGI IMG/M metagenome (GOLD analysis project Ga0102924, IMG submission 80116) | Iron sulfur acid spring bacterial and archeal communities from Banff, Canada, to study Microbial Dark Matter (Phase II) - Paint Pots PPM... ... | reverse complement strand
CTCCAGTTCCGACCAGCTCAACAAGGATCGCCACTATACGTTCACGCCGTTCTCGCGGGCATCGCAGTTTGCGCTGGCGCAGCTGCAAATGTCGAGGCTGGTCAGCGAGCAGCCGAAGGTGGCGGTGATTTTCGAGAATACCGCGTTCGGCACCTCGACCTCCAACGGGCTGCGCGAGCAGGCGCCCGCGCAGGGCGTGGAAATCGTGTTGTTCGAGCCTTATTCCGCCGGCTTGAGCGACGCCAGTCCGCTCATCAACAAGGTGAAGGCTTCCGGCGCCAATATGCTGTTCCCGGTGTCGTACCTGAACGACCTGATCCTGATCATCCGCGCCATCAAGCAGGTCGATCTCAAGATCGCCATCAACGGCGGCTCGGGCGGATTCGTGATACCCGATTTCTACAGAAACGTCGGCGCCACCGCCGAAGGTCTGCTCGGCGTCGCCCACTGGAACCACGATATCGATGACACTGCACAGAAGGTGAATGCGTCCTACCAAAAGCAGTACGGCGAATTCCTGTTCGAATACGCCGGCGGCCTGGTGGCGCAAACCTTCATGATTGCCGATGCGCTCGAGCGCGCCGCCTCGACCGATCCGCAAAAGGTGCGCGACGCTATCGCTGCGCTTGATGTGTCTTCGGGCTATGCGGCCATGTGCCCCGGCGGCCGGGTCAAATTCGGTCCCGACGGCAAAAACATCTACGCGCATCCGGTGGGCGTGCAGTGGCAGCACGCCGATCTCGCCACGGTCTTCCCCAAGGAAGATGCGCGCGCCCCGCTCATGAAGGCCTGACGGCTCGCAGCAACAGCAATGCTGGAGACAGTGGCACAAGCGATAGTCAACGGCCTGCTGATCGGGGGCATCTACGCGCTGGTGAGCATCGGCGTCACGCTTATTTTCGGCGTCGTCAAGATCGTCAACTTCGCGCAGGGCGAATTCGTGATGATCGGCATGTATATCAGCTTCTTCCTTGCCAGCAGCTTCGGCATCGATCCGCTGCTGTCGCTCATCGTGTCGATGCCGGTCCTGTTCGTCATTGGCGTCGTGTTGCAGCATTTTCTGATCCGCCGGGTGCTCGGTCTCGGCGACATGCCGCAGATATTTCTCACTTTCGCGCTGTCGCTCCTCTTGGTGAACGTCGCGCTGCTTCTGTTCACGGCGAATTACCGCACCGTGCAGACCTTCTATAGCGAAATGACGATCCATCTCGGCGCGCTGTATGTCCCAGTCGCCAAACTGATCGCTTTCGCCGTCGCCATGGTGCTCAGCGGGGCTCTGTGGTGCTTCCTGCACCTGACCGATCTCGGCAAGGCGATGCGCGCGGCAGCGCAGAACCGCGACGTGGCGATGCTGATGGGCATCAATCCCGACCGCGTGTTTTCGGTCGCCGTGGGGATTGCGCTGGCGCTGGCCGGCGCGGCCGGCTCGCTGCTGATGCCGTTCTATCCTGCCTATCCGCTGGTCGGCCAAGTCTTCGTGCTGATGGCGTTCGTCGCCGTTGTCTTGGGAACACTGGGCAACGTCACCGGGGCGCTGATCGCGAGTCTGATGATGGGCGTGGCCGAGTCGCTTGGAGTGCAGTTCGTCGGCGCCGATTCCGGGCTGATCGTCGTGTTCGCCATGCTGTTGCTGACGCTGGCGCTGCGGCCGAACGGCCTGTTCGGCGGTTGGGCCAGATGATGCGAAAGCGGATCAGCCGGGGCGGACTATGGACCGGCGCGCTGGCGGTGGTCGCCGTCCTGCTGCCCCAGATCACATCGAGCGCTTTCGCAATCGATATTTTTACCCGCGTTGTGCTCTTCGCCTTCGTCGGCGTCGCCTGGAACCTGATGGGCGGCTATGCCAAGCAGCTGTCGTTGGGGCATGCCGCGTATTTCGGCTTGGGTGCCTATACCTCGACGATCCTGCTCATTCGATTCGGCATTTCGCCGTGGATCGGAATTCTCGCCGGCGGCGTCGTGGCGATGCTGGCGAGCCTGCCGATCGGGGCGCTGTGCTTTCGGCTGCGCGGGCCGTATTTCGCGATCGCAACCATCGCCGCGGCCCAGGTCCTCATGCTGCTGTTTCTGAAGTTTCGCGACTTCGCCTGGGGCGCGGAAGGCACCACGATGCCCAATTTGGGGGACGCGCCGCTGATGATGCAGTTCGATTCCAAGGCCGCCTATTACTACATCGCGCTCGCCCTGCTGGCGCTCGGCCTCGTGATCACCTACGCGATCGAGCGCTCCTGGATGGGCTATTACCTCGTCGCCGTCGGAGAGGACGAGGATGCCGCCGAGGCGATCGGCGTCGACGCGCTGAAGATGAAGCGCAATGTCTATCTGATCAGCGCGTTTCTCACGGCGCTCGCCGGCACATTCTACGTCCAATATATCTATTTCATCGATCCGAATACTGCTTTCAGCTTCAACGTCTCTGTCGAGGCGGCGCTCGTGTCGATCGTCGGCGGCATCGGAACATTGTGGGGGCCGGTGGTCGGCACGGTGCTGCTGGAAGCGACCTCGGCATTGCTGCAAAGCTGGCTCGGCAGCGGCCATGGCGGTGCGCAGCTGACGGTCTACAGCCTGATCCTGATCGCGGTGATCCTGTGGCAGCCGGCCGGACTGATCGGTGTTTTCACCGGCCTCTACCAGCGGCTGGTCGCCGGACCGGCGAGCAAGAAGAAAGTGCCGCGCGATGGCTGAGGCGCTGGTCATTCGCAATCTCAGCAAGCGGTTCGGAGGGCTCCGGGCTGTTCAAGACGTGAGCTTTTCCGTCAACGAGGCGGAAACGGTGGCGCTGATCGGGCCGAACGGCGCCGGCAAGACCACGAGCTTCAATCTGATCACCGGCTATCATCGGCCCGACTCCGGCTCGGTGGCGGCCTTCGGCCGCGAGCTTGTTGGCTTACGCCCGCACGACGTCTGCGCGCACGGTCTGGCCCGCACCTTCCAAGTGGCGCGGCCGTTCGGCCAAATGACGGTGCTCGCCAATGTTATGACGGGAGCTTTACTGCGCGGCAAGAACCTCGACCTCGCTCGCAACCGTGCCGAGGAAACCATCGACTTTGTCGGCCTGACCGCCAGGATGCATACGCCGGCGCGCGACTTGACCACCATCGACCAGCGCCGGCTTGAAATGGCCCGCGCGCTGGCGACACAGCCTCGACTCTTGCTGCTCGACGAAGTGATGGCGGGACTCAATCCGGCGGAAGTGGATCAGGCGGTCGGGCTGATCGGAAAGCTCTCCCAGCGTGGCCTGACCATCATCATCGTCGAACATGTCATGCGTGCCATCATGGCGGTGGCGCGCCACATCGTCGTGCTCGATCACGGCCAGAAGATCGCCGAGGGCAATCCGAAGGAGGTCGTCGCCAATCCAGACGTCATTCGCGCCTATCTCGGCAGCGATTACCAGTCCGCTCACGCGGCGGGAGGCGGCGCATGCTGACATTGTCCGCGGTCAGCGCCGCTTACAGTTCGGTTCCGGCGGTCAGCAATATCAGCATCACAATCGGCGCCGGTGAAGCGGTCGGGCTCCTCGGCGCCAACGGAGCAGGCAAAAGCACCACGCTGCGGGCGATCTCCGGACTGGTGCGGCTGACATCGGGTAGTATCAGCTTTCTCGGGTCCGACCTTGCCGCCCTGCCAGCCTATAAAGTCGCCGAACTCGGCATTGCTCACGTGCCGGAAGGGCGCCAGGTCTTCCCCGATCTGACCGTGACCGAGAATCTCGAGATCGGGTCATATATCCCGAGCGCCAAGGCCGAGCGCAGCCGCTCGCTCGACCTCGTGTTCGGCATTTTCCCGGCATTGGCCGAGCGCCGCAAACAACTTGCTGGAACGATGAGCGGTGGCGAACAGCAAATGCTGGCGGTCGGCCGCGGCCTTATGCTCAGGCCGCGCTTGTTGATGCTCGATGAGCCATCCTTGGGGCTCGCGCCGGTCATGTGCGACGTCACCTTTGAGAAGATCAAGGAAATTCACGCCATGGGTACCGCTATCTTATTGGTCGAGCAAAACGTCAGCCGTGCGCTCACGCTGGTGCAGAGAGCCTACGTGTTGGAAAGCGGAAAAGTGATCATGCACGGCACCAGCGCCGAGCTGGTGAACGACCGGCGCATCCAGGCGGCTTATCTCGGCATGTAGGGGCATTTTGGTTGAAAGACGCCAGAAAAACCAAATCGACGACGGGCGTAGAACCACGCCGCTCGGGGATTGCCAACGTGTAGCCTCGGCGATCTTAGGTCTTCGCGTACGGACCGATGCCTGCGCCTTGCCGCTGACGGCCCAGACTTCGCAAATTTCCCTGTATTTTCCCTGTTAGCAGGGAATTTGGCGCGGAGACTGGTTCGACGTGCACCGCGGCCTCCACCATCCCTTGTTCCGGTAGAGATAATGTGCCGAAATGAGCCCCGGCATGGGTGAGAAGCGGGGGAAACATCTCGTGAAGGTCTTGCGTCTAGCCATTGCGTCGCTGTTCTCGATTTTGGCGGCCGCGAGCGCGTCGGCGCAGGTCGTCGATGTCGCGAAGATTTCATGCAAGCAATATTTGGCCGGCAATGTCGTGCGGCAGGATTATCTGTCGCTGTGGCTGAGCGGCTACGTCAACGGCACGCGCAACGACACCGTCATCGAGAGAAGCACGGTACAAAATATCACCGATAAGGTCGGGACCTATTGCCGCGCCAATCTTGACGCCGGTCTCATGGACGCCGTCCAAACCGTCCTCGGTGTGGGGAAATAGATCGATGAAAACGAGGCATATTGTCGCCGCCATGATGTTGGCGCTCGGCGCATTTCCCGCACAGGCGCAGACAAGTGTCGACGTCGCCAAGATCTCGTGCCGTCAGTTCATCTTCGACGACATTGCCCTGTCGAAATCGATCGCGGTCTGGCTTGCCGGCTATTACAGCGGTCAGCAGCACAATACCGTGGTGGATATGGGCCGCATGCAACAGAACATCGACAAGGTGCAGGATTTCTGCCGCCTGAATTTGGAAACGCCCGTCATGGACGCGGCGAAGAAGGCGCTGGGGGTCACGAAGTAAGGTTCGACGCCTAAGAGCGGCGCAGTCCCTCAGTAAGAAGCCTCCAGCGCGAGCTCGAAGCATATCAGGACCGGATTGCGGCCGCGCATCGGTTTGCCTTCGTGAATGCTTCCCGTCGTGTCGATGACGGCGATCGACAGATCGGCGCACGGTTGGCCGTCATGATCCGGCGCGATGTGTCCGGACAAAACCAAAATTTCGGTCGGGTGCTCGTGAATGATCCGGCCGTCCTCAAATTCGGTGCCGACGATGCTGCCGACGCCGCTGCGCACGGTCGCCTTGCGGATATTATGCCGTCGGCATGTCTCCTCGATGCCTTCGATGAGATCAACATTGGGCTTTAGCCGCGCCAGAATGCAGCGCGGCTCAGAGTTGCTCTGGGCCGGCACCTCTGCCGGAGCCAGAGGACGAAACAGCGTGAAATTCGTCTCCGGATCGAATTTCGAAACCATCGCCACCTGTTCGGTGCCAAAGGCGTTGGCCTGCCCCGGCGCCGATACCAAGGCTTCGAACGGCAGCACATGACCGCCGCACATGCGTCCGGTCCGATCGCGCCACATTGCGTGGCAGTGCAGGAACGGAGCGTCATCCTTGCGGCCGTAGGTCAGATTGGCGCCAACGATTTCGATCGCCTCGGCCGGCGCATGCGTCGCGCTGTAATAGGCGACGTGCTCGGCATCGGGCGACTGGGCCGGCAGCACATAGCGGAACGGCTTGAACCGCACGTTCTTGAACGTCACACCCGCGCCCTTCAGTCCCGCCGCTTCGAGCGGCGCCGCGACCGCGTCGATGAGGCTCACGCCGGCAGCGAGGGTGAAGTCCAAGTTGCGTGAGCGGCCCTCGAAGCTATCGATCCGGTTGGGATCGACGGGTCCGGGATGGCGGAGAGCTTTCGGTTGTCCTGCCAACGCCGTCTCCATCGCTAGGCTGATGTCCTAAGTCTGGTAATGCTTGCGTGCATAAGCCGATGAAATCTTCTCGTCGGCGATATCCTCGCGCACCAAAGCGCGGTCGCGTTGCTTCGGATCGCCATAGCCGCCGCCGCCGGCTTGCTCGTGGCTGATCACGGTGTCTTTGCCGATGCGCATGGTCACTTTGCCAGGGAGTGGCGTGGTCTTGCCGTCCGCAGTGATGAAGCTTCGCGATAGGCCGCCGGGCTCGCCGCCCTTGAGGCCGTAAGGGGCAAACGCGGTGCGATCGGTACGCAGCTGCAGCAGCGCGTCGTCGGCGAGAACCCGATAGCTGCGCTTGATGCCAAGCCCGCCGCGCCATCGGCCGGCGCCGCAACTGTCCGGCACGAAGGCATACTCCTCGACCCGCACCGGATGCTCGGCCTCCATCACCTCGACCGGCATGTTCGACAGATTCTGCGAGGGATTGGTGATGGCCTCGACGCCGTCTTTGTCGGGCCGCCCGCCCCAGGCGCCGCAGATCATGTCGACAATGATGAAAGGCTTGCGGTTCGGGCGCAGCCCGCTGATGCAGACGACACTGTTGCCGCCTTCACCCGCCGCGGGCACGCGGTGCGGCACGATCTGCGCCAGCGCGCCAAGCATGGTGTCGAAGATGCGGTAACCAGTCAGCGCGCGCGCCGCGCAGGCGCCGGGCAGGACCGGATCGAGCACCGAAGCGTTCGGCACCTTCACCTCGATGCAGCGGAACACGCCGACATTATTGGGGATGTCGCGGTTGAGCACGCAGCGCACGCTGAGATAGGTGCAGGACTGCGTATAGCTCCGCGTCGAGTTCAGCGCCGCGCGCACCTGCGGCGAGGAGCCGGCATAATCGATGGTCAGCGAGTCCGCGTTGACGGTGATGGCGACCTTGATCGGAATAGGCGCATCGGTGAAGCCGTCGGAATCCATGTAGTCGACAAAACGATATGTGCCCTTCGGCCATTGCCGGATTTCCTCGCGCGTCATCCGCTCGGCATAGTCGATCAGCTCATGCATGTAGCGGACGACGTCGTCGGCGCCATAGCGCGCGAACAGCCGGTTAAGCCCGCGCGCGCCAACCTGGGCCGCGGCATATTGCGCCTGCAGGTCGCCCCAGACGCGGTCCGGCACGCGGACATTGATCTTGATCAACGTTTCCAGCGTGTCGTTGAGCACGCCGCGCGCATAAAGCTTCAGCGGCGGGATGCGCAGGCCTTCCTGGTAGATCTCCGTGGAATCGCTGGCATTCGATCCCGGCACGCGCCCGCCGACATCGGTATGGTGACAGATGACGACCGCAAAAGCGCGCCGCTTGCCGCCGTAGAACAGCGGCACGAACATGAAAATGTCGGGCAAGTGCATGCCGCCGTGATAGGGATCGTTCATGATCACGGCGTCGCCCTCGTGCAGGTCGTGGCCGAACTTGGCGAGCACGGCGGCGATCGCTTCGGGCACGGCGCCCAGATGCAGTGCGATGGTCTTGGCCTGCGCCACCATCTGGCCGTCGGCGTCGCACAGCGCGGCGGAGAAATCCATCACGTCCTTGACGATCTCGGAGCGCGCGATGCGCACCACCGTATAGGCCATGTCGTCGACAACGGAATCGAGCCCGCTCTTGATGACGGCAAAAGTGATCGGATCGAGCTTCACGATGCGCCCCCCATTTCGCCTGCCAATTCCATGACGATGCTGCCGACCGCGTCGCGCGCCACGGTGACATTCGGCGGCACTACGATGGTGGCGTCGAATTCGTCGATGATCAGCGGGCCGGGGCGGGGCGTGCCGTCGAGCGCTTGCCGTGACACCACCTGTGTCTCGACAAAAGCCTCGCCGCGGCCGAACGAGACCGCGCGGCTCAGCGTGGCCTTAGTGACCGGCTGAGCGGCGGGCCGCATGGCGCCGAAATCAAGCCGCACATCGCGTAAGCCGCGCCCAACCAGCCGCAATTTCACCAGATCGATCGCGGTCGTGTCACGATAGCCGTAGGTCTTGAGATATTCGGCGAGGAAACGTTCGGCCATTTGCGCTTTGGCGCCGGATCCGGCTTCGAAAGCGACGGTGAGTTCGCTGGCCTGGCCTTCGTGGCGCAGGTCGGCTTGCCAAGCGAGCGCGACTTTGTCGCCGGAATAGCCATCCTGTTGCAGGCGGCGGAGCATCTCTGTGGCAAGGCCATCCATGGTGGCCTTGAGTTCAGCATCCGTCACATCGTCGAGCCGCTTTAGGACGGCTGTCAGAGACGTGTGTTCGATATCGGCGCCCAGCATGCCGACGGCGGAGAACACGCCAGACAGCGGCGGCACGATGATGCGCCTGATGCCGAGTTGCGGCGCCAATTCGACGGCGTGGATGCCGCCATTGCCGCCCATGGCGATCAAGGTGAAATCGCGCGGATCGCGGCCGCGCTCCACGGTGACGGCGCGAATGGCGCGGCTCATCGCGGCATTGGCGACGGCGCGAATGCCATGCGCGGCTTCGACCGCCGTCATGCCGAGCGGGGTCGCGATATATTTCTCGATTGCCGCGAGCGATAGCGCCTTGTCGATCGGCAATTGCCCGCCGGCAAGCGCAGTCGGGTTGATATAGCCGAGCACGATATTGGCGTCGGTGACGGTCGGGAAACTGTTGCCGAGATTGTAGCAAGCGGGTCCCGGCACCGCGCCGGCCGATTCCGGCCCGACGCGGAGGAGGCCGCCCTGATCGATGGTGGCGAGCGAGCCGCCACCGGCGCCGACCTCGGCGATGTCGATCGCCGGTACGTTGAGCATATAGCCGCCGGCCTTAATGAAGCGGCTCGACGTGCTGATGCCGTCGCGAAACTCATATTCCGACGTCATGCTCGGCTCGCCGCTCTCGATGACTACCGCCTTCGCTGTTGTGCCGCCCATGTCGAAGACGATGGCGTCCATGTCGCCGCGCGCCCTCGCCAGCCGCGTACCGCCGACGACAGCGCCGGCCGGACCCGAGGCGACGACAAGAACCGGCTTTTCGCTCGCAGCTGCCGCCGGGATCATGCCGCCATTCGAGGTCATGACCAGAACCGGCGCGGCAATGCCGGTCTCGCGCAAACCATCTTCGAGCCGGTTGAGATAGCGGCGCATGGCGGCCAGGAGATAGGCGTTGACCACCGTCGTGCTGGTCCGCTCGTATTCTTTCATCTCCGGCAGCACGGCGTAGGACGCGGTCAGCAGCATTTCCGGAAAGGCCGCGCGGATGATCGCCTCGGCGCGCTGTTCGTGGCGCGGATTGCGGTAGCTGTTGATGAAGCAAATCGCGATCGATTCGATGCCCGCGGCCGACAGCTTTTCGGCAGCGGCCAACACATCAGCCTCATTCAGGTCTTCGACGACGGCGCCATCGGCGGCCATGCGCTCGCCGACTTCGAGCCGGTGTCGCCGCGGCACCAGGGGCTGCGGCTTCGACCAGGTGAGGTCGAACATTTCCGGCATGCGGATACGGCCGATCTCAAGCACGTCGCGGAAGCCGCGCGTGGTGATCAATCCCGTCGCCGCTCCCGATTTCTGCAGGATGGTATTGGAGGCGACCGTGGTGCCGTGCAGAACCTCGGCGACCGCGGACGGGGGGATCGCCAATTTGCGCAGCAAAGCCGCGACGCCTGAGATGACTGCCTGGCTCGGATCGCTCGGCGTGGTCGAGACCTTGGCCTCGTGCAGCACCGCGTCGCCCGTCATGAGCACGATGTCGGTAAACGTGCCGCCGATATCGACGGCGACACGGACCGTTCTCTCGCCGGCTGTCGGGGAGGGCGTCATGGCATCATCTTGCAGGCTTCAAACGCGAAATTCCACGCCTCGTTTCCGCTTCAGTCGGATATCGGCTGCTGCGTCTTCAGCTCCTTGGCGTAGCGGGCCAGCGCGAGATACCGATAAATGCCATGCACGAATTTGCTGTAGGGCAGCAGCAGGAACAGCGCGCAGACCACGCCCAGATGTAGCGCCAGCAGCGTCGCCATCCACGTGGTATCGCGCAGGAAGAGCAGCGCCAGCCCGGTCGCACCAGTCGCGAACAGCATCAAGATGAAGGCGACATCCATGCCGGTAGAGCCGGGATCGAGCAGCTCCGGATCGCGCTCTTTCTTGGCGACGAGCAGACCGATCGGACCGATGACCAGGCCGATCCCGCCCAGTGTGCCGAGGATGACCGGTAGATCGTACCAGGCATAGGGCGCTTCGCGGCCGAGGAAATAATGATAGAAGGTGGCGACGACGGTCGCGGCGAAGCACAACGCAAAGCCGTAGAACGTCAGATGATGAAACAGCTTGCGGCGGTCCTTGGGCTCGTCGTCGCGGCTGGCGCAGCCGCCTTTGCCGCCGTCGAGATATTTCAAATGCGCAGCGTCGATGGTGGCCTGCCATAGCGGCCCCGGTGCGCCGAGTGACGCAACTGGTTCGCCGATATCGCGCCAGAACGCGATGGCGCCGGCAGCGATGGCGACAATTGCATAGACAAATGTCGCGCCGAAAATGAGCACCATGAGATTGTGCGACATGAACACATAAAACGCGCCCGGCTCGCTGTGCACACTCCGCAACAGACCGGGGTCGTAGTAAGCGAAAAATCCGGCGATGAAGACAAGCGCGCTCAGCACGGCGATGACGCCGACGGCGATGCCGTTGCGCACGAATAGTCCGGAGAGCAGGCGCGGCCAGGCGTAAGCGCGATAGGATTCGATCCGCACTTGGGCAAGCGCGCGCGGCACATTGACCTCGAATTCGTGCGGCGGCGAGAACTGGCAGTCGAAATAGCAGGCGCCGCAGCCATGGCAGAGATTGGCGAGATAATTCAGGTCGCCGTCATTGAAGATGCGGCGCATTTCCATCGCCGGAAACACCGCGCAGAGGCCTTCGCAATAGCGGCAGGAATTGCACACGACCATCAGCCGGTCGGCCTCGGCGAGCACCGGCGAGGTGTGATGCGTGGTCGTGTGCATGTTAGTTGCGGGCATTTTTCGCGGCCTCCAGTCCCGCAATCCGTCCGAATACGCTGCCGATGGTCATGCCGATGCCGGCGGCGTAGCCCTTGCCGAGCACATTGCCGGCCATGATCTCGCCGGCGGCGAACATGTTCGCCGACGGTGTGCCGCCGTTCATGAGCATGCGCGCTTCCTTGTTCACCCGCGTGCCGAGATAAGTAAAGGTGATGCCGGGCCGCACCGGGTAGGCGTAGAACGGCGGCTTTTCGATGCGCCGCGCCCAGTGCGATTTCGGCGGGGTGAGGCCTTCAGTGCGGCAATCGTCGAGATCGGTGTGATTGAACGTGCCGGGCCGGACAGCGGCGTTGAAGTCGGCGACGGTCTTTTCCAGCGCGCCCGGGTCGAGCTCGAATTTCTTCGCCAATTCGCCGATCGTATCGGCCTGGATCGGCGGATAGAGCGAGGGCATGAACAGCCGCAGCGAAGACGCGTCGAAGATGATGTAGCCGATCTGGCCCGGCTGCAGCGCCACCAGTCGGCCCCAGATCGCATAGCGTTTCGGCCAGACGTCTTCGCCTTCGTCATAGAAGCGCTTGGCCTCTTTGTTGACGACGATGCCGAACACCACGCAATCGAGCCGGGTGATGATGCCACCGTCATATTTCGGCGCCCGCGCGTCGATCGCGACCGCATGGCATTGCGTCGGGTCGCCGACTTCCTGCACGCCGGCGTCGAGCAGCATTTTTAATACCGTGCCGCGATTGTTCGGCGTGCCGCGAATGAGAAAGTTTTCGGCTGCCTCGCCCCAATATTGTTTGAGCCATTCGATGTTCGACTCGAAACCGCCGCAGGCGGCGACCAGCGTCGAGCCACGAAACACCTTGGTCTCGCCGTCGCGTTGCACCGTCGCCGACAGGAACATGCCGTTCTGGATGTCGAGCTTGGTCACCGGCGCGTCGTAATGGATCTCGACGCCGAGCCGCTCCGCGGTCTGATAGAGCGAATTGAGCATGGCGCGGCCACCGCCGAGGAAGAACGAATTGGTGCGCCCGAGCGTCAGTGTGCCGCCAAGTGATGGCTGGAAGCGCACGCCCTGTTCGGCGATCCAGGTCAGCATTGCCTTGGACTCGTGGATCATGTGCTTGGCGAGCGGCTCGTCGGTATTGCCGCCGGTGATGCGCAGGAGATCGTCGAACATCTCCTCTTCGGAATAGGGCCCGGTCAAAGTGTCGGTCGCCGCAACATGCGCTGCGCCCATGACGCGGCGACCGACACTTTGACCGGGCCCTATTCCGAAGAGG
>Ga0102924_1005543_pt1 | contig 12196 bp, 10 predicted proteins | sample PaiPotPPM11metaG_FD_80116 | JGI IMG/M metagenome (GOLD analysis project Ga0102924, IMG submission 80116) | Iron sulfur acid spring bacterial and archeal communities from Banff, Canada, to study Microbial Dark Matter (Phase II) - Paint Pots PPM... ... | reverse complement strand
GCCGGGTTCGTGGGCGCGACGCTGGTGCGGCGGCTCGTCGCGGGCGGGGACTCGGTGCGGGTGATCGACAACCTGACCACCGGCGATGCCGGCTACCTGGACGGGACCGGCGCCGAAGTGATCGAGGGGGATATCCGCGACGGCGCCGCGCTGGACGCGGCGGTGGCCGGGATGGACGCCGTCGTGCACCTGGCCGCCGCGGGCTCGGTGGTCATGTCGGTCGAGGACCCCGGGACGAACTTCGACGTGAACGTGCGCGGCACGTTCCTGGTGCTGGACGCGGCCCGGCGGGGCGGCGTGGAGCGGACCGTGCTGGCCTCCACCGGCGGCGCGCTGATCGGCGACGCCACGCCGCCGGTGGACGAGAACTCCCTGCCCAAGCCGATCTCGCCGTACGGAGCCAGCAAGCTGGCCGGCGAGGGCTACGCGCACGCGTTCGCCGCGTCCTACGGCCTGCGCACGGTAGCGCTGCGCTTCGCGAACGTCTACGGCCCGTGGAGCGCCCGCAAGCGGGGCGTGATGACGCTGTTCTTCCGCGCCCTGGACGCGGGCGAACCCATCGTGATCTACGGGGACGGCTCGGCGTCGCGCGACTACACGCACGTTGACGACATCTCCCGCGCGCTGGAACTGGCCCTGGAGCGCGACGTCCCGGGCGGCACCGTGCTGCACATCGCCTCCGGCGTCGAGACCACCGTGACCGAACTGGCCGACCTGTGCCGGGCCGCGGCCGGCGCGCCGGACCATCCGGTCGAGTACCGGCCGCGCCGGCCCGGCGAGGTGGAACGCAACTTCGCCTCCTACGACCTGGCCGAGAAGATGCTCGGCTACACGCCCACGATCAGCCGCGAAGCCGGCATCCCCCGGACCTGGGACTGGTACCAGCAGTCAGTCTTCGGCGCCTAGAGCAGGGCTCCACACCCAACACCTACCACCACCAGCACAAACGGCCTCCTAGCTGCGCCCGGACGGCTAGGTTCGGACTTGTCGAGCAACGTCCGGCCCGGTTCGTGATCCGTGGCGGTCGCCCGGGACAGGGCGGGAATGTCCTCCGTCGCTAAGACAATGGAGGAACTGGAGTCCCTCGCGGGCGAGGCATGAGGAGCATCCATTTCGATCCGGACGCGTCGGAAGATTTCCTTTTCTGGCTCGGCTCGGATCGGAAGATGATTACTCGGATCGTAAGTAATCGGTGAACCCGTGGGCTGTCGCGTTGCGCATTGTAGGGATCCGGTGAAGATGTCATCCGGACCGCTCAGTTGGCATCTCGCATGTCATCTGGGCGGCTACTTGTCATCTGCGGCGTCATGTTGCCTTCGGGGCAGCGCTCCCGCAGAATGCGACGGTTAAGAGGGCCGGACATATATCTCAGCTGCGGCCAGGCCGGGACACCGCCCGACGCTTAGCAGCGGCGTTTCGCCATAGGTGCGCGTGCCCGGGCACGGTTCACCTCGCCGGGCCGTCGGTGCGTGTGCAGGTGATCTGGGCTCCGGCCCTCTGCCACCCGCCTTGTGCCGTGGCTACACCCCCGAGAGTAGGTGGACTATCCCCAGGAGCAGGTGAAGTGTCATCCGGGAGACGACGACTGGCATGCCGGAGCGGGCTTACGGTTCGTCCATGGATAGCGCCAGGTCAGCGTGGCCAGCGCGGCGGAACTCTCTGCCGCGCGACGCCCAGCTTCGCAGGTGATGCAGCCACCCGCCGCTTGTCGCCCGTCGTACGGTTCCGCCGGCCACGGTGCCGTCGCGGGCATCTGCAGTAGCACTGTCCGGTTAGCCCAGGCGCCAACCAGGGCAGCCTGGCCAGGCAAGGAGCGTACGTCATGAAAGAGCCATCGGAATCCGCCCGCCCAGTCACCGCTGAACTGTCGTTCACGGCCACCGCCAGAATGTGGCCGTGGTGGCTGACCGTCATCGTTATCCTCGGCGCCGTGCTCACCGCCACCGGCGCTGTCCTGGCTGTCTTCGCCTCCGGCGAGCACCTGAACACCGCTGGGCACAACTACGCCGACTACTTCATCACCCGCAATCTGGCGGTGGCGGTAATGCTGCTGGTCACGCTGGCCCTGCGGGAACGGCGCGTCCTGGCAGCCCTGATGATCCTCACCGCCCTCATCCAGTTCCTCGATGCCGTCACGGCCATCGCGACCGGGCGGCTGGGACTTGTCCCCATCGACCTCATCTTCGCTGCCGTCTTCACCTTCGGGGCGGCCCGCCTGTCGGGCCCGCGGCCATGGCTCCCCCGGCACGTCGGCCGCAAGCCAGACAGCGGCAAGGCGAGGAACACCGCCGCGCCCAGCACGGAGGAAGACGGCCGCGCCCAGTACGCCCGCATGACGGGTGAGCTTGGCTGATCAGTGGCCAGCTGCGCCATCGCCGGTCATGACCAGAAATGACTTTGCCGACCCCCTGAGGAAGTACCGGCGGATGTGGGCAAAGCACCAGAGGGCGCGCCTGCGCGGGGACATGCTTGCCCAGCGCACATCACCACTGTCCGGCTGTCACGCCCCAAACCCGGCGTGTCGCAGATTCCCCCGCATCAGCCTGGCCCATGCGCCACAACACGCCCACCGCCGGCGGGCTCGGCCACCTCGGCAACACAGGTTCACCGATTACTTACCTCGGATCACCCGCTTGATCCGTGAGATCCAGCGGGATCCCTTACAGGCTGGGCGACTGCCTTACGGCGGCATCCGGCTCCCGCTTACCAGTGTGGCCACCCCGGCGACGTGTCCGTCCCGCCGCATCGCGGCGGCCGCGCCGGGTGAGCCCGCCAGGTACCGGTTCAGGAAGTCGACGGTTACCCGGGCCACAACCGGCTCTGGGGGGCCCTGGCCCTCGTAGGGCGGGAGGTGCCCGGCCCCGAACAGGTCAAGGTAGAAGCGCGGGCCGGTGGTGTCGGCCTGGTACATCGTGATGCTGTCCGCGGGGAGGTTGATGTCGTCGGCGTCGCCCTGCACGAACAGGATGGGAGGGGTGGTCTTGGTGAAGTACGAGCCGCCCATCGGCGGCCATTCGGCGCCAGCCAGCACGATGGCGGCCGTGACGGCGCGGTCGCGGCAGCAGGTATTGGCCACGAGCGCGGCCACGGTGTCTCCGCCGTCGGACTGGCCCGCTCCGGCGACCCTGGCCGGGTTGACCAGGCCGGCCAGGAAGCCGTGTGCCCCGCGGCTGGCCGCCAGCACCCGGCCGATGACGTAAGCCATGTCGGCGGGCTGATTCACCAGGTCGTTCTCGTTGACGTAGTAGTGGCAGTTGCTGCGGGGGAAATCGATGCCCGCGACCACGTAGCCCGCGCTGGCCCAGGTGTGCAGCAGCGAGCCGTAGTTGTAGCTGCACTGCGCGAAGCCCGGCGCGAAGACCACCAGCGGGAACAGGCCGCGGGCCAGCCGGCCGGAGGCCGCGGCCGCGGGCGGGATGACGGGGGACCAGACTGTTGTCGGCAGGGGCCGCGGCCCGAGCCGGGGCCGGGACCGGTCGACCAGGCGGAGCACGTGCTCGGCCACGGTGTAGCGTCCGGTCGTACCGACCGGCAGTCGCTGCGGTGGTGTGGGTCGGGCCGCGGTGGCGGGGCTCGACCTCGCGGGGCGAGCGGTACGAGCCGGAACCGCTGCCGCAGAGCAGGCGGCGAGCGCCCCGGCGGCCAGGACGACCGCCGCGGCCGCGCCTGGAGCGATGCGATGCCAGCGTTGCCCGCCGGCGTCATTTCGGCGGCGGCTGGGCGATTCCGGTGAATAGGAACAGTCTCTCTGGTTCACGTATTGCAGGCTATCCGCCTTCGCATTACTTAACCAGATCTTAGTAAATCTCACGGGCTTACCATATCTGAAGCATTCTTTAACCACATCTGAATGCGCTCCGATCAGGTTCACGGCAAGGCGCTGGGTAGCCTCCGAGAATGACTTCAACTAAGAAGCTGGATTCCGGGCATGCCGATCAGCCGGCTATGAATCGGCTGGCCCGTTACGCCACGAGGCACGCGGTCCAGCGCCAGCGGCGGGTCTGGTCGGGCCGGGTGGCGACGTGGGACCAGCACGGGTCGGCTGGCCTGGCCAGTGTGACGGCCGCCGTGCTGGAGGCGGCCGATGTCTCGCCGGGTACCCAGGTCGTGGACCTGGGCTGCGGGACCGGGCAGGTCAGCCTGCCCCTGGCCCTGCGGGGTGCCCAGGTCCTGGCGGTGGATGTGAGCTCGGCCATGGTCCGGCGGCTGCGATCTGAGGCGCGGCGGCGCGGAGTGGTGACCCTCGATGCCCTGGCCCTGCCGGTCGAGGAACTGGCCCTGCCGCCGGGCAGCGTCGATCTGGTCGTGTCCAGCTACGCCCTGCACCATCTGCGTGACCCCGACAAGGCCCGCCTGGTTTCGGCTGCCTACGGCTGGCTCCGCCCGGGCGGCCGGCTGCTGGTGGCCGACATGATGTTCGGCCGGGGGGCCTCACGCCGGGACCGTGCCATCATCAGGTCCAAGGTCGCGGCTCTGGCCAGGAAAGGCCCTGGCGGCTGGTGGCGGATCGCCAAGAACGCGGCACGCTACCTGTTGCGGGTGCAGGAGCGGCCGGTGTCGATGGATGCCTGGACGGCGATGTTCACGCGCAGCGGCTTCGCGGAGGTGACCGCGAGGACGGTCGTCGTCGAGGCTGGGCTGGTGAGCGGACGCCGCCCGGACAGACTGGTAAGCCACGAAACGCCCCGGCCCGGATCGCGGTAGCGTGGCCGGGGACATGCCTGAGGTCGCGGCTAAGCGGAGCCCCGCCGCGCTGGGCTGTGAGGTGGCATGAGAGTCACCGGCCGGCCGGCCCGCCCGCTCGCACTCGCGCTGCTCGCCGTGACCGGGCTGACCGGGATCGTGCTCGCCGTCCATGGCTGGTCGGGCCGCCACGCAGGGCTCGCGCCGGGTTCTCTGGCCGGAGCGAGTTCGCCTGCGGCGGCGAAGGCAGGACCTTCGCCGCGGGCCCGCCCGGCCCGGGCCTCCGCTCGTAAGGCCGCGCCCGGAGCCTCGGGTGCCTCACCGGCGGCCAGCCCGGGCCCGCTGCTGAGCGCCCAGTCATACGCGCAATACTCGTTCCGGGTATGGCCGGGCACACCAGGAACCGCGGCCCAGGCGGCGCTTACCGGGCTGTCCGTCAAGGTCCGCGGCCAGGGCTCGGGCATCATGGTCACCGCGGGCGTCAACGGCCAGCCGGCTGCCGCTCCCCGTTTCTACTCCGGCGGCGCGCTGGTGTACGTCGTCGAGGCATCGCTGGGCGATGACTCGGGCAACAGCGACTACAACCTGGGCGACGACGCGCTGGTGGTCACCGACCCCCAGGGCAGGATCGTGTCATGAGCGCAGCCAGGAACCGGTCTTCAGCGGGCCGCGCACGTGGCCCCGCCGCCCCGCGCTACCCGCGCTACCCGGGCGGCCCCGCCGCCCCGCGCCGCGGGGTACCCCCGAATCTGATCGACCAGGCAGGACAGGTCGCCGCCGGCTGGGCCCCGACCGTGGCCAGGGTGCTCCTCGGCCTGGTGCTGGCCTGGTTCGGGTATCACGAGCTGGTCCAGCCCTCGCCGTGGACCGGGTATGTCCCGGTCGTGTCGCCGACGTCCGCGATCGCGGTCGTCCTGGTACTGGCCCACGGCTGGCTGCTCCTGGTCCTGGCCGTGGCCATGATCGCCGGGATCGCGCCGAGAGCCACCGCCGCCGTGGCGACGATCCTCCTGCTCGAGATCGTGATATCGCTGACCGTGTCGGGCGGGCTCTCCGACCTGACGCTGCGCGATGTCGGCGTCCTCGGCCTCGCCGTCGGCCTGACCGGGCGACACACGCAGCGGCTGGTCCTGAGCCGCTAGGCGGCCGACGTCCTCACCGGGCCCTGCTGGCCATCCGGCCAGGCAGTGTCAGCCTGGCCGGTGCAGCGCGAGGCAGATCCACGGTAACGGTCAGGCCGCCGCCGGCCGTCCGGGTGAGCCGGGCCGAGCCGCCGCTCGAGCTGGCGAGACGGTCAACAATGGCCAGGCCCAGGCCCGAGCCGCCAGGAGCACTTCCGGTGAACCGGCGAAACGCCCGGTCCATCTCGTCCTGAGTCATGCCTGGCCCGTTGTCGGCCACCACCACCTGCACGCGCTGTGGCGTGGCCGTGGCGCTCACCGTGACGCAGTGGCCCGCCCCGGCCGCTTCCAGGGCGTTGGCGATCAGGTTGTCCAGGATCTGCTCCAGGTAGCCGTCGGCGAGCAGCGCGGACGTCGGCGGGATTTCGGGTGAGATGATCCGGACTGCCTGCTCGTTGGCGACCGGGGCCCACGCCCCGATGCGCTCGGTGATGACGTGGTCGGCCCGCACGGGTACGGTCGGCGGCGTGGCGTTCTCGGCCCTGGCCACGGCGAGCAGCCCGTCGACCAGGCGGGAGAGCCTCGCGACCTCGCCGAGCGCTCCGGCGAGGTCGGCGACCTGCTCGCCAGGCTCCTGCGCGAGCAGGTCGAGCCGGAGCCGCAGCGCCGCGAGCGGCGTGCGGAGCTGGTGCGATACGTCCTCGATCACCGCGCGGTGGCCGTGCACGAGCGTCTCCAGCCTCCCGGCCATTGTGTTGAACGTGTCGGCCAGGGCCCGGAACTCCGCCGGGCAGGCGGCGGCGGCCGCCCGCGCGGACAGATCTCCGTCGCCCAGCTTGCGGGCCGCGGCGTCCAGAACGGCCAGCGGCCTGGCCGCCCACCGGGACAGGCCGAGCCCGATCAGCACCGCCGCAGCCAGGGCGATCAGGGCGATCAGCACGAGAGTAAGCCAGAACGTCCGCAGGGCGTACTCGAGCCGCTCGGTCGGACGCAGCAGGGCCACGACGCCCGCGGTCTGGCCGGCGCTGCGCACGGGCACCACGACGAGCACCCGGTCGTGGAAGACGTCGGTCACGAGGGCGCCCGACCGCTCGGCCTGGCTGATGAGGCGGCGCGGAACCACGATGCGAGGGCCGGCGCTCCTGATCACGCGGCCGGCCGGCGACAGGATCGCGAGGCCGTCGCCGCCATGAGCGGCGCTGGCCAGGTCCTGGCTCAGCCCGGAGCCCGCCAGGTGGTCGGCGAGCCATTCCTCCGCCGCGGTAGCGGCCGTCCTGGTCTGGGACTGGGCGTCCTCCACGTAGGAGGAGTAATCATGCGCGGAAGCCCTGAGGCCGAGCGGGATCACGGCCCCGACCAGGATCGCGGCGGTCAGCCCGACCAGGGCCAGCAAGAGGCGCCGTCTCATCGAGAATCAGCCAGCCGGAAGCCCCGCCCGTAAACCGTCTCGATCAGGGCCGGCTGGCCGAGCTTCTTGCGCAGCGACGCGATGTGCACGTCGAGAACCTTCATCGGGCCGTACCAATGCGCATCCCACGCCCGGTCCATGATCTCCTGGCGGGTCACCACCCGTCCCGGGTCGGTGGCCAGGCACTCCAGGATGCCGAACTCCTTGGGGGTGAGCGGGACTTCCCTGCCCGCTACCGTTACCTTGCAGGCGCGCAGATCCACCGCGAGATCGCCGTGCCTGAGCAACTCGGTGTCGTGCGGCCGGCTTCGCCGCAGCACCGCGCGTACTCTGGCCAGGAGTTCAGCCAGGCCGAACGGCTTGACCAGGTAGTCGTCGGCGCCCTGATCCAGCGCGAGCACCCGGTCAGCTTCCTCACCGCGCGCGGTGATCACCATGATGGCGCTGTCCGAGCGGACGCGGAGCTGGCGGCATACCTCGACGCCGTCGATATCAGGCAGCCCAAGATCAAGAAGAACCACGTCCGCGGCAGGCCGACTGAGCGCATCACGCCCCGTGGCCACGCTCGAGGTCTCATAGCCGGCCAGCCTCAGGCCTCGGACCAGCTGCGTCGTGATGTCCTCGTCATCTTCGATGACGAGGACACTCACCGGGTAATCACCACGCAGATGGGACCGGCCGGCCGAAACGTCCGCCGCCGTCACCGGGTTTCCTTGTCTGCAGTCCTCGCCCATGCTGGCCCTCCAGCGAATGGAGACTCCGGTCCGGCGATCGGTCGGCTGGTCATCCGGCGGGGCCTTTCGCCGCGGTGGGCGTCAGGGTCCGGGCGGACATGGTGAAGAAGTCTCGGGCCCACCATGACTGGAAGTACCGGTCTGGCTGGCCGAACATGCCCGGCAGCAGGTCCGTCCCGTCGGCCGGGGTGGCCAGGCCTCCCGGGCTGTGCGGGTCGTAGGTCGCGAAGTTCACCCAGTCGGTGTTGATGTCGAGTTCCATGGCGCGAACGGCACCCGCCCGGGCCAGGATGTCGGCGAGCGTGGTGATGTTGAGGCCCGGGCCGCCCGCGTAGACCAGGGCGCCGTCGGCGGTGATGCCCACGCCCGACCGCCAGACGTAGACCGCGTTGCCGAGCGTGAAGCCCCACTGGGTGGTGTCGTCGGGGTTGAGGCCGGGGATCGGCTTCCCGCCGTCAACCAGCAGGTCGAGATTCTGGCGCACGGAGACGACGTCCGGGGTCAGGCGGGCATCCCGGCCCCAGTCGCCGATGTTGACCGAGCCGTTGCGGTAGATAACGAACGACGCCGCGCCCTTGCGCAGGGGCACGATCGTCCGTCCGTCGGTGTAGTAGCCCCCGTTCGCGTTGCCCATCAGGAACCCGGCATTGAAGGCGGCCACCAGGCTCCTGGCTGCGCTGGCGGCGACCGGGGCGCTGTACCGGTACGGCCCCCCGCCGGGGATCATGCTTCCCGAGTACAGGGTCGCCCGCAGCAGCCTGGTGTCCATCCAGGCCACGCCGATCACCAGGCTGGTGTGGACGGCGTCGGGTCGCACCCAGGTCTCGTAGACGGCGGGGATCCCGCCGACCGGCCGGCCCGCGGGGTGCCAGGCCCCCTCGCCGGGCAGCCGGTGGCCCGCAGGTGACGTCATCCGCGCCGGGACGGGGAGGTGAGCCGGCCCGCTCCTCGCCAGGGCGCCGGGCTTCGCTGACCCTCGCAGATCAGGCATCGACCCCCTGGCCGGGGTGCCGCCGGCCGGCGGGGGATGGTGGGAGTACCACTCGTTCTCGACCCAGTTGACGATGGAGCTTCCGCCGTGCTCGCGGAACCACTCAGCCGCCCGGGCCGGGACCGAACTTCCCAGGCCCGGGTTGGTCAGCGCGCCGCCCAGCGACACCCACACCGGCGTCAGCCCGAGGATGACCGCGCAGAGCGCCGACAAGAACGGGTGCCGGCCGACAACCGTCCGGCGCGCGGAACGTATCTCCCGGCGGCGAGCACGGCGCTGCGACCTGCGGGCCCAGAAGCCACCGGCATCTGCCCGCCGCGTCCGGAACGCCGACGTGGGCGGCGGGGGGCGGCGGTTTCGACCGTGGCGGCCGGCCCGGGCCCGGTCGTCATGCCGGCCCTCGCGGGCGCGGTCGTCGTATGGTCCCAGATAGTCGCGGTCGTCGCGTTCGTCCGGGTCGAGGGGGTCATAATGATCCGCACGGAGCCGACGCGGGCTCGACGGTCCCGGCACCGCCCAGGGCCGCGGGGCCGGCAGCTGCGATTCGCGCCACTCTGCCGCACTTGATTCTGGCCGCCACATATCGCTCCGCGCGTCCTGGTGGCGCGTCCCGGTCCGGTCCACCCCTCGGCGTACCGCGTCGCGCCCCAGACGCTGCCGGCGATTCCCCTGCACGACCTATCTTCCCTCACCTCATCGATGGTGCGCGCAGATCATCAGCGGCCATAAAAACCGCGTCGCTGCCGCCACTTGGACACCTCGCACCGACGAGACGCCACCTAACGTCGGCCCTGCTCGCCCGAGCCGGCCCAGCCAGGATCACGCGCAGCAACTGCTCCTGTCCGAGGCTTCGCAGACACCAGCCTGCAGTACGGCTGGTTATGAACCGGTTCACGAAGCGTTCACGCCAGGTAAAGGATCCCCGCATCGCCCTGACCGATGCCGAATCAGCCGCGCATGTCGACGGCGTTGACCCGAGTGGGGCGGATGGTCACCACGACGCGGGAGTGGCCCGGCTGGTCGTGCTGGCGCAGGTCGGCACTGTACTTGGCGCCGACCTGGTCCGCGAACGAGTAGTCGTCGTCCGGGGTGATCTCGGCGTCGCCGCGGATCTCCAGGTAGCGGTAAGGAACCGCGAGATCCAGCAGGAACACGCTCACGGCCGGGTTGGCCCGGAGGTTCTTGGTCTTCTGCCGGCTGCTGTTGAGCGATACGCGGACGGTGTCACCGTCGGCGAGGAACCACACCTCCGAGACCTGTGGGCGGCCGTCCGGCCCGACCGTGGCGAGGGTGGCGAACTGGCCGTCGAGCAGGTCGCGGTGGGACGCGGGGATCGCGTTCATGGCTCTCCTTTCTGCCGGGCCCAGGCTATCGGCGCCGTGTGCGGCGCAGGGCGCTGGACTAGGCTCGCGACCAGGCGGTAGCCGGAGGTTCGGCGCCCGGAGCGGGAAGCCACGAGCGAGCCCGGGAGGACTCATGAACGGCGCGCAGGCCCTGATCCGGACGCTGGCCGGCAGCGGCGTGGACGTGTGCTTCGGCAACCCGGGGACCTCGGAGATGCACTTCGTCGCCGCGCTGGACGCGGTGCCGGAGATGCGCGGGGTGCTCTGCCTGTTCGAGGGCGTGGCGACCGGGGCGGCCGACGGCTACGGGCGGATGGCGGGCCGTCCGGCCGCGGCCCTGCTGCACCTGGGACCGGGGCTGGCCAACGGGCTGGCCAACCTGCACAACGCGCGGCGGGCCCGCACGCCCCTGCTGGCCGTGGTCGGCGACCACGCCACCTACCACAAGCGCTTCGACGCGCCGCTGGAGTCCGACATCGACGCCCTGGCCGGGTCGGTGTCGGGCTGGGTCCGGCGCCCGGCGCGCAGCGCCGACGTGGCCGCGGACGCCGCCGAGGCCGTGGCCGCGGCCCGGCGCCCGCCGGGCGCGATCGCCACACTCATCCTGCCGGCCGACGTGTCCTGGTCCGAGGGCGGCGACCCGGCCGGGCCGCGCCCGGTCCGGGCGCCGGCGGCGGTACCTGGCGAGGCCGTCGAGGCCACGGCGCGGACGCTCCGAAGCGGCGATCCTTGTGTGATCCTGCTCGGCGCCGCCGCGGCCCGGCGCCCCGGGCTCGAGGCGGCCAGCCGGATCGCGCAGGCCACCGGCGCCCGGCTGCTGTGCGAGACGTTCCCGGCCCGGCTCGAGCGCGGCGCGGGCCTGCCCGCGGTCGACCGGCTCGCCTACCTGGCCGAGTTCGCGGCCGGGCAGCTAGGCGACGTGCGCCACCTGATCCTGGCCGGCGCGCGTGCCCCGGTCTCGTTCTTCGCCTATCCGGGCCGGCCCAGTGCGCTGTGCCCGGACGGCGCGCAGGCCAGCGTGCTAGCCGAGCCCGGCGACGACGTGACCGGGGCGCTCACCGCCGTGGCCGACCTCGTGGCCCCCGGCGCCCGGCCGCTGGCGTCCGGCCCCGGCCGCCCGGTGCTCCCGGACGGCGATCTCACCGGGGAGAGCGCGGCCGCGGTCATCGGCGCGCTGCTGCCCGAGGGCGCGATCGTCTGCGACGAGGCCAACACCTCCGGGCTGTGGCTGGCCGGGGCCACGGCGGGCGCGCCGCCGCACGACTGGCTCACGCTGACCGGGGGCGCGATCGGCCAGGGGCTGCCGCTGGCCACCGGCGCGGCGGTGGCCAGCCCGGGCCGGCCGGTCCTCGCCCTGGAGGCGGACGGCAGCGCCATGTACACGATCTCGGCCCTGTGGACCCAGGCCCGCGCGGGGCTGGACGTCACCACGGTCATCTTCAACAACCGCTCGTACGCGATCTTGCGCATGGAGCTCGAGCGGGTCGGCGCGCAGGCCTCCGGCGACGCCGCCCGGGACCTGCTCGACCTGTCCCGCCCGGACCTCGACTTCGTCGCGCTGGCCACCGGGATGGGCGTGCCGGCCGCCCGGGCCACCACCGCGGGCGAGCTCGCCGGCCAGCTCCGCCGGGCCCTCGCCGAGCCCGGGCCGCACCTGATCGAGGCCGTGCTGCCTGGCCTGCGCTGAACGCGCAGGGCGCGCGCGGGGCGTGCGCGCCGGGTGGCCCGTGGGGGGTTGGTGGGTAAGCCGGGCCACCCGGCGAGCACGGGTCAGCAGGGTCCGTCGTCGTTCCAGGCCCCCGACGGGCCGCCCGGCACCTCGTCGTAGTTCCACTGGTTGGCCGTCCACTGGTGGCCGCCGTAGGACACGACATCGCCGCTCACGTACGTGGCGTTCGAAGCCCAGGCCGATGCCG
>Ga0102924_1005542_pt1 | contig 12198 bp, 11 predicted proteins | sample PaiPotPPM11metaG_FD_80116 | JGI IMG/M metagenome (GOLD analysis project Ga0102924, IMG submission 80116) | Iron sulfur acid spring bacterial and archeal communities from Banff, Canada, to study Microbial Dark Matter (Phase II) - Paint Pots PPM... ... | reverse complement strand
CGTTCATCCAGCGTTCCCGCGATGCGGGCGTAGCGGTCTTTGATTTCCTCGTGCTCCTTCATACTGTCCAGCGTACGACACCTGGACGCACTTGCCTACCTTGTTTCCTGACGGTCCCTTAGTGGTATCGTCGGTGGCGATGCCGGAGGGGACGATGCAGCCTGAACGCCCGCCGCGACGTAGCAGGGAGCGGTTCATCTCGGCGAAGACGCTATAGGTGTTCACGTCGCCTCGACCGCAGAGCGGGAAGCGCCCGCTAGACCGGATGAACTTGCTGGCTGCTTCGGCTGCGTGCTTGGCCGCGTCGAACTCGCGTGCCAGTGAGGGATTGCGCTCAAACAGGGTCTTGATCAACCGCGCGCGCGCGGCCTTGTTCGGTGCTTCGGCGATGTCCCGGTCGCGCGCGGCGAAAAACTCCTCCTCTTGCAGCTTGATGCGCTCCCATGGCGGGTTGCCGAGCACCACATCGAAGCCCCCTCTGGCGAAGACATCAGGGAACTCCACAGGCCAGTGGAAGAAGGGCCGGCCGGACGCAAGTGCCTGTGCCACCCCCACCTGCGCAGCATTCGCGGCCCTGGGTTGCGCCTGGTAGCTGCGGACGGTGCTGGTCGTTGGCACCTCGTCTCCGGGAGATGAGCCGCGCCGCAACGGCAGGAAGAAGGCGGCCGTCCACAGGTCGCAGGCGCGCGCGAGATCGTAGACCCGCTCGTCCTCGTTCCGAAGCTTCTGGTACGCGCGCTCCTTCTCCCAAACGTCATAGGGGGTGCGCTCCTCGGCCAATCCCAACCGCCGGAACTCCTGCGCGATCTCGGCCAGGTCGATGGGCGGCGGTTCGAAGAGGGTGAGCTGCTTCTCCTCTTCGCGGTTCCGCTTTCGCAATGTCGAGGCGAACGCCTTATCATCGCCGGTGACAGGCGCGTACGCACCTTCAGGGATGAGCGGCAGGACGTCGAGGCTCGCGACACCCACGAGCGAGTCGCCGTGTTTGACGTGGTTGTCGAGGAACGAGAGCGGCAAGCCGGCGTTGTATCCCTCGACCCAGAGCGCCACCTTGCAAAGATCGACGGCGAGGAGGTTCTTGTCGACGGCGTAGATGCAACAGCGGATGACGTCTCGTAACGCGGCGCGGTACGCCTCGCGTGCGGGCTCACCCTCGCCGGTTCGAACCTTCGCCAGCTCGCGGGCGATTCGGCGAGCTGCCGCCAGGAGGAAGTGACCCGACCCGGACGCCGGATCGACCACGCGCAGGCCGAGAAGCGCCGCCTCCTTTTCTTCACGTGTGCCTGCGGCGGACAGTCCGTCCTCCATGACCGGCACCAGGGCTGACTCGATCAGCTCACGGACGAGAGAGGGCGGCGTGTAGTACGACCCGGTCTGCTTGCGCTCACTCCCCGTGACCAAGTCGAAGACCGCCTGCGGCTCCAGCTCGACATAGGGGTGAAAGTCGAGCAGACCCTCGTACACGGACCCAAGCTCCTCGACGTCCAGGCCCGCGTAGTTCACGCGGCGGCGCACTCCGCGCTCATCGCGGAAAGTCGAGAGCTGGAACAGTGCACGCAGCAGGCGCGTATTGTCGCAAGCCGCAGCCTCCAGATGCTGGCACGCCAGCGGACCGAACAGCTCTCCGTTCAGTGGCGTGAGCCCGATCTGCCGGGCGTAGTCCTCACCATCAGTGCGGAACAGGAAGAAGGTCTGCTTCAGCCCCTCCCACAGATCGCCGTAGCCGTCTTCGGACGCCGGCTGCTCGGCACGATTCCGCAGCCGAGCCATGCTGTAGTTCTCGATGTACACGGTCTGCCGCTCGACGTTCTCCGCCTCGGGCAGGAAGAGGAGTCGCCGCTCCTCGACGACCATCAAAAAGAGGAAGCGGTAGACGAGGCGAAGCAGCTCACGGTAGTAGCCAACCGCGTCGAGGCGGCCGCTTTGGATGGGTTCGCGCAGCGCCTGGCTTTCCGGGTGCGCCAGAAAGGCGGTCCCCAGCTCGCGCAGCGCCCCCTCTACGCCGTCGCGCAGGTGGTCGCGCACACGCCCGCCTTGATCGATGCCCTGTTGATAGTACTTCTCCAGCCGGCACTCGTGCGCGTCGTCGCCGCTACGCGGAAGGCGCGAGCGGTGCAGGAGCCGGTAGAGCAGGACGAACTCACTGTAGAGGTTCTGCTCGACCATCCCGCGCAGATCGAACTCCAGATACGTGGGCTTCGCAATGGTGTTGGTGTCACGCAGCAGTCGAAGCTGCTCTCCATTGGTAACGATCCCCCACAGCGCCGGTGCGCGATTCAAATACTCCTGAACCAGGGAATGAGGGCTGCGCCGCGCTCCATCGCCCCGCTGGTCGAGCAGTTGGCCGATGGCCACGATATGGATTGGCGGCGCGTCGGGGTCTTCGCCGGCGCGGTGGGAGATGGGGTATGTCTCGCCGCCCGCCTCGGCCGAGGAGCGCTGGAAGACGACTGCGTTGGGCGGATCATCGCAGCCCAGCCGCTCCAGCAGGAGGAGCACCCACGCCTCGCGGGTGAGCGTCGTCGGGCTCTCGTGGGAGAAGCCGAGACGCGACTGAAACGCGTCCCATAACTTCCTGATGTCCGAGAAGGCGCTCTGCATCTCGGTGCTGAGCCGCTGGCCGGCTGAGAGGCCGAAGTCGATCTCGCGCTGTCCCTCGACATCCCCGGTCGCGACCTGATCGAGAAGGTCGGGCGGGAACATGCCCCCTCGACCGTGATGGAGATGTACGCCATCAGCGACCGCCTACCGGAACCAGCACGTACATACCGAGAATGTCGATTCCCTTCGGCTCGATGGACAGCTGCTTGCCCTTGAGCAGCCGTCTCAGGCGGTCGTTCGACGCCCCAAGCTGTTCCTGCCTGGACCTCACCACGGGCTCGAAGGCGTCGGGCGCGCAGTGCAAGAGATCGAGCGCCCAGCGGACATGCCCTGCCCGCTCCTCGCGGGCCATGTTGGCGGCGGGCCGGGGCGAGGACTGCAGCTTGGAGCCGGCCCCGTCGAGGGGTTCGAGCCAGACCGGCCGGCCACTCTCTCGCCGGAACGCGGCCAGCACGACCTCCTCGGCGAACTCCTCGGCCACGTCACGTAGGAGGTACCGCAGCCGCAGGAGGGTCACAGCCGTGCGGATGTCGACGGCGTCGGTGTAGATCGCACCACAGCGCGCAAAGCGCTCGTCTCCATCGGGGTGCATGGCCTTGCCGAGCACGACGTCGCAGTAGGCGGCGACCAGCGGGTGCGTGCGAGTGAGAGGGAGAACGCCGTCGCGCGCCACGCCGTCGAAGGCGATCCGTACGGAGGCATGCCCATCCCAGGCTGCTCGTTCCCGCAGAAGGTTCGCCATCTCAGCTCCGGGTAGCAGCTCGGCGATCTCCCGCTGCTTCGTCGGTCGCAGCTCTCCACCGAGCCGTTGTGCTGCGTGTCCAAGGAAGGAGCGGAGCGTCTCCATATCGCCGAGCACCGGATCGACCGCGGCCAGCTCCTGAGCCACTTCGTCGGGCTGGATGCCGCGCTGGGCAAAGAAGGCGCGCTGCCGCCCTTCCTTCTGAGCCGCGCGCTCCCACTCCTGGTGCAGCCGGCTGACCTCGGGATCGGTGAGGCCAAGCTGAAGCTGAACGCTATCGGTGCGCCCCTGCAGCAGGACCGAATCGACCACAGCCTGAACCACCCCATCCGACTCGGCGGGCACCGGGACCGCGATTCCGAGCTGCCGGCGGATGGTGCGGGCCTTTCGAATCAGGACGTCCAGCACGACCCGGTCGACCGGATTGTCGGCGCCGTGGAGCACGACCGTCTTCACCTGCTGCTTCTGCTGGCCGAAGCGGTCCACACGTCCCTCTCGCTGCTCCAGGCGGTTGGGATTCCAGGGAAGATCGTAGTGGACGACCGCATCGAAGGACTCCTGCAGGTTGATGCCCTCCGACAGGCAGTCGGTTGCCACGAGCACGCGCAGGGGCTGCGCGGCCAGCTCCTCGACTCGGATCCGCCGCATCTCGTCGCCGATCTCGCCGGTCACGGCCTGCACGGCGAGGCTGGGGAACTCCTTCGCCAATGCCTTCGGGAGCTGCTGGGCGACGTATTTCGCCGTCGCAATGAAGCGGCAGAATACGATGGGGCGATGGCCCTCCCACAGGAGCTCGCGGACGATGCTGACCGTCTCCTGCAGCTTGCGGTCCTTCTCCGGACCGGCCAGCTCTCGCGCCTGGCGCAAGAAGTCCGACAGGCGTCGTCGCTCGCTGTCGGTCAGGACCGGCTCTGCATCCTCCAGAGGAGCGGTTGGCGCGTAGTCTCCCGACGCGCCTTCCTCGATTGGGTCGAGCACCTGAGGACGATAGACTGCGTCCATGTCGTCTTCCGACTTGAAGCTCTCCTCGACGTCCAGTCCCTGCCGCCTGGCCCGCTCGCTCAACACGGCGACGGCGGCGTCCGGGCTGGAAAGAACGCAGCGCAGCAGGGCAATCGCCGCCCAGTGACGGACGCGCTGCTGCTGCCGGCGCAGTCCCTCGCCGCCCCGGATCGTCTCGCGGCAATAGGCGAGGACCTTGTCGAAGAGCGCGTGGTAGCCAGGGGAAAGCGTGTAGGCTCGCTCCTCCGCTACCCGCTCGGGGAAGGGAGTCGTGCTTCCCAGCCAGTGGGCGAGGTCGGCGCGCCGGCGTTGCACCACGTGCGGCAGAAGCGCCTGCCGGCTCAACTCTTCCAGCTCGTCCGATCCGTCGACGTCGAAGCCGGCGTCGAGCAGCCCGAGGAGCGAGCGAAAGCTCTCCTCAATTCCGCTGTGGGGCGTAGCAGTGACCAAGATCATGCTGCGCTCGGGGTCGTCCGCCAGGGCGCGGACCAGCTCATAGCGCTGGTGCTGCGGGTTCGCCGCATGGCTGGGCGGTCGAGTCGCGATATGCGCCTCGTCGAGGATGACGAGGTCGGGCGCGTTCTGCAGGAAGTGGTGCCGGTTCCGATCCGACTTCACAAAGTCGATGCTGACGATCAGGTGCCGGTACCAGCGGTAGATGCTGAGGTCGCGGCGAGGGAGGTTCCGCTCCAGGCGTCCGATAGTGGCGGGCTGGACGACGGCAGCGTCGATCCCGAACTTCTCGCGCAGCTCGCTCTGCCACTGCTCGCATAGATGCGCCGGGCAGACGACGGCGAGGCGCTGCACCTGGCCCCGATCGAGCAGCTCCCGCGCGATCATCGCCGCCTCGATCGTCTTTCCCACGCCCACGTCGTCGGCGATCAGGAGCCGGACCGTCTCCAGCCGCAGCGCCATGACGAGCGGCACGAACTGATACGGCCTGGGGGTGACGGAGATCCGCCCCAGCGAGCGGAAAGGGGCCGCCCCACTTCGAATAGAGAGCCGAGCTGCATCGCGCAAGAGGAACCCACCGGCCGCATCGCCAGCCTGCTCCGGATCCGGCGGGTCGAAGCTCGTGGCCGAAATGTTCCGGCCCTCGAGCGGCAGAAAGAGTCCAATCGAATCCTGATCGCCACCCCTCAGCGGTCGCAGGCGCAGTACGTCGCTATCTTGGCTGGGCAGTACTACCCAGTGCCGGCCGCGAGCTCGAACCAATGAGCCGACAGAGATAGAGGGTTCGGGGTGGGTAATGACTGTCAGGACAAGCCTCGCGCGCAAATGTCAGGCCAATAATAGTGGCTTTTCGGCCTCATTGCCAGGGAAAGCGTGCCTTCGCTGGCACGGCCTGGCGGTTATGGTCTGCGATACCTACCCTGACCTCGCGCTGATGCGGTGAGTCTCTTCCTGGCAGACCGTGGCACATGAGCCCCGTTAGCACATTTGTGCAGATCGGGCGGTGTTTGGGCACACGGCGAGGTGTGGACCCGCGACACTTAGGCCTAGATACCTTGTAGCGTCACATGGGCTACGGTATCCAGAGTTGAACTTATGTCCCATGCACTAGGAGAATCGAGAAGCGGTCTCAACCTGCTCTAGAAAGGAGGTTGCCATGGCAACCGGCAAGAAAGCCGCCTCGGACGCGGGAAAGGTGCTGAGGGACCCGAAGGCGACGCCCGCTGAGAAAAGCGCGGCAGCTAGCGATCTAGCACAGGCTCCGAAAAAGACCGGCAAGAAGTAGCCCGGGCCTGTCCGAGGAGGGCGGGAGGCAGTCGAAAGGGCGGCCTCCCGCCTACCGCGACATTGTCTATCACCCTGGCGCGTGCACGTGGCCCCTGTCACGAAGCGAGTTTGAGTAGGTCGCCGAGGTACTCGGATACCACTGCTATCAACATAAGCTGTAGCTCGGCATCAGCCGGGCCCGCGTCGAAAGGTTGTCCGTGTCGCTGGCCCTCCGGGTGATGAGGGACGTTCGCGAAGTCTGTCAGGGTTTTCCACAGCCCCTGAAGAAGAGCACGCCGTGGATCGTCCGCTTCCCACCCCAGCCTGTTGCCGAGAACGTCTTGCACTGGGTTCGATTTCGTCGCGTCAAGATAACGGTTCCACGCACTGATGACCCCTCGAGTCGCGGACAGGCAGTCGCTGTAACGCTTGGCTTCAAGGGCCTTCCGGGCGGCGTCGAATTGGCGCGCAGCGTTCCCAACCGGAGGCAGCGGCGGCGGGAAGATGATCTCGAGGAGGCGCACTCGGTCGTAGCCAAGGCCTGGCAGCACATTTCGGACCCAGGATGACGTGTCGATAGCAAGGCGCAGTGGGTCAATCTTTGCTAGCCAGAAGAGCGATACCTCTGAGTGAAGCCCGAGACCCCAAAGGCCGCCCGGCTGAGTGTCCTCAATAGTCTCGCCTGGTAACGGAGCCTCCCCATGCGTCGTACGCAGCCACGCCACAACACCGTCGAGATGCACATGCGCCACGAACTCTTCCTCGGGAGACGCGTGCCGAGCCGCTTCAAGACGCTCGACAAGCGGGAGCGTGAGTGGGAATCGCAAGTCGACCAGAGTCGTCGTGTTCCCGCTGGGAATCGAGCGGCACGCCATATTGTCAATGAGGTCGTGTGAGTCAACCAGGCCAATGCGGGTGGCCGGATTCTCCGGGTCACTGAGGTGGAGGGATCCCGACAGTCGGAGCAAAGCCAGCATCTCCTCTTTCGGCCGAGAGTTCATTTCAACCGTGACAGGTACAACCAGTCTCGGGTCCAGCGGGCCGCCCTCCCCACGGACTCTCCCTGGATCGACGCGTACGCGACCAACACCCCGGCTAGCGTTGACCGTAATCCACCCTTCCGCTATCTGCCCGATATCAGTCCTCCTCGGCCCCCGCTCGGCGGTTCGTTCTAACCGGCGTAACCATGTCGGCTAAAGCGGGAGCCTTGACGCTCCTATTAGCCAATCACGAGCCTCACCCGCTTCCCTTGGTGCCTGCCCCTCGGTGGCCCGCCCGCGACAATGGACTCGCCGATTCTTCTGATCGTGATGCTGGACAGCCTTCAGGGCAGTCGCCTCAATGACACGGAAACTTCTCATGTATCGCCACCAGCTGGGGGTTACCGCGGTTAGACCCCTTGAGCAACTAGCTCGATGACCTTCCTGATTCGGCTCCTCGCGGCGGGCACAACCGTAAAAACCACAAGTACGGCGCGCCGAGTCTTCGCGGAGTCGGCTTCGAGTGTCGCCGCCCGACCCTCAGCGTCGCTGAAAATCAACGGCTCGAGCGGCTCTCCACGCTCCGCGGTATGCAGAATCTGGCTGACAACGAGTGATGCACAACTGGTCGCCTTCCACCGGAATCTAAGTTCAAAGGGCTGCGAGCAGTAGAGGTGGTGGGGCATTAGCTCGCCCGTCGCGGAGCCGCGGTAGGCGACCGCGAGCGCGCACTCTTGCCGGCTCTCCTCGACTATTCGGCGGGCACCCGCCTCAATGGAGATCGAGTACCGGCTGGCGAGCTCGCTAATTATAGACATGTCGAGCGCGGAATCGTCGGCCTCTCGGCGCAACTGGTCACCGTGAGCGAGGAGCTCGATTGCAGCCTGGTTGGCTTCGCGCTCATAGCGGTTGCGGACATCTGGACGGAGCCGAGACCTGTCATCGAGATAGGCGAACAGTTCGCGGTGCCAAGGCAGAACGTCGTGGCCGATCTCGTGCGCTTGAACAAACCGTTGGCGCATTGGATGCATCTCGGGGTTGATCCATACCTCGCCAGACCGGAAGTGGATTACTCCCTGAAGCCGGCTCAGCACGCGATCGACAAGGTCGCCGAATACATGGCGTAGTTGCCGACGTTCCTCAGGTTCAAGGGTGATTTCGCCTGCGGACACAAGCTGCGCGACATCCATGACCTGGGATATTGGAGTCGGAATCTGCCCATACGCATCTGCTTTTCGAAGCAGTGCAAGAACTTGGCTCCGAATCCGAATGATTTCTTCTCTCGGGAGCTCACCATCGAGGCTCTCGAGGCACGAGAACTGCGCCCGCTTTGATCGAATGGCAGCAAGAACTGCCTTGATTGCGGCCAGTTCTTGGTCGCTGAGATCTTCGCCCATGTAGCTCAACGCCCGAGCTTGATTGGCGGAAATCGGCCCATCCTCGATGTAGCCAGCCCACCGCATGAGCACGATAAACGGCTCGTCGTACCCACGGGCGAGCTTTTGCAGCATGGACGGTGCCGGTTGGGCAACCTCTCCCCGCTCCAGTTGGGATAAGTAGCCATGGTTCACCTTGGCTCGCGCGGCAACTTCGCGCAACCCGAGCCCTTTTCGAGCCCGCAGTTCGCGGAGCCGGGCACCCAGTCCGTCCAACTCGCCCTCGGTCAACTTGGACACCACTCTCTATTGTCATCCCTTTTGTCGGGGGACACAAGCAGATTGGTTTCGGTTGACACCACAACCAATACGGATGCTATACTGACCACAAGGACGCGGGAATGCCCCTGTCACAAACATCACCCCGGAGGACAAGAAGCCATGAGCGCAAGCCCTGAACGTCTCGACCAGCCCCAGTACTTCGTGGATATCGAAGGTACTGACCACCCGTGGGACGAGCCAACCATGACAGTGCCCCAAATCCGTGAGCTCGGCGGCATCGACGCCACCCAGCAGATCATCGAGGTCAACTTGCAGGAGAACACTGAACGCACCCTCGCCGAGGACGAAGTTGTGACCCTGAAGCCAGGGCACGGGTTCGGCAAGAAGGTCAGGTTCCGGCGCGGATGAGTGAGCGCGTCGAGCTGGAGCTCGCTTTGCTTCGGGAAATACATCCAGATCTCGAGTGGCGACCAGATGTCCACTGGGTTCGGCTTCCCGCATACCAGCTACCCGACCAAGTGTGGTCAGCTCAGGTCGTCCAGCTCGCTTTCCAGATTCCGCAGAATCTTCCCGGCCAGGCTCCGTACGGTTTCTGGGTACGTCCGGGGCTGAGCCTCAAATCCGGGGGAACGATTAGCAATTATTCCTACCCGGTGACCACCCCGTTCGGGGAGGGTTGGGGCCAGTTCTCGTGGTCGCCTGAAGAGTGGCGACCAGCCGCTAGCGTCCGAGCGGGGACCAACATGCTCGACTTCGTGAGGTCATTCGCCGACCGCCTCAGGGAGGGGGCATGAACGCGGTTCGGCTGCTCATCTCAGCTGGCGTCTACGCAGACGCTCAAGAGCACCTTCTCGCACGGGCAGAGGCGGTCGGGTTCTTTCTCGCGGACTGGGATGGCGAGCATGGCGACCTTCGACTGCGCGACTGGCGGCCCGTGCAAACTGATGGGCTTGAATACCAGAGCGATGTCCACGTCTCGCTCACCGCGGCAACACAAACCGAGATCATCAGGTGGGCCTGCGATAATCACGCGACCCTAGTTGAGGCGCACTCGCATGAGCAGAAGGGTCGCGCCTGCTTTTCGCCAAGCGACTTGAGCGGCCTTGCTGAGTGGGTGCCACATGTCTGGTGGCGGCTGCGCGGACGGCCTTACGGAGCGGTCGTCATTGCAGGCTCCAGATTCGACGGGCTGGCCTGGATCTCGGCTCCGCAGACGCCCGAACAGGTGCGGGAAATTGACGTTGAGGGCCGAAGCATCAAGGCGACGGGAGAGACGCTGAGCCGGTTCAACCTCCTCGGTAGCAAGGAATTCCTACCGTGAGCGAGGGTCGCTACAGTCGGAATGAGGCGCTGTTCGGCGTCGAGGGCCAGGAGAAGATTGGGCAGACGAAGGTTGGTGTCGTCGGTCTGGGTGGGCTCGGCTCACACGTTGTCCAGCAGCTTGCATGCCTAGGCGTGGCCAGCTATGCGCTCATCGATCACGACGTCGTTACGGAGTCCAGCCTCAACCGATTGATCGGCGCTGCCGACAGCGACATCGCGGCAGCAACGCCCAAGGTCGCCGTCGCTGAGCGCGTGGTCCGGGCGGTGCTGCCGCGCGCGTCTGTTACGACTGCCCAGGTCAGGGTCGAAGCGGCAGAAGTGCCTCCACTCCTTGCGTCAGTTGACGTAGTCTTCGGATGCCTTGATCGCGACCTTCCACGTTTGCATCTCACCGTGCTATGTACCCGACTGTCCCAGCCCTACTTTGACCTCGCCAGTGATACCGGAGAGGATCAAGGCCAGCCAACTTATGGTGGGCGCGTCGTATTTTGTGATGGGGCAGGCTGCCTCTTTTGTCTGCAGCTCCTCGACCAAGAGGAGATGGCACTCGATGCCATGGCCCCCGAGCACAGACAGGCGCATGATCGAATCTACGGTGTCCGGCGCACCGCGCTCGAAGGAACGGGGCCGTCCGTGGTCTCGGTGAACGGAGTGGTAGCCTCGCTGGCGGTCACGGAGTTCATGGCGTTAGTGACCGGCCTACGTGACCCTGCCGCGCACCTGAACTACTATGGCGAGAAGATGCTGATCAGGCGATCGATGGACGCGCCGTTGCCCGACTGCCCGTACTGCACCGGACTCTGGGGACGCGGTCTCGAGTTGGCTTAGGAGCTTCGAGGCCTGTGGCTGTTCGCAGGATCAACGGTTCGCGCTTCCAATCCGCCCACTCGCACGACACCGGTCGTGACTCCTGCTCCGGTTGCCCAGCCCGGCACCTCGCCGTCGCGCGGCGTTCGGGTGGCCCCTTGCAGACCCCCTGGCCCCTTGATGGAGGTAGGTTGTGCCTCCGCACGGGTCATACCGGGCTCTATGGTGGGCCAGCCGAGAGGGCACCCACAAGTGGATGCCCCTACGGGAGTCCGCCAGGCCAAATACCTACTCGTTTCCGGGCTTACGGAGGAGGCTGGGAGGGGGCGTACGCCGCCAAAGGTCGGGGTGCAACCCCCGCCATGTGGCACTATCCAGCGCCGCCTCCCACCGCTATCCTGTACCTACGCCCCCGGTGGTTTGTCTCCGCTCCCTCATCGCGACAAAGCGCCCTCTCCGCATGAATGCTCGCAACCCCCCCATGGCCAATCAACCGCTGCGCAAAACTCGCGATCCCAGAGGGGACACAGCGGCGGGGTACCCTCTGGGTCTCGATCCGGGGACCCGCTGAGGATCGATGCCCCGCGCGGCCAGGGCTCGTCACCCGGCACAACCACGTGCCTGCCGCATTCAGGGCAACTATGACAATCAACCGCGTCAATCGGCATGCCGGCCAATGCGGGCTTCCCCTCATCCACCACCAATCTGCGAAACAAAGCCATTCTGTGTCTTCACAGCGCCATACTCGCCCATACAGCGCAAACCTCACAGCGCCCACTCCGGTCCGGAAGTGGAGAGCATTCCCACCCTGGGAGTACGCCCATTGCGAACATGTCAAGTTTGTGCTATCGTGGAGTGCACTCCCTAAATAGGGGTGGTACCCATGCCAGAAGAACCAACACCGATCGATATCAGTAACATGCCGGAGCTGCTTCGCATCGTTGACGATGTGAGAGCGAGCAAGCAGCCACGTATGCTGCGACGGGACAGCGAGGATGTTGCCCTGGTCGTCCCGGTCGCTCCCAAACGAAGTCGTGCCAAGGCACCCGCTGATTATGAAGCGGCGCTTGAGACGGCCGGCAGCTGGAAAGATCTGGTGGATGGCAAAGCGTTGAAGGAGCAGCTCGATGCCGAGCGCGGATCTGACCGTGCTTCAGCATCGCTATGAGATACCTGCTCGATACCGACGTTCTCATCGATCATCTGACCGGCCAAGCTGCGGCCACCACCCTGTTGCAAGCGTTCCTTCCGGACGGCGCAGCCATTAGCATCATCACCTTTTCTGAGATGTACGAGGGGATCTACGGCAGCCGCGATCCCAAGACAGCGCAAACCTCATTCACGAGGTTTCTACGCGGTGTCTCGG
>Ga0102924_1005540_pt1 | contig 12203 bp, 12 predicted proteins | sample PaiPotPPM11metaG_FD_80116 | JGI IMG/M metagenome (GOLD analysis project Ga0102924, IMG submission 80116) | Iron sulfur acid spring bacterial and archeal communities from Banff, Canada, to study Microbial Dark Matter (Phase II) - Paint Pots PPM... ... | reverse complement strand
GTCTTTAGGATCTAAGGACTGCGGCGACAGCTTCGACTGCGGCAGCGATGGCATCGGCGCTAGGCACTCCGCCTTGCGCCATGTCTTTGCTGCCTCCGCCACGGCCACCATGTTTTGCCATTATGTCTTTCATCAGCGATGCCATGTCGAAGGGCCGACCTGCGGATTGTGCCAAAACCAGCGAGGGCTGCGGCGACGACGTGCCTAGGACCGCTACTGCATTCGGAGAAAGCCGCGTGAGCTTCTGTGCGAGCAGCTTGAGAAAATTCATATCGCGGTCAGCGAACGTGCGGACCACAAGTTTATGGCCGTTGGCCTCAGGAGTTTCAGCGAGGAGAGCTACGGCTTGGGCCTCAGCGAGTTCTTCGAGCGATTGTTCGCGCTGCTTACGCAGAGTTCTGATTTCGTCGAGAGCTTTGCGAGCCTGGGTTGGAGCGTCGTAAATGTGAGCCGAAAAAAGCGCCGCAGTTTCTGTGAGGGTGGTGAAGTCGCGGCGGGCGGTCGCGACTGCGCGTTGTCCGGCGACGAACTCCACGCGCCATCCCTGACGAACCTTTTCTGCTTTCCGCAGGAGAATACAGCCGATCTGGCCGGTCTGGTTGACGTGCGTGCCTCCACAGGCGCTGAGGTCGAAGTCGCGAATGTCGATGAGGCGGAGTTCGTCACGGTCCGCGACGGGGACCTTTCGGAGGCCGAGCTTCCCTGCTTCCTCGCGCGTGACAAAGCGGATTTCGACAGCTCGGTTCTCGAGGATGATTTCGTTCGCAAGGCGCTCGGCAGATTCAATCTGTTGCTTTCCGAGCGTCGGCGTATCGAGGTCAATCGAGCAATAATCGTCTCCCATGTGGAAGGAGACGGTATGGAGATCGAATAGGCGGACGAAGGCGGCGGAGAGCACGTGCTGGCCGGTGTGTTGCTGCATGTGATCACGGCGGCGTGTAGGGTCGATCTGACCGCGGACGCGGATTCCGGGCTTGAGATCTTTCACGGGAGCTTCCAGATAGTGCACGACTCGGCCATCTTCAGCGTCGGCGACTTCGGTCACTTTTAACTGTTCATTGCCGGCTGTGATTACGCCTGTGTCGAAGACTTGGCCGCCGCTGGTGGGATAGAACGCGGTGCGGTCGAGAATCAGCGTGGGCTTGGGCCTATCTTGCACTTCGCGCAGTTCGGCTTCGAAATCGTAGAGGAAGGAGTCGTGGTAATAGAGACGGTCGGTCATGGAACGAAACCATTTAACCACACCGAACGCTGAGCCCACCTGGCGTGATTCTGGCCGCCAGGAGGCGGAATCCGTGCGATAAACTGCGGCTGGGATTTTGAGTCTAATCGCCTGATAACAACCTTCAGGGAAGAAGTCTATTGTGCTCTGCGCAAGTTGACCTTGGCGGTTCGTCGGTTGTCGACGCTCTTGAGTTCGAGATCTCCGGTCAGGTTCGCGTCGATGGCTCTTAAACTGTAGGTGAATCTCCATTCTCCTGTCGTTATCGCAAACTTGACGCGGTCGCCATCGATTTGGCCATCCTCTATTGGATACTGTTCGCTCTGGTCCGGGCCACCGCTACCCGTCAGCTTGTTTCCGACTTGTTTGAAGATGAACAGTTGTGGCACGTCGTGGTCCGCGCCATCGGCCTTGAACGAACCGGACCATTTGCCCGACAGGTCCACGGCCATCGCGTGCATTGCTAACAGCAGGACGACAGCAATCGCCTTTTTCATGACACGCCCCTTCTCGTTTCCACAGGCCGACTGGCTGCCAGCTTGGCCCTATTCCCACTCCGCCACATGAATAGCCCACTCCACGCTTGCACGACTACCATTGTGCTTGCTAGCCAGACCACGATCCGGCTCGGCATTCCCAAGATACTTCCGGTATGAATCGCTTCGTTTGCCGCCAAAATCCTATCACCACGCGACAATTCGCTCGACCGACTCAGCGAGACGACGTGCCCATCGTATGGGTCCAAGGCAACCACGTTCTCATCGCCTGCGATTCGCTCCGTAGGATTCAATAACGCGATGACGTAGAGGCCGCCGTACTTCGGCATCTGCACTCGATACGGTATTGCACCCGGCATATGAGCACGTGCAATCGCGACGGCTTCATCAGGCGTCATTGCTATTGCGCCCGGTGCGGGTTCTGGTGGAACGGATCGGGTAACATGGATCGGGCTAGAGCGGGTTAGTTTATAAATCAACGGCCCTAGCTGATCTTCGAACCCGATGACTGTTCCCGTTGCTGCGAGTATTGCGAGAGGCAACACCGAAACGATTCCAACTGCATTGTGCAGGTCGAACCAGAGCCGTCGTGTACCCCACTTTCCCCGAACGCGCACTTGCTTGATCGGCCACCATAGATACAGACCGGACGCCACCGACAAGAACATGGCTATCCCTGACAATTTCATAATTTTTCTGCCGAAGCTTCCGCCCGCAAGGCGAACATGAAGCTCTCTCATATAACCTAAGAAGGTCGGCCCGCGAGTCCTCATCCCGAGAACTTCTCCCGTGTGCTGATTGACGAATGCAATTCCACTCGGCAGCACTACCTGCGAGGACAGATTTGGCGATAGCGAGGGAAGGTAAGCCACGACGGGTTCGCCGCTGAACCTTCGAGAAGCAGCATCACCGATTTCACTCAGAGAAAGCGCTCGCCCTTCTGGCGTTATGTAGGACAGTTCGGGGTGAAGAAGACGATCCAATTCCGGCTCGAACTCCATGATGCTGCCCGTCACTCCGAGGATCACCATGAACGCTCCTGCTATAAGAGCGATGAGTAGATGGACATTGAGGATCAGTCTGCGCACGTTTGTGTGGTGGTCGCCTCGCGACGGTCAAAACAAGCCAGACCCGTTAGACACGCTAAAAGTCTGACCATTGCTCACGGAAGCCTGCACCGGGACAACTGTCGTAATATCCCCATTACCCTCATCCATCTCAGTACGGGCCGATGATGCCGCCGATTTGACGCGCGGCTGGCTTGGCCGATTGTGCGGGCCTCGCGGTTGCCTGCGCTGCACTCTGGTCTAGCACCTCGAGATACTTCAGGCCAGTACCCGTATTGAATAGAACGACCGTGTTTTCTGGTTTGAAGAATCCGCTGGCGATCAGCTTGCGATAGGCCACGAGGCATGCCGCACCTTCGGGGGCGGCGAAGATGCCTTCGATTTTGGCCCAGTGGCGCGTGGCTTCTACTATCTCTGCATCGGTGGCGGCGATTGCCATGCCTTTCGACTTCTTCAAGATGTCGAGAATTAAATAATCGCCGTATGGCTTGGGGACGCGCAATCCCGAGGCGAGCGTAGCGGCATTCGGCCACATTTCAGCGGACTGCTTCCCTTCTTCCCACGCCTTCACAATTGGAGCGCAGCCCGAGGACTGCACAGTAATCATCTTCGGACGCTCGGGGCCGATCCAGCCGAGAGCTTCCATTTCGTCGAATGCCTTCCACATGCCGAGCAGGCCGACGCCTCCGCCGGTCGGATAGATGATGCCCTGCGGAATTCTCCAGCCGAGTTGCTCGGCGACCTCGTAGCCCATCGTCTTCTTGCCCTCGACGCGATAGGGCTCTTTGGTGGTGGAGACGTCAAACCATCCGTCGTTCTTCCAGGCATCGGAATCTTTCAGTTCGGCAACTTTGCGGGCGCAATCGCTGATGAGGCCGTCGATCAAGGTGACGTGAGCGCCGTAGTAGTCGCACTCGACGCGGTTCGCGATCGGCACATCTTTTGGCATGAAGATGTGGGCTTCGAGTTTGGCGGCTGCGGCGTAGGCGGCGAGCGCTCCGGCGGCGTTACCTGCCGAGGGGATTGCAAGTTTTTTCAGGCCGAAGTGGCGTGCCATGGTCACGGCCGCGGAGAGTCCGCGCGCTTTGAACGATCCGGTGGGATTGAGTCCTTCGTCCTTTATATAGACGTTGGGAAACTCGCGGCTGGGCAACATGGGAGTGAAACCTTCGCCGAGGGAGACAGGATCGGCCTCAGGTAACACAGCGTCGTAGCGCCACATGGTGGGCGCGCGTCCGGCGAGGCGAGCGGGCGAAAACGAGCGCTTGATCGCGGGCAGATCGTAACGCGCGTAAAGAATCCCGGCGTCTTTGGGGCAGACCGATTGTGGACGATCGGCGGGATAGTGCTCGCCGCAACGGGTGCATTCCAGGTGCGTTAGCATGACTGGGCTGAGTTTAGCAGACAGATAGAACCAGTATCGCGTACTGGATTGAGTGATGATTCGTGATCCGCGGTTGTTAGTTCTCCGGCTTCACTGGCGTTGAAGTCGGGACGACCTCTTCTTTCTCTTTGGCGGCCATGGCGGATTTGAAGCCACGAATACTTTCCCCGAGTCCCTTGCCCAGTTCTGGAAGTTTCTTGGGACCGAAAACCAGCAGCGCAATCCCGAACACGATCAGCATGTGCATGGGTTGGAACAATCCTTCAAACATAAGAGCTCCTTTTGTTTCCAGCTTTCTTCCACGAAAACTCTTGTATCAGCAGGCACCGTGGGATGGTTATCCGCACGGCGCCCGTCTGAGTCACCGCCGACAAATCAACGTCTAGACTCCGCGTTGCGCCGCGTCCGCTGCTTCGGCCAGAGCGCTCAGCGTGTCGAAGAACTGCGTCGATTGTCCGATGAAGAGCCCGCTGGCAGTCAGGCCCGCAACTGCAGCCTGGGCGCCGGCAAACTTGTCGGTCACCGGACGAATCATCGAGACATTCGGAAGGTTGGGCCTGAATTCGAAAGGAACCGGGAAAATCAGGCTGGGTTGAATCAGCGGATCGAGCGGACTGAAAAAATTGGGGAATGTCAGGCCGGACTTGGAATCCGTGAATGGCGCGATGGGGGCTTGCACTCCATTCCCCGCGAAATCGACCCATTCCAAAAAGTGCACGATCTCGTCTCCGCCGATGCCGAGAGTAATCTGGAGCACTTCCGGATCCGTCACTTTCTGACTCAGGGCGGCATAGAGGCTTGATCCTCCCTGCTCGATTTGTCCGAAGTGAAAGGCCGCTACGTTGGCAATTGCCTGGATGTGATCGTTGCCCTTGAAGTTCGAGTTGGATGTGCCTTTGTAATCCGCATCAGTTCTGGGAATGGCCGTCACGCCGTTGAGAGTGATCGCCTGAGGGAACGTTGCGCCGGCGTCTGGACTGGCCACGCTGCGGTAGCGAACGAACCAACTGGTGTCAACGTTGAGCTGCATGAGGTTCGTCAGGCGCAACTGGCCGGACGATCCCCTCGCCGTGCTTCCCTTTAAAGTTGCGAACGGCGAAAGATCGACGGCAGCGGCTCCTCTGGATTGCAGATAGACGTTGAGGAAGGTCGCGTGGCTCACTTCGTCCAGCGTGTTGCTGGAGATATATTGCGGACCGTCGGAATCGAGATTTGACAAGGCTATCTGATAAGGGTTCAGCCTCTCATTGGGGTCGACCTCGATGGGCGGAAGATCGCCGATACCCCCGAGCTCCGCATACTGCGTCCAAAGGTCCGACTCGATCAATTCGGCGGTCGCGAGGAACTGGAGGATCGCGGCGTCGCCGCTGGAAAGAGACTTGCCGCTACTTTTTTGAGCGAATGCGGGAAGGCGGCTGGCCAGAATTCCCGCACCTACGGTCGCCGCGCCGGCAACAAAGCCGCCTTTCAAGAAGGAGCGGCGATTGACGGCACTGCCAGGCGAATTCGTCTCCGGTGACGATTGAGTGGTTTCTGCTGTGTTTGAGCGGACTGCTTTGTTGCCCATGATTCCACACTCCAAATGCGTTGCGTTGAATTCCGCGATGTCTGCAGGGAATTGAGTCACGGTGAAGGCAGAGTAAGTGGCGCGCGAAGTGGGCTTGTCATGCGCGCGTCGGAAGTTTGTCAAAGGATGGTCGGAAAATGCGCGCCGTCGCAATTTCTATTTCTGCCGAAAACGACCCGTCGGAAATCGCCAGTCCGTCAGAATCTGTTGCGAAGGAACTCGAAGAGGAGGTAACCAACGAGCGCTGCGATCATCGCGATTCCGAAATTCGTTGAAGTAAAGACATCCGCCATTGCCCAGGCGATACCTCTTCTCCGGCCCATCCCTGAACGCTCAAATTCTCCCATCAGCAGATTGGCATAGAACAGAAAAACGATGAAGGCGATTTCGATCAGCGCTCTAGCGAGGTGTTTTTTCATTGGAGTCAGAAACCTACTGGTCGCGGCAGTCGATGCTGAGAGGTACAGGTGTCATGATAAACGTTAAGCCTCCGCGACAGCTCCTTCTAGCGCCAGTCCGGTTCTGATTCGACCATACTCCGCGATTTTCGCCGTCTGATTTAGTATGAATGCTCAGTCGAATTCACGAGGAGAAAAGGGCGCATGGGAAAGTTTGTGGTCGGGCTGATTCTTGGATTGGCGTTGGTTCCGCTAGTTGTCTATTTTTATTTTTCGACAGGCATGGCGCCCGTCGCGACTTCCGCTCCCCCGATGCCGTTTGAAAAGATGTTCGCCAGGGCTGCACTGCATGCACGGCTGGACAAAGAAGTGCCGAAGTCAGTGCCGATCGCAGCCGACGAGAGTGCGTTCGCGGCGGGAGCACAGATTTATAAGGATCACTGCGCGGTCTGCCACGGACTGCCGGGCCAGACGCAGTCGGCAATCGCCAGCGGAATGTTTCCCAAGCCGCCAAAGTTGATGGAAGGAACCGGCGTGACGGACGATCCTCCGGGCGAGACTTACTGGAAGGTTGCGGGCGGGATTCGCATGACGGGAATGCCAGGTTTCGAGAAGACGCTCTCCACGACACAAATGTGGCAGGTGAGTTTGCTGTGCGCGAATGCCGACAAGCTTTCGGCTGCAGTAAAGCAGAGCTTGACGGCAGCGGCTCCGACACCTTCCGCCATGGCGATGCCAGAAATGAAAAAATAGCGGCTGCCTTTCCGGTTAACCCATCCTAGCCGCTAGAGACACGGCTAGGAGAGCCCGGATTCCTAGTCTTTCAGGCTTCGCATTATCCACATGCTATAGTGCGATTTCCATGGGATCGTTCCTCTTTTTCGCCTTTTCGTGGTGGGCCATCCTGCTGCGAGTTGTGGCGATTGTTCACTTCATCCGGCGGCGGCCAGACTTCTTCTGGCTTTTCGTCATCCTGTTTCATTGGGTAGGGGCATTGGTCTACATCGCAGTCGAGGTGATTCCGGACGCAGGCCTGTTGCGCGGTTCATTTCAAATGTTTCCCCGGCGGCGACGGATTCAGGAGCTGCAGCGAGACGTCATCGACAATCCCTCGGCAGGAAACTACGAGGAACTTGGATTGTTGTACTTGGATGACGGCGATTTCATGCGGGCGCGAGCGTGTTATGACAAGGCCATCTCGGCGCGAACGGATTCGGCGGATCCTTTTTACCGGCGTGGGATTGCTGAGATCGAATTAGGCGACTTTACAGCAGCAGTGCCGGATTTGGAGCGTGCCGTCAAATCTGATCCGGACTACGATTTCCATCGAGCAAAAGGACTGCTGGCGTGGGCGTACGCAAAAACGGGGCGCAACGAAGACGCGAACGCGATGTTCCGCGAAGCCACACGGATCTCAACAATCTCTGAGACTTATTACCATTACGCGCTGTTTCTCGAATCTCAGGGTCGAACCGCAGAGGCGCGTGCCTGGGCTCAGAAGATTCTGGATAAGAAACCGACGATGCCGGGATATCTTCGGCGGCGAGAGCGGGATTGGTTTCGCAAAGCCAGCGCTTTGCTGGGCAGGCTGCGAACGTAACCAGCAGGCAAGGTCGCCTGCCACGGGGCATCGGGAACCCCGGTTTGCGGATGTTACCATGAAGAGTGGTGACGCTTTCCAGACCTTCCGTACGGCTGCTGGCGACTGATATCGACGGTACGCTGCTCAACCCACAATTTCAGATTTCCGCCGGGGATTTGGCCGCGCTACGACGGGCGTATTCAGCGGGCATCGAGGTTGTGCTGGTAACCGGACGGCGGCACTCGTTTGCGCTGCCGATCGCCAAGCAACTTGGGTTCGATCTCTGGCTGATCAGCTCAAACGGGGCCGTGACGCGGTCGTTGGGCGGCGAGACCTTTCATCGGGACCTGATGCCTGCCGACGTCTGCGGACGCTTGTGCACTGCCATGCAAGAATTCCGCGGGAACACCGTTCTGACGTTTGATCAAGAGACCAAGGGAGCGATTGTTCTGGAACGACTGGACGAGCTCGGATCGAGCATCCGTCGGTGGCTCGAGAAGAATATGGAGTTCATCGAGTTCGTCGTCCCGATCGAGAAGGCTCTGGTGACGGACCCGGTGCAGGCAATGTTTTGCGGAACGATGGAGCGAATGAATCGAGCGCTCGGCACTTTAGACGGCGCGGGAATGGATGGGAAGGTGACGGTGCTGCGGACGGAGTATCCGGAGCGGGATTTATCGATGATCGACGTCTTGAATGCCGGATGTTCGAAGGGACATGCGCTGGAGCGGTGGGCCAAACATCGCGGTTACCGGCGCGAAGAGGTCATGGCCGTCGGTGACAATCACAATGACGTGGAGATGCTTGAGTTTGCCGGGCATCCGGTTATCATGGGGAATGCGTGCGAGGAGTTGCGGGGCCGCGGCTGGACGGTGACTGGCGGCAATCATGAGTGTGGATTGGCGTCCGCCGTGGAGTTGGCGTTTGGGAGTGAGGCAGTAAAGGTTGTAGGCTAGCGTCAGACTTCGCCGCCCAGCGAATATAAAGGATGCGTAAAACCGCGCAAACACGGTTCGTGCTTAGGATACTTGTGATCCTGGCGATGTGCACGCTTCCCTGCCTGGCGGGCGAAATCGCCGTGTTGAAGAACGGATTTTCAATTAAACACGAGCGGCGGGAAATCGTGGGTGACGTTACTCGCCTCTACGTGAGCGCCGATGGCACAAGTTTCGTGGACGTACCGACGGCGCAGATTGAACATTTTGAGGCAGTTCCGGAAGATGCGGCGCCCGCGAAGTTGGCTCCCGCGAGTTCGGCTCTGCCAGCACAAGGATTTCCTGCTCGACCCGTGACGGACCTTTCGGCGGTCGTGAATGAGGCAAGTGGGCGCTACCGACTCGATCCGGATCTGGTGAATAGCGTCATTAAAGCGGAGAGCGGATTCAAGGTACGGGCCGTGTCGCCCAAGGGCGCACAGGGCTTGATGCAGCTGATGCCAGGCACGGCGTCGCAGTTAGGCGTGCCCAATGCATTCGATGCGCAGGCCAATGTGGAGGGCGGGACCAGATATCTGCGTGAACTGATGGAGAAATACAACTTCGACATCGTCAAGGCGCTGGCAGCGTATAACGCGGGGCCACAGCGGGTACAACAATTTGGCGGAGTCCCTCCTTATTATGAGACCCGGGCTTACGTAGCGCGGATTGTGAAGGATTTCAATAAGAAGAAAATCGAGCAGCAGAAGTCGGCTGCGGCCAAGAGTTCCTCTAAGAAGAAAAGCACCGCGATTACGGCGACCAGCGCGCTCGGCGTGAATCAAAAGGTCGTCGCGAAAGCGACACCGGAACAATCCCACCAGTAGTGGCTCCAGATAACGTTTGAAAGTTTGACCGCTTCGGCTGGGTCGGTTACCTTGAGTATGCCGTCTCCCGCTGCGCATTTTTGGGGCCGCGGCGCGAGTCTTCCCCATTCATGGATAGAAAACGCATTCTTGCCAGCGTTGTGGTGTTCCTTATCCTGGCAATCCTTATTTACCTGCAATACCGGCACTGGCGCACCTTCGATTGGGGCACCTTCTGGAGCCAGACGCACCGCATCAAGAAAATTCATGTGCTGCACGGAATCGTGCTGATCTATCTTGGCTACATTGTGCGGGCAATTCGGTGGAAGATTTTTCTGCAGCCGGTACGGCCGAAAACAAGCGTAGCCGAGTTAGTCTCCCCGACACTCGTGGGATTTGCCGGTTTGGCGCTCCTGGGCAGAGCGGGGGAATTCATTCGTCCATATCTAATCGCCCGCCGAACGGAGCTTCCTTTTTCTTCACAGCTGGCTGTGTGGGCGGTAGAGCGAATCTTCGACATGGGGGCGTTCACGATTCTAGTGATGCTGGCTATATTCTTACCGAGCGCCCTGCCCTCCATCCCACATCCTGAGTACTATCTTCGCTTCCGAGAGATCGGGTTTCTTCTCGCGGCACTCGTCACCGGAACAGCGATCGCAGCGGTCCTGATTGGCCGAAATGGTGAAAAGGCGGCGCTATGGGTACAGCGGAAAATGTCTCATCTTTCCTCGAACCTTGGGCAGAAACTTGCGCAAAAAGTCCGCGAGTTCGGATTGGGGCTGAACACCATCCACGGACCAGTGTCATTCCTTTCGCTGACATTGGTCTCCGTAGGAATGTGGTATTTGATAGCGCTAGCTTACAAAGAAGTAGCCCACTCCTACGGGGTGGACGCGCTGGAGATTCCATTATCTCAGCTTCTGATTGTGGTCTTCGCCAGCATGTTGGGATCGATGTTGCAACTGCCGGCTGTCGGCGGCGGGTCGCAAATGGCAGTGATTGCGACGCTCTCCAGCGTGTTTGACGTACCGCCGGAGATGGCGGCAAGCTGCGGAATTTTGCTGTGGCTGGTGACGTTTGCCGCCGTGGTGCCCACGGGCCTGCTGCTGGCGCACCGGGAGAGACTTTCACTTCGCAAGCTTTCCATTGAAAGCCACCGCGCGGAAGAATCAGAGATGAGCCGCCCTCCAGCCGCGTAACTTTAGCGCGGCGGCAATCTTATTTGTTTAGCAATCCGTAAATATCTAACTCCGTTGCAGTGGGTACGAAGACCCTGCCGTTTGCGATCGTCGGCACGGTAAACTTCAGAGCCAATCCAGCCTGATCCCGGGTGCCGGCCTGCGTGCTGTTGTAAAGTTCATTGCCGAGATTTGTCGCGTCCACCGCGTGCAGAATCGACGGTCCACTGGTAACGGGATTGGTGCCGACGTAAGTCGAGTTGTCGATCTCCCAAATGATTCCATTGTTGTTGCCGTTGGCGGAAAGCGAAGCAGTGGCTCCGTGCATCGAAAAAGAGGTCGTTCCGCTCGAGATCGGAGTGGTCGAAAGCTGCTGCCCCGCATCCGCGCCGGCCGTCCAACTGAACGCCCGCAGAACATCCTGGTTGGAGTGGAAATAAACGGTCCCGTCCCAGTACACCGGAGTCGAGAAAATATTGTCATACTGCTGCGTGCCGATGTGCAGGGTCTGCAAGACATTGTTCGTGCCGCTGAAGCCGCCCATGGAAAGCGGGTTTAGGACGAAGACATTGCCGTCTTTCCCTCCTCCGAGTGTCTCGAGAGGATACAGCGAGTTCCCTGGGAGGAGAATATTCGAACCGCTACCGAGGTCCGCGTCGTTAGTGGCGAGTACGTAATTGTTATCCGGCGAAAAATAGCTCTCCACATCCAGCGTTTTGGCGTTCAGATATAGAAACGCGTCGTTGTAGCCGGTTTGCGTGTAGGTGGGTGGTGCCGAGATCCAGGCCTGGTCGCCGTTGTCGGTGCCGCTCATGAGGTACACGTTCCCAGTCGCATCATCGATTGCAGGAGCGCCTCCGCTTGACCACAACCCGCCGCCCTGGGCCCCGTTGGTATCTTCAAGAACCGCTTCCTGCGCTAGGGAAGTCTTGTCGTAAGCGAAAATCCAGCCGTTGGGGCAGCTTCCGAAGGTGAGATAGATCCAGTTCGTGACCGGATCCAACGCCAGTCCCATTCGCTGATAGCAGCCTGTTCCAAGAGTGTCTCCTGAATACGTTCCGCTAATGCCGACCGGAGCCACTACGTTCGCGCCCGTGGTCACATTCAGAGCATAGAGCCAATACTCCGGGCTCTTCCCAGCGATGTGGGCAACCAGATACATCGTTTTCGTGGTCGCATCAATGACTGGGGTCGAGAGAATACCAACCGTCGGCCAGGGACCACCCGCATCGTATGCCCCAACCGGCGCTCCTAGATTGACATGCCAGAATGTGGTCGGAGTGGAAGACGTGGCATCGGCGTCCAAGGCGTATACGCTGTTGTTCTGTGTTTCTACAAACACCACATCGTGCGTGCCCCCGCTGATGCTGAGTTGCGGCATGTAAAGAGGCTGCGCATAAATCTGACCATCGACGGGATAGGAAGCTACCTTCCCAAACTGCTGCGAGTTGACGTTCGAGGGCGTCAGCGTCAATTCCTGCGTGTAGGCGCCGGTGCGCTTGTCATCGTTGTGGTATGTGAGGACAGC
>Ga0102924_1005535_pt1 | contig 12209 bp, 10 predicted proteins | sample PaiPotPPM11metaG_FD_80116 | JGI IMG/M metagenome (GOLD analysis project Ga0102924, IMG submission 80116) | Iron sulfur acid spring bacterial and archeal communities from Banff, Canada, to study Microbial Dark Matter (Phase II) - Paint Pots PPM... ... | reverse complement strand
GCCCAGGATCCACGGCAGGCTGGGCGCGAAGATCAGCAGCGTCGAGCCGACCGCCCCGATCAAGCAGGCGGCCGCGATCAGCCGCTTCTTGCCGTAGCGCTCGGCGAGGAAGCCGGCCGCCATGCAGAGCACCGCCGCCAACACCAGGATGGTCGCCTGCAGCGCGCTGCTGTAGAGCGCCGCCTTTCCCTCGGAGTAGTTGAAGGTGTAGCGGATGAAGTTGAAGGCGTAGGTCCCAATCGCCACCGGCGCCATCAAGAAGAAGAGCCGGGAGACCATCAACCAGGCGAAGTCGCGGTATCGCTTCGCGTCGATGGCGACGCTCAGGAGCACCGACCGATGCAGGCGCTGACCCGATGCCGAAGTGCGCCGGCGATCCGGCACGCCGAAGATCACCAGCGCGCCGGCAACGGCGATCACCAGCGGCAGGGTCAAGATGGCGAGCCGGACGTGATGGGTCGGGATTAGCAGCGCGCCGACGACGAGGAAACCGACGATGGTGCCCACCATGTTCATCAGGCCGTAGTAGCCCGAGGCCTCGCCTCGCTGGGCATCCGGCACCTGGTCGGGCAGCATGCCCTGGTAGGGGCCCTGGGCCGTGTTCGACGCGATCTGGAAGAAGACATAGACGAGGAGCAGTCCCCAGAACGAGGTGACAAACGCGATCAGCGTCAGGAAGATGATGTCGCCGACGACGCCGATCGCGATGAACGGGCGCCGGCGGCCGAGCGCGAACCGGCTGTTGTCGCTGATCGCCCCGATCGCCGGTTGCCAGACAATGGCGAAGGCGGCGCCCACCGTATCGAGGACGGCGACGTAGGTGTTGACGTCCGCCCCGATGGCGAACGGTCCGAGGTGGATCGTCATCGGGTCGGTGAACCGGTCGACCAGCAGGGGGATGATGGTGCCACCCAGCGGCTGCATCACGTAGGCAATCGCGAACCAGAAGGCGCTGAGCACGAGCATGCTGGGCCAAGGGATGTGCGTTCGCACCGCGGACTCGTGCAGCGTCCGCAGAAACCGCGGCTCGGTCGCCTCAACCACTGCGCTCGCCTTTCCACACCGGGGCTCGCTGATTCCCTGCCATCCCGACGGAGTGTAACGACGGTTGACGTGGATTTGCTACGGTAGCGTGCGGATGGGTCGCTCGAAGATCACGGTTGTCGGCGCCGGCAACGTCGGCGCCACCCTGGCACAGCGCCTCGCGGAGCGAGGCTATGCGGACATCGTGCTGGTCGACATCGTGGAGGGCCTGCCACAGGGCAAGGCGCTTGACATGTTGGAGGCGGGGCCGATCGTTGGCTACGACTCGACGATCACCGGCACCAATGGCTACGAGGAGACCGCCGCGTCGAGCATCTGCGTGATCACCTCGGGCGTGCCGCGCAAGCCGGGCATGTCACGCGACGACCTCGTGAAGACCAACATGAACATCGTCCGCGGCGTGACCCAGGAGCTGGTGCGCCGATCGCCCGAGGCGATCCTGATCGTGGTCAGCAACCCGCTCGACGCAATGGCGCAGCTAGCGCATGAGGTCAGCAAGTTTCCACGTCAGCGCGTCATCGGTATGGCGGGGGTGCTCGACACGGCGCGCTTCCGCACTTTCATCGCGCAGGAGGTCAATGCCTCGGTCCGCGACGTGCAGGCCTATGTGCTGGGTGGGCACGGCGACACCATGGTGCCGCTGGCCCGCATGTGCACGGTAGCCGGAATCCCGATCAGCAAGCTGATCAAGCCTGATCGCATCGACGCCATCGTCAAGCGCACCCGCGATGGCGGCGCCGAGATCGTCAACCTCCTCAGATCGGGCAGCGCCTATTACGCGCCCTCGGCGGCGGTCGCCGAGATGGTCGACGCGATCATGTTCGACCGCAAGCAGATCCTGCCCTGCGCCATCCGCCTCGAGGGCGAGTACGGCATCCGCGGCCTCTTTGTCGGCGTCCCGGTCAAGCTCGGGGTGGGCGGCGCCGAGGAGATCATCCAGTTCGAGTTGACGAGCGACGAGCAAGCGGCGTTGCAACGCTCCGCGGACTCGGTCAAAGAACTCGTCGGCGTCATGGGCATTTAGCTGGCGCACCCCTTCCCGGTATCCTTGAGCCAGTGACCATCGAGATCCGCAGCGGGTATATCCCAGCGTCCAAGGGTCTGATCGACCAACCGAGCGGCGAAGAGTTGCGAGCGCTGACCGCCAAGATGGGCAACGCCCAGCGCACCATTTACGACAACTACAACGTCCATACGCGGGTCGATTCGCGCAGCACCAAGAGCACCTACATCGTCACGGACCGTCCCCAGGACCACACGGCGCAAACCGTCACGCCCGAAGAGGGGCGCAAATGGGCAAAGATCCAGGACGACTACATCCGTGACCAGGAGATGGTCGTCGTGGATGGCTACATCGGGAACGAGGCGAAGTTCTCGACGCCCGCCCGGCTCATCATCGAGGCGCGCAACGCGAATGTCGCCGGCATGCAGCGTCACCTCTATTACCCCATCAATGGCCGGCGGGTGCAGCCCGAGATCACCATCATCGACACCCCCAACCTGACCGCGCCGGGCTACCCGAGCGACCGTGCGATTTTTGTCGACCTGGAGGCCGGGATCACCCGCGTGATCAACTCCGACTATTTCGGCGAGTCGAAGAAGGGCGGCCTGCGGATGTGGAACAAGAAGGTCTACGACGCCGGCGGCCTCGCCTTGCATGCCGGCTGCAAGGTCGTGCCCGTCGGGAGCCAGCAGCGCGTCTTTCTGATCGTCGGCCTGAGCGGTACCGGCAAAACGACCACGACCTTCACCCGGCAGAACAACTCCAAGCCGGTGCAGGACGATTTCGTCGCCCTGATGCCCCAGGGAAAGATTTACGGCACGGAGAATGGCTGCTTCGCCAAGACCTTCGGCCTCGACCCGAAACACGAGCCCACGATTTATGGTGCCGTGACCAAGCCGGACGCGTACCTGGAAAACGTCTCGCAGAAGGAGGACGGCGGGCCGGTGGACTTTTTCGATACCAGTTACACGCAGAACGGGCGCGCCACGTTCGAGCTCTCCGCGCTGGGCTGGGTCGAGGATGCGCGCAACATCGGGCCGGCTGACGTGCTGCTGATTCTCAACCGCAACGACAACATCATTCCCGGCGTCGCCAGGCTCGACTCGGCGCACGCGGCTGCCTACTTCATGCTCGGCGAAACGCAGGGCACCTCGGCCGGCGGCAAGGACGAGATGGGAAAGGCGCTGCGGGTTCCCGGGACCAATCCATTTTTCCCGCTCCGGCACGAACAGCAGGGCAATCGCTTCCTGGAGTTGCACCGCTCGCGCCCGTTCGAGGTCTACCTCATGAACACCGGCAGCGTCGGCGGCGGTGACGGGTCCGGGGGCAGCAAGAAAGTCACGATCGAATACTCGAGTGCGATCGTCAAAGCGATCGCGGAAGGCACCGTCGCCTGGACGAAAGACCCCGACTTCGGTTACGAGGTGGCGGAAGGCGTCCCGGGCGTCCACGACATCGAGGTGCTACAGCCCCGCCGCCTGTACCAGCGGACAGGGCGCAGCGACGAGTATCAACAGTGGGTCCAACGCCTCAAGCAGGAACGGGCCGCTGAATTCAAAAAGTATCCCGGGCTTGACCTGGAGATCGTCGCCGCCGTTCGTTAACCTGCCTCGGTCTCCCCGATGCGCCGCCCGTAGTAGTAGGCCACCACGATGGCGAGCAGCACGATAATCGCAAGCGGCAGGGTAAAGGGACCGAGGGCATTCGCCACCCGCTCGTAGTTCTGACCCAGTTTGTAGCCCGCAAACGCGAGCGCCAGGTTCCACGGCACGGCCCCGGCGATGGTCACGAGCGTGAAGGGCACGACCGTGATGCGCGAGAGGCCCGCCGGAAACGAGATGTAGGTGCGGATCACCGGCAGCAGGCGGCCGGCGAACACGGCGAACAGGCCCCAGCGCTCGAAGAACCGATTCGCGAGCCGCAGGTGGCCGGCGGTGAGGCCGACGCGGCGGCCAGGACCGAGGATCAGCACTTCGCCGTAACGGCGGACGAGCAGGTAGGCGATCAGGGAGCCCAGCAGGTTGCCGGCGCTGGCCGCCACGACGACGCCGAGGAAGGAGAGCTTGCCTTGCGAGGCCAGCGCACCGCCGAGCGGGACGACGATTTCACTGGAGATCGGGATCCCGGCGCTCTCCGCGGCCATCGTCAGGAAAATGGCAATGAGGCCGCCCGTGGTGATGATTTGGATGATCTGATGCGACATTCGGCGAAGCGTAGCAGTTAGCCTGAAGCGGACATGCCCGCGAAAAACCCGCGCGACGTAGCCGACGATGCCCTCGGTCGGCTCGTCGAGCGGCTCACGACCTCACATCACCGGCGACGGCTCCAGCACGTGGGCTGGACCAGAGCCATCGAGCCGGCACCGGGCGGATGGGCCGCGGGAGAGCCCTCGGCACGCCCGGGGAACGCGCTGACGGTGCTGATCGATGGCTCGGAGGCGCTCCAGGCAATGGCCGCGGGCATCGCGGAAGCCCGATCGCATGTGCACGTCACCGGCTGGCACATCACCCCGGCCTTTGCCATGACCCGCGGCGAGCGGCCGGTCGTCTTGAAAGAATTGCTCGCCGAGGTTGCCGCACGCATTCCCGTCCGGGTATTGATCTGGGCAGGCGTACCGTTGCCGGTGATGCAGCCCTGGCGGGGCGACGTCCGGAAGGTCCGCGACGAGCTCACCGCCGGCAACCAAATCCAGTGCGCGCTCGATGCCCGGGAGCGGCCGATGCACTGCCACCACGAGAAGACGATCGTGATCGATGATCGGATTGCCTTCGTTGGCGGTATCGACCTGACCAATTTCCATGCCGACCGATGGGACACTCAGGACCACAAGCCGCGCGGATCGGTCGGCTGGCACGATGTCGCGGCCCGAGTAGCCGGGCCTGCCGTGCAGGACGTCGCCGAAAACTTTGCGATGCGCTGGCAGGCGATCACCGGCGAGGCCCTCCCGCCGGTTACGACACCATCACGCGAGGGCGACATCGAGCTGCAGGTCGTGCGTACCGTGCCCAATGGCACTTACTCGCAGCTCCCCCGCGGAGACTTCCGCATCCTCGAGTCCTATCTACGGGCCCTGCGCGCCGCGCGACGCATTATCTACCTGGAGAACCAGTTCCTCTGGTCACCCGAGATCCTCGCCGTCCTTCGCGAGAAGCTCGCGCGGCCGCCGACGCCCGACTTTCGAGTGGTGCTGGTCCTCCCCGCCAAACCGGACAGCGGGGGCGACGACACCCGCGGCCAGCTCGGCACGCTGGTCCAGGCCGACGGCGACGGGGGCAGGCTGCTGGCGTGCACGCTCTACGCGGTCGACGCCGACAAGGATTGGGCGGTCTATGTCCACGCCAAGGTGGGCATCGTCGACGACGCCTGGATGACGATCGGGTCGGCCAACCTCAACGAGCACTCGCTCTTCAACGACACCGAGATGAACCTCGTCACCCACGACGCGCCCCTTGCTCGGCAAACCCGCCTGCGCCTGTGGGCGGAGCACTTGCAGCGGCCGGTCGGCGAGGTGGCCGGTGATCCGACCGATGTCATCGATCGGCTGTGGAAGCCAATCGCACAGGAACAGGCCGAGCGCCGAAAACGAGGAGAACGGACGACCCACCGGCTGACGATGTTGCCGGGAGTTTCTCGGCGCTCGCGCCTCCTGCTCGGTCCCCTCCAGGGCCTTGTGGTCGACGCTTGACGAACGCGGCGCGAAGCGTTCTGTCAGCTCTCCCACTGCGAGACGGGCAGGAAGTACGGATAGATATTGCAGCGCCAGCCGATCAGGGGATGCACGCCCAGGCGGCCCGGCGGATCCTGATCCACAAAGGGTTGCCGCACTTCTTGCCAGTTGGGCTCGCCGTTGCACTGCGGGCATCGCACCGGCGGCCGGAGGTCTTCCATGCATGCGTAATGCTACTGGCCTCGATCAATCCGGCGTCACAAACGCAAACGACTCGATAATTGAAAGGCAGAGGCTACCGCCTACATCTGGAGGATCCTTGATGAAGTTGCTCGGTTTTCAGATTCCAAATTACACCTTTCCGGGCATGACGAACGACAAGCTCTTCGAGCACGTCGCGATGCTCGCCAACACCGCGGAAAAGGCGGGCTTCGATTCGGTCTGGGTGATGGATCACTTCTATCAGCTGCCCAACATCGGCCCACGGACGGACCCGATGCTTGAGGGTTACGCCACCCTGTCCGGTATCGCCGCGCGCACCAAGAAGGTGCGGCTGGGCACCCTGGTCACGGGCGTGACCTACCGCAACCCAGCCTTCCTGGCAAAAGAGGTGACGACGCTCGATATCGTCTCATCGGGTCGGGCAATCCTCGGGATCGGCGCGGCATGGAACGAGGACGAACATCGCGGCTACGGCTACGACTTTCCACCCGTCGGCGAACGCATCAGCCGGCTCGAGGAGGCACTGCAGATCTGCCGGGCGATGTTCCGTGAAGAGGCGCCGACCTTCGAGGGGCGGTACTACCAGATCGAAGGCGCGCTCAATTTCCCGCGGCCCATCCAGCCCAATGGCCCGCCGATCATGATCGGCGGTGGTGGCGAGCAACGCACGCTCAAGCTGGTGGCGCAGTACGCCGACATGTCGAACATCTTTGGCGACCTGGCCATGGTTCGCCACAAACTCGATGTCCTGGAGCGGCACTGCGAGGCGATCGGGCGGGATCCGAACACGATCGTCAAGACGCGGCTGGGCAGCCTGATCATCCGCAAGAGCGACGCAGAAGCCCAGCGAGTGTTCGAGCAGGTGCTGAACCTGCCGGGAATCGACAAGGAGCGAGTCCGCACCAGCTTCATCGCCGGAAGCCCCGACCGCGTGGCCGAGGAAGCGCAGAAACTCCTCGCCGCTGGGCTCGACGGGCTGATCTTCAACATGCCCCGCATGGAGGATCCCGAGGCGATCGAGCTGGCCGGTCAGACGCTGGCCGGCCTGCGGCAGCCCGCCGCCGCGCGATAGCCTCTGCACGATGGCGGAGGAGCGGCTGTACTCGATCACGGAGGCCGCTGAAAAGCTGGGTGTCTCGCCGGCGACGATCGCGACCTGGATCCGGCTTGGCATTGTCACGGCGAGCCGCCAGGACGAACTCGGCCGGAATCGGTACACAGACGCGGATATCAAGGAGATGGAACGCCGCTTCCAGGAGCGGCAGGCCCGTAAGCGAGGCCCGCAACCTCCGTAGCCCCGGCACGTACAATACGGAGGTTTTTCGAGGGGGCGAGGAGGACGCATGCAGGCACGGCTGCTGACCACTGCCCCTGAAAAGGCAGAGGCGGACGCACTCATCTTGCCGATCTTTCAAGGGCAGTCGAAGCTGCCGCCAGAAGCCGCAGCGCTGGACAAGAAGCTGAAGGGCGCGATCACCCAGCTCATCGCGGATCGGGAGTTCCGGGGCAAGTTCATGGAACTGGTCCCGATCCACAACCTCAACACGCTTCCCAGCAAGTGGACCGTCCTGGTCGGCGTCGGAAAGTCCGACGAGCTCGATATGGTTCGGCTGCGCAATGCCCTGCAGGCGGCTGGCCGGGTGCTGCGGAAGCGTGGTCATCGCCGGGTTACTGTCATCCTCCCCAAAGACGTGGCCGCGCGGGCCAGTGCGGCCGACGTGGCGCGGGCCGTCACCGAAGGGATCGGGCTGAGCAACTTCGACGTCGGCTCGCTGAAGACCCGGCACGAGCAGGCGGTGACGCAGATCAACACGCTGAGCATCGTTGGCCTGGACGGGGACAAGTCAGCCTCTGCTGCGGTGAAGGATGCCATCGTGCTGTCCGATGCAACGAATCGCATCCGGGAGTGGGTCAACGCACCCGCGAACACCTTCACCCCGACCGTCTTTGTCGAGAGAGTGAAGGAGGCCGTCAAGGGAACGGGCCTCGACCTGAAAGTTCTCGAGGTCGACGACATGCGACGGCTCAAGATGGGTGCGCTGCTCGCCGTGGCCCGTGGCTCCGACGAGCCGGCGAAGATGATGGTGCTGCGCTACACCGGCGGACGCAAGGGCGGCCCGATGCTGGCCCTGGTGGGCAAGGGCATCACCTTTGACAGCGGCGGCATCTCCATCAAGCCAGCCCAGAACATGGAGATGATGAAGTCCGACATGGGCGGCGGCGCCGCCGTCGTCGGCGCCATGCTGGCAATCGCCGCGCTGGAGCCGAAGATCAACGTCATCGGCGTGGTGCCCACCACCGAGAACATGCCGTCCGGCCATGCCATCAAGCCGGGTGATGTCGTCACCGGTTCCGGTGGGAAGACGATCGAGATCATCAATACCGATGCCGAGGGGCGCCTGATCCTCTCGGACGGCCTGACCTATGCCGTCAAAGAGGGCGCGACCCATATCGTCGACATCGCGACGCTCACCGGGTCCATCATGCGCACGCTTGGTCCGCTCGCCATCGGCGCTTTCGGCAACGACCCAAAGCTAATGGACCTGGTGCGGCGTGCGGCCGACCTGGCCGGCGAACGCGTGTGGGAGCTCCCCACCTGGGCCGACTACGACGGATTGATCGACAGCGAAATCGCCGACATCAAGAACTCGACGGTTCCCTGGGCTGGTGCGACGACGGCCGCCCTGTTCCTGCGCGAGTTCGTCGACGGGCGTCCCTGGGTGCATCTCGACATCGCCGGGAGCGCCTGGCAGGATGCGTCGGAGTTGAAGACAGTCCCCAGGGGCCCAACCGGATCGGGTGTCCGCGTCATGGCGCATCTGGCCGAGCTTCTCGCCGAACGGTAAGCTATCTCGGACATCACAGCGATCGGCGTGCCGAAGGAGATCCGAACCGAGCGCCTTCTGCTCCGGCAGTGGCGCGAATCGGATGTCGAGCCGCTGGCCGAGATATATACACAGCCCGAGTACCTGCGCTTCATGCCAGCCATAGACCGGCACCAGACCGCCGCTCAGGTGGAGCGATGGATGCGCTCCTGGCGTGAGGACGGCGTCTCTCAGTGGGCGGCGGTCGATCTCGAGACCGACCGGCTGATTGGCCGGATCGGCCTGATCCGACATCACGATTGGCCGCTCGAACCCGACCCGATCGAGGTGGGGTGGACCCTACACCGCGATTACTGGGGCCGGGGGTTGGCGACACAAGGCGGCCGCGCGTCGATGGAGATCTGGCGCGAGCGGCTGCCCGGTGACCAGCGCCTGCTCTCGATCACCGTCCCTGGGAACACGCGGTCGCGGGCGGTGATGGAACGGCTCGGCCTCAGCTATCGCGGACAGGTGGCGTGGCACGGGATCGAGCATGTCTGGTACGCGATCGATCGCTGAGGCTTAGCGCTTCGCCCAGCCGGGATCGGGGTACCGAGGGCGCGCGGTCGCGACCTCGGGCGGCCAGATCAACACGGTCTGGCCCGCCTGGACCTGCTGGACGTAGACGGCTTTGGAAACGTTGGCTCCGCGATCATCGAACTTGATCTCCCCGAAGAAGGTGTTGAGATCCACGATCGCCAGCGCATCGCGCACCCACCGTGGCTGCGTCGAGTTGGCCTGCTCGATCGCCACCTCGAGCGTGAGGCAGGCGGCGGTCGCTGCGGCCGCGTACTGGTCGGGAATGTGCCCGAATTGATCGGCGAAGGCGAGCGAGTAATGGAAGCTATCGATGAAATAGCTCGTCCGGTTTCGCACGCCCGGCGCCCACTGCGTGGTGCCCACGCTGTAGTTCGCCGCGGCCCGGAGGTCCTCCGTGAATTGCGCCGTGCCGGGACCATCGCTGAAGGCCAGCAGTTTCGGCTCTATCTTCATCTGCTCGGCCTGCTGGATGGTGCGCACGCTCTCCGCCGGGTGCCCTGCCTCGAGGAGTAGGTCGGCGCCGCTTCCGGCGGCCCCGGCGAGCTGACCGCTCAGGTCGTTGACCCCGGACGTGTAGCTGGAGCCGGAGACGAGGTTCAGCCCCTTTGCCTGGGCATAGCTGGCCGTGGCGGTGGCCAGTTCCTGGTTGAGACTGTCGCTCGCGAACATGATCGCCAGCGACTGGGGTTTCGGGTTCTGGGTGAGGGCCATGTCGATGACGCCCTGGAACTGGCGGCCAAGAGGCGCCAGCACACTGAATAGATAGTGGTAGTGGTTGTTGAAGATGGTGTCGGATGACGCCCCGTTACTGACCATGGGCACCTGGTGCTGCTCGGCGACCGGCGCGGCGCGGCCAGCCGTGGCGTCGTTCGACGGGCCCAGCAGCAGGCTGTCGTGGTTCTGCGAGATCAGCTGTTCGGTGACTTCGGCAGCGATCGATGGCCGGCTCTGGTCATCCGCGATATCGATGTTCAGGCGGTGGCCGGCCCCCTTTACCGTGACCCCGCCCTTGGCATTGATCCAGTCCTGGCAGAAGAGATAGCCCTCCTTGGCCATCTCACCGCTTTCCGCCTGGCTGCCGGTGAGGGAGAGGACGGCGCCCACGTTGATCACGCTCCCGAGGGAGGGGGCCATCATCCCGGGCAGGGGCGCGCAGGCCGCAAGGAGTGAAAAAAGGACGATCAGCCCCGCCAGCGGGAGCCGGGATCTCCGCACGATGCGTGATTATGTGCCCCTCGACGGGCGCGGGCGCGGCAAGTTGCTTACAAATAAGCTGATAGCCGAACGGGCAGGGGCCGGGAGCGCCCACTAAACTATGCGATTGGCTGGGCCGGTGGCGAGTTAGCCAAGTGGTAAGGCAGAGGTCTGCAAAACCTCCACCGCGGGTTCGAATCCCGCACTCGCCTCCAATTTTTGAATACGATTCCGGTTCCCGTAAGTACCGGCCGACCTGGTTGACGGCAACGGTGACGGCAACGGCCATGAACGCTTATGAACTCTGGCGAACTCTAACGGAGACAAGTCGGCGACGATTGCGCAAGGAGAGGTGTCTCCCATACCGGCGACAACCGGGGCCGGTCAGTCGTGTGAGGAGGCGATCAGGTGATGGCTGAGCAGGACGGCGCCGCGGCCAGTACGGCGGAATCGCAACGGCCGGGCGGGCACGCCGCGATTACGTCGCGAGCGCAGGATCAACTTCACCGCGGCCACTTCGCTGAGCGGATTGCCCGCCAAATTGCTCTTGCTCCACGAGGTTCGAGCATCGTTCTGGCGGTGACCGGTCCCTGGGGCAGCGGGAAGACGTCGGTGCTGAACATGGTCGCCGAGGAGTTGCAGAAGGCAGCGCACATAACAAAGATCGAGTTCAATCCGTGGCTCTTTTCGAGCCCGGAGGAGCTTGTCGCCAGGTTCTTTGCAGAACTGTCGGCCGAGTTGATCGAGCAGCCAAAGGAGCGACTCAGGAAAGTGGGTGAGGCGCTGCAGCGATATGGGACGTGGCTTGCTCCTATCCGGCTCGTGCCGGGAATCGGGGTGGCGGCCGGCACCCTGCTGGGGGCTGCAAAAGCGGTGGGTGACTCGTTGGTGGAAGCGACGGATGCCGGCCCCAAGAGTCTCAGGCAGCAGCACCGTGACCTGTCGACGCTGCTGGGCCAGCAGGAGGAGCGCATCGTCATCGTCCTCGATGACATTGATCGACTACGCAGCGACGAGGTGCGCGAGGTGATGCGGCTCGTGCGTCTAACCGCGGACTTGCCTAACGTGACGTTCCTCTTGGCATTCGACCGCACCGTCGTGGAAGCGGCGCTAACCGAGATGGATGCCAAGGGGGTCGTGTTTCAAACGGGCAGAGGATATGTGGAGAAGATCGTTCAAGAGATCTACGATCTGCCAACGATACGCGCGTCCGACCTTGAGGAACTCCTTCTTCACGGGATGGAAGACGTTGTGACCACACGTGAGTGTGGCCCGTTTGATCCCAAGGCATTTCTGAACGTTTTTCACCGCGGCATCAAGCCTCTCTTCACCTCCGTGAGAGACATCCGGAGGTACCTGAGCATTCTGCCGGTGGCGCTTGACAATTGCGGCACCGAGGTCGCTGTGATTGACGTTTTGGCGCTGGAAGCGCTCCGTCTTTTAGTTCCGGAATCGTTTGTGCTGTTGCCGGCAGCGGGGGAGACGTTGACGTCCGTGGACACCGCCTTTCGGAGAGACGACCAGGCCGATAGGAGGATTTACGACGCGCTGATCGATGCCAGTGGCGCCCGGGCCGACGTGGTCCGCCGCCTGATCGCGCAACTCTTTCCTGCGAGTCGACGCTTCTCATACAGGACCCATTACGGAGGCGATTTCCTTGCGGAGTGGCGAAGGG
>Ga0102924_1005533_pt1 | contig 12212 bp, 11 predicted proteins | sample PaiPotPPM11metaG_FD_80116 | JGI IMG/M metagenome (GOLD analysis project Ga0102924, IMG submission 80116) | Iron sulfur acid spring bacterial and archeal communities from Banff, Canada, to study Microbial Dark Matter (Phase II) - Paint Pots PPM... ... | reverse complement strand
GCACTAGCCGGGAGCCAGCCGGGGCCAGGGCGGTTCCAGCCAGCCGCTGCGAGGCCACCTCGGGTGCGGTCATGATCTGTGCCTCCCCCCCAGCCACCGGGTGGCTGGTCCGCGCGTCTTCCTCGGATCGTACGACGACTGCAGGCCACCATGATCGCGGAACCTGGTTCTGGCGGCGCCGGTGAGCCGCTTGTGAAACGCTTCACAAGGCGCTTCCGCGGAAGCGCGGACGTCCGGCACTTGTGACATCAGCGAGCCGATGATCGCTGTTGGCGGCCCCGTTTCCGTCCCATCAGACCGCTCGGCCTCCGCCCACCCCATCACCAGCACCGCTTTACATCGACCGCGGCTGCGGGCTCGTAGCTGCCGCCGGGCATGCCTACGGGACGTTGTCGGGGGAGGCGGCCCAGGCGGCCACCTGGCTGCGGCTGCTGTAGCCGAGCTTGCCCAGGATGTTGGCCACGTGCCGGGCGGCGGTGGCCGGGCTGATGAACAGCTCGCTGGCGATGTCCTTGTTGCTGCGGCCCTTGGCGATCAGGGCGACGACCTCGCGCTCGCGCGGGGTCAGGGCGCCGGCCGGAAGCTCGGTGTTGGACACGGCCAGGGGCCGGTGCTGAGCGGGCTGGTCAGCGTCGGCCGCTGGCTGGTGGCCGTTGGCCGACCGCTGCGGCGGCTCCAGGGCCAGCTCAGCCGCGTCGGCGCTGGTCATGGTCAGGCCCCTGGCCCACAGTGCGGCGACCACGCGCTCGCCCAGGGCCGCCGCCGCGTCCAGGTAGCGCTGGGTGCGCGAGCCGGCCAGCGGCGGCAGGTGCGCGGACTCGCGCAGGCTGGTCACGGCCGCGGCCAGCTGCACGGCGCGGTCGGGCCGGTCCTCGCGCACGGCCAGGGCGGCGAAGGCCAGCAGGCCGCGCGAGATGCCCATCCGGCTGCCGGCGTGCAGGCTCAGCCGCAGGCTGCCGGCCAGGTGCTCGCGGGCCTGGGCCAGGTCGCCCTGCTCCATCGCGATCCGGCCCAGCCCGGCCAGGCACCGGGCGATCTCGGGCCGGGCGTCGACCTCGCGCAGGATGGCCAGGGCGGCCCGGTAGTGGCGGCGGGCGGCGGGCAGGTCGGTGCGCATCCGGGCCAGGTCGCCCAGGCCGAGCAGGGTGCGCGCGGTGCCCCACTGCTGGTCGATCTGCCGCATCACGACCAGCGCCCGCTGGCCCAGTTCCTCGGACTCGCGCAGGTTGCCGCCCAGCGCCGAGGCGGCGGCGCGGGTGCCCAGCGCGTAGCCCTCGTTCCACTGGTCACCGCCCCGCCGGGCGCGGGCGATGGCCTCGTCCGCCCGGGCGGCGCCCTCGCCGGTCTGGCCGGTGTGCAGGGCGGTCTCGGCCAGCAGGTTCAGCGCCGAGGCGATCCAGAACTCGTTCCCCGCGGCCAGGCACAGCTCCAGGCCCTGGCGGGCCAGGGCCTGGGCGCCAGGCGGATCGCCGGCGGGCAGGGCCAGCTGGCCCCGGACGACCAGGGCCGCGCCCCGGACCGGGGCGGGCACCTCGTCGCCGGCCGCGGCCAGGAACGTATCCAGCCACTCGGCGCCCTCGGCGAACGAGCCGCGCACGATCCAGCACGGCGAGATCGCGATGCAGATGCCCAGGCCGCGCTCCGCGTCGCCGGTGTCCCGGCACCAGCCCAGCACCTCGCGCACGTTGCCGGCCTCGGCGTCGTAGCGCCGGAACACGTCGACCCTGGCCGACCAGGGCGCGGGCGTCAGCGCCATGCCGACGCTCATGTTCTGCTCGGCCACGACCAGCGAATAGGCGGTCATCCGCCGCCGCAGCTCCTCGGTCTCGCCCGCCGCGTCCAGCCGCGCCCCGGCGTACTCCCTGATCGTCTCCAGCATCCGGTACCGGGCCTGGGCCAGCAGGTCGGGCTCGACCTCGACCAGGGACTTCTCGGCCAGCCCGGCCAGCAGGTCCAGGATGGCGGGGCCGGGCAGCTGCTCGTCGGCGCAGACCTGCTCGGCCATGTCCAGCGCCGAGCTGGAAAACACCGACAGGCGGCGCATCAGCACCTGCTCCTGGTCGGACAGCAGGTCATAACTCCAGTCGATGGCCGCGCGCAGGGTCTGCTGGCGCGGCGGCGCGGTCCGGTCGCCGGTGGTCAGCAGGTGGAACCGGTCGCTCAGCCGGGCCGCGATCTGGTCCACCGACAGCACCCGGACCCGGGCCGCGGCCAGCTCGATGGCCAGCGGCAGGCCGTCCAGCGCCCGGCACACCGAGACCACCGCGGCCACGTTGGCCGGGCCCAGCGAGAAGCCCGGCACCGCCGCGGAGGCCCGGTCGGCGAACAGCCGCACCGCGTCGTAGTCGGCCAGGTCGACCGCGCTGGTGACGCCGGCCGGCGGCAGCGCCAGCGGCGGTACCTGCCACACCACCTCGGCCGCCACCCGCAGCGCCTCCCGGCTGGTGGCCAGGACCTGCAGGCCGGGGGAGCCGGCCAGCAGCCGCTGGCACAGGCTGGCGCACGCGTCGATCAGGTGCTCGCAGTTGTCCAGGGCCAGCAGCAGCCGCCGGGTACGCAGCGCGTCGGTGAGCGTATCGATCAGCGGCACCCCCGGCTCCTCGGCCACCCCGATCGCCGTGGCCACGCGGGATACCACCAGCTCGGCCTGGCGCAGGTCGGCCAGCTCCACGAACCAGGTGCCGTCCGGGTAGTCATCGGACACGGCGGCCAGCAGCCGCAGCAGCAGCCGCGTCTTGCCGATACCGCCCGCCCCGCACAGCGTCACCGCGCGCATGCCCTGCGCGAACTGGCGCAGCTCCTCCAGCTCCCGCTCCCGGCCGACAAAGCTATTGGGCTCGTCGGAAATGCTCACCCGGCCCTGATCGATCATTTAAGTTCCGCGCTCACCGTGCCTATTACCGGTCCCGCCCGCGCCGTGCGACGCGGACGCCTGCCCGGTAACACCGTAGCGCGGTGAATCCCATTCGGCATGTATCCGGCGCGGGAATTCACGCCCCGTAGGGCGTGTCTACACGACCAGGTTCTCATGCCGGCGCAATACGCAGAACTCGTTACCCTCGGGGTCGGCCAGCGTCACCCAGCTCACGTCCGGTCCCTGGCCGACGTCGGCGCGGGTGGCGCCGAGCGCCAGCAGTCGCTCTACCTCGGCGTCCCTGTCGTCCGGATTCAGGTCGATATGCAGGCGGTTCTTGGTCGTCTTGTCGTCGGGCACGGGCAGGAAGCACAGACCCGGATAGGCGCGCTCGTCGGCGGCCACGATGACTTCGTCGTCGCTCTCGAGCACGATGGGCTGCTCGAGTACCTGCGACCAGAACCGGGCCAGTGCGTGCGGGTCGTGACTGTCAATCACGAGCTGATAAAAGCGGCTGCTCATTCGGACAATATTAACCGGCCAGCCCCGGCAGTTCCCCCTGGCCCGCCGCTCGCTGTTCGAGGTCCAGCAGGAAGCGCTTGCGGTCAATCCCGCCGCCGTATCCGGTCAGGCTGCCGTTCGAGCCGACCACCCGGTGGCAGGGCACGACGATAGAGACCGGGTTGCGGCCGTTGGCCAGGCCCACGGCCCGGCTGGCGGCCGGCTGGCCCAGCTCGGCGGCCAGCTCGCCGTAGGTCGCGGTCCGGCCGTAGGGGATATCCCGCAGGGCGCACCACACCCGCCGCTGGAACGGCGTGCCGGCCAGCTCGAGCGGCAGGTCGAAGGCGGTCAGCTGGCCGGTGAAGTACCGAGCCAGTTGCTCGATCGCGGCCCCGAACGGCGCGCTGGCCGGATCGCCGGCCGGACCGAAGCGGGCCTGGTCGGGCAGGTGCCGCTGGGCCTCCATGTACAGGCCGGTCAGCGCACCGCCGGCGGCCACCAGGGTGAGCGGGCCGACCGGGCTGCCGATCGTGACGTGCGTGGTCGTGGTCATCGCTGGTCCTTTCCTGGCCCGGCGGGCGGTCCGCCGGGACCGGGCACCCGGTTGATGGCATGGTCGCTGGTGGCCCACAGGTACTGCACCGCGTAGGCCCGCCACGGCCGCCAGGCCGCGGCCCGCTCGGTGAGCCCGGCCGGGCTGGCGGGCAGGCCGAGCTCGCGCGCGGCCAGCTGGACGCCGAGGTCGGTGGCGGGGAACGCGTCGGGGTCGCCCAGGGCGCGCATGGCGATGGTCTCCACCGTCCACGGCCCGATGCCGGGCAGCGCCGCCAGCCGCCGCCGGGCCTCGGCCCAGTCGCAGCCCGGGCTCAGGTCGATCCGGCCGGCCGCCAGCGCCCCGGCCAGCCCGGCGAACGTGGCCCTGCGTGAGCGCGGGAGGGCCAGCGTGGCCGGGTCCACCTCGGCCAGCGCGGCCGGGCTCGGGAACAGCCGGGTCAGTCCGCCCGCCGGGTCCTCGACCGGCTCGCCGTGCGCATCGGCCAGCCGGCCCGCGTGGGTGCGGGCCGCCGCGGTCGACACCTGCTGCCCGATCACCGCCCGCACCGCGAACTCGGGCGCGTCCACGGTCCTGGGCACCCGCCGGCCGGGCGCCTTGTCGACCAGCGGGGTCAGCGCCGGGTCGGCGCGCAGCAGGTCGGCCACGGCCACCGGGTCGGCGTCCAGGTCCAGCAGCCGCCGGCACCGGCTGATCGCGGTGGCCAGGTCGCGCAGGTCGGCCAGGGTGAGCTGGCAGCCCACGTGGTCGCTCATCGGCCGCAGCGCGACCACCCCCGGCCCGTGCGGCAGCCGCAGCGTCCGCCGGCAGGCGCCGTCCCGCCATTCCTCCACGCCCGGCACGGCGGTCGCCACCAGGTGGCCGAACAGGTTGTCCGGGACCAGCGGGGCGCGGAACGGCAGCCGCAGCGCCAGCCCTCCGCCGGCCGGGCCAGGGCCGCCGCGCCCGGCCCGCTGGCGCGACCCCCGCTGGCGCAGCTCGGTGGGGGACAGGGCGAACACCTCGCGGACGGTGTCGTTGAACGTCCTGATGCTGGAGAACCCGGCCGCGAAGGCCACGTCGCCCATCGGCAGCGCGGTGGTCTCGATCAGCAGCCGGGCCGTCTGAGCCCGCTCGGCCCTGGCCAGCGCCAGCGGCCCCGCGCCCAGCTCGGCCAGCAGCTGCCGCTCCAGCTGCCGGACGCTGTAGCCCAGCCGCCGGGCCAGGCCCGGCACCCCGTCGGTGTCGATGACCCCGTCCGCGATCAGCCGCATCGCCCTGGCCACCAGGTCGGCCCGCACATTCCACTCCGGCGAGCCGGGACTGGCGTCCGGCCGGCACCGCTTGCAGGCCCGGAACCCGGCCTGCTGCGCCGCCGCCGCGCTCGGGTAGAAGACCATGTTCTGCGGCCGCGGCGGCACTACCGGGCAGCTCGGCCGGCAGTAGATGCGGGTGGTCAGCACCGCGGTGAAGAACCAGCCGTCGAACCGGGCGTCCTTAGACTGGACCGCGCGCACGCATCGCTCGGTGTCCTCGTGCATGACGTCCAGCATGCCCGCTCCGCCCGGTTCCGGCTAGCGAGAATGCGACAGCAAGCATGAGGTGACCCAGGCCATGACGGTGATGTCGAAATTCTGCTAGCGCAGGAGGCCCAGAATTAACATTCATCCGCTGGTCCTGTACATCGCGGTGGTGTTCGTGGCCATGATCGCGCCCGGCCCGGACATGATGTTCGTGCTGGCCACCGGGGCCCGCGGCGGGGCGCGGGGCGGGCTGCTGGCCACGCTCGGCGTTGCCTCCAGCGAGGTCGTGCAGATCACCGCCGTGGCCCTCGACGCCGGCTCCGGCACCATCATGATCGCCCTGGCCGGACGGCTGGCCCTGGAGCGGTAGATCACCCGGCGGGGGTGAGGCCGGGGCCCGGGCCCGGCGGGCAGCCTGGGGCCATGAACGGCCCGTCGGCATGCCCGTGAGCGGGGCGACGGCGGTCCGCACCGGGGCCCCGGCCCGCACCATGATCCTGCCGCTGGCCCTGGCCCAGTTCGTGGCCAGCTACGCCGCCACCAACATGAACGTGGCCATCAGCGCCATCGCCAAGGACATCGGCACCACGGTCCTCGGCGTGCAGACGGCGATCACCCTGTTCACGCTGGTCATGGCGTCGCTGATGATCCCGGGCAGCAAGCTGACCGACATCTGGGGCCGTAAGCGCTGCTTCATCATCGGCCTGATCATCTACGGGGCCGGGGCGCTGCTGGCCCTGGCGGCGTCCGGGCTCGGCCTGCTGATCACCGGGTACTCGGTCCTGGAGGGCGTCGGCTCGGCGCTGCTCATCCCGCCCATCTACATCCTGATCACCGTCGCGTTCCCCGACATCAAGTCCCGGGCCAGGTACTTCGGCGTGGTCAGCGGCGCGGGCGGGCTGGGCGCTGCGGCCGGCCCGCTGATCGGCGGCGTGGTCACCACCGCGATCAGCTGGCGGGCCTCGTTCGGGCTCCAGGTGCTCATCGTGGCCTGGATCGTGATCATGGCCCGCCGCATCACCGACCCGCCCCGCGACGGCCCCGCGCCGCGGTTCGACCTGGCCGGCGCGATCCTGTCCGCGGCCGGGCTGTTCTTCGTCGTGCTGGGCGTGCTGGAGTCGCGCACCTACGGGTTCTTCGGCTCGCGCAAGGACTTCAAGATCGGCGGCACCGTGGTGCTGCCCAAGGGCGGGCTGTCCCCGGTGTGGCCGCTGGTCGCCATCGGCGCCCTGTTCCTGCTGTGGTTCCTGCTGCACATACGCTCCCGCGAGCGCCACGGCCGGGACCCGCTGCTGCGGCTGCGCCTGCTCCGCAACCGGGTCGCCAACCTGGGCATGGGCACGCAGCTCATCCAGTGGCTGATCCTGCAGGGCTCGTTCTTCGTCATCTCGGTGTTCCTGCAGCAGGTCCGGCACTTCGACGCCATCCAGACCGGGCTGATGCTCACCCCGGCCACCGTCGGCATCCTGGTCGCCTCGGCCGCCGCCGGCCGGCTGGCCCGCCGGCATCCGCAGCGCTGGCTGATCATCGCGGGGTTCATCGTCTCGCTGGCCGGGATGCTCCTGCTGCTCGGGCTGGTCAGGAAGGACTCCAGCGTGCTCAGCTACGTGCCAGGCGAGCTTGCCTTCGGCCTGGGCGCCGGGGTGATGCTGACCTCGTCGGTGAACGTGGTGCAGTCCAGCTTCCCCGACGCCGACCAGGGCGACATCTCGGGCCTGTCCCGCAGCTTCTCCAACCTGGGCTCCTCGCTGGGCACGGCGCTGGTCGGCTCGGTGCTGGTCGCGGCCGCGGAGGGGTACCCGTTCGCCACCGCGGCCGGCATCCTGGCCGTCATCACGGCCATCGGCCTGGTCCTGGCGGTGCTCCTCCCGCGCAAGCCAGACCGCGCCCCGGCCTGACCGCGCCCCGGCCTGACCGCCACTCCTGATTAGCCGCCGAGTGTTCTGGGGCTTTTCACCGTATTGCTGCAGGACTCGAAAGGTATAGGGTTTATGTCACTGTAATCCGCAGCGCCGGGAGGAACACTTCAGTGCCCGCAGCAGGGGTGGCGCCGCCGGCACCCGCCAGCTCGCCCGCGGCACCGGCCGGACCCGGCCTCGCGGCCCGTGGCGGCTGGCTGCGCGATGGCACTCCCGGCCAGCTGCGCCGCCTGCTGCTGACCATCCTGGCCGCGACGGTACTGCTCTGGCTGGCCGCCACGATCGTGGTTCAGGGACTGCATAGCACGGCGGCCGCGGTCCGGGACCAGGATGCGCCGGCGTTCACCGACGCCACCGAGGCCCACGCCGTGCTGTCGGACGCCGACCGTGCCGCGTGGCAGAGCTTCCGGTCGGGGGAGGCCCAGCTCACCGGCCCCGGCCAGCAGTACCAGAACGACATCACCACCGCGGGCCAGGACCTGGAGCGACTGGCCGCATTAGCGCCGTCGGGCACCGCCAGCCAGCAGCTCCAGACGGTCAGCGGTCAGCTGGTGAACTACCAGAGCCTGGTTGAGGAGGCCGACGCGGCCAACCGGGCCGACATCGCCCTGGGCAACGCCAGCGGCCACGACCTGGGCTATGCCTACCTGACCTACTCCACCAGCGCCATGCGTGACCCGCAGGGCGGGCTGCTGGCCAGCGTCGATGGCCTGACCGGGGCCGACAAGCAGGTCCTGGACCAGACCCTGCGGTCCTGGTGGGCCAGCCCGGTACTGCTGGTGCTGGTGGCAGCGGCCGCGGCTTGGGTGTTGTTTCAAATCATCTGGGCCCAGCGGTTCCTGCTGCGCCGGTTCCGGCGGATGATCAGCCCGCCGCTGGTGCTGGCCGCGGTGCTTACCGCAGGCCTGCTGGCCTGGGTGCTGACCACGGCGCTGTCGGCCGAGAGCGCCTTCGGCGCCGCGCGCGGCACCGCGCTGCCCGCGCTGACCAGGGTGTGGCAGTCCCAGACCGGCGCGGTGAACGCCCAGGCGGCCGCGCTGCGGGCCGGCCAGGCGCCCGGCGGCCCCGGCGGCCTGAACGTGATCGCCACTCAGCGGGCCGGCAGCGCGCTCAGCGCCGACCTGACCTCGGCCCAGGATGTCGGCGCCCTGCCGGCCGGGATCCCGGTGCTGGCCGCGGCCATCGCCGGCCTGACCTTGCTCGGATTCAAGCTCCGCCTCGACGAGTACCGGAGGTGACCGATGCTCAGCCGGTCCCGGCGGTCCGCCGCCGCCCTGCTGGCCGTCTGCGGCCTGGCCGCGGGCACGCTGGCGGCCTGCGGCAGCGGGCCGTCCGGCGGCCCGGCCGTGGTGACCGTGCTGGGCTCGTGGACCGGCGACGAGCAGGCCGGGTTCCTGGCCATGGTGCGCGGGTTCGAGCACCGGACCGGCATCCAGGTCGACTACACCGGCACCCGTGATGCCGACGCCGTGCTGGCCAGCGACCTCAAGGACGGCAATCCGCCCGACCTGGCCGTGCTGTCCCGGCCGGGCGAGCTGCGCCAGGACGCCGCCGACGGGACGCTGGTCCCCATCGACGCGGCGCTCAGCCAGCAGCGGCTGGCCCGCCAGTACACGCCGGGCTGGCGCAGCCTGATGCAGGCGGCCGGGCCGTCCGGCGCCCGGCACTACTACGCGATCATCGTGAAGGCCGCGCTGAAGAGCGTTATCTGGTACGACCCGGCCCAGTTCCCGGCCGGCGACCTCAGCGCGCTGCGGTCACCCAGCCTGACCTGGGACCAGCTCACGGCCCTGGTGCGCAAGCTGGCCCGCGGCGGCGTGACGCCGTGGTGCCTGGGCCTGGAGGACAGCTCGGACTCCGGCTGGCCGGGGACCGACTGGATCGAGGACATCGTGCTGCACCGGTCCGGCCCGGCGGTCTACGACCAGTGGATCGCCGGCACACTGCCCTGGACCTCGGCCCCGATCAGGCGGGCCTGGCAGATCTTCGGCAGCGTGGCCACCACGTCCGGCCTGGTCCGCGGCGGCGCCGCGGCCGCCCTGGTCACCAGCTACGGCCAGGCCGGGCAGCCCTTGTTTACCCGCCCGCCCCGCTGCTACCTGGACCACGAGGCCTCGTTTATCACCGCGTTCTACACCCAGGACCAGCTCGGCGGCTCGCCGCACGCTCACCCCCGGCCCCGGACCGACTTCGACTTCATCAAGTTCCCGCCGCTGAGCCCGGCCGGCCAGGGCAGCGCCGAGGTCGCCGGCGACCTGCTGGGCATGTTCCGCGCCACCCCGGCGGCCCGGAAGCTGATTGGCTACCTGACGACGCCGGCCGCCCAGGAGGCCTGGATCCGCCGGCCGGGCAGCGGCGCCCTCTCGGTCAACCGGCTGGTCCCGTTGAGGGATTACCCCGACCCGGTGTCCCGCGAGCTGGCCGCCGACCTGCTGAGCACGGCCAGCGTCCGCTTCGACGCGTCCGACTCGATGCCGCAGATCATGGAGAACGCGTTCAACAACGCCGTGCTCGAGTACCTGGACGACCCCGGCCAGCTCGGCGTCATCCTGAGCGGCCTGGACCAGGTGCGCAAGGCCAGCTATTAGGACACCAGCTCCAGCAGCCGCGCGCGGTCGGGACCGGGCAGCGGTGGCGGCGGCTCACCGCCCAGCCGGCCGACCGCCGCCGCGATGGCCGGGCGGCCCAGTACCTCCTCCGGCAGCGCCAGGCACTTCATCGTCTCCAGGAACGCGTAGCCGCCGTCACCCGCGCCTTCGGCGACCGCCCTTAGCTGCGCCCTGCCGGAACGCGGAGCTTCATGGTCAGGGAACGGCGTCAGTTATATGCGCTGACCAGGCTTCGTGAGTACCGCCAGCCGGCCCCGGAAGCCCTCGGCCCCAGCCGAAGCGACACCGCTGGCCCGGCCAGCCACCCCGCTGGCCCGGCCAGCCGCCCCGTTAGCCCATGATCGGGACCGTTCGACCCCCGTATGAGGGTGTCGCGCAACTCATCATGATCACCTAGTTGAGCTCCATGATCGAGGTCACTTTTCAGACATAATCACTGAAAAGTGACCGTGATCATGACACCCCACGTTCCGGCGGTACCACAATCCGAGATTCGGGCAGCCCAAACCGGGGCCACCGTGACGGACCTGACCCGCTGAGACTAGGGGGCGTCATACACAACTGACGCCCCGCAGTTGCGCGACAGCCTCTATTGCGGGTCAAACGGTCCCGATCATGACGGCCGCCCCCAGGGGCGCCTGATAACAGCAAGAAGCGGGCGCGCCCGCCCGGAGCTGCCATCCGGCCCGGGCCATCGGCAGCGGAGTGAGTCTTCACTCCAGGCTTGACGGAGTGAGTGCTCACTCCGTACTATGTCTGTCATGGCTTCGGAGAGCACGACCAGCACGGGCGAGACCACGCGCCGCCGGGCGCCGGGGATGAGCCCCGAGCAGCGGCGGGAGATGATCGTGGCCGCCGCGCTGCCGCTGGTCGCCGAGTACGGGGCCAAGGTCACCACCAGTCAGGTCGCACGGGTGGCCGCCATCGGCGAGGCGACGATCTTCCGGGTCTTCGCCGACAAGGAGGAACTGCTCGACGCCGTCCTGGCCGAGGCACTGCGGCACGACGTGGTGATCCGGGAGATCGCCTCGATCCCGATGGACGAGCCGCTGGCCGACCGGCTGGCCGAGGCGGCTGAGGCCCTGTCGGCGCACCTGGCCCGGCTCATCTCGGTCATGGGCGCGCTGCATACCTCGGGGTACCGGCACGAGCGGGGGGAGCGGCCGGAGGCCACGCCGATGAAGGCCAGGGAGCGGTCGGTGGCCGAGCTCCGGGCCGCGGTCAGCGAGCTGTTCGAGCCGGAGGAGCGGACGCTGCGGATACCGCGCGAGCAGGCTTCCTCCATGTTCCTGGGCCTGCTGTTCAGCCAGGCTCGGCCGGGGGCCGACGTGGCCGTGCTGACCACGGCCGAGCTGGTCGACACGTTCCTGTACGGAGCGGTGCAGCCGGGCGAGGCGGGCCAGCCGTGACCAGCATACCGCTAAATGTTCGCTATCGGCAAAATTGCGTGACGCGCAGTTTTGCGTATACTGCTCTCATGACCAGCCCGCAGTGCGAGCCAGCCGAGCCGGGACAGAGCCCCGACCGGCTCGCCGGACCGCGGCGCCCGGCCGGCCTGCGGGAGCGCAAGAAGCTGTCCACCCGGCAGGCCCTCGCCGCCGCCGCCATGCGGCTGGCCATCGAGCGCGGCCTGGACGAGGTCCTGGTCGAGGACATCGCCGCCGCGGCCAACGTGTCCACCCGGACGTTCAACAACTACTTCGCCAGCAAGTACGAGGCCATCTGCGCCCTGATGCTCGACCGGTCCTACCGGATCGGCGAGGAGCTCCGGGCCCGCCCGCCCGGCGAGAGCCTGTGGGAGGCGATCACCGCCGCGGTGCTCGCGGTCTACACGGTGAGCAGCACCCCGCCCGACCCGCAGGTCATCGCGGGCATCCGGCTGGTCACCAGCAGCCCGGTGCTGCGGGGCGAGTACCTCAAGGCGCTGGCCTTCTCGCAGTACGAGCTGTCCGAGGCCATCGCGGTGCGGTCCGGCGATCCGGCCGGCGGCACGTACTTCACCCGCGGGCTGGCCGGCGCCGTCATCTCGGCCGTCCAGGCCGCCACCGAGCGCTGGCTGTACACCGAGCCGCCGCTGGCGCTGGTCCCGTTCGTCGAGACCGCGCTGCGCGAGCTGGTCGAGGGCCTGGCCGCCGTGCTGCCCGCCTCCGCCCGGCGTTCACCCGCAGAAAATTGGCGCGCGGCTGACGCGGCCCAGCGGCTAGCGTAACCGCGGCCGAGCGCCAGGATCCCGCCACCCAGTCCCGTCCGCCCACCGACCCCCCGCCAGCCCGG
>Ga0102924_1005532_pt1 | contig 12213 bp, 10 predicted proteins | sample PaiPotPPM11metaG_FD_80116 | JGI IMG/M metagenome (GOLD analysis project Ga0102924, IMG submission 80116) | Iron sulfur acid spring bacterial and archeal communities from Banff, Canada, to study Microbial Dark Matter (Phase II) - Paint Pots PPM... ... | reverse complement strand
GCCCGTGTGTGTCACCCGCAGCATCTCACTGAGCAATTTCGGCCAGTCCCAGGTGCGCAGAAAACTGACGCCGAACCGCAGATTGACCAGATCAAAGGTCGAGGCGGGAAATGCTAGCAGGAGCAGGGCATCCATGACCTGAAACTCGATCCGCTCGCTCAGATGCCGTTGCTTGGCCTGCTCACGCGCATGGGCCACCATCTGCCGACTGATATCGACGCCCACCAGACGGGAGATGCTCGGATACCGTTGGGCCGTGGCGATGAGCCAGCCACCTGGCCCACACGCCACATCCAGCACGCGATGGAAGACCGCAGGATCAGGTTGTTCGGGCAGGACGCCACCTATCGCCGCGGTCACCATTTCATCCTGGAGGCGCAACCGCGTCAGTTCTTCCCCATTCGTGCGTTCCTGAATAAAATAGGTATGAGCCAATTCCTGCTTCTCGCATGTCATCGCTCGTCCTCTCTTGTCTTAGCCATTGGTCTCTCATCTCTTGGCCTGTGCCGCCTCGCCTGTCCCTTCGTCGAGCGGTTTGCTTCCCCACGCTTGCAGCAGAAAGGCGAGCGAACAGAAGTCGCCCGCCCGCATCTCTTCGAGCATCCGATGATAGAGTGGGATCAGTTCATCGGAGGTTGCGACACCAGCCCGCACCAGGAACGGCTGCATGAGATGAAACGCCACATAATAGTCCTCGTACAGGCTTTGGTGAAAGTCCGTTCCTGCCGAATGCTCGATGGCTGCCGCTTCCTGCTGACACGAGTGAAAGCCCGCCTCGGTCAGCAGCCGTCGCAGGACTGGTGTGATGCCAAGCTGCCTGCCGTCGGGCGAGAAACTTTGCCCGACGGCGTGCAGCGCCTGCGTAAAGTACACGCTTAGCTGCTCCACCGCCGGGCTGGTCGTGAGCGCCATTTCCCCTTCCACTAGCAGCAGGGTCCCGCCTGGGCGGAGCAGCCTGCGACAGTCAGTCAGCAGCTGCGGCCACGCCTGCCTCGGCATGAACCCGGCAATGAAGCGTGCGTGTATCAGGTCAAACGACTCGTTCGGAAAAGCGAGCGGAGCCAGAATGTCCATCACCTCGAAGCTCACGGTCGGCACGGCCTGGCTGATGAAGCGAGCAAATTGCACCATGACTTCGCTCTGGTCAATGCCCATGACACGCATCGATGGGTACGTCTCGGCGACGGCCAGCGGCCACTCGCCGGGGCCGCAGGCCAGATCGAGGACATCGTGGACGCTCGACACCTCCAACTGGCGGGGAAAGAGACCACCCAATCCTTGCGTGGCAAAACGCGCCTGTTTGAGCAGGCGTGCCATTTCTCCCGCGTTCTCCGCATCGGCAAAGTAGGTCGTGCGTGATGTGACGGGCCAGGTGGCTGATGGTCCGGTGGGAGTCTCTCGATCCAGCATGGCGTTACCCTCCCTGTTCCAGAAGTTGCCCCATCCGCTCATAGCGGTCGGGATGCACGCGTGCCACGTAGCCCGCCACGATCAGCCCCACAATGACCCAGAGCAACACGAACAGCGGCAGAATATTGGCCGGAAACGGCGTCGGCGCAAAACCCAGGTGGGTGAAGAACGCGCCTGCTGCTCCCGGCAATGCTGGCAAGAGATAGGAGGCGAGTGGCAACAACAACAGCAGCGTACTCACGGCTGGCGCGAACCCATGCGAGAACCACCGGAATTCGTTCCGGCTGTGAGCAAAGAACGGAGCGGCAACGTTCGTCAGAACGTAGACCAGGATGATACAGATCGTGACGATACTGGCAAGCCAGCCAAAAGAGACGATGCCGCTCGTCTGCTGCCACGTCGTCCCATTGGCAAACCCGATCCCGTAGATCACGCTGCCGTCGGCATTCGTATGCTGCATCACCAGTCCCAGCAACAGGATGATCAGCACTGTCAAGCCGCTTTGCAGAAAGGTCGCGAGAAACGGGCTCTTCCAGCGATGATGGGTCTTGCCCAGCGGGCGTGGGAGAATGCCTTCGCGTCCCATGCTGTAGGTGTAGCGGACCATCGCCTGATGCATGGCAAAACTGCTCGCAAAGTTACTGGTCAGCACGAACACGGCCAGCGCCACGCCCAGCCAGCGCCCCACGTAGACGCCGGCCAGCGTGACATATTGCTGTGGGGCGATATTCACATTGCCCAACACGCTACCCGCGTTGCGCCAGCCGACACCAATCGTCGCCGCGTAACTCGTCCAGGTGTACAGCACAGTGAGGAAGAGCAGGAGCGAGAAGATGGCGACTGGGATCGTGCGGTGCGGATGGCGCGCCTCCTCGCCATAGACCGCCCCCGTCTCGAAACCCACGAAGGCGAGAATCCCCAGCACCATCGCGATGCCGATACCCAGCGTGCCGCCTGGGGCCACGCCTGCCACATTTGCACCCGCCGGAGTAAAGGTATGAAGTACATCCTGTCCGGCAGCGCCACCCTTGATGGTGATCGCGGCGTCCAGAATGACAAGCGCCAGCACCTCGGCTACTGCGAAGGGGGCCATCACCCAGACCGAAGCTCGAATGTCAAAATAGGCCAGCACACCAACAATCAGCGTTAAGACGAGCGCGTACAGCACCCAGCCACCGGGCAGGTTGATGCCGAGCGGCGCAAGCAAACTCTGGAGCGAACCGCCGACCGTCGCCTGTAAGGCCGCCTCAAAGAGCGCGTAGGCCCCCAGCATGAGCCAGCCTGCCTGGAAAGCCGCGCCACGTCCCAGGCCATGCCGTACCCAGGTGGCGAAACCGCCTGCCGAACTGAGGTGACGCGCGAAATACACGACGGGAACACCGAGGAAGAGCACGCCGATGGCTGACAAGACAAAGGCCATCGGCGTCGCGGCTCCCGCCTGGCTTGCCATCACCGGCACATTGAAGAGCATACTGGCAGCAGGGGCAATGGCTGCCACACAGACAAAGAGAATAGCGGGCAAGCCAAGCGCATTCGCGTGCAACCGATCCACGACAGCGGATTCCCCGCTTTCGATCGGTTCCCGGACTCCAGTTGCCGGGATCACGTCATCAGATGATGCCATAGAAACAAACCTCTCTCAATCAGATAAAACTAGGAAAATACCCAGGAGCCTGCGTGCTTCATCCCTCGGTGGAAGGATGCAGACGCTGATACGTTGTCCAGAGCGGGACAAAGCCTCGGCGCGGCCAAAAGTGCGCTGCTTGCGGATTGTCCGGGTTGTACCACAGCAGCCAGCCGTCGAGGTGAAGCGAGCGCGCGGCGAAGGCATCGTAGACAGCCTGCATCAGCAGGTGTCCAATGCCTTGCCCGCGCACGTTCTCCCGCACGCTCATATTGTCGAAGCAGCCATAGCGTCCGGGCGGCGTGAACCCTGGCTCGTCGTCGGGCAAGACCGAGAGCAGTGTCGTTTCCGCCATCCCGATGACCTCGCTGCCACGCTCGGCCACCAGTATCAGTGGCGCACCATCTTCCAGGCTCGTCCCCGCCCACCGCCGCGCCAGTTTGCGGCGAAAGGCGGTCAGCACGGCAGGACTGTGGCGCACAAACGGAGTGAAGCGTTCATGATACTGGAGTTCCTCCTCGAACAGCCGGATGAGGCTCTCCTCATCGGCAGGCCACGCCTGACGGGTGACGATGCCGGGGGGAGAACGGCGTCTGGCCAGGACGTGCGAACCACGAGCCGCGCAGACACTATCGAGTCGGAAGCCCTGTGCGGCGAGGGACGGCTCGATCCAGGAATCGGTACTGGGCCAGCGCACCAGAGCGCCGGTGGTTCCCTGTCCCTCCCACCAGGCGGAGAGAGCCGAAAGCAGGCCAGCGAGAACCGCTTCGGCATCCTTCTCGTTCGGATCAGGCAGGATCAGATGCCGAGCAATCCCGTTGCGAGCCGAGAGGAAGGCTCGCAGGATGCTGGTCTCCTCCAGCTGCCACACGGACGGCTGGACGGAGCCCCGCACGCGTCCCCGCGCATCACAGGCGACCAGCGCTTGCTCGCACGAGCCAGCAAGTACAGCGGCCACTGCCTCGTGCGGGCGGGCGGTTCGCAGCCGAGGATCGCGCGCCCACTGACGCGCTTCCTGCGCCAGGAGCAGAGCCACGACGTCGGGAAGATGCCCTTCGCTCATCGGAACAATGGTGATCTCGTTCATCGGATGTCCTCCAGGATGATTCATGGGTGTCCTCCGATCTCGCTCATCTGTTCCCAGGTGGCCTGACTATTGGTGACCATGCTGCCTATGGCGCACAGCGTGAGCCAGATGAGCGTGATGCCCCCAACGACATACCACCAGGTCGCATCAGGAATGAGCGTGGGAATAAACGAATTGAAGAGCGTAATGATGATCGTCGCTACGCACATCAGCGTCCCTCCTATCACGCTTACCGCGAGCAACGGCAAGGGAACGACACGCAGGTTCCGAAAGATGGTGCGATGCTTGAGAAACAGTGCGGCCACATCCAGGAAGGGGAACATGAAGGAGATCGCCCACACCAGCAAGAGGCTTGCTCCCAGCACGTTGTATGCCTCGCTGGTAAAGCTGGCCGGGCTGCCGAAGAGGCCGATCTGTGGCACCAGCAGATAGAGGATGGCTGCGAAGATGGCCGCGATGCCGATCTGGGTGAGCAGCGCGTGAACCGGGACGCGGGTGCGATTGAGCTTCGCGAACCAGACGGAAACACGTCCATCAATGGCCGCGATCAGGAAGAGGCGGGAGAAACACACATTCAAAGCCACGGGAATCATGAGGAAATAGAACAACAGGCAGAGTGCCATGATGTTGCCGCCAACTTTTCCAAACACCTGATCCACCGTGGTGACCACCAAAAGCAAGGGGTTGACCGTGTTGGTCGCGGCGTTCGCTCCCCGCACCGTCAGCAGTGCGAAGGTGAACAGCAGATAGCCGCCGAGGGTCAACAACGTTCCCCAGGCGAGGTGACGAGGAATAGCACGCCGATTGGTGATCTCGGCTCCCATCGCGAGCGGCATATCCGAGCCCATCAGCGCCAGTACCACACTGCCTAACAGCGCCAGATTGGTTTGCGAGCCGAATGGCACCACACGCCAACTGGAGGCATCGACAAAAGAAGTGGCTGAGGGATGTCCACTGATGAGCCAGATCATCGCACTGATCCCGATGAGCAGGGTTGCCACTCCCATCAGCACCACTGCCGCGTTGAGAACGTGTTGCACCCGGCGCGTGCGCTGGCAGGAAAGCAAAGCTGTGAAAGCCAGCACGCCGCCGATGGCGAGACCCTGCTGCCAGGATGCTTCCAGCCAGGAAGGGTTCAAGGCTTGCAGGCAGGAGACGAAGGCCGCTGCGGCATTGACGATGGACAGCACGCCCGGAAGCCAGGCGCAGATGCCCACGAAGAAGGCCCATCGAGGGCCAAAGGCGTGCGCCGTCCAGGCGTAGATACCGCCTTCGGAAGGAAAGAGGGCCGCGAGCTGGGCCAGCACGAGCGAACAGGGGATGAAGAAGAGCGTGCCGCCGATCAGCCAGTAGGTGAAGCTGGCCGGGCCGCCCGCTGCCAGTGGCGTCACGTTCGTCACCCAGAACACATTCAAGAGAAACAAGCTGGTCAAATCACCTGTTCCCAGGAGAGCCGGCAGCACACGCGGAGCGTACTGCTCCGAGAGCAACAACAACTCGGTGCGGCTTCGGGGCGTCCGCGGTTTCGCCGCGGGCAGCGCCGGAGTGGCTTCCTTGCGCTCTGACGCTGCCCAGGGAGAGGTTGGCGTGGGCATCATCGCTCAGTCCCTCCCTTTTTGTGATGATGAGGAGACGTCCGCTTGACAAGAAGAGCGGCTCTCTCCCACCGGTTTGCGCACCGCAACGGTGAGGACATAGGCCATGCCACAGAAGTCTGGAGTACGCAGTTCCCGATACACCGCTTCGCGCAGTTGCTCGCATTCCGCCTCAGCGATCACGCCGTGCTGCACCAGGAAAGGCTGGATGCGCTTGCCGAATTCCAACACTGCGTTCACAAACTGGCTATGGAGCGGTTGGCCGTGTGAGACGTCCAAGGCGGCGACGGTTTGTTGCTGATTCTCGTAGCCTGCCGCGCGGAGCCACATCCCTAGCAGCGGCGTGATTCCCAGGAAGGCGCGTTGCGGGTCGGCCAGCCTCTGGTACGGCGCTCTCCAATCTGGCAGGAGAAAGGTCTGCTCGGCATGGTCGAGGGCCTGCAAGGTGAGGGCAAAGAGCCGTTCGCAGGCCGCGCTGGTGGTGAGCGGCAACTCCGCCTCCGTCCATACCAGCACCCCACCTGGACGCAACAAACGGAAGAGGGAGCGCGCCAGCGCCGCGTAATCGACAGAGAGAATGGCTTCCGCGAGAAACGCCACATGAACCAGGTCGAAATGATCGGGGGGCAAATTACTTTCGTCCAGCGATCGTACATCCTGTAGAGCAAAGCGCACGGTAGCAACGTCGTGGGTGAAGGCCAGCGTCTGTGCCATCTCCAGCATCGCTGGATCGCTGTCAATGCCCAGAATATCGAGGTGGGAATAGCGCTGTGCCAGCAACGAGACCCAGGCTCCCGTGCCGCAACCAACGTCCAGCGCCGTCTGCATTGCTGTCCAGTCCACTTCTAAGCCAGGGGTAAAGCCGCCCAGGTGGCGAATGAGCGAGCGCGAGAGCAGATCACGTCGCCAGAAGGCGCGCCAGAGCGGCCCGGAATGCTGCGCAAACGGGGAAAGCGATCGCATCACCATCTCGTCGCCTCCATTCGTTGCAAGGTTATGGGACGAACGGCAGGGCGTACCGGCGTTGAGATACCAGGCCGGGTGGGACGCACTGTGCCACTGGCGATGGCGACGGGAGCAGCCGCCGGTGGGACAAGCTGCGCGCGCACCACGTCGAGAATGGTCTGCTGGTGGAAGGGCTTGGTCAGGTAGACACAGGCTCCTACCAACCGTCCCTTGAGCCGATCCAGCAGGCCGCTGTGTCTGGACAACATCACCACCGGCGTGCGCGCCGTCGCCGCCCGTTTCCTGAGAGCGCGCAATACCGTGTAGCCGTCCATCCTCGGCATCGTCACGTCAAGAATAATCAAGGAGGGGATGCGAGCCTTCTCGGAGGCGAGCCAGCGCAAGGCACTCTCGCCGTCAGCAAAGTCTATCGTCGCATAGCCTTCCCGCCGCAGTGTCGTTTCCACAATCTTGCGCACGCAGACCGAATCATCGATAATCAAAATGAAAGTGTCCATGTCTGGATGTGTTTCTACCTTTCCATCTTTTTGTAGGAAAACCACGTTATTTCATCCAGAAGAGAGCATAGCAGGAGATTTTTAGTGGGCTACCATCTATCTTTACAGCATTTATACTCAATACCTTCATATGTTCAGAGCGTTTTCCCGTTTTTACAGCGTAAAGAACAGCAGAGATATATTTGTACCTGATTCTGGTAAGATTGCGACGAAACTGGGGCAAGTTTATGAGGCTGGAAAAACACGCTTGTAGCAGGAGAAAAGATTTGTAACTACCCAGGTCCGCTGAGGTTCACTCAAAAGAGGGAAGAAGCGGATGACCACCCAGAGTCGCCTGCAAAGCCGATAACAGAGGAAGACCTTGTTTGCGCAAGGTGGACAAATAGCCACGAATGCGGCTAAACGCTTGTGCGCCGGCCAGACTGCGGAAACAGCCAGAGACCTTTTGTTGGACCTTGATCATGCGCAAATCCCGCTCAGCGAGATTATTGTCAAAATCCACGCGCAGATCTTCCAGGAAACAGAAGACGGCTTTCTGGTGGACGCGCAGGCTGTCGAGCAGATTTCTGGCAGGACTTTGTGGACAACGGCCCTTTTTCCCAGGAGGGGCCGTGGCCCTGGGAGTGACGAGATCCCCGTCATCCAGCAGGCGCAGAAAGGCTGCTTCCCAGGCGACGACTTCCAGGGGATGCAGCCAGCGCTTTCCCTCGGCTCGTGCTTGTTCGGTGGCGGTCTTCATGTCCAGGAGCAGCGCGATAAGATCGGCAGCCCACTCGGCGTGCTGTTCTTCGGCCAGAAAGACCAACTCCCGCAAGAGATGCACGATGCAGAGGGCGTGCTCGCACTCATACAAGAAATACGAGCGCCAGCGATCATGGATGGAGACCCCGGTGAATGTGGGCAAAATCCCGATGGCGTCCAACGCCTCGTGGCCGCGGCTGGCATCAACGTGATAGTGAGTGAGGGTCGGGGTGCTGGTGGTATGCATCCAAGAGCGCTTGCCCTGCACATACAGCCCGGTTTCATCCTGATGGATGACGTCGGCCTTGACCAGGGCGGCTTTGATGTGCTGTTCGACATCCGTCAAATTGGCCGCACAGCGTTGGATCAGGGTGCCAATGGTGCCTTCGCTCATGTGGATTCCCAACAGGTCTCCCATGGCCTCTGCGGCTCGCGCCAGGGGCAACAACTGCTGCTGCACCAAATACACCGCTACCGCTCCAATCGTGGGTCCATACTGGATGGGCGCCGCCACCTGCTGGGGAAAACGAGCCGCAGTGATGTGCTGGCACACGGGACACTGTTTGTGTTCTGCCCGATATTCTTGCACGCGCCGACGAGGAGGTGGCACATCATGGACTTGTCGGCGTTCCACCTGACAGGCGGCTACGTCGCGCAAATCGTACTGACAGGCTTCACACTGCTGCACACTCTGCGCGATGATTTCATCAGGGGTAGACGACCAGGCCAGACTCGTCCCTCGGTGTCCCTCTTGCCCACCCGTTTTCTTCTCGCTTCTCTTGCGCAGACTTTTCCTCTGGCGTGTGAACCGATCAGAAGAAGGCGGCAGGCTGCTGTTGTGGCTGTCTTTGGCCTGTCGCTCTTGCCACGCTTGCACCTGCTGCGTCAAGCTGTCGATATGGGTTTGCATCTGCTGCATCACCTGACTCTGCTGGTCCACCCTGGCTTCTAGCTGCTGGATTCTGGCATCACGCTGGGCCACTTGTTCGCGCAGGCGCTGATTTTCTTCTTCCATGCTCATACCTGTACTTTACCGGGTTTCACGACCTTTGGCAAGTCCTCTGCCAACCTGGGCAGTTACAAAGATTTTCTCTCAGCAGTGTGAGCTTGACTTTGTACATTTTCAACGCACTAACAGACGGCCAAAGATAATCGCTCAAGAGTAGAGCGAGGGACTAAAACCACGTCAGGATCAGTGGGTGATGTGGGAAAAGTCCCCTAGCCCCACAGATGGCGCCTGACAACAGCAAGCACGTCACGGAAAGTGGCGGTGTGCTTGCGATACCAGGCCGCTTGAGCGACAGGAATTTGCCCATCAGGGTGCAACGCCCGCCCAAAGAGCGTGACGAGGCTGTAGAGGCCAAAGAGCAGAGGCGTCGAACGTTCAATGGCTCGATTCGACCATTGGCGTTGCGTCTGGATGCCCAAATGAGCACGCCCCTCCTCAAAGGTCACTTCCAGACTCCAGCGCTTCATGAAATCGCGAATGATCTGTTCTGCTGTCTGGGTGAGGTCGGTGGAAAAGATGGCTTTGGGGGGATGCTTGCCCGATGGATCGCGAGTCAAGACCCAACGGATCGGCAACGGATCGCATCCAGAGCGGTACCACAGCGCTGTGCTGGTGCAGATCTTCAGGGTTCGCACTCCTTGCCCATACCAGTCCAGGGTGAGCTTTTGCCAGAGGGTTTGCGGATTCTGTAAGACCTTTTCCAGAGCAGGCAGGCGTTTGCCGACGACACGCGGACGGCCAATCGTGTGCTGGCTGCGTTGGGGAGGGGGCTCATGGAGAACCGCATCCAACCGGCCCGTTGTGATCAGGGTCACTTGCTGCGCATTCGCATGCAGACCCAGTTCCAGCACGCTGTAGGCGGTATCCCCCATCAGCTTGATGGAACGGTCAGGCAGCCAGCGGCGGACCAGGCTCACCATTTGATGCGCCCACATGCCCACGGTCTTGTGTCCCTTGCCCAGTCGTTCACTCACCTCTGAGGTCGTCGTCAGCACACACAAGAAAGGCAAAGCCCATTTCTGCTTCGTCCAGGGAAGGGTCACGACCACTGCCATCACCATCCAGCGCAACCCAGGGCTACTGACCGAGCGTTCTCGGCTGGAAAGAGCGCTATCTCGATAATGCCCTCGTTTGCTGATCTGGCTGCCCCAGCGCCGTTCTAGGGTTTCATCGATCACCAGATCCACACACGTTCCGGCTGGCACAAACGTCTCAACAATGAGGAAGAGGAGCTGGCGACTCACTGCCAGAGGAGACCATCGGGCTCGATTGAGTACCTGATGAAAGGTACTCCAGTTACCTGCCATACCGTTGCCACTTGCACGCAGGGCTGCCGCAACCGTGCGCCGTCCCTGGGCTAGCAGCGTTCCGGTTAACAACGTCATCAGTTTCCTCCACGTTGGGGTCGTAAACAATGGTCGAAAGACCGTCAGAACTTCTATAATGGAAGCGGGAAGCGGCATGAACATCCTCCTGGATAAGATAGTACTTGTGTTAGCTTCTATCTTACCTCAAAAGGCTTTCATGCCTGACCCTTTTTAGCAAATTGTACAAGGTCAAGGTGAGAAACTGTCTGAAAAAGCTTCTTGATGGGCAAATGTGATACAATACGAGCAATGACTAGAACACCTTACCTGACTAATCTGAGCGATGCGGAATGGGACAGCCAAGACCTATTAGATGGGCAACCGACAAGCCAGGCGTGATGCGACTAATCTGAGCGATGCGGAATGGGACAGCCAAGACGGCTTGCTGCCGCCCAAACCTTTTTCAGACAGTTTTTAAGTGATCTCTGTCCTCCACCGGGTGTATGAATTAGTTGTAGGCAAGCAACCGGTTATGAGGGTGAATGGCTCAGCATGTCCACAAGGTTTTTACCCATGGTTGGAACAGAAAGTCGGAATAGCAAAGTAGGAAGGAAGTCCTCTAAGGGCGTACTGACAGCGACTTCAGAAATCTTGGACCATAACACAGCAGGGATGAGGGCAGATTCAGGATCCAGGGAGCCAGTCTTTCCGGCCTAGATGTCTAAGAACAAGCAGTGGCGTGAGACCCTGACCGGGTCTTCTAACACATCCCTGATTATTGGTTTCATCTCTGATCACTCACAATGCTGTGTCCAATGCATGCTATGGTCTCGGCGTCGGAGCATGCACGGACGTCGGTGTCACGATGATAATCTGTGTTGACTACAAAGGGGGTGTAGGTAACAGTACTAGCAACACGATAGCAAACAGAACGAGTACGAAACTGGCGATCAGCCATCGATGCGAAAGTTGCAGCCAGCGCAACTTCTCCTCCACCGTGCGCCCATAGGCATCCTTCACCTTCTGCCATGCTCCAACGCTCACCTCATTCATGTTGAGATCAGGGCGTATGCGGGGCAAGAAGACGCGCGTAGCAAAATAGAGGCTGATCAGCCAGCAGCATAGAGGAGTGAAGAACAGCAATGAGAGCAGCCAAGCAGGGAGAAACCAGCGCGTCATCGCAATCTGCACACGCAAATTGCTGAAGGCGAAGATGGCGACGTAAAGTGCCTGTAGTGCTGCTGTGATGCCTATCAACTGCTTCGCTGCATCTTCCACGCGTGCTAGAGCCTGCACCGGCGCATCGTTCCATACTTGGCGCCAGTGCTCGGCCATCCCTTGCAGCACTGCATCTTCACTGGGATCGAACGGTTGCCCAGACTGACGCGTCATATATCCTTCTCTCCCTGTATGATGGGAACATCATCGCGATAGCCCAGAAACTCCTTATCTCTTCCCAGGATAAATACATGCACGTCCCAGTTATCAGGCAATGTGAGCTTATTGGGTGTATCGCAGTGTTCACAGTAGCGTACAATAGTCGTGGTTTTGCTCCGGGCAGCTGAGTGCTTCGGTACATTCACTACTATCGCCGTCTCTTTTCTACAGTTGAAGCAGTTAAAAATCAAATCCTTCTCGGTCATGATTTTCGTTTCTTCCCTCTCTTTCTGTTCTAGTGTCTGTTGTCCATGAGATAGAACCAGAATCCGTGCAAAAATAGCTCACAGAGTACTTTTGTTCGAGAATTCTGCTTGAAAAACTCTCAGAAAGCAAGCAAAAGCGGTTACAGAGTACATTTCATGTTGCTCTTTCCTGTAATCTCGGCTTTCTTTCGTGTCAACTGAACCAGCCTGATGTAAATAACGGTTGTCAAGTAGGCACGATTCCGGCCTAAAATGCGGCAGCGTTTTCGATGAAAATGGCATCACAGCTCCCCAAGCCAATGGCGAGCCGTCAGCTTGATTGACCAAACCTCCT
>Ga0102924_1005530_pt1 | contig 12219 bp, 13 predicted proteins | sample PaiPotPPM11metaG_FD_80116 | JGI IMG/M metagenome (GOLD analysis project Ga0102924, IMG submission 80116) | Iron sulfur acid spring bacterial and archeal communities from Banff, Canada, to study Microbial Dark Matter (Phase II) - Paint Pots PPM... ... | reverse complement strand
TGGCGCGTTGCTGGGTATCGCGATTAGCGGGCGGCTCGGCGCGATCAAGCCGTCGGGTTTCGAGTCCGTCGCGATGTACTGGCATTTCGTCGACGCGGTGTGGGTAGTGATCTTCACAGTGGTCTATCTGTGGCCGCTGATCGCATAAAGGCGGTAATTCGCTGAAAAGCGGCGCAAAGAATCGCGAATAGCAAGATGGCTGTAATACTGCGAGCGTGGGACCCGGACCTGTCCGTGCTGATCGGATGCGCGGCGCTGCTGGCAGCGTACTGGAGCGCGCATCGCGGCGACCTCTTCCGTGCGGGCAATCTTTCCCGTGCGGGATGGTTCGTCGCGGGCGTGGCCGTGATGCTGTTCGCGCTCATCTCGCCGCTCGATACGCTCGGTGACGAATACCTGTTCAGCGCCCACATGCTCCAGCATCTGCTGCTCGAGCTCGCGGTGCCGCCGCTGCTGTTGCTCGGCATCACGCCACGCTTCGCGCGCGCGGTGCTCGATTGCCCCCCGCTCGGCCGTATCGAGCGCGTGCTGGGAAATCCGCTAACGGCCTGGACGCTCGGGGTTGCGACGCTCGCGCTTTGGCATCTGCCGCGGCTCTTCGATGCGGCGCTCGGCAACGAATATATCCACATCGCGGAGCATCTGTGCTTCATGGTAACCGCGACCATCTTCTGGTGGCCGGTTCTCGCGCCGCTGCCGCAGTGTCGGATCTCGCCTCTGTGGACGCAGGTCTACCTGCTCGGCGGCGCGCTGGCCAACAGCCTGCTCGGCATCTGGCTGACCTTCGCTCCCGAGGGCCTCTACGCGCCGTATTTGCATCCCGCGGATTCGCTGCACGTCGCCGCGCTGTTGCGCACGGGATGGGGCCTGACGCCGGGGCTCGACCAGCAGGTGGGCGGGTTGCTGATGTGGGTGGGTGGCGGCTTTGTGTTTTTGGCGGTGATGATCTTGCTGTTTCTGCAATGGTTCGGCATGGCCGAGACGGACGGCGTCGCCCCCGCGGAAGCGAGCTTTTAGGGACGATTCGGATGACCCCCGAAGAAGGACCGCAAACACGCGCTGACGAGACAGCCGGGTGGAGCACTCCGCTCCCGGAGAAAAACCCGCCGCCGACCTATGCGCCGGCGTTCCTCGCGCTCGGCATAACGTTCCTGCTTTTCGGAGTACTCAGTTCCTATGTATTTTCCGCCGCCGGTTTGGTTCTGATGGCCGTCTCGATTAGCAAGTGGGTGGGAGAATTGTTGCATGGCGAGTGAAACGCAGCAGCCAAACCGCGGGGAGGCGCTCAGTCCCGAACGCCGCCGCTTCATGGGACGGCTTTGTATCGCGCTCTCCACCGTCGCCGCGGTGATCGTCGGTATCCCGGTCGTCGGGTTCATCCTCGGCCCGCTGATCGCCCCCGAACCAGACGTATGGCGTGCGGTCGGCGCGGTCGACAGCTTCAAGCCCGGCGAAACCGTCAAAGTCAAGTTTCTCGACCCATCGCCGGTGGCGTGGGCGGGGGTGACCGCGATGACGGCGGCGTGGCTGCGGCGCCTGGAGTCCGGCGACTTTGTCGCGTTCGCGGTCAACTGCTCGCATCTCGGATGCCCCGTGCGATGGCTGGCGCAGGCCAATTTGTTCATGTGTCCCTGCCATGGCGGCGTTTACTATGCCGACGGCGACGTCGCCGCCGGTCCGCCGCCGCGCCGACTGTTCAACTACCCAGTGCGCGTGCGCGACGGACAGGTCGAAATCCTCGCCAGCGCGGTGCCAATCGAATAGCCGCGCGGGAGAGTCCCGGTGATCAGGAAAATCTTTTGGCAGGCTGTCGACGCGTTCGAGGAGCGCACCGGCCTGATCAAATTCTTCGGCGACGTGATGAAGCATCCGGTGCCGCCCAACACCGGATGGTGGTACGTGTTCGGCAGCGCGGTGCTGGTCGCCTTCATGATGCAGGTGGTGACCGGAATCGCGCTCGCGACGCGATACGTCGCGTCGTCAGGGTCGGCCTACGACGTGCTCGAATTCATCACTTATAAGGCGGTGCTGGGAAATTTTCTGCGCGGGATGCACTTCTTCGGCGCGTCGGCGATGATCCTGCTGGTCGGCATCCACATGATCCAGGTCTTCCTGATGGGCTGTTACAAGTATCCGCGAGAGTTCAACTGGGTCAGTGGCGTGATGCTGCTGTTCATCACGATCGCGATGGGGTTCACCGGGCAACTGCTGCGCTGGGATCAGACCGCGGTGTGGGCCACGGTGCTCGCGGCCGAGATGCTGGGGCGGACGCCGTTCATCGGCGCGTACCTCGCGCGCTTTCTGCTCGGCGGCAAGACGCTCGGCGGCGCAACGCTCAGCCGCTTCTTCGCTTTCCATGTATTTTTCCTGCCGGCGATGATCTTCGCGCTCGTGGCCCTTCATCTCTACCTCGTGATTCATGACGGAATCTCGGCGCCGCCGGTGCCCGGCGAAAAGGTCAATCCCAAAACCTATCGCGCCGAATATGAAAAACTGCTCGAGGAGCGCGGGGTGCCGTTCTGGCCCGATGCGGCCTGGCGCGACGTAGTAGTCGCCGTCGGCGTGGTCGTGACTATCGTGGCGCTGGCCTTCTTCGTCGGCCCGCCCGAGCTCGGCAAGCCTCCAAACCCGAGCCTGCTCGCCAACGATCCTGCGCCGGACTGGTACATGCTGTGGTACTACGCCGTGCTGGCGCTGCTGCCACGCGGGATGGAGTCGGTGTTCATGGTCGCGGCGCCGATGGCGGCGATCGTGTTTCTGCTGCTGGTGCCGGTGCTGTGGAACAAGGGCGAACGTCATCCCTCACGCCGCCCATGGGCGGTCGCGGCCGTCTTAGTGATCGTGCTGAGCATAGCCGGGTTCTGGATCGAGGGATCGATAGCGCCATGGTCGCCGAAATTCGACGCTCAGCCGCTGTCCGCCGCCCTGGTCGGCACGAACAGCCCTCCGATTGTTACTGGGGCGCAGCTTTTTCATGACAAGGGATGCGAGTTCTGCCACATGATCGACGGGCAGGGCGGGATGCGCGGTCCCGATCTCACCGACGTCGCGCATCGGCTGAGCGAAAACGATCTCCGGATCAAAATCGCCAACGGTGGCGGCAACATGCCGTCCTTCGCGGGCATCCTGACCCACGACGAATTCGACAACCTGGTGGCGTTCCTCGAATCGCGAGTGACGATCCCGCGGGCGCAGACGTCGAGCGCCGCCGGGGCCGCGGCGCTGGCGCAGTCAACGAGCGCGCGGGCTGCCGACGCTCGCAAGCCTTAGCGAATCGCGGCAGCTTCAGTCTTAGAGAATTCGCGAGGCTTCTCGTTTATTCACGGCACGCCGGAGACTTTGCCCCCGCCGCCAGTTCGCGTAGACTCCTGTGCGCACGAGCCGTTAGCTCAGGCCGGTAGAGCATCTGACTTTTAATTCGGCGTCTCACTGTGCGCCCGCGTGCGAGGGCGTGCGTATGGGTACGCAAAACCCTTGGCGCACAGGGTTTTCGCGCGCCTGTGTGCATCTCGTGTCTTTGGCTCGGGCGTCACTTCGGGAGTCAGTTTTCCCGATTTCGGGAGTCATTGGGTGTCAGTTTGGGTGTCACTTTTCTTACTACTCACCCTTCTAAATAGGAAATTCATCGTCACCAGCGTCACCAGCGTCACCTTTCTGGGTTAAGCACCTGAATTCGCGGAGCTTTTTCGGTGACGCAAGCCAAAAAAGTTTGCGTCACCTTGCGTCACCAGCGTCACCGGATAGTTTCGTTCGTCCGTTAGCTGTGGAAATTCAGCGTCACCTGCGTCACGCGCCACTTGAGGGTGCCGCACGCGCGGCAGATGATGGACGTGCTGATCGAAAGCGGTCCGGTTGGTGGAGAAGAACGATGCTTAAATATTTAACGGAGAAGCAGATCGCGGCAGTCATTAGCGCCGCTGAGGCTCTCAACGCTGTTTCGCCGTCCAGCGAATTGGGGCTTGAGTACCCCGGCGATATCGAAAAATCGGTAGAAGACTGGGAGCGGATGAAGCCTTATCGGGTTGCGCTGCTAGACACGATTTCCGGGCTTTCGCTCGAAGCTCGGTTCGAACTGATGGCTGTGATGTGGCTCGGACGTGGCGATGCAGACGGTCCTTTTGATCAGCTTCTGCGACACGCGAAAAGATTAACGGACGAGGGCCACGTGGAGTACATAGCCGAAAAGTCGTCTTCTCTTCCGCTATACCTGCGTCAAGGTCTAACCAAATTGCGCAAATTAGAATCGTAGCGCCCTATCGCAACATGGGCGACCTACGCTGCGCAGTTTGCTCGCACAAAGTGCTCCCGTTACAGCCGGCGCGGCCCTGTGGTAACGACGCTCGCGGGTTCCTGCTCTCCCTGGCGATAGCCTGCGCAGCCCCGGCATCGGCGCAATCGTGTCCGAGTCCGTGCGATCCAATCTACGACTACGCCACGATCGACAACAAGCGCGACCTGGGCGTCGAGCTCTACGTGTTCTGCGCCCGTCAGGCGTTGATCGCGTCGGAAGTCGCCAGCGCCCGGGACGCGCATGCTAGTGCCGCTTGGGCGGCGGCTCGGTTTGTAGGATGTTAAGAGAAACCCCATGCCCGCATGTCTGGGAGAGCGACCAGAACGAGGATGGGAATAGCAACTACTAGCTCGTGGACGCAGTGGTTTGGTCCCTTCAAGCTACGTGAATACTTGGACAGGCATGGCGGTGTTCCGGACTCCGAGCTGCCTCCAGAATCTCCGGCGTGCTACTGCGTGTCAGTGCATGGATGGTCTGGTGAGCCGAATCGGACGGCGGAAATTCTAGTAATCGGCAAAGCCTACGCAATCAAGAGCGGCGGGGTGCGCAGCAGAGTAGCATCTTTGCTGCCGTGTTTGTTCGGTTTCCACGGACCCACAAAAACGTCCGCCGGCTTCCACCGACCGGGCATTAGAACCAACGTCGAGTTCATTCGGGCAGCGATGCAAAATCCAATGGACCTTTATATCGCATGGCTATCGATGCCAGGCGCTTCGGAGCAGCAGGTTCTTGCTCGAGAGGCTGAACTGACTAAACAATTGCAACCAAGATACAACAAACCAAGGAAGAACTGATTTGTCGATGCTCACGAGACTAGCCTGACATCGCATGGAATCCGGCAGGATACAAATCTTACACGGCGGTTCAAATGGTGCCTGACGAAAAGACCTCCGCCAGCGACTCAGCCACTGAGTACGTTCGACCTGAGCCAAGCGAAAGCGGGACCACCGTCGCTCAGCAAGTAGGCTCTGCAATTCTTCCAGAGGTTGTCACCGCGAAGCGTTCGGTCACCGAGAAGGAAGAGGCAGCAATCTCTGCTGATCCGCTCCTTTCAGCTATTAGCCAGACTGGAGTCCGTGGCGTTGCTCTCGGTATTGCTCAGCATCTGCTTAGTGAGATTGCACGCAAAGACATACAACTCGAAAAAGAGCGCAATGTTAACTCCGATTTGGAGAAGCAGCTTCGTGAGGAACAACGTGTCCGCGCTTCTGCAGAAGGTCAGGTGCTGCAGCTTCGAGAGCGTCGTATACTCGGAACCGCGCTAATTGTGTTCGGTAGTATTGTTTTAGGTATCGCCGGATTCATCTATAAAGCTGACCCACACGTGGCATTACTGCTCGCTTCACTCGACATCGCGATGACCGCGGCCGGGATCGTCCTTTGAGCGTAACTAGCGTGACATGACTATATTAAGAACTCTTGATGAGATCGTTGTGGGACTGATAGACAGAGGTGTCCCAAATCGGGAATGCGTAGTGCTGCGTCCAGTACGCGAGGTAAGGCTGGGGGAATATATCCTTTGCCCTGGCTACAAGGTCGAAGCCAACCGTCCTGGCGGCTCACCCAGTTACTTACCCATTCCGGGTTACACTTACTGGTTTTCTTTCGATGCTCAACAGATCGGTCCGCCCTATTGGATTTTTCTTTACACTGGACCTGGTGAACGTAGAATGACTACAGAACTTAACAGTAAAGAACCCGCACTGATCCTTCATTGGGGGCAGACACAGACTCTGTTTGGTATCGAGAACGTTGATCCCGTGCTTCTTCATCTCGACGGAATCGTCGGCCCGTCTGCATCGCCGCTATCGGCCGTCGGGCACCTTCCGACCCCAAAATCCGAAAGTGCGCTGCTCGAGCTATTGTCGGACTATTACAAGGCGCTGCAGCCGCCCAAGAAATAGTGAGCTTGTTCGCGTGCGACGGACCAGCTTAGGAGGCAAGATGAGGAAGCTCGCTTTACTGCTCGTGGTCGCTTTGACCGAACGGCAGCCTCGGCGCACGCGCAGACGTGTCCGGGCACCCGTACGATCACCGATGAAGCGACGCCGACACCGGGCAGCCAGGACCCGAACTATCCCACCACCGAAGTCCCGCAGAAGAAAATACCCGACCCGATGCCAGCGAGCCAACGGCCTTTGTACGATTCCGCCGACCAACTGACGGCGGCACTGGGCTAAAATTCTCGGTAGCCTGCCGCGCAGCTTATTGGCCGTGTGGTAGCGCGGCACAATAAGGGGCTGACCACTGGTGATGGAGTCTAATCGAATGTTCGGTCAGGTGCGGCGGTCGGGTCAGAACTTCTCAAGAAGCGGCAGAGCGAATTCATCAAACCACTGCGGTTCGTAACCCATGATAGAGTCGCCTGCTAATCCGATGATGTCGACCAAGTGCACAGAGGCTTGTCTGAGACAGACTCTCAAACCGCCCTGGCCTGCTCTGTCGAGCACAACGCGGAACTCATTCCAGTCGGCCGTTTCGCGACTGGGGTTGAACCCAAGAAAAAGCGCGCCGGGAGCAGCATGCGTGAAGTGCGACCCGAGGGCATAGACAAAATAATCGCTCTGGCCTGGCTTGCCGCCAGTTTTTTCGGCTAGGCGTTGAGCGAGTTTTTCAACGCTGAACCCCGACCACGTATCCTGCCACTTTCCATTCTTGTTGCCTTTATTCCCTTGTCTTTCTTTGGTCCGAAATTCGCCGAAATCACGATTCAGAACCAAGGTGATCGCGGCAACTTTTTGCTTGAGCTCGAGTAGCGTTTCAGCGGAGGGCTGCGGTTTCAGCTTTTCATCGCGAACCTGATCCTCGAGGAGTCTTCGTTCCAGCCGCAACTGCTGGCATTTCCCGAACTTGACGAAGCTGCTCGCAGCCTGCTCGGAGTTAGAAGAGCAGATCTCCGAAAGATTCGCGTTGAGTTCATACAATGAACGCGCCAGGACGAGCGCATCCTCCCACTGGCCCGAACGCAGCAACTGAACGATGGAACTATATTGTTTCACGGCTCGAACGAAGACGCGAAACTTAACAAGACTCACGAGGGTTGTACCGGAAGGCGCAGGAACGGATCGGCTCCAGACCAGAGGTTTTTGAAACAGATCATCTGCCGCCCGAAATATCTCGCGATACTCCTCGTCGAGTAAGGGTTCGCTCATAAGCTATGAAATCCTGGTGCCGATTTGCTTGACCGGTGACACTATATAAGAATGAGCGCCGCGGCCGTACCAGGTGCTCCTTCGCTCATGTCAGCGGCTGTTTATCAAAATCAAAGCTCAGCGCTACTGCTCGGAGCGATGCTCGCAGAGCAGACGGAGTAGAGACTTTTACGCAGACGCAGAGAACAGGATCAAACTCAGCGAACGTCGCCACCAGGCCTACATAGAGAAGGTAAAGCGCGAATTGGAATTCGAGCAGGGTAGGGAGGCGGTGAAGGTGCGCAGATGCCACGCCGTGCCGCGATTGTCGAAGCCGGCCACAAAGGGCCGCTGAAACTGGAGGTCACACGCAGATGGCAGAAGAGGCGGAGCCGAAGAAACGTCCACCACGGCGCGTGCGAGGCCGAGGGGAGGGCAGTATTTCCTACCGGAAGTGGGATGGCCGCTGGATGGCGCGCGAGGATTTGGGATACGTCGACGGGAAGCGCAAACGTAAGTGCCTATACGGCGCGAAGCGCAAGGAAGTCGCCGACAAGTTGAACAAGACGCAACACGATTCGACGCCATCTTTAAGCGCCTGCTGAAGACCGCCAAGCTGCCCGAGGAGACGCGCTTCCACGATTTGAGGCACACTTGCGCGACTTTACTCCTGGAGCGCGGCGCCGACCTTTACGAGGTTTCCAAGCTGCTGGGGCACAGCAGCATTACGATCACGGCCGACATCTACGGGCACTTCAGCCAGGGCATGAAGCGCAACCTCGTGGAGAAAATGGACGCGATTATAACTGTTGCTGAGGCATGATGCGGTCGCCGAATGCGACGCTTAAAAAGAAGTAACCCTCGGAGTCCCGAGGGCTATTAATTTAGGTCCGTATCGGCACCGGCAGCATATAGGGATCAGAAGATTCGGGCTGCGGGGCAAACAGTTCCGCGCAGACCTACTCTGCGCCTGGTTGTTACAGCTGGGCCGCCTGTAACGCCAGAGGGATTTTCGTAAAAAGCTTCGTCAGAAGCTTCATCGCTCGGCCCCTCCTTTAACGGCCTTATTAACAGTCTACCCATAAAGAGCGCACCCGACCAGCGTCGGCGCTGCGGCCGAGGGAAGGCGACGCTCGCGACCAGAATTTTCCTTCATCGGGTCAAAGCGTACAGCAGAGCGGGTGACGCAGGTGACGGAGCGAGTTTTTCCTGCGTCACCAAAAAACCTTGCGTTCCCTATGAAATGACGAAATGACGCTGGTGACGCAAAATCCTGCTCTTGCACGGGTGGGGGGTGAGCGTTGCCGGCGTGCACAAGGCGCCGGTCACGACCGCGCTCGACCTCGCACTTGAGATAAGCATTGCACGTTGCCGGGCCATTCGCGTAGCCTAGGCCGTCGCCATGATTCGATACGTACATTGCTACGAATGGGTGTCAACTTGGGGCGTCAGGCAGCTTGAATGTGGCGCGTCCATGTCGGAAAAGGCTTCTGTTTCCTAGCGATGAGCCGTTAGCTCAGGCCGGTAGAGCATCTGACTTTTAATCAGAGGGTCCCGGGTTCGAGTCCCGGACGGCTCACCATCAATTCGCCGACACGTATTGCGAGATGGGCGGCAGGAAGTCGAAAATCCGTCGAGCTGCCGTGCCGGCAGACATAGGTGCTGGAGGCGGATCGTCGATCCTAAGCCACAATCTGCGCCTGCAGTTCCACATTTTCCGCGCGAACTCCCGACGGCACTCGATGCTCGAAACGCCATATGGCAAATGGGCTTTCGAGCGCCTGCCGCTGCGGCTTCCCAGCGTTGAGAAGACTGTCACTCGGGTGCGCGGACGCTCTCGATGCTATACTTAGCCAAAGAGGTGGATTTTGGATAATTCCCTTCGGACCAAACAATTCCAACGACAGATGAAAGCGTTTGAGGACATGCGGTTCCTCGAAAGTAAGGACGGGCGCGCCTTACGTATTTTGGCTGAGTATCTGGAGCCGCTGTCGCGCTTCAAACGCTACGGAGTCCGGGACACAATCGTGTTCATGGGATCGGCGCGGCTGATCTCGCGCGAGATGGCCGAGGCCGCGCTAACTGAGGCGGAAAAGGCCGGGAGCGGCGTGACGGCAGCGCGCACCGCCCTTGAGCTCTCGACCTACTACGAGGCGGCGCGTGAGCTCTCGTTTCGGCTGACGAATTGGTCGAAGAAGTTTGACCACGGTGAGCGCCGTTTCGTTGTCTGCACCGGCGGCGGTCCCGGCATCATGGAGGCAGCAAACCGCGGCGCCTCGGAAGCAAAGGGACTCAATATTGGCCTGACCATATCCATTCCCAATGACGAGTTCGATAACCCCTATGTCAGCCGCGAGCTGCACATTCATTTCCACTATTTCTTCATGCGAAAGTTCTGGTTCGTCTATCTTGCCAAGGCGGTGGTGCTGTTTCCCGGGGGTTTCGGCACGCTCGACGAGTTCTTTGAAATGCTCACGCTGGTGCAAACGCGCAAGATGAAGAAGCGCATGCCGATCGTACTGTTCGGGGCGAAGTACTGGAACGAGGTGTTGAACTTCGACGCGATGACTAAGTACGGCACAATCAGCCCCGGTGATGCCGAGCTTTTCCACCGGACTGATTCCGTCGACGAGGCCTACGATATCATCACCCGCGGCCTCACCGAGAATGCGTTGGGGAACCCCGGAGCGGAGCTTTAGCCGACATGTGCGATTCACCGATCTGACATAGGCTTATCGATCTAGCTACATCGAAGTCGGTTAGTATTGTCTTGCGTTATTTGGCACTCGCTTCTGACTACGATGGCACTCTCGCGTCCGATGGACGTGTAGACGACATCACTGTCGCGGCGCTTGAGCGCGTTCGCGCTATCGGTCGCAAGCTGATCCTGGTATCGGGCCGCATCCTGGCAGATCTAAAGAGAGTTCTTCCTCGCATCGATCTGTTCGACGTGGTGGTGGCTGAAAACGGCGCGGTACTCTACCAACCTGGTGATGGATCCAAGACGTTAGCCTCGGACAAGATTCCTGGGGGGCGACTACATTCTCACGCCTCGCGCACCCGGTTTGACGTTATCCGCGCCCGTGAGAGGAGCGTTTATCTCTCGACGGCGGTGCGGGAACCGTCACCTACGGCAATTTCATACGTGTCGCGGTGAACGTTGCCGGGCCGCTGAACAGGACCGCTCCAGTGTTCGCGTCGGTCTCCACCGCGAGCGCATCACCGGTGAACGTGTCGCCCTTGACTGTGATTGTGTACGTCACGGTCAGGATGCTGACGAACAGATGCGACGTGCGATCGGCGTTGTATTCTTTGAATATGCCGGTCACGGTCTTGCGCCCTTTCCAAACGCCTTCGCCGTCGGAATCGCTAGTATGAGGGTCGCCCGCGTCAGGGTTTGATGACAAGAACGTGTGATCGGAATGAAACGTGAATAGGTGAGGCCCGAACGGAGCGCCGCCGACAAACACTTCCCAAACTCCCACCACAGGGGCGTCGGCTTCGAATATAGGTGATGCGTTGGCGACGCCGCGAGAAGACGAAACGTGCGCGAGGCCGGCCACGGACGCGACCAGCGCAACAACTCCGAGCATGAGCGTGAGACGACTCATCGATATTTTGGGTATCATTGACGTTCTCCTTTTCCCCGATCCAATTTCGTGGCCTTGCGTCCCGTTATTCTCCTGTTTAGGCCATCAAGACATAGCGGGTAGTGGCTTGCTTTCTCAAACGATCCGTTCGATCACCGCAGTTGACAGATCGGGGTGTTTCTGCGGCAATAGCCTCGACCTAAAGAAGCTCACGCAGGCCCGTTGCGCGAAGACAAGTTCTAACGTTCAATCAGAGCTTGCAGGAACTTTTCAATCTCGTCGCGCTACTGTCCGCCAATTGATTTTTCATCCGCAAGTGATCCGCAGCGACATGGAGCCGACCGTCACCCGGGCGGAAAAGAGCCGGCACGAACACAAAACGCTGATCTTTTTTCTGGTCGCGCTCGAAGTGCTGGCGGCTGTCATACTGATCGTGGGGCTCGCGATCGACAACGATTCGCTCAGGGTGGCTTCGTACGCGCTGGGGATGCCGGTTACTTTCGCGCTGCTCGGCAATATCGGTCTCTACCTGAGCTGGTCGGATAAAAAATAGCGCACGCGCCTCGGCGTTCCGATTCTAGAGCGTGCGCTTTACCGTCATGCTCGCGATCACCAGCATGATCGCGGTGAACACGATCAGAAATGTGACGTCGTTCGAGATCGCGGCAAAGTTCGCGCCCTTGAACAGGATCGATTTGAGCGCGCTCACCGCGTGCGTCTCGGGATTGTAGTGAGCGAAGGCCCGCAACCACGGTGGAAAGCTTTCGATTGGATAAATGGCGCCGCTCGGAAAAAACAGGATCACATTGAGAAAGCCGGCCGACGCGCCGACCACGCGCGGATTGTTCGCGCGCGCCAACAAAACGAAGGTCATCGCGAGGATCCCGGTCGCCCCGATGATGATCACGCCGACCAGCATCGCGGCCGCCGGTGCTCCGCCGGTAATCGTCCCGCCGGTGATTAGCAGTCCCACGGCGAGCACGATGACCGACGCGACGCTGGTCACTAGCACGCTCGAGCCCAGCACACCGGCAGCGAGGTTCCAGCGCGACAACGGCGTCACCAGGTAGCACTCCGTGATCCCCATGAAACGGTCCATCACCCAGTTGAACACGCCCGAGGTCAGCGAACCCATGAACAGCGCCATCACGATCACGCCTGGAATCAGCGAGCGGTCGTAGTCGACGGTGGTGAAAAGATTGTTCGG
>Ga0102924_1005527_pt1 | contig 12225 bp, 13 predicted proteins | sample PaiPotPPM11metaG_FD_80116 | JGI IMG/M metagenome (GOLD analysis project Ga0102924, IMG submission 80116) | Iron sulfur acid spring bacterial and archeal communities from Banff, Canada, to study Microbial Dark Matter (Phase II) - Paint Pots PPM... ... | reverse complement strand
GTCCAGCTGACTGCGCGAGGTGATGCCGAGCTTGGCGAACACCTTGCGCAGGTGGTACTGGACCGTGTGGGCGCTGATGAACAGCCGGGCCCCGATCTCCGGGTTGGACAGCCCGTCCCTGGCCAGCCGGGCGATCTGCGCCTCCTGGGCGGTGAGCTGGCCGTCCGCGCCGGGCAGCCCCCGGCTGCGGGCGGTCGCCCCGGTGGCCCGCAACTCGGGCCGACGCGCCGGAGGCCGAGATCCACCTGCTGGACGGCGGGCACTTCCTGCTCGAGAGCCAGCTGGACGCCACCGCGGGCTACATCCGCGGTTTCCTCGGAAGGGTCTTGTAGTCGTGGGCGTGGCCTGGCAGCACACCGAGTTGCCGGACCACGCCAGCGTGCTGGCCGGCCGGGTGGCGCTAGCGTGGCGAGCCATGGACTCGTACCTATGACCTCGCTGGTGTCGGTGAACGTCGGCCTGCCCAAGAACGTGGGCTGGCAGGGCAAGACGGTCTACACCGGGGTGTGGAAGCAGCCGGTGGACGGCCCGGCCATGGTCCGCCGGCTCAACATCGACGGCGACGGGCAGGGCGACCTGGCCGGGCACGGCGGCGAGCAGCGCGCGGTGCTCGTCTACCAGCTCGACTCTTACCGGCACTGGCAGCAGCACTTCGGCCGGGACGACCTCACTCACGGCAACTTCGGCGAGAACTTCACCGTCGACGGGCTGCCCGACAACGAGGTCTGCATCGGCGACCGGTACCGCGTCGGCGAGGCCGAGTTCGAGGTCACTCAGCCCCGGGTCACCTGCTACCGGGTCGGCCTGCGGCTGGGTGAGCCGCAGATGCCCGCGCTGCTGGTCAGCCACCACCGCCCCGGCTTTTACCTGCGGGTCATCACCGAGGGGCACGTGCAGGCCGGCGACCAGATCGTCAAGACCAGGACCGGGCCGCACGCGCTGAGCGTGGCCGACACCGACGCGCTGCTTTACCTGCCCGGCCGGGACGCGGCCAGGCTGCGCGACGCCGCCGACATCCCGGCCCTGAGCCCGGGCTGGCAGCAGTCGTTCCACGACCTGCTCCAGCCCCCGGCTCCGGCCGAGCCGGCCTGGGCCGGCTTCCGGCCGCTGGTGGTGGACCGGGTGGTGGCCGAGAGCACCACCGTCACCTCGTTCTACCTGTCGGCCGCCGACGGGACCGCGCTGCCCGCCGCGCTGGCCGGCCAGTACCTGACCCTGCGGGTGGCCGGCGCCGGCACACCCGCCCCGGTGCGCAGCTACTCCCTGTCCTCGGCGCCCGGCGCGCAGACTTACCGGATCAGCGTCAAGGAGGAGCCGCACGGCGTCGCCAGCACCTACCTGCACGACAATTTGAAACAAGGTTCCATCCTGGACTCGGCCGCCCCGCGAGGCGATTTCACCCTGGGCGACGGCGCCGAGCCGGTGCTGCTGATCTCGGCGGGCATCGGGGTCACCCCGGTGCTGGCCATGCTGCACCAGCTGGCGCAGGCCCGCAGCACGCGGGACATCTGGTGGATCTACGGCGCCCGCGGGCCGGCCGAGCACCCCCTGGCCGCCGAGACCCTCGACCTGATCAGCGGGCTGCCGAACGCCCGCGAGCTGGTGTACTACAGCCAGGCCACCCCGCCGCCGCGGTATCGCGATCACGCCACCCGCGGCCGCCTGACCGCGGCCGAGCTCGCCGCGCTCAGCCTGCCCGCCGCCGCCAGCGCCTACATCTGCGGGCCGGCCGGGTTCATGACCGACATGCAGGACGCGCTGACCGCGGCCGGGATCGACCCGGCCCGGATCCACACCGAGCTGTTCGGCGCGCTGCCCTCGATCAACCCCGGCCTGACCGGCCAGACTCACAAGCCGCCGCACCAGCCCGACGGGCCGGCCGGCACCGGCCCGCTGGTCACCTTCGCCCGCAGCGGCCTCTCGGTCCGCTTCGGCCCGGCCTGGGGCAGCGTGCTCGACCTGGCCGACGCCTGCGACGTCCCGACCAGGTGGAGCTGCCGCACCGGGGTCTGCCACACCTGCGTCACCCCGCTGCTGTCCGGCGACATCAGCTACTCCCCCGAGCCCCTCGAGCCCCCGGACGACGGCCAGGTCCTGATCTGCTGCACGCAGCCCAGGACCGACCTCGTCCTCGACATGTAACTCGACAGTTAAGGAGCCCCTTGACCGCCCCGCGCCGTTACCTCAACCTCAACGCATACCTGCGTAACTCGGGCTATCACGAGGCGGCCTGGCGGGTCTCGCCGGCCGACCCGGCCCGCGTGCTAAACCCGCGGCACTACATCGACCTGGCGCGGACCGCCGAGCGCGGCATCCTGGACTCCATCTTCCTGCCCGACAGCCCCGGGGTGGCCGAGTTCCGGTCCGAGTTCCTGCCCGGCGCCGGGTTCGACCCGCTGCTGCTGCTGTCCTCGGTGGCCACCGCGACCGAGCAGGTCGGGCTGATCGCCACCGTGTCCACCACCTACACCTACCCGTGGGAGACCGCCCGGCGGCTGGCCACGCTGGACTTCCTCAGCCACGGCCGGGCGGGCTGGAACATCGTCACCACGGTCGAGCCCGCCGCCGCGGGCAACTTCGGCGATCAGCCGCACCCGCCCGCCGCCGACCGGTACGACCGGGCCCGGGAGTACATCGAGGTCGTGCTCAAGCTGTGGGACGCCTGGGCCGACGACGCCGCGATCATGTCGAGGGCTGCCGGCCAGTGGGCCGATCCGGCCCGGCTGCACCCGCCCCGGCACCACGGCCAGTACTTCGATGTCTCCAGCTACCTGCCGTTCCCCCGCTCGCCCCAGGGCCACCCGTTCCTGACCCAGGCCGGCTCGTCCCCGCCCGGCATCGCGCTGGCCGCCCGCTACGCCGACGCCGTGTTCACCCCGCTGGCCGGCATCCCGGCCGGGATCGAGTTCCGGAGCAAGCTGCGCGCCCAGGCCGCCGAGCGCGGCCGTGACCCCGACCACGTACGCGTCCTGCCCGGCCTGTCCTTCCTGCTGGCCGGCACCGACACCGAGGCGGCCGGGCTGCGCGACGAGCTGGAGGCCGCGGCCAGCGGCGAGTTCCGCTGGCGCAACCTGGCCAACCTGGCCGGGCTCGACTACACCGCCATCGAGCCCGACGCGCCGTTCCCGCCCGAGCTGCTGGCCGCCGCGCCCAAGACCAGCTTCGGCGCCTCGATCTACCGCATGGCGTCCGAGGACCCCGCAGCCACCTTCCGGGCCATCGCCCAGAAGCTGTCCGCGCTGCCGGGCGGGCTGGACTTCACCGGGACCCCCGAGGGCCTGGCCCAGCTCATGGCCGACTGGCACGAGGCCGGGGCCGCGGACGGGTTCACGCTGATGCCCAACATCCTGCCCGATCAGCTTGCCGCCTTCGTCGACCACGTCGTGCCGATCCTGCAGGCCCGCGGCCTGGCCCGCACCGAGTACGCCGGGACCACCCTCCGCGACCATGTCGGCCTCCCCCGCCCGGCGGTCTAGTCCCCCACTGGCTGCTCCCCGGCTGGCTGGTCCCCTGCTGACTGCTCCCCTGCTGACTGCTCCCCCGCTGGCTGGTCCCGGAGTGCCGCCAGCAGGCCCAGCAGGCCGGCGCGCAGCGCCGCGAACTCCGCCGGGCTGGTCAGCTCCGCCCAGCGCTCCTCCACCCGCATCGCCGCCGCGTGCGTGACCGGCGGCACCCCCCGGCCCCGCTCGGTCAGGAACACCAGCCGCGAGCGGTGGTCGCGCGGGTTCGGGCGCCGCTCCACGTAGCCCGTGCGCTCCAGCTGGTCCACCGCCTGAGCCATCGACTGCTTGCGCACCCGGGCCAGCTCGGCCAGCCGCGAGACCGTGATGCCCTCCGGCGGCACGAACGGGAACACGTTCGCGGCCGCCGGCCGGAGGTCCGTGAAGCCCGCCTGACGCAGCGCCGCGTCGATGTCCTGCGAGTAGTGCTGATAGGTCAGCCGCAGCAGCAGCCCGATCAGCGGGCGCTGCGGGAATTCCGCGTCCATAACTAGACAGCCGCCTGTCTATCTGGTTAATGTTGACAGGTACCTGTCGATCTTAGAGGAACGGAATCCGTCATGACCACCGCACCGCCACCCGTCTTCGGTCAGTTCGGCACGACCCTGGCCTTCGCCGAGCGCGCCCTGACCGCCACCCTGCGCGAGCACCTGGCCCAGCGCGACACCAGGCCCGAGACCTGGTATGCCCTCCGGCTGATCGCCACCCGCGGGCCGGCACTGGCCCGCGAGGATCTCATCCGCGACCTGGAAGGCTCGCGCCGTCTTGACTCCGACTCGGCCAGGGAGTTGCTGGCCGGGCTCGAGGCCGAGGGCCTGATCCGCGGCGAGGCCCACGTGGACCTGACCGCCGAGGGCGAGACCAGGTACCGCGGCCTGCTCGAGTACATCTCCGGCCCGACCATCCGCCTGCTCAGCCAGTTCGACCTAGCCGACATCGAGACCACCGTCCGCACCCTGCAGGCCATCACCCGCCGCGTCGAAGAGGAGGCAGCCGGACCAGCGCTCGCCAACTAAGCCCCGGCCAGGCCGAATACCGGATTGAGCCTGGCCGCAACTGAGTCCTTCATGAACACGAACCTGGTCAGCGATAGCGAGGGTGTCGCGCGACCGCCGGGCTGAGCGGTGCATGGCAGTCTCCGGGGCCCGGAGCCCACCTTGGCCAGTCCGCTCGCCCAGGTCGGCCGTGAACTGGCGGCCAGCCGCTGCCAGCCGCCAGATCCAGCCGCGCATGCGCAGCCCTCCGAGGATCAGCAGTCCCTTCCGCCCCTGCAGTCACAGAGACCGCCGTCCGTCACGGTGGCCCCGGGTTCCGGCTGTCCGGATCTTGCATTGTGGTGCCGCCGGAAGGTGCGCCGTCATGATCACGGTCACTTCTCAGTCGATATCACTGAAAGGTGACCGCGATCATGGAGCTCGTCTACGCGATCATGGAGCTCATCTAAGTGATCATGATGAGTTACGCGACAGCACGCCGACCGGGGTCAGGCGCGGCGCACCGAGAAGTTGTAGCAGCCGTACTCCACGTTGCGAAGGTGGACCATATCTACACCAGCCCGGCCCAGCAGTTCCCGGATGACTACCAACGCGTGGTCGCCGTCGGGGACCAGGATGCCGTCGGCGATGCGGCCCTGCTGGTCGTAGGCGCGGACGACCTGCTGGCGGTGGCGCAGGCCGGGCGGGTACTCGTCGGGGGTCGGGTAGCCGGGGCACGGCCGGGCATGGATGAAGACCGGGCCGCGCTCGGCGTAGGGGCCGCTGGTGCCGGGCGGGGTGTAGGCGATGAGCACGACCTCCTCGCCGGGCGTGGTCTCCCGCAGGCAGCAGCGCAGCGGGCTGCCGCCCGCGCTGTCAGCCTGCACGGTGAGCGGGTTGCCGGCCTCGTCGGTCATGTCCGTCCTGACCTGCCCCAGCACGGCGGCCGGGATGGGCTCGAAGAGGAGCTTGCCGTCGGCGAGGGCATCAAGGGCTTCGGCGTCCATCAGTTGCTCGGTCATGTCCAGCAGACGCTCCGAGCCGGCCAAATGTGAGCCAGCTAGGCGTAATCGCCGAGCGGAAGCAGTCAGCGCCTTGTGAAATCGTTCACAAGGCGCTTCCGCGGATTTGTCAAACCCGTCGGGGTTACATCAGAAGCATCTGCGTTTGACCAGGTACTTCTGAGCTAGCGTCAGATTTTTCGAACACTACGTCGGCGCTCAACAGCCGCCTGTTATGTCCGGTTTAGACGAGTCGCCTCCGGTAGTAACTCTGACTTTGCCATGACCCGCAGAGCGGGCGGACCCTCGCGCGCGCGAGACCGACTCGGGAGGTTGCCTCGCACTGGGCCGCGCATGTGGGAAGTACGGACCCCCGTAGACGGCCAGGCGACACGAGACGTCAAGGGGATCGGGAGCATGGGACGTGACCGGCGAGACACTGCTACCTCGCCCTTGCGAGATAGCGCATCATTACCACATCCCCGATCTTTGATACTTCCTCTAGAATCATCCGGTGCTGTGCATCTTGCGGAAATGTCCCCGTGTAGACAAAACGCGGCGCGTCAGCCTCGCCGACAAAGAATGGCGCAACCGCAAGTTGTATCTCGTCGGCAATGTCCTGCTGCAAGAACTGCGTATGAATGGTGCCACCACCCTCAACCATCAAGCGGCCTATCCCTCGTGTCCCGAGATCGTCAAGCATGTATCGGAAATTGACGGGCTCTGACAGCCCTACTACGGTCGAGACAGCACCAAGGCTGTCGTATACCTTGTTGAAACTTGACTGCGGGCAGTAGACAATTTTCTCGCCCCCCGTATGGAAGAACTTGTGTCCCTGGTCCAGGCCAGAGCTAGTCAGCGTGACCTTAACTGGATACGCAGCCTTGCCGCGCGATACTCGCAGCGCCCGCCTGGCATCGGAATTAACGAGTAGTCGCGGGTTATCGCGGCGAATAGTGTTGGCTCCAATGAATATGGCATCGGAGGTGGCCCGTAGCTCGTCCACCCTGTCTAGATCTTCAGCGTTGGAAAGTATCAATCTTTGTTCGGAAGTATCGTCTATGTAGCCATCGACTGACATGGCGCAGCTGAGGATAACGTAAGGACGAGCGCTCATAAAAGAACCCAATCATTGGAAGTAATACTCGCCTAGGTAAGTTGCTTACGACTCTGACTCTGATCCCGGGATGCCGCTTGCGTCAAGCCGGCCAAGAAATTCCTGACCAACGGCAACTCCTGCCAGTTGGCTAGCAAGGATCGAAGCGGTGCCAACTCGGCGAGGATTCGGGCAGAACCAGTTCCGACCGCGATATCGAGTGCTCTTTGCCCGGTGTCGGCTGCCTCTTCAGGGTTCTCTGCACTAGCATATGCACGCGCTAGCCGACCGTAGTACAAGCCTTCGTCGCGCCTGAACTCGTGGGGCCAGCCAGCAAGACCCTGCTTGTAAGTGGCTATTGCACGGATCGGGTTACCAAGTTTCGCCCACCCTGAAGCCTCATGCATTGTGAGGTAACCTGGTGTGCACCATATTGCCAGTTCATCAGCCACGGCCGGCGCCGCTGAGGCAATAAGGCCGTGTGCTCGGTCAATGGACGCTCGAAATTCTGTTTCCTGCCCAGCCGAGGCGTGCCCAAGCGCCTCATACTGAGCGGCAGCGGCCCGAACCCTATCTGTCAGCGCACCATGACGTTGCGCCGCACGAGCGAGACTGATAGCGGCGGCAGCATCCCCAACTTCGGCCGAGCGCTGCGCCTTTCGCGCGAGCACATATCCAACAATCAGGTCGTCGTCAGTTTCGTGTGCCCATTCGAGCGCGCGGTCTGTCCAGAACTGGCCCGCGCGACGGTCGCCTAGCTCATCCGAAAGCCAGCCCGCGAACTCCGCATAAGATGCCTGAAGTCCTCTAAGCGACTCGCGGGCCGAGCCTGAAGCGCTGCGGCTGAGCGTCTCCAGAATAGAAAGCTGATGGATTACTGTCGGCGCAGCGACCCCCGGGCCAAGAATGTTGTCTTGCTTCGTCAAGACGACTCTGAGCGACATCATGTCGCGAACAATGTCATCAAGGTTCCCGTCAGGCATCGCCTGTGGCATCTGCGGAACGCTGCGCCCGAGCCATCCGACGATCGGCATTGACGCAGCGCCGGCGACGAACGCGCGTCTATCAACGGCCACCGGCACACTCTCCCCAGTCAGACTCACTACCGTTACGGTGATGATCTCTGAGCCCGGCACAGCGATGCCCTGGTCGGAAGTCCTGTCGATAGCGACAGAGAGTCTGTCGATATCGCCTGACACGTCAGGCTTTCGCTGCACATCAGCGGCGAAGTCCTCCCACGCACGGATGAGCGCCCCGCGCGCGCCGAGAGCCTCATCACAGCGCACGGCAAAATCCCGCGACGGCCGACGGTCGGCAATCTCGATCTTGTGCACCAGGTGACCGCTGACGTGCGCCAACGCGCCCAGACGGGCCTGTGACAGCCCATCTGTCTTTCGCCACCTGCGGAGCTCATAGCCGAACCGATCCAGGGGTGACCTGTCCGGGCTTAACTCACGTTCTGGTGGGCTCAACTCGCTGTCACCGCCTCTCAACTTTATCGACAGATTCGCTGTCTACATCATTGTCAAATCGACACGCATTCAATCTATGGCCGTCCTGGTGCCTAATGGATACAGGTCACCTCGCTTCCGGTAGGGTCCGCCGTTCGTCAGAGCGGCCATGATGTCCCAGCTTAGCGGGAGTTGGCCCGATAACCGCAGCGGGAAGGGGTGATCAAGATGACCGGCACGAGACAGCGAGACGCGCCAGCAGCGCCCGGAGCGGAGCTGACAAGGCCAGCCAGGGCAGACCGGGCACCCCTCCTCCCATGCCAGGCCACCGGCCGTGGCGTCGCCTCAATGCCCGGCTGGCGGCTGCTGCGCGGGAGATCCGGCAGTGGAGGCGAAATGCAGACTTCGGGGAGCGGTACTGCGCCAGTCGCCCCGGTCGCGTATCTGGTGCTTGCCGCTACGCGGACTGCGCCTTACTGGGCGCGCTGTCAGACTCGCCTTGTGCTGGACTGGTGGGACATTGACCCTGAACTAATTGAAACAACCACGTTACTGGTCTCCGAACTAGTGACGAATGCTGCGCAAGCTACTATGTCGGCAACGACCGTTAGCAGCGGTGAGCCGACCGCAACCGGTCAGATTTCGCTCACGCTCCATCACCTAGGCGACGCTTTGAGAATCGAGGTCGGTGATCCCGATCCGCGTATCCCCGTGCTTGCGGGTGCAGACCAGGATGCGGAATGCGGGCGCGGGTTAGTTCTGGTGGAAGCACTAAGTTCCGAGTGGTCGTATTTCTTCCCGGAAGGAGGCGGGAAGGTCGTCTACTGCATAGTTGACATGGAGGGGGGAAACGGTGGGTGAGGTCCGCCTGGCTTATCTTCGTTATCACTGGGATCAGGTGTACTCGTTCGAGACCGTCAACGGCAAGTACATCGCGACGGCACGCTTTGGCTCGCATGACGTGCTGACAGCGGATAGTCCTGGTGAGCTGTTAGGCAAGATCCAGCGGCACTATCCGGGCAGCACGAGCACCGATTTATCCAGCACGTGAGATCAGGAAATCGGCTAACAGAGGTACTCGCTCGTGATGGCCGCTGAGCCGAACCGAACAATGAAAATAAGGGTGATGGAGGCAATAGCCGGATGAGCGAGCACGACGAGAGCGAGCCAGGAACGCCCGTACTGCCAGCAGCGAGCATTAGCGCCGAGGATATGGATGGCCGGCTTCGCTCGCTCGCGGAAACGCTGCGGAGGCGCGGCCTGCAAGCCAAGCTGGTCAGCTACCTAACTGATGGCGTCAGGAACAAGAACTACGACGCTATTACCGTGACCAACCCGTCCGCACCGGAGCGGGGGAGCATGCAGATCGAGAAAGCGGGACTGGTTATCTGGGATTTTTTCGGCAGCCTGGACAGTCCCGGAGTCGACCGCATAGCCGATGAGGCGACTAACGCACTGCGCGCGACCGGTGTTAGCAGGACCGCGCGCTGAGGAAAGTACGAACAGCGGAGGTGATACCACTGAGCCGGGCAGTTTGCTGCGTTTCCCCGCCTTACCGCGACGATGCCGGCGCGGGTAGTGCGATGACCGGCCACGCGATAGCGACCGGCGGTAGCGCACCATCAGGGAGCCTCGGTTCATGGCTCCGCACCCAGCGGTTAGCCCACGGGTGGAGTGTTTCCGAGATGGGGCGTCAGCTTCACAAGGCAGCCAGGAACGCAAATGACAACACCGTCATTTCCGTGTCAATTATTGTTTCCTATGTCCGGAGGTGGGAGCGAGATAAAATCGCCCCCACTGAACGTTACCGACTGTACTATTGCGCCGCTCTGGGTATCACGCCGGAACAGTTCGGCACAGACGCCGCGCCGTCGCTCAGGGAATTGACCAGCAGCGGCCTTGACGCCATGCGGGTGGAACTGGGCTTGCAGCTTGCGGCGCTGCGCCGCGAGGCCGGGCTTACGCAACATGGGCTGGCTGCGCTGATCAGTTTCTCGCGGTCAACGGTATCGACAGCCGAAGTTGCCATTGAGGGGGTGCGTCCGGCCCCGGAATTCTGGCAGGCGTGCGATAAGGCCCTGAATACAGGCGGGGTGCTGGCGGTCGGCGCGGAGCAGATCAGGCAGGCAGCCAAAGCCGCTGAGCTCGCGGTGGCGCGCGCGGCACAGGAAGCGCGGGAGGCCCGCGCGATGGCGATATTTGCGGCAGCCCGCGAGAAAAGCGAGGTGCTGGCCGGGGTAAGCGACCTGCGGCCGTGCCCGAACTGCGGATGTCAGGTAGCGATCGTGACCACGCTGATTCCGGCTGATACCGGCGAAGAAACAGCGCGGGCCGGGCACGCTGCGGGCACCAGGGAGACGCGCGAGAAAATGATGATCGGCGCGTCAGCATGAGCCCCGGCCCGCGCCGCCACACGCTCCCCCACGGGAGGCGGCGCGGGCCGGTTCCACCCGGGGGCATCACTCAAGAAAGGAGGCCAAAGGCGATCCGCACGACGTGACAGAAAGTACGGGGAACGGCGCGCAACGGCCAGGCCGCGCGATTCGCGGCAAGCTGGCTCGCGCCACGACACATGAGGAATGACAGAGGGGTGCGCGACAACTAAGCCATAACAGAAGCCGGACCGCCCAGAGCGCGACTAACGGACCGGGCGGTCCGGCAGGAATCAGAGATTCCCGGTGCCGATGGTACCCGGGGCTGTCGCGCTGCGCACCTTTGCTCCCCGGAAAGGAGGATTGACCTGCACTGATGGAAAGTAGGTGATCAGGTTATGCAACCCCGCCTGCCTGGCTGCCGCCAGGGCCGCGCCTGCCCGTGCCAAGCGCGGGTCACAGACGCTGGCCCGGCCTGCGAGAAATGCCGTTACCGGGGCCGCTGGGCTCGCCGCAAGGCGAACCGCTCGTTCCCCGGCGACTAGAACGGCGAGAGGCGCTCTCGCTGCCGGGAACCGCACTGGTTCCGCACTGCTTTGGCACTGGTTTGGCACTGGTACCGCATTGGAGCCCCAGCGGATTCCCGGTTGACTAGGAGGCACGGAGACATCCTAAGTCTCACGGCCATGGAAAGGAGGTGATTCATTGGCGGTAACCATCTCGGTTCTGACCGTGCTGGCGGTGGCGGTGTTTGTCCTGTGCCGGTATGCCGGGCTGCGTGTCCTGCACGCAGCGGTGTGCATCCTGCTCGGGTTTTACCTCGCCTCGTCCAGCTTCGCCCCTGACATTCAGCGGTTCGTTACCAGCGTGATCCGGCTGCTCTAGCCGGCCCGGATTAGCCGGGCTCTCACAGAAAGGTGGATTAGTTCCATGACCTCTATCAAGTCGTGTCCCGCGCCCCAGGGCGCGGGCGCGGGACACGAGAAAGGAAGCGCCCTTGACACACCCTTCTCTTAGAAAGCTCGATGCCCATGATACACCCCCGTGTCATTTCCCCCGCCCGCGCCGAATACCTTTACTGGGAGAATGCGTGGCTGGCCCGCGAGCTAGCCGCCACGCGGCTAGTCTCCGCTAACCGGCTCGCCGCTATCCGCGCCGCGCTCGCAGCGGCTAACGAGGGGGAACCTGATCCCCTCGCCTACCTCCGCGACCAGCTCGCCGAGGAAGCCGCCCCTGCCGCCGATCCCGGGAGCGGCCATTGATGGCTGGCCGCGATCCGTACCGGCGTCAGGTACGCCGCGCCCGGCGCGCTATGCGCCGGGGCAACGACCCGTTCGGCCTCATCGTGCTCGGCCCGTCCGAGCCGCTCGGCCTCATCGCCCTGTCGGTGATCAGCCGGTGGGCCTACCGTCACCGGACAGCGTTCGCGCCGTTCGGCATCACCATTGCCGCGTTCATCCTCGCGGCCTATACCCACCGCCATCATGCCGGCTACTGGGTGCCCGTCACTGTCATTACCGTGGTGGTTTCGTTCGTGCTCGGCATTCCCCACCGGTTCCTGTGGCAGGGACCGGGCGGGAAGATAACGGCCGGCCTCCTGGCCCGGCTATGGGCCGCGTGCGGTATCGACCGTCCTATCGAACGCGCTTATGCCGCTGCGGTCGTGGCGACAGGCGGAGGATGGCTGTCGGCCGCTATCGCGGTGAGTCCGGCTGCAAAACCGCTGCCCGCGGTCGCGGGCATTGCCACGGTGATCCTGGGTATTCCGTGGTGGTTCCACCGCCGGCGCCGCGCGAAAGCACGAGTGGAGCGCACCATAGCGGCCTGGCCC
>Ga0102924_1005526_pt1 | contig 12226 bp, 12 predicted proteins | sample PaiPotPPM11metaG_FD_80116 | JGI IMG/M metagenome (GOLD analysis project Ga0102924, IMG submission 80116) | Iron sulfur acid spring bacterial and archeal communities from Banff, Canada, to study Microbial Dark Matter (Phase II) - Paint Pots PPM... ... | reverse complement strand
CGCTTGGCTGCACAACTACCGCCGCCTCGTCACGCGCTGGGAGTACCACATCGAAAACTTCTTCGCCATGGTCCGCCTCGGGTGCATGAAAATCATGCTGCGCCATTTCTGAGACCGCTTCTAGTCCAACTGGTAGCGCTTGCGCTTCTCGAGCAGCGTCTTGCGGCTGATGCCCAGCAGGCGGGCGGACTCCGATTTCTTGCCGCGCATCTGGTGCAGCACGGCGGCGATATGGGCGCGCTCCACGTCCTCCAGGCTCAGCACCACCGGGTTCTCGGCGCGGGCGGCGAGGTGGGGCGGAAGGTCGGTTGGGGCGATGGTGTCGCCGGCGGCGTAGATGACGGCGCGTTCGATGGTGTTGCGCAGCTCGCGCACGTTGCCCGGGAAGGGGTAGCGCTCGAAGACCTGCAGCACCGCCGGGTCGAGGCGCAGCGCCGGGCGGCGATGCACCTCGCTGAGGCGATGCAGGAAAGTCGCGGTCAACGGCGCCACGTCGCCGCGCCGTTCGCGCAAGGGGGGAATCTGCAGCGGAACGACGTTGAGACGGTAGTAAAGATCCTCGCGGAAGCTGTGCTGGGTGACGGCCCGTTCCAGGTCGACGTTGCTCAAGGCCAGCAGGCGGGCTTGGATGTGGATGGTGGCATGGCCGCCCAGGCGTTCAAAGCTCTTCTCCTCGATGACGCGCAGCAGCTTGGCCTGCAGCCCCATGCCGAGCGCCGCCACCTCGTCGAGCACCAGCGTACCGCGCCCGGCCAGCTCCAGCCGCCCCGGCTTGGTGCTGTCGGCCCCGGTGAAGGCGCCCCGCTCGTAACCGAACAGCTCGCTCTCCAGCAGGTCGGCGGGCAGGCTGGCGCAGTCTATCTTGACGAAGGGCTCGGCGGCCTGCGGACCGAGCAGGTGCAGCACCTGCGCCAGCAGCTCCTTGCCGGTGCCGCTCTCGCCGCGGATCATCACCGTCGAGGAGGTGGCCGCCACCTTGCGCACGATCTCCAACAGGCGCAGCGAGGCCGGATCGGCCGCCACCCACGCCGCCAGCGCGTCGGGACGTTGCTGCATCAGCCGGCCTCCCCGGTCTTCAGGCGCGGCGCCTTCTGCCAGAGGCGCTCCAAGCCGTAGAACTTGCGACTCTTCTCGGAGAACACGTGCACCACGAAATTCAAGTAATCGAGCACCACCCACTCGCCCTGACGGTAGCCCTCGAGGTGCATCGGCTGGCTGCCGTGCTGTTTCACCATGACCTCCTCGATGGCGTCGGCGATGGCCTGCACCTGGCGGGAGCTGGCGCCCTGGCAGACCAGGAAGTAATCGGTGAAGTCGGCCAGCTTGCGCACGTCGAGCAGGACGGCATCGGCGGCCTTCTTCTCCAGCGCCGCGTTCAACGCGGCGCGGAGCTGGACGCGAATTTTTCGGTCGGTCAGGGAAGCTGTAGCCATAGGCGGTTTAATAGTAGTCGAAGGGCGCAACGGCGGCGGTGACAGGCGGCAGGACGGGCGGGGTATTTCGGACCGTCGCCGCCCCTACCCCCGGTTCCTCCGCAGCCGTGTCAGATACTCCACCACCCGGACCGGCACCTCTTCCGCCAGGCGCGCCGCGTTGCCGCCGAGGTGTGCGCGTACGCGGGTGGAGCTGGCCGCTTCGCGAAACTTGGGCATCCAGCGAACGGTGGAGGTCTGCAGCCGGACGCCCTCCGGGATCCGCCCGCGAACCAGTGCGGCCAGTCGGGGGTCGGCGAAGACCGTCATCAAGTCTGCCTCGCCCTTCTTTCTCCCTGCCCCAGTCTGGCGGGGGGCCACGATGAAATCGCACAGCGCCAGCAGGCGGGCGGCATCTTTCCAGTGCGGCAGGTCGCGAAAGGCATCCGCCCCCAGGATGAAGGCGTGCCGCGCCGCCGGGTGCAACCTTTGTACAGCCGCCACGTCGTCCACCGAGTAGCTGGGGCCGCCGGTTTCGGGCGCAGCCATGGGCAGCCAGGTCGGGTGGCCGACCAGCGCCAGCGCCACCATGGCGAAGCGGTCTTCGAAAGCGAACTGCGGGGGCTGCTTATGCAGGGGATGCCGGGCGGGCACGAAGTACACCACATCGAGCCCCGCAAAGCGTTGCGCGGCCCGCGCCAGGCGCAGGTGTCCGCGGTGAATGGGGTCGAAGGTGCCGCCCAGGATCCCGATGCTCAACCCGGCAGGCCGCGAGCGGCGTTGTGGCGGGGGCGGCATGGGACAGCTCAAGCGGACTGCGCGTCGGGCTCGGAACCTGAACCGGGAGCGCTGCCGACCGGACCCAGCCCGGCGTAGACCTGGGCCGAGATGGCGCCCAGCAGGGGACGAATGCCCTCGCCGGTGACCGCCGAGATGCGGAACAGCGGCAGGCCACGCTCCTGCGCCAGCTGTTCCAGTTGTTCCAACTTCTCCGCCTGCGCCAGATCACACTTGCTCGCCACCAGCAGCATTGGCTTCGCGACCAGCCCGGCACCGAAGGCGGCCAGTTCATCGAGGATGGTGTGGAAGTCCGCCACCGGTTCGCGACCGCTGTACTCGGAGACGTCCACCAGATGGACCAGGACACGCGTCCGCTCGATGTGGCGCAGAAACTGGATACCCAGGCCGTGACCTTCGTGCGCGCCGGCGATCAGGCCGGGGATGTCGGCCACCACGAAACTGTGCTCGTCGTCGAGCGCCACGACGCCCAGGTTGGGCTCCAGCGTGGTGAACGGATAGTCGGCGATCTTGGGACGCGCCGCCGAGATGCGGGCAATCAGCGTGCTCTTGCCGACGTTGGGGAAGCCGATGAGGCCCACGTCGGCGAGCAGCTTGAGTTCCAGCCGCAAGCGGTGCTCTTCGCCCGGCTGGCCGGGTTCGGTGCGGGTGGGCGCCTGGTTGGTGGAGGTGGCGAACCGGGCATTGCCGCGGCCGCCTTGCCCGCCGCGTGCCACCACCATGCGTTGATTGGGCCCGGTGAAGTCAAACAGCAGCTCGCCGCTGTCGGCGTCGGTCACGGTGGTGCCCACCGGGACGCGCAGCACCACATCGTGGCCGTCCTTGCCGTGGCAGTTGCTGCCCTCGCCGTGGCCGCCACGCTGCGCCTTGTGCTCGGGGTTGAAGCGGAAATGGACGAGGGTATTGTGCCGCTCGGAGCTTTCGAGCACGACGTCGCCGCCGCGGCCGCCGTCGCCGCCGCTGGGGCCGCCACGGGGCACGAACTTCTCGCGTCGAAAGGCGAAGCAGCCGTTGCCCCCGGCGCCCGCCTTGATCCGGATTTCGGCTTCGTCAATGAACATGGAGGGTGTGTCGCGCCCGCACAAACAACGAAGCGGCCCACCAGGGCCGCTGCGTGAAAATTACGAGCCCTCCATCGCGCCACGCGGCCGGGAGGCCGGCGGGGGCAACGGGCCGGCTCAGATTACGCCGTCCGGACGTTGACGTACTTGCCCTCGCGTCCGCGGTCCCGGTACTCGACCACGCCCGCGGCGGTGGCGAACAGGGTGTCGTCCTTGCCGCGCCCCACGTTGACGCCCGGCTTCATCTTGGTGCCGCGCTGGCGCACCAGGATGGCGCCGCCCAGCACGGTTTGACCGGCGAATACCTTGACCCCGAGCCGCTGCGCGTTCGAATCGCGGCCGTTGCGGGAACTTCCCAGACCCTTCTTATGTGCCATGAATCCCTCAAAAGCGCGGCCCGCGGGCCGGCGCTCCAAATGGTCGGCAAGGATTTACTTGCCGAGGTTGATGCCGGTGATCTTGACCGAGGTGAACTGCTGGCGATGCCCGGCCAGCTTCTTGTACTGCTTCTTGCGCTTGTAGTGAAATACCAGTATCTTGGCGCCCAAACCCTGGCCGACGATCTCCGCCGTGACGCGCACTTTGTCCGGCAGCGAGATGGTGCCATCATCGCCGCGAACCGCGATCACATCGCCCAAGTCCAGCTTGCCATCGGGCTGCTCCAACTTCTCCACCCGAATCACATCTCCCGGGGCGACACGATACTGCTTACCCCCACTGCGGATGACGGCGTACATACTGCCTCCTCGTACCTGATCGGAAACACTGATTTTACGGGGGATCGGCCGAATCGTCAAACCCGCAACGTCGCGGGGCACAAAAAAAAGGATGCGCACGAAGCGCATCCTCAGGAAAGAACCCCGATTGCGGGGCTCGCTTACTTCTTTTTCTTCGCGGGCTTCTTCGCAGCGGCCTTCTTCTTCGCAGCCATAGTGCTTTCCTCCTTGTGGGTCTTCCACCCGTTTGGCTCCACGACATTTGGTATGGTCGAAAAAGCCACACAACATATAGGGCCTTCCGGGGTCCCGAGTCAAGGAAATATTTTTGTCGCAGGCGAGGGGGGAGGGACGAGGAGTGACGTCCGAGGGGGGCGAGTCGATTGGACGGCGCGCCCGGCCTTCGGTCCTCGCCCCCCCCCGGTGGTCGGCGCCTACGTCCGGTAGCTGCCGTTGATCTTGATATAGCCCTCGGTGAGATCGCAGGTCCACATCCAGGTGGCGGCGACGCCGGCGTGCAGGTCGAGCCGTATCTCGACCTCGGGCTGATCGAGGCGCTGCTTGGCGAGTTGTTCATCAAAGGGCAGGGCCAGACCGCGGCGGAACACGGGCAGGCCGGCGAACCAAATCTCGACGCGGTCGGGATCGAAGCGCGCCCCGGAGTAACCGGCGGCGGCGAGCACGCGTCCCCAGTTGGGATCTGCCCCGGCGATGGCGGTCTTGACCAGCGGCGAGTTGGCGATGGCACGCGCGGCGCGGTCGGCATCCGCGGCGTTGCGCGCGCCGGCCACCCGCACGGTGACAAAGCGCTTGGCGCCCTCGCCGTCACGCACGATCTGCCGGGCCAGCTCGGCCGCCACCTCGTTGAGCGCCTGCTGGAAACGCGCCACGCCGGATGGCCGTAGCGCCGGTCGCGGTGCGCCCGGCAAGGCGATCAGCGACACCATGTCGTTGGTCGAGGTGTCGCCGTCCACCGTGATGCGGTGAAAGGACTGCTCGACCGCCACGCGCAGGCAGGCCTGCAGGCGGGCGGGCGACAGCGGAACGTCGGTGAACAGGAAGCCGAGCATGGTCGCCATGCGGGGGTGAATCATGCCCGAGCCCTTGGCGAACCCCGCCACGCAGAACTCGCGGCCCGGCTGGCGCCCCGCCCCGGTCTCGGTCCAGCAGCGGCTGGCCATCTTCATGCGCGTGTCGGTGGTCAGGATGGCGCGCGCGGCATCTTCCGGGGTGTCGTGGCGCGCCGTCCAAGCGGGCAGCGCGGCGGTGATGCGGCCGGCGTCGAGCGGGACGCCGATGACGCCGGTGGAGGCCACCAGCACCTCATGCGGCGCACAGTCCAGCAGCTTGGCGGTCGTGACCGCCACTTGGCGGGCGGCGCGCTCGCCGGCCTTCCCGGTGGAGCAGTTGGCGTTGCCGGAGTTCACCACCAAGGCCCGCACCCGGCCCCGATTGGCCTTGAGATGGGCGCGGGAGAGCCGCACCGGGGCGGCCTGCAACTGGTTGGTGGTGAAGACCGCCGCGCAGGCCGCCGCGTGCGGCATGGTAACCAGCAACAGGTCGGGCGCCGCGGCCTTGATGCCGCAATGGCCGGCGGCAAAGCGGAACCCGGCCGGCCAGTGGGCCGCGGCGGGCGCCGCGGCAACAGGGGAGGTGACCTTCATGGATCTATCGGGCATGGCTCTCTCGGGCGTCGATCGATCACGGCGGGCAAGTTCGAAGCGCCCGCCCTGCCATTGTGAACGTCTTCCGGTTCGAGACCAAGCGTACCGGCAGGGACCGTGCATGCCGCGACCGCGAGGTGCCGCGCTCCATGGTGCACGACCCGGTTTCACGACCGGCCAACTCGTGGGATGCTCCAGTAATGGCTTCTGCGGCTTCCCTGCGACTGTTGTGCGTCACGGCGCATCCGGACGACGAGGCAGGCAATTTCGGCGGCGCGCTGCTGCAGGCCCACGCCGCGGGCGTGGACACGCGCTTGGTGTGCCTGACGGCCGGCGAGGCGGCCCGCAATCGCGGCGGCGCGGCGTCGAATGCCGAGCTCGCCGCGCTACGCCGCGCCGAGCTGCAGCAGGCCTGCACGCTGTTGCAGCTCGGGCAGCACGAGGCGTGGGAGTATCCCGACAGCGGCTTGGTGACGGTTGAGTTCCGCGCCGTGGCCACGCGCCTGGCGGGCGTATTGCGGGCCTGGCGTCCCCACCTGGTGCTCACCATGGGACCCGAAGGCGCCATGACCGGGCACCCCGACCACGGCATGGTCGGCCTGCTCACCAGCGCCGCCTTTCACTGGGCGGCCAGCGCCAAGATCGTCGCCCCCACCCCGGACGCGCCCCCGTGGCAGGCGCAGTGTTTGTTTTACGTCACCGCCCCGCACGGCGTGCCGCACGCCCCCAGCGTGCGCTTGCCGCCGGTCGACCTTGAACTGGACATCACGGCCGAGCTGGACCGCAAGATCGCCGCCTTCCGCCTGCATACCACGCAGGCCCCGCTCTTTGACCGGGTCGAGACGTTCCTGAGGTCCCTGCAGGGCCGCGAGTGTTACCACCTCGCCTCCGCGGCCCCGGGCTTCGACAAGCGGCGCCTGCAACAGGGCGGCATGCTGGCTGGCATCGAGCCTTAACGGTTGTCGGTTGCCGGTTGTCGAAACACGCCAACACCACACCGGTGCGCGGTGGTTGAGCCCGCCTCAACCCCGACCACGTCCACGCCGTTCGTCTTGACGCTCCCGGGGCCCGACCCTATGCTGAAGGCAATGGCGATCTTTCTTTCCCTGCGCCGCGCCGCGCGACTGCAACTGGCCTTGTTGTTAGGCGCCGGGTCCGAGATCCTGATCGGCGGGCAGGCGGTCTTGGAGGGCGTGATGATGCGTGCGCCGCACTCCTTCGCGGTGGCGGTGCGGGCCCCCAACGGCACGCTGCACACCACGCGCGACAAACTGGTGCGACCCACGGAACGCCACGCTTTCTGGGGTTGGCCGGTACTGCGCGGCTTGGCGGTGCTGGGGCAGGCCATGGTTCTCGGCACCAAGGCGCTGCGCTACAGCGCGGCGGCGCTGGAAGCGGGCGATGCTGGGCCCACGCCGGAGGTCGCCGAAAAGGCCGCCGCCGCCGGCACCACGGCCGCCATTGTTTTTTCCCTGCTCTTTTTTATCGCCTTCTACAAGTTTCTGCCGCTGCTCGCCGCCACCGCCCTGCAGCATCGCTTCCCCGTCCTGGGCGGCCGGATCGCCTTCAACCTCACCGACGGCCTCATCCGCATGGCGCTGTTCCTGCTGTTCATCAGCGGGCTGGGGTTGTTTGCCGATATCCGGCGGGTCTACGAGTTTCACGGCGCCGAGCACAAGGTGGTTTTCAACTACGAGTCGGGTGAGGCGCTCACGCCCATGAATGCCCGCCGCTTCAGCAAGCACCATCCGCGCTGCGGCACCAGCTTCATGCTGGTGATCATGCTGATCGCCATGGTGACCTACGCCTTTCTGCCGGCCACCCACTTCTGGTCGCGGTTGCTGAGCCGGATCGCCCTGCTGCCCTTGATTGCCGGCGTGTCGTTCGAGATCATCCGCTACGCTGCCCGCCACGGCCGCTCGTTCTTCGCCCTCTTGGCGCGTCCCGGCATGTGGCTGCAGCGCATCACGACCCGCGAGCCGGACGATGAACAGTTGGCCTGCGCCATCCTGGCCCTGGAAACCGCGATGGCGCTGGAACGCGCGCAGGGCGGCGAGCTGGTCGTGGCCTGACCGGTTCACGCTCCACCCCCAGTGGCGCTGTCTCCTGCCGGCCGGGTGGCGCTTTCCTGCGTCTCACGCGACAATGGAGTGCGACGCCATGTTTGACAAACTGACCCAGATCGAGGCCCGCTACGACGAACTGAACAGCCAGCTTGCCTCGCCCGAGCTGTTGTCCGACCCGGCGCGCTACCAGAAAGCGGCCAAGGCGCATGCCGAGATCTCCGCCCTGGTGGAGAAGTTTCGCGAGTACCGCCGCATCGAGCAGGACGCGGCCGAGACGCGCGCCATGCTGGAGGACGCCGACCCCGAGGTGCGGACCATGGCGCAGGAGGAGCTGACCGGGCTGGATCGCCGCCGCATCGCCGTCGAGGCCGAGCTCAAGCGCCTGCTGCTGCCCAAGGACCCCAACGACGAGAAGAACGTCATCCTGGAAATCCGCGCCGGCACCGGCGGGGACGAGGCCAGCCTGTTCGCCGGCGAGATGTTTCGCCTCTACACCCGCTACGCCGAGTCCCAGGGCTGGCGCGTCGAGGTGCTCTCGACCAGCGAGTCCGGGGTGCACGGCCTGAAGGAAGTGGTGGCCATCGTGGAGGGCAAGGGCGTCTACAGCCGCCTCAAGTACGAGAGCGGCGTGCACCGCGTGCAACGCGTGCCGCAGACCGAGACGCAGGGCCGCGTCCATACCTCGGCGATCACCGTGGCGGTTCTGCCGGAAGCCGAGGAGGTCGAGATCCAGATCGACGCCAAGGACATCCGTATCGACACCTTCTGCTCCTCCGGCCCGGGCGGGCAGTCGGTCAACACCACCTATTCGGCGGTACGCATCACCCACCTGCCGACCGGGACCATCGTCTCCTGCCAGGACGAGAAGTCGCAGATCAAGAATCGCGCCAAGGGCATGCGGGTGCTGCGCTCGCGCCTGCTGGAGATGGAACAACAGAAGCAGCATGATCTGATCGCCGCCGAGCGCCGCTCGCAGGTCGGCTCCGGGGACCGCAGCGAAAAGATTCGCACTTACAACTTCCCGCAGAACCGCCTCACCGACCACCGCATCGGCCTCACCCTGCACCAACTGGGCGACATCATGGACGGCAAGCTCGACGCCGTGATCCAGGGCCTGATCGAGCACGACAACGCGCAGCGCATGAAGTCCGAGACCGCGGTGGCTTAAGCAGGTCCGCGGCGGCCGACGGTCTTCCCAATCCATAACCCATGTCGGTGGCGGATCCATCCCGGCGGTTGCGACAGGTTCCCGCGGTCGACGAGCTGCTGCGCGACGCCCGGCTGCAGGCCGACCTGCAAGGCCTGGGTCCGGCGCGCTCGCGGCGCGTGCTGCGGGCGGTGCTCGAGGAGGTGCGGCAAGACCTCCAAGCGGGCGGCGAGGTGGAGCAGGCCCTGGCCACGATTCCGCCGCGGGTCCGCGCCGCCGCCGAGGCCCTCACCCGGCCCTCGCTGCAGCGCGTCATCAACGCCAGCGGCGTCATCCTGCATACCAACCTGGGTCGCGCCCCGCTGGCCGCCGCCGCGGTGGCGCAACTGACCCAACTCGCCGGCGGCTACGCCAACCTGGAGTACGACCTGGCCACCGGCACGCGGGGCCGGCGGGACGTACACGCCGAGTCACTGCTCAACGAGCTGACCGGCGCGGAGCGCTCGCTGGTGGTGAACAACAACGCCGCCGCCGTGCTCCTCACCCTCAACACCCTGGCGCTGGGCGGCGAGGTGCTGGTTTCGCGGGGCGAGTTGGTGGAGATCGGGGGCTCGTTTCGCATTCCCGACATCATGGTGCGCAGCGGCGCCCGCCTGGTCGAAGTGGGCACCACCAACCGCACCCGGTTGCGGGACTATCGCCAGGCCATCACGCCCGCCACCCGCCTCATCCTGCGCGTGCACCGCAGCAACTTCCAACTGCTGGGCTTCGTGGAGCAGCCCACGCTGGCGGAGCTGGCCGAGCTGGGACGCGAACGCGGCATCCCGGTGGCCGAAGACCTGGGCAGCGGCTGCCTGGTCGACCTCGCGCAGGCCGGGCTGCAGCACGAGCCGCTGGTGCGCGAAAGCCTCGCCGCCGGTGTGGACGTGGTGATGTACAGCGGCGACAAGCTGCTCGGCGGGCCGCAGGCCGGGTTGCTGAGCGGCCGGCGCGTGGTGCTGGAGGCCCTGCGCACCAACCCGCTGTTCCGCGCCCTGCGCGTCGACCGGCTGACCTACGCGGCGCTGGCCGCCACGCTGCAGGCTTACGCCCGCGAAGACGCCCTGGCGATCCCGATCATGCGCATGATCTTCGACACCACCGTCGCCGCCCGGGCCGCGGCGCTGGCGGCGCGCCTGCCTCCCGAGTGCCAGGCGCAGTTGCTGGCCGGTCACTCCGTGATCGGCGGCGGAACCACCCCCGGCCAGCAACTGCCGACGACGCTGGTCGCTCTGCAGCCGCCGCATCTTAAGGTGACCGATCTCGAAGCCCGACTGCGCGCCGGGCGGCCGCCGGTGGTGGCCCGCATTGAGAACCAGCGCCTGCTGCTCGATCTGCGCACCGTGTTGCCGGAACAGGAAGCGGAGCTGGAACACGTCTTGCTGGCATGCCTGGCGCCGGTCGGCGAGGCGTGAACCTAGTCGGCCGCGCGCCGGCCATCGGCCAGCAGCCAAGCGCCCAACAGCGCCGCGGGCAACAACACCAAGGGCAGCACCGCCTGATGCAGGCTGACCGGATGGTCGAGGCCGGGCGGCAGGCCGGGCATGGCGTCGCCTCCCACCCAGCTCAAAATTGCCAGCACGCCGTAGTACACCGACAGGATTCCGGGCACCAACAGCAGAAAACCGAGCATCAGGCGGGCCGCGGTACTGTGCCGCACCGCCCAAGCCGCCCCCAACAGCGCCGCGGGAACCAGGTACAAAGTTCCGCCGAACAGACCCAGGAGGGTCCCGGCCAGCAGCAAAACCATGCCTCCGGCGGGTTGGCGTTCCAGAATCAGCGCGCCCGCCAAGGCGGCCAGCGCCAGCAGCGGCACCAACACCTGGTGATAGCCGGCGGCATCGATCTGCAGCACGCTGTCGAGCTCATTGAAGCTGCCCAGGAAAAAGGCGTGCACGATGGCCAGCGTGGCGCCCAGCACGCCGGTAAACAAGGTGCAGCGCAACAGCCAGTCGCGGTGCGGGGGCGCCGTCTGCGCCGGCACCGTCAACCCCTCCAACAATGGCGACCCGAGACTGCGCGGGGGTGGCGGCGTGGGTGGCGGTAAGGACGACACGGAAAAAGTTGGGGCGTGGCCGGGAATGGGTTGCCGCGTTTCGCCACGCGGCAACTGACGCGATGATACCCTGCCGGCGCCCCGCCTGGGGCCGCGGCGGCCCCGCTCCGGAAACAGCCGCCCCGTATAATAAATGGTCGGCGGCCCCGTGGGCCGACACCCAGGAGCAGCCATGTTTTCTCCGTCGCTCGCCGGGCGCATGCAGCGCATCGGCACCGAAGGCGCCTATGACGTCTTGAACCAGGCACGCGCGCTGGAGGCCCAGGGCCGCACCATCATTCATTGCGAGATCGGCGAGCCGGACTTCCCCACCCCGCAGTACATCCAGGACGCCGCCATGCAGGCGTTGCGCGACGGGTATACCCACTACGCCACGCCGCAGGGCATCCCGCTGCTGCGCGAGGCGGTGGCCGAACACATCAGCCAGACGCGCGGCGTGCCGGTTGATCCCGCCCAGGTGCTGGTGACGCCGGGCGCCAAGCCGGTGATGTACTACCTGCTGACCGCCCTGCTCGAGCCCGGCGACGAGGTGGTGCTGCCGGATCCGGCGTTTCCCATCTATGCCTCGCTGGTGAACTTTCTCGATGCCCGGCCGGTCCCGGTCCGGCTGCGGGAGGAGAACGATTTTCGTTTCGGCGTGGACGAGTTCGAAGCGGCGCTGACGCCCAAGACGCGCCTCGCGATCTTCAATTCCCCGCACAACCCCACCGGCGCCGTGCTGCCCAAGTCCGACGTCGAGCGCCTGGCCCGCATCCTGGTCAACCGCAACATCACCGTGCTCTCGGACGAGATTTACTGCCGCATTCTGTTCGAAGGGACGCATCACTCGCTCTATTCCGAACCCGGCATGGCGGAGCGGACGGTCCTGCTCGACGGGTTCTCCAAAGCCTATGCCATGACCGGCTGGCGGCTGGGCTATGGGGTCATGCCGCCGCACCTGGCCCGAACCTTGAGCAAGGTGTTGATCAACTCCGTGTCCTGCACCGCCACCTTCACGCAGGTGGCCGGGGCCGCGGCCCTGCGCGGCGACCAGTCCGCCGTGGTGGCCATGACCGAAGAGTTCCGGCGACGTCGCGACTTCCTCTGCGACCGCCTCAACCAGATTCCCGGCTTCCACTGCCGCCGCCCGGCCGGCGCCTTCTATCTGTTCCCGAACATTCGCGGGACTGGAATGGGAGCTGTGGAGTTGCAGGAACGCCTGCTGCAGGAGGTCGGGGTGGCCTGCCTGCCCGGCACCGCCTTCGGCGCGGGCGGAGAGGGGTACCTG
>Ga0102924_1005524_pt1 | contig 12231 bp, 13 predicted proteins | sample PaiPotPPM11metaG_FD_80116 | JGI IMG/M metagenome (GOLD analysis project Ga0102924, IMG submission 80116) | Iron sulfur acid spring bacterial and archeal communities from Banff, Canada, to study Microbial Dark Matter (Phase II) - Paint Pots PPM... ... | reverse complement strand
GTCACGTGGGGTCCCCGAGGTCTCGGTGCCGTTGCGTACCTCGTCGTCTGCGGCTCGTGGATTGGCTACACCGCCTACATCTGGCTCCTCGAACACGTGCCCACGTCGAAGGTGTCCACTTACGCGTACGTCAATCCCGTGGTCGCCGTGTTTCTGGGATGGTTGGTTCTTCACGAAAAGGTGGATCGCTTCATCCTCGCCGGAAGCGCGATCGTCGTCCTCTCCGTCATCTTGGTCACCAGCGCCAAGGTGAAAGACAAAAGAGTTTCCGAAGAAATGCCCGCCGTAGAAGCAGCGGGAGATTAGGCGAAACGCGCCGATCCTTATTCGTCCTCTTCCTCATCACTCACCATATCCACCACAGACCCTCGAATGGCAAACGTTTGCTTCGCCCCTCCCGGCGCCTCAAAGCTGACGCGCGTAGGGCTACGCTGCCACAAAGGCGTCGCACAAGCCGAATCCGGTCCTGCATCCTCGGCGATGCCCTCCGCCAGACTTTTTTTCAACACAGGCTTGCGCCGGCTGACTTGCGCCACGATCGCATAAGTCTTCTTCCCGTCCTCTGCCACGCCGCAATAAGCCACATAGTCCCGATACCAACTCGCCGGAGAATAATATGCGTCAAACTCCGGCAGGTTGATGGACGAGACTTTCCCCGTAACCCGGTCGACTAAAAGCCATCCGCCCCGCTGCCATTGCCAGCGCAGCGCGGCATCTTCCGGCAAGCTGTCATTCACCCGGAACATGCGCCTCACCACGAACAGCCGGTCGGTCACTTCATGTGGTGCACCGAGCACATATTCTTTGACTCGCCCGTCGACCACCAGCGCGCGAATTCTCATCGGAACGGCCTTTTCATTCGCGCCCACCCACTGCACGGCCATCCATTTCCCGAACACGATCACGTGGATTTTCGCGACCGCTCCTGCTGACCCAGCGAAGAAAATTGCCAATAAGATCGAAGCGCGAATGCGAAATCTCGAAATGCGCCACATACAGGCGAGGTTAGGGATTCAGTAACTTCCGAGGCAAGGTCGAAGGTCACAATTCCTTCTTCTGGGTACCGAATTGGGAATCGCAAAATCTTGCACTTGGTGATACTGTTCAAAATCTCAGAAGGGGACACCTAAAAACGAAATTGGCGTTAGAATTTATGAGTAGACGGAATCGAACAACGATTTTGTAGCTATGAGTTTCCCTCCTCCCTTTCGCACCTCGGGCCGCCCTAGGCGGACAACTGCGGAAGAAGAGGCGGCTTCTTACCCAGATATGGGGGACCTTCTACCAAGACGTCGAGCTCCGCGGATCCTTGTGGTGGATGATCAGCCCAGCATCGCCGGGTTGATGAGTCAGCTGCTCACGATCCGTGGATACAACGTGGTCACCGCCTCCAATGCCGATCAGGCGGAGGCTGAAATTCAGCGTCAACTCCCCGACCTCATTCTGTCCGACGTGATGATGCCCGGCCGATCCGGTTACGACCTCTGCCGCACGCTGAAAGACAATGCGGCAACGCGGCTGATTCCCTTCGTGCTGATTACCGGCCTTAGCGACAGCACCGACAAAGTTCGCGGCATTGAAGCTGGCGCGGATGATTTCCTGAACAAGCCCGTTCTCGCCGAAGAACTCATTGCGCGCGTCAAATCCCTTCTTCGATTGAAAGAGTTTACTGACGAACTGGAAACTGCCGACTCAGTGCTCTGCACTCTCGGCCTGATCGTCGAAGGCCGTGATCCTTACACCGAGGGCCACTGCGAACGTCTCTCCGTTCGTGCCGCCGACCTTGGACGTCACCTCGGCATGGACGAAGATTCCGTCCTCGCTCTCAAACGTGGTGGATACCTCCACGACCTTGGCAAAATCGCTGTTCCCGATGAAATCCTAAAAAAAGGCAGCGACCTGACGCCCTCCGAATGGGAAGTCATGAAGCTTCATCCCATCACCGGCGAGACCATCTGTAAACCTCTGCATTCGCTAAGCCTTGTGTTGCCAATCATTCGTCACCACCACGAGCATTCTGACGGATCTGGCTATCCCGACGGCCTGACGGCCTCAGAGATTCCGGTTCTCCCCAGGGTTCTCCAGGTGGTCGATGTGTATGATGCCCTCCGTACCGCGCGCTCCTATAAACCAGCCCATACGCACGAAATGGCCGCACAAACCATGCGCGAGGAAGCCAGCCGCGGCCTCTGGGATGCCGAACTGGTCGCTGAGTTTTTCGAGATGCTCGAACGGAAACGACAAGTGGCCTAGGATAGTCTGATTGCGACGAGTCTGAAACCACCTGTACATATTTCCCCCTTCATTTCTGGGGAAATCCCCTCTTTTCGAAACCCCGACTCCGGCGAGTAGAATGGCGATGCTGCAAATAAAGGCAGCCAAAGTCGTCATCGAGGCATCCTTAATTCGAGAACTGAGAAAGACTGAGAAAAGTTTGGAGCCCACTTACAGCATAGTCATTCCCGCATACAACGAGAGCGCGCGCATCGGCGCAACCTTGGAACGCGTTCTTTCGTACGTTCACGCTCAGGGCTGGGACGTGGAAGTCATCGTCGTCAACGATGGATCTCGAGACAACACCGCCGAGATCGTGCGATCCTTCGCTGCCAAAGACTCAATTCTCCAGCTTATCGAAAACCCCGGCAACCGCGGCAAAGGGTACAGCGTGCGCAACGGCATCCTGCACGCCCGTGGCCGGATCGTCCTCTTCAGCGATGCGGACCTGTCCTCGCCCATCGAAGAATCGATCAAGCTTTTCCAGGCTCTTGATGCCGGGGCCGACATTGCGATTGGCTCGCGATGGCTGCGCGCCGAAACGCAGACGCAGCGTCAGCCTCTGCTCCGCCAGATCTTCGGCCGCATCTTCAACATCCTGCTGCGCATCACGTTAGGCCTGCAGTACGCTGACACTCAATGCGGCTTCAAGGCGTTCAAGCGCGCCGCGTCGCAGGCCATCTTCCCCTGGCAGAAAATCGAACGATGGGGATTCGATCCTGAAATTCTTTTCTTGGCTCGCAAGTTTGGATTCAAGGTCCAGGAAGTGCCCGTGGCCTGGGGACACAGCGGCGGAGCCCGCATCAACCCCTTCATCGATGGCGCACGGATGTTTCAGGAAATGCTGCGAATCCGCTGGTACGACCTCACTGGCAAGTATGACGCCGCATCGCATGGTCCTGTAGGAACGCGCGATAGTAGCCCCACAGTTCCTCTAGCGCGTAAGAGTCCCAAAGGAAACAGCGTCCTGTAAGGTCGTATGAAACCGGTCATCGACGGAGAATGCCACAAGGATAGCGCAACTCTATTACGCTGATTTCTGCGTGGACGCTACGCGACTCACGGTCTCCACCACGCGACGACCCATCTCCACCGTCGAAATCGCTGCATGCGCCTTCCCCGCCAGATCGGCCGTACGCGCCCCTTCTGTCAACACTGCCGAAACCGCTTTCTCGACGCACGCTGCCTCTTGTTCCAGCTGAAACGAATGCCGCAGCATCATCGCCGCCGACAAAATCGCTCCCAACGGATTCGCGATGCCTTTCCCCGCAATATCCGGAGCCGATCCATGTACCGGCTCGTACAATCCCACCGGCCCGCCAATGCTCGCTGAAGCCAGCAGCCCCAGCGATCCAACCACGCCGCCAGCCTGGTCCGACAAAATATCACCAAACATGTTCTCAGTCAGCACCACATCAAATTCCGCAGGCCGCCGCACCAGCAACATCGCGGCCGAGTCCACATACTGATGGCCCAGCTTCACCTCCGGATAATCTTTTCCGATCCGCGTCACCACATCCCGCCACAACCTCGAGCACTCCAAAACATTGGCCTTGTCGACCGAAAGAACTTTCCTCTTCCGCTTCATTGCGAGATCAAATGCCACGCGCGCAATCCGCTCCACTTCGTGCTCCGCGTAGCGCATCGTATTCACCGCGACTCGCGCTCCCGCATCTCCCTCGATCGATCGCGGCTGTCCAAAATATGCCCCACCGAGCAACTCGCGTACGATCATGATGTCGGTTCCGCGCACGATCTCTGCCCTTAACGGAGAACAATCCTCCAGCGCCGGGAAAAACACCGCGGGACGCAGATTCGCATACGCTCCCAACTCCCTCCGAATCTTCAATAACCCTGCCTCTGGCCGCAGATGTCCCGGATTATGATCAAAAGCCGGACTGCCCACCGCACCCAGCAGCACCGCCGACGATTTCAGGCAAGCCTGCACCGTATCCGCGGGCAGCGGATCATGAACCGCGGTCAGCGCCGCTCCTCCGATCACTTTGTGTTGAGATTGAACGCGATGACCGAAAGCTTCGGCCACCGCCTGCAGAACCAGAAGCGCTTGTTCGGTCACTTCGGGACCGATCCCGTCCCCGGGAAGAACAGTGATATTTAGATTCATGGAGTAGTTGGGTGATTGAATAATTTGTAATCCGCAATTTTATGCGGGAAAGAAGAAAGCCGCCACCCGGCGGCTCTCGACTTCAATCGCTTCATTACTCGCCACCAAATCGCTCAATGTGCTACACGCCCCATAAATAATCTTCCTGCTGCGTCTGCTCGTGGTGCGACTCGGCTTGTAACGGCAGTCCGAATGCATTCGTCTGCGAGGCCATCTCCTGCACAGTATCCATCGCAGGAGCGTTCACCACTGCCGCAGAAGTCCCGGCGAGGATCGGCTCGATCAACGGCGTGGCTGACATTGTGGGCTTATGCGTGTCGCGAATCAATTCCAGCAGATGGTGATCCTCAACATGCTTGATCTTGTCCGCCAGTCGCACGAACCGCCGGTACACATCATCCAGCGCGCGCCGGTCAAACGAATATCCCAGCTGCTCGCATCGCAAGCTCAGCGCATGACGCCCCGAGTGTTTTCCCAGTACCAGTTTCGAATCAGGCACGCCCACCGACTTCGGCGTCATGATTTCGTACGTCAAAGGATTTTTCAGCATTCCATCCTGATGAATCCCCGCCTCATGGGCAAAAGCATTCCGCCCGGTAATCGCCTTGTTCGGCTGCACCGCCACGCCCGTGATCTCGCTCAGCATCTGGCTTGCGGCAAAAATGTGCTCGCTCGCAATTCCGGTGTCGTACGGATACCGGTCCGGCCGCACTCGCATCGCCATCACGATCTCTTCCAGCGACGCATTGCCCGCCCGCTCGCCGATCCCGTTTATCGTGCACTCGACCTGCCGCGCTCCCGCATTCACAGCCGCCAGCGCGTTCGCCACCGCCATTCCCAGATCGTTATGGCAGTGCGCGGAGATGGTTACGTTTTCAACCCCCTTCACGCAGCGCCGGATCATCCCGATCAACTCACCGAACTCCGCCGGTACTGTGTAACCGACGGTATCTGGAATATTCAGCGTCGTTGCCCCGGCTTCGACCACTGCGTCGAGCACCCGGCACAAAAAGTCGGGATCAGTTCGAGTCGCATCCTCGGGCGAAAACTCCACATCGTCACAAAAAGACTTGGCAAGCCGAATGGCTTCCCGCGCCTGCGCTACGCACTGATCGCGCGTGATGCGCAGCTTGTACTGCAGATGGATATCCGAAGTTGCCAGAAAAACATGAATCCGCGGCCGCGCCGCTTCTTTCAAGGCCTCCCACGCCCGCTCGATGTCCGGACGGCACGCCCTCGCCAGTCCAGCAATGATGGGCCGCCGCACCGCTGCCGCAATCGCCTTGACGGACTCAAAATCGCCATCGGACGCGATCGGGAATCCCGCCTCAATCACATCCACCCCCAGGCGGTCCAATTGCTGCGCCAGTCGCAGCTTTTCCTGCTGGTTCATGCTGCATCCAGGCGATTGCTCGCCGTCGCGAAGAGTCGTGTCAAAAACCGTAACTCGTGCTTTTTCCATAGGCATAAGCATTTCCCCACGGCGCCGCTCTGACAAAGCCCAAAGCCGCAGCGATGAAGTTAACTGTCTATATTACGGGTTTTTCAACTAGAAGCAAAACTTATATTTTTTTACTTATCATTAGCTATGCTGCTAGTATAAGATACTCTAATGATCTTCCGATACTTCATTAAGAGGCCCCATGGAGCTCTCTCAACTGGAAGTCTTTCTCGCCGTAGCCCGCGAGCGACGCTTTTCCCGCGCCGCCGACAAGCTCTTTCGCACTCAATCCGCCGTCAGCCAGACCATACGCAAACTTGAAGAAGAACTCGGCGAGGCACTTTTTGATCGCTCCTCGCGCGAAGGCGTTCTCACCGATGCGGGCAAGGTTCTCTACGAATACGCCGAGAAACTCATCAACCTACGCAGCGAAGCCGCCGAGTCTCTTTCCGAACTTCGCGAACTGCAAAAAGGAAAGTTGGTCATCGCCGCCAACGAATTCACCGTGCTCTATCTGCTTCCGGTCTTGGCCGAATTCCGACGGCTCCATCCCATGATCAAGATCACCGTCGAACGCGCTCTCGGAAGCCATATTCCGGATGATGTCTTATCCTATGCCGTTGAATTCGGCGTTCTTTCTTACGAACCGCAAGAGGCCAATCTCCATTCGGTCGTGGTATTCCTTGACCAGCTCGTCTTCGTCGTCCCGCCCAATCATCCCCTCGCATCTGCCAAACAAGTAAGCATCCGCCAGCTCGGCGCCGAATCCTTCGTCGCACACATCGTGTCTTCCCCGTATCGCGAAAAAGTTCTTCAGCTTTTCAAGAGCCACAAAACTCCTCTGCACATGGACCTCGAACTCCCCACTCTGCAAGCGATCAAGCAGTTCGTTGCCATGGGAAATGGAGTCGCACTGATCCCGGAGATCAGCGTGGAACCCGAGATCGCCCACGGCGAACTCGTGCGCATCCCGGTTCGTGAACTTCAGCTCAAGCGCAAACTGCGCCTCATCTACCGTAAAGGCGCGAATCTCTCCCACGCTGCCCGTGCCTTCTTGAAGGTCGCGGAAGCCGTGGCCATCGATCGCAAAGGCCGCTACCGTTTCCAAAGGGAGAATTAATCACTCAGAACTAGCGAAGCGGCGAAGAAATGCCCAGGTCAGCGACGTCCTCGAAAAACTGCCTCAACAAAAACAACGGAGGAGCAAAGAATTTCCTTGCTCCCCCACTTTCGAACTAAACAATCCTGACTCAACAGTCCGCGCAAACCCGATCTTCGCGGAACGATTCCAACGCGGATTCAAGGGTCGCATGCACATCCAGCACCGAATCCAGATTCGTCAGATCGAGCAAAGTCCGCACCATGTCGTTCGCTCCCACGCACTTCAGCGCAGCATTCCGCTCCTGCGCCCAAGTTTGCAGCAGCGCCAACTCGCCGATCCCCGCGCTGTCCATCGAATTCACTCCGCTGAGATCGAGCACCAATTTGCTGCCTCCCTGTAAAACTTCCCCGACCACGCGTGACAGTGAAGCGGCCTCATCGCGATACACGATGCGACCCTGGCAGTGCACGATGATCACATCCCCATGGTTCCGTGCTTCCACACTGAGTTTCAACTTCGACTCCTTCTCTACTCCAAAGGCCACCGGCATCACCGGTTGTTCCCACGTTTCGTAATGGATGTTCATAATTTGTATGTTAGTAGATAGACGAGAGTCGATTGGTTTTGGCACCATGAAAATCTAGTAAATTTTCGTCAGTTTCCTTGTTCCATTTCTCGCACGCGGACGGCCAAAAGTAGGATTTTTTGCGCACAAATTTTGTCGACCGATACATCTTAGCCATCCGGTACACTGCATCTAACGGATTTCGTTGATTAAATTGCTTTTTTGCCGGCCAAATCGCCGGGGAGGAATTTTTCGTGTCTAAAACCGCTGCCGCCGTGCTGGCCTTCGCGGGCCTGTGTTTGTGCTCCATCCCGATGTCGGCACAATTTAATGGGCTTCTCCCAAACGGCAACGTCTACGTCGGAGCTTCTTACGGCCAACTCACCGACGTCGTCAACAAGCAAAGCTATAAAGGATGGAACGCATCGGTTGAAGGACTGCCTCTCACACGTTTTCCCCATCTCGGCATCGTGATCGATGGCAGCGGCTTCTACCGTCGCGGCGTTACACAATACAATGCGGTCGCCGGCCCACGCCTCTCCACCACGTTCGGAAAATGGCGTCCCTTTATTCAAGGCATGGCCGGCATTCGTCACTTGAATTCCAGCGGACTGGTTTACAACCCACTCGTCATTGACGTTGGCGGCGGCGCCGACTACAAACTCTGGTTCAAGAATTTCTCCTGGCGCCTGCAGGGCGACTACATGCGCTCCAACTACGCCAGCGCTACTCAAAACGATTACCGTGCCTCTACCGGTCTCGTCTGGCGCTTTTGACACCTGCCGGCTAACCCTGATTTGATCGCCATCGCTTTTTCGCGCACCGCATCCAACAACTTTCTGCACTTCTCTGTGTTTGCACGCAGAAAGGAGGACTGTAATGCGCAAGACAATTCTTATCGCTTCCGTGATTCTGGCACTCGCCAGCGTCGCGGCAGCGCAGATACCAACATCCGGCAATGTGTTTTTCGGCTATTCCTACTACAACTCTGACGTTTCCTCCATTAATCGCACCAACATGAATGGCTGGGAGGCATCGGTGGAAGGCAAGATCCTGCCGTTCATCGGTCTTGTCGCCGATGTAGACGCGCACTATGGCTCCCAATTCGCTTATGCTTGCTCCGGTCCGCTTCCGTGTCTGCAACCGCCGAGTTCAGATTTCTCAGAGCGCAATTATCTTTTCGGGCCTCGGGTCTCCGTTTCCCTCGGTAAGATTCGTCCCTTCGCGGAAGTTCTGGTGGGCGCGGGCCATGTACATGTCAACTACGGAAACTCCGATACTTCTTTCGTCACTGCTGTCGGCGGCGGCCTCGACTACAAGCTGCTCAAAGTGCTTGCTTGGCGTTTGCAAGGAGATTACATTCACACGTCACTCTTCAGTTCCCATCAGAATAACGTCCGCGTCTCCACCGGTATCGTCGTTCGCTTTTAATAACCCGCCTCAACAAAAAACAGGATTCAGCTGGTTGGCTGAATCCTGCTTTCGGTGGCCACGAACAAAACCCGTGTAACGGAACTCAGGCGCGCGGCAGGCTGTCCGCCTCGTGTGCCCAGTACTTGTGATCGCGTAAGAAATGTTTCTCGTTCCAGAAATTCACTGCCGTCCACAAGAACAGCCATCCCGCCCGCAGGTGTCCCATTTTCTGGAACCGCCGATTCGTCGTATAGACTCCTCCCCGTACGATCGAAAAACGCTTTCGCGCCACCTGCTGGCTTAGCCGGTAATCCTCGGCAAACAGAATCTGCTCATGAAATCCTCCCAGCTCCCAGAATTTCTTCCGCTCAAACAGCATGAACATTCCCGTCGCAAATGGACGTTGCAGGTACGATAAATACTGAAACACATCGTTCCCCACATAGAACGCCTTATCGATCCAGCTTCCGTCCTTGCAAACAATGTTGGTCGTCATGCAGTGCAATTGTTTCTGCTGCGCCCGTTCCATGCATTTCCGAATTAGCGAAGGGTCAGCCAACTCGATGTCTGCATCCAGAAAAAGAATGTACGGAGTATCTGCTTGCGCCGCTCCCTGGTTGCGGCCGAACGAAGGCAGCCCGCCGCGAATCACGCTTACGTTCAAACGGTCGCGAAAGCCGAGAACGATTTCCGGAGTGCCATCCGTCGAATTCGCGTCAGCGACTAACACTCTCGTACTCGACATCTTCGAGTAATCCTGATTCGTCAGCGAAGTCAGCAGACGCCCAATCAGCTTCGCTTCGTTCTTCGCTGGAATCACGATGGTCAGTTCGTTCGTGGTACTCATGGATTTGTACCCCCTGTTCGTCGATCGTTAAATAAGTGAGCCGCGAATCGACCCACCCCCCAGAGTTGTAGTAGCTGATCCCGTCCTTCTCGACATGAAGAGCCTCGTGCGTGTGTCCGCAAAAAATCCGCTCCGCCTGGTGATGTTTCGCGTAGGCCAGCGCCCCCGACGAAACCTTTGTCGACATCCGCAGCCAGCGCGTGTTCAGCCGGTCAATCAGCCGCGCAATCGGCTTGTGCTTGAAGTCCAGCTTCTGCAATTGCAGATACAGCGACGTCCCCATCCGGCTGAGCCGCACTCTGTTTACTTGAAAGCCATCAAACTGATGCCCGTGAATTGCGATGTGCTGCAACCCGCGGTATTCCCAACGGTAGTTCTCATAGACGCGAACCCCGACCAGGTGCGACATAATGTTCGCCAGCCCGTGATCGTGATTCCCTTCGACCCACACCACTTCAATCCCGCGCTTCGGGTTCGATAACTTCCGGATAAACCCCAGAAACTTCCAGTGCTCCTTCGTAAGGCGGGCAAAATTGAGGTCGGCGAAAATATCTCCCAGCAGGATCAGCCGCTGAAAGCGGTTCTCCTTCAGCACTCTGGTCGCTTCGCGGGCGTGACTGGTCTCCGCTCCCAGATGGAGGTCTGAAAGGATCAGCGTGTTGTACACAGGCAGATCCATATTCTTGTTCTAGCAGCAGATTGTTACGGTTTGATTAACAGTGCATCAATATTGGTGCATAGGTAACTACGCAAGTAACTTAGGACGTCACCTGATTACGGTCGGATTGATTGAATGGACGCGGCCCATAGCTGGCGCTATCACCGCATTGCGCGACTGTAAGCGACGTTCGGGAATCCTTTTTCTAGATGCAGGCTCGCACCGTCTGGATTCTACTGCGCCGGCGGAACAAACTCCTTCGGCTTAGCCGAGCCTTCACCGAAGAAAAACATCTCCAACTGCTTCACAATGACTTCCTGATCCTCGCGCCGAGCTGGATTCAGCCGGTACTCGTTCATCAACATCTTGCAATGCTCCGCCCACATCCGCCACGCTTCCTGCGAGACGTTGTCATACACCTTCTTCCCAAGATCGTTGTCGAATGGAGGTTCATCCAGTCCTTGCATGTCTTTCTTCAACTTCACGCAATAAACCATGTGCGCCATAAGATCCTCGCGAAATGAAATCAATCCGCCACGCAGGCCGGAACCACTATCTTACATCCGCGATTCGATATGGGGACAGCCGCCCCCGGCTGCCCCTCGAACGAAGCTCGACTTCTCGTCGGCGGATCCCAAGCCTGTGCCACTCGATACCATAGCCGCGAAGCGGCGAAAGATTGCAGCCCACGGCGCGAGCCGTGGGCATTGAGGCTGGAAGGAACAAGCCCCGGAGGGGCGAAAGAAAGGCCGCCGAAAGCCTTCTCAGCATCAGTCCGAGGAGGGGTTCCGACTTTCCCGCTCCCATCGCCACACAACCATCACCACTCCCCAAATCCCTGCCAACGGAGTCAAACTCCACAACCCGCGGAGTCCGATCAGCTGCCCCAAGTTAAAAGCCCCATACCCTCCACCGCTCTCGCTTACCATCAACATCGATTCATGATTTCTAGCCAAGTCCCCCGCCCAAAACGCCGGCCACGAAGAATGCACAATCGGACAACTATCCTGCATGGCCAATTGCGAGGTTGTTGATACGACCATCAGCGTGAGAAACACGCTGCACGACGCCAGCACAACCATCACCCGCCGCCACTCAAGCGAAGCCCGACTCCAACTCACCCCCAGCCCCAAACATAACAACGGAATGCTCGCTCCCGCATACCTCGGCCCAAACGTGAGCCCCGCCTTCCACCAATAAAATGATGCGTTGAACAAGAAGTAATAGACAGCAATCGCTCCAGTCGCCAGAGCCGCAGAGGAATGTCGCCGATCTTTCCACAGCCACCACAACCCCACTGGAGCCGCCACCATCACCGGCGACGCAAAGAACAATCCGCGGGAGCATCCAAACAAAATCTTCAGCAGACGGTCCGGATGCGGATACGTCAGCCCCATGTACCCCTGCTGCTGCATAAACGAAAACGAGTTCGGATCGTAATACGAATAACTCGGACGGAACCCTCCGAAGGCCGCATGCAAATAGCTCAACAACACGGCCGCACAAAGCGCGGAGCCTAGTCCCACTCCCGCAACCACACGCCAGCGAGCACTGCTGCCGCGCCCCCACGCTTGCCCCAAAGCAAGCAGCGCCAGAATGGCCGCAGCCGGCGCCGCCGGATACTCCGTCACCGTGGCCCATCCTGCGGCCAGTCCCACCGCAAGCGCCCAACAGAACTCCGCGCCAGGATTCAAACTCTCCCGCAGTTTCATCGCCGCCGCAAACGCAAACACCAGACACGCCCCCACCAACGCGTGCGCCCAAAACAGACTTGCGTACGCCAACATAGGCGTCCCAACACACATC
>Ga0102924_1005522_pt1 | contig 12236 bp, 8 predicted proteins | sample PaiPotPPM11metaG_FD_80116 | JGI IMG/M metagenome (GOLD analysis project Ga0102924, IMG submission 80116) | Iron sulfur acid spring bacterial and archeal communities from Banff, Canada, to study Microbial Dark Matter (Phase II) - Paint Pots PPM... ... | reverse complement strand
CCTGCCGGAACTGAGTATCGCCGGAACGGCTTTTGCGCCGCAGGTCCGGTAGCGGTGAGGGGTACGCAGGGGCGCCGCCTTCCCCTCCCGCGTTCCGAACGTGCGGCGCAAAAGCTGATCCGGCGGCACGCAGTTGGAGCACGCCCAAACGTCGAGCGCATTGGCGGCGAAGTCGTACGGCCGCAGCCAGGGGTGCCCGGTGCGGCGCCGCATTGGCGCCTGGTTGACGCTCGCCGCGAAGCGCCGGGGCGCCATCGCAGTGAGCACGCCCACATAGCCCGGCCAGGTGACACTGAAGAAATCGCCATGCTCGCCGCGCATATGCGCAAGCTCGGTGTGACGTCCAAGGCCGGTGAATGGCCAATCCAGCGTTCGCATCAACCAGGGCGCGCCGTCCCGTTCGCAGGCGAGCGCCGTACAACCCCATTGATACGAGGCGTTGAGCAACCACACGCCCGAGAAGTTGAGCGTCGCGGCGATCTCGGCGATCTCCGGCAAATACGGCGAGCGCGAACGCGCAAGCCAGCGCCGCGCCAGGCGGTCGAACGCCGGCACGAGCGGCAGCGCCGCGCGCGGGAAAAAGCCGAGACAGGCGTCGCGCAGCGCGCGCGCCGTGGTCGCGCTTTGGCGCGCGTGATGGAGCGGCCCGCCCTCGCGGATATCGACGACGGGAAGGGCCGGCAAGGCTGTGTTCATCGCAAGTCCCTAACGCGGGCTCGCCTTGGTCGCTTCGAGCAAGGCTTCGAGGCGCGAAATGTTCTGCATCAGCCGCTCGCTGGTCAGGCGCAGGAAATAATAGCCGAACTCCGGGTTCTGGAAATAGAGCTCGAGGAGCTTCTCGTAGGTGATGGTGAGAACGTCGCCGTCCTCGATGCACTTGACGGTCTGCGTGCGCCGGTTCTTCGGGGCGACGAAACCGAGTTCGCCCATGAAGCGGCCGGGTGGCAGCTCGACGTTGATCTCGTTCACCAGGAATTTGCCGGTGACTGTGAGGAACATCTCCTTCGCCACATCGCCCTTGTGGAACAGCACCTCGCCGCTGCGATACTTCCGTGGAGTCATGAACGGCCGCAGCCAATCCATCGACAGATCGCCTTGCGCGGACATGCGCGCCTTCTTGACCAGGTTCAACATCTGGCGCAGGCGGATGACGTTGATCGGCAGCGACAGGAGATAGAGGAAGAACGTCGCCACCGCCCCGGCGAGCGCGCCGTAGGCGATGAAGAACACCATGCTGACGATGCCGAGCACACGCAACGGCACGATCGTGCGCACCATCAGGGTGGCGACATACAAGGTCGCGCCGGTGAGCGCGAGGAGGTTGGTGAAAGTGATGTTCGCGAGCGCAACGTCGACGAGCCGGTTGAACACCGCTTCATAGGAAATGTGGCTCGGATCGAGGCCAAGCTGGATCAGCACCTTTTCGACTCGGAGATTCTGTGTCGCAAGCTCGAGGGCGCGGTTGAGGATCGCGGCCGGATCGAAGTTAGCGCTGCTCATCTTTTCCTCAATGAAACTGCCGGTCCTCGCCCTGCGGGCGAGATGGGCGCCTTCCCCGCGACCGGCGGCGCACTCACGCTCGGCGAGATGACGCACTCGCGCAAGCCCGTATAGCACGCGCCCCTCCCGCCGGAACACGTCCTGCCGGCGCTCCGCCGGCCGCGGGCGCACTGATACATTTCGGACGACTCACGCATCCGCCAAAGTCGCGCACGTTCCGAGATACGCGGCAGAGCGGCCGCAGACGGCGCACCGTCACGCGGCCGTCAATCGCGGCAACCGCGCGAGAATTGCGGGACATATAAAAGGCGCGTCGGCAAAAATCATCCTCGGTGCCAAGGATGGCGGGGCATGGAGGACCCACGGGGCAAGCAAAACCATGCAGCGCGAAAGCCCCGGCCGTGCCGGTCCTGAGGGTCTGGACGAGCGGACAGCGCCAACCTGCCGGCCGGCGTTCGCCCGATCCAAACCACCTTCCGACGGCAGTGACCGCAGGCCGGAGCGGGTAGAAGGAAAAAATGTGGGCCTCCGGCGCGTCGCCGGAGACCCATCGCTCAGACAGTCAGGCGTAAAAGCGGAAGACGAGAGCCGGTCGAGCGCTCAGCCCGGACACTGAATGCCGGTGCAGAACATCGTCCAGTTGGCCAGCGCATCGCTCCCCGCCGCGGCCTCAAGCGCCTCGTCGGAGATTTCGTAACTGAGGGCCTCGGCTTCCGTCTGGTCGAGACCGATAGTGGTGCCATTCATTGTTTGACCCCTTCATGCGCCAGCAGGTCAGACGGGAAAGAGAAAAAGAAGAGGCGCCGTGGCCTTCGGCGCCTCATGTCGGAGACTTAACACTCCGGCAGTCACTGACGAAATGAAGAAGCTAGGACCAGCTGCTGATCAACCCGGGCACTGAATGCCGGTGCAAACGACCGTCCACGCCCCCGCGATCTCAGTCGCGCCGGCCGACTCAAGAGCCTCGTCGGAGACTTCGTAGCTCAGCACCTCGTCTTCAAACTGGTCGATGATCTTCTCATTCATGGCATTGATCCTTTCGTTCGCCAGCGGCGCCGGCAGTTATCAGGTAGGAGGAGAAATAGGGCTAAACCCCCACACCAACACCATATTAAATCATTCACTGCGTACATTGTAAAGTCGTAGCGGACAATGTTCTTAACACGTTCGCTGCGCCAACCGCGCAGTATAAGTCGCGCCGTACACCTTTGGTTCATGCAAAAGCCCGCAGTCTACGGTTGCGATCTATTGAAAACGACAGGTCGCTTTGACACGATGTCGCAGCGGCCCATAGATCAAAGCGCTAAAGATCCGAGACGAACCGCCCGACCGCCGCCGCGATTTGTGCGGCGCAAGGCGCACCACCCGCCGGATCGGGCAGCCGGAGCCGCCGCGGATGACATGAGGCTCCGCGGCAATAGAATGGCCCGCCCGTGGCCACCAAGCGAGAAGCCCCTCGGAGAGTGACCGGATGGACGCCTTCTACGAACGCTTGATCGTTCGTGCCGCAACCATCGACGAGCTCCTGTCAGCTGATTTCGAACCCCTGCCGGGTCAGAAGGGCGACGCCGATCTCGCCGGGCGCCGCCTTGCCGCTTGGTGCCGGTCATGCGCCAGCGGCGACTGGTCGCTGTTTGAACGGCGGCTGATGCGCGACGGGCTGACCCTCGCGCAGGCGCTCACCCGGTTCGCCAGCATTCGTCGCAAGCCGTCGACCGCGCCGCCGCCATGGATCGCCGACGCGATCTGGATAGACGCAGCATTGCAAAGCGCTGGCGAAGACGCCAAGCAACCCGCCGCGCACGACCGAGCCGAACCTTGCGCGTTCGAACACCTACTGGGGCCGGTCGTGCTCGAAGCCGAGGCGCGGCTTTGCTCGAACGTCGATGCGCGCGCACTGAACAACCTGACCGAATCCGCCCGCGCCAGCCTGCGCCGTTCGCTGCTCGACGAACTGTCCGCGCTCACGGCGCCGGCGCTCTACGAGCGCTTCGACCAGGCGCGCAAGGCCGCAGCCGTGCCGCCCGCTACGGCACGGGCGCCGCAGACCGCCTCGGCCTCGACATCGCTCTACGATCAGTTCGTGGCCGAAATGAAAGGCGGCGGGTTCCGGCGTCTGTTCGAAGACAAGCCGGTCCTGTTGCGGCTCATCGCCACCCTCACGCGGCAGTGGTTCGAAACGGCGCGCGAATTCCTCCTCCGCCTCGACGCCGACCTCGCGGCGATCCGCCGCGATATTCTCGTCGCCGGCGCCGCGGGCAGGGTCGCCGCGATCGAGGGCGGTCTCTCCGATCCGCATAATGGCGGCCGCTCGGTCCGCATTGTCGGCTTCGAGGATGGCGCGCGGGTCGTTTACAAGCCCAAGGATCTGCGGCTCGACATCGCCTGGCGCGCCTTGATCGATCGGTTGAACCGGAGCGATGCCCCGGTGGAGCTGAGGCCCGTGCGCGCCATCGCGCGCGACGGCTATGGCTGGACCGAATTCATCACGCACGCCGGATGCGCCGACGCGGAAGGTTGCCGTCGGTTCTTCCGGCGGGCCGGCGCCTGGCTCGCGCTCCTGCACTCTTTCGCCGCGACCGACATGCATCAGGAGAACTTGATCGCCGCGGGCGATCACCCGGTGCCCATCGATCTGGAAACAGTGCTGCAGCCGACGGCCGACGAGCACAAGTCCGAGGATCCCGAGGGTCAGGCCTTCGATGCCGCTATCGAAATGCTCGCCAACTCGGTCATGACGGTCGGCCTGCTTCCCGCCTTCGCCCGCTCTCCGGAAAACAAGGTCTTCGCCGTCGGCGGCATGACGGCGGACTGGAATTCGAAGACCCGGCTGCGGTGGAATCAAATAAACTCCGATGAGATGCGGCCGGCGAGGACGAAGGAGACCGGCGAGGCCAATCCCAACCTGCCGTATGTCGAGGGACGTTACGCCAAATTCGGCGATCACGTCGGCGACTTCGTAGCGGGTTTCGAGGAGTACGCGAATTTTTTGCACTGTCGGTGCGGCGGCGCGAACGGGGCCGGCTTGTTCGACGGCTTTGCCGCCGTTCCGGTCCGCAAGGTCGTTCGCGCGACCCGCTTCTACTACATGCTGCTGCAGCGCCTGAAAAACCACACGAGCATGACCGACGGCGTGCTCTGGTCGGCGCAGGCGGATTTCGTCGCCAGGCTCGCGGATTGGGAGAGCGATGCCGATCCGCTCTGGCCGCTGCAGCGCGCCGAACGCTCCGCGCTGCTGACGTTGAACGTGCCCCATTTCGTCTCGCCCAGCGACGGCAGCGAGATATGCGATGCCGGGGGCATCTCAGTACCGACCGCCGCGATCTCCGGCCTCGATCGCGCGCGCGCCCGCGCCGCCGGGCTCGATGCGCAGGAGATCGCCTGGCAGGTCGAGGTCATCCGGCATAATACCAGCTCGCTTGCGAAGGCCGGTATCTCGGCAGGCGTTGCCGCGCCCGACGACATTCGCGCCGATGCGGCCGGCGCGCCGGCGGAAGAAATCTTCGCGGCGGAAGCTGACCGGATCGCCGCAGAGATCGGCCGGCAAGCCATTCGCCGCGGGCCGGGCGCGGCCTGGATCGGGCTCGATTGGCTGGGCGACTCCGAAGTCTTCCAGCTCGTATGCCTGGGTCCCGAACTCTACAATGGCGTCTCCGGCATTGCGCTCTTTCTGGCCGCGCACGCGCAGGTGACCGGGAGCGCGCTCTCGCGCGAACTGGCCCTCGCCGGCTTGGCGCGCCTGCGCAAGACCCTGAGAGGCCGGAATGCGCCGCGCCTCGCCCGCTCTCTGGGCATCGGTGGCGCCGCCGGGTTGGGGTCGATCGCCTACGCGCTGACGGTGATCTCGAAGAGCCTGCGTGACGATGCGTTGCTCGCGGACGCGCAAGCGGTGGCGGAGCAGTTCACCGACGACCTCATCGCGGCGGACCAGCGTCTCGACGTCATCGGCGGCAGCGCCGGCGCGATCCTCGGCCTGCTTCGGCTTCATCGCGACACCGGATCCGCCGAGGTGCTCGGCCGCGCGCTGAAATGCGGCGAACACCTGATGATGCAAAGCCGGATCGGGCCCGAGGGCCGCCGGAGCTGGGTCGGCCAGGGTTTCGGCCCGCATCCGCTCAACGGCATGTCGCACGGCGCGGCAGGCTTTGCCTACGCGCTGGCGTCGTTGGCGGCGGCGACGGGGCGCGAGGATTTCGCGGCCGCGGCAGCGGAATGCATCGCCTTCGAAGACTCAAGCTACGACCCGGCGCGCCACAACTGGCCGGATCTGCGCTGGGGCGGCGAACCGACGTGGCCGTGCCAGTGGTGCCACGGAGCGCCTGGCATCGGCCTTGCGCGCCTCGCCACGGCCAAGCGGGGAAGCGTCGATGCGCGCCTCCTTGACGACGACGCGCGCAACGCCGTCGCGGGCGTCGAGCACGGCTGGCGCGGCCTCGTCGATACGCTCTGTTGCGGATCGCTCGGCAGCATTGAATTTTTCAGCGCGGCCGGCGATGCCCTTGCCCGCGGCGACCTGCGCGAACTCGCGTCGCGGCGGCTGCTTGCCGTGCTGCGAGCGGCCGCGGCAAGGGGCGATTACCGTTGGAACAGCGGCAAAGGCCGGTTCAATCTCGGCCTGTTTCGCGGACTTGCGGGCGTCGGCTATACCGCTTTGCGTCGGCTCGACGGCTCGCTGCCGAACGTCGTGATCTGGGAATAGCCCGACCGCGCTATCGGCTCTAGCGCATGTCCGCCATCTCGCAGGCCGCGTAGACGACGGCCTTGAACATGTCAAAGGAGTTGAGGTTGACTTGGCAGACCGTGGATGAGTCGGGCGTAATGCGCAGCTTGTCGCCCGCGGCCATCGCCTGCTGCTTGCCGTTGATGTTGAGGGTGATCTTTTCGTTCGTGGGCGGACCGATCAAGCCTATGGTCAGATGACCGTCGGCGACGACGAGCGACTGGTTAGGATTGATGTGATAGGTATTCTCCGAAGGCGTGATCGCATCCAGCGCCGCGTGGGTGTTCGTCAGCTTGGCCTGTAGCGCAGCGAGCTGTGCGAGCTGATCGTTGTATCTGGTCTCAAGCTTTTCGCCTTCACTGCGCAGCAGCTGAATGGTGGTGTCGCGCTCGGCGAGGTCGCCGGCAGCGAGCCGCCGGCCGTACATGTGGCCGCCGATCGCGACGCCGAGTGCGAGGAGCACAAGCAGGACAATCAGCCGAAGGCTGCCGCTGGGTCCGAACAAGGCGCCGAACAGTCGAGGAAACATCCTGACCGCGCGCGGGCGAGCCGATGCGGGCCTGTTGCTCACTTTGCGATCCCCTCCGAATGGTCCGTTGGGCTGGAGCGCTGTCGCTTCAACACCAAGCGATAGCGCTCTAGTGTTTCGATTCTTCTCCCGGCGTCGCCGGCGGCGGCGCCGATCCGTGCAAAGCGCCGTTAATCCGCGAAAGTATCGATTCGGCGGCGGAAGCTTCGCTGCGGCTCGGTGCGGCCGGCGCCGCCGGCGCACCGGAAGGCGTTGCGGCGGCCGAAGGCTGCGCTGCCTGAATCTTGTCGGAAGCCGGCGGCATGCTGACGTTCGATGATTTGGCCGGCGGCGCCGCTTCGCTCGAGCCGCCGGGCGGACTGCCCGGGGCCGATTCGGTCGGGGCGGCCGGCGCCGCCGGCGGCGGCGTGCCGTTCGCGCCGGACGGCGGCGTCACTCCCGGCGCCGCAGTCTCGGCGTTGAGGATGATCGGCAGGCCGTCCTTGCCCGCGCCGATGATGATGATCTTCGAATTCTGCGACTGCGCCAGCATCAGCGTGGCCTCGATGCCGCGCCAGCGCAGATAGGAATCCGAAATGCCCTTGCTGACCGTCTGCTGGAACGCGGCGATGCCATTGGCCTCGATCTGCTTGCGCTTCGACTCCTCCGCTTCGCGCGCGACGCGGAATCTGTACTCCTGGATGAGGTAAAACTGCTCGGTCTGCCGATTGATGGCGTTGACGATCGCTGGAGGCAGCTCGATGCTGAGCACGAGCGTGTCGAGGATCTGGATCGCCCCTTGCAGAAAGTCGTTGTAGTGCTTGGGGTCCGGCTGCTCCATGGCCTCAGGTTGCACCAGCTTGTTGAGATTGCTGCCCAGGCTCTTCTGCGTACTGCTGCGGACCTGATCCTGGATGGCGTCGCGCGAGGTGTAGACCTCCTCGGCCGTGTATTTGGAAATGACTTCGCGAGCCTGGCTGCCGATCTCGGGGCCGACGACCGTGTCCAGGTATTTTGGGCCGATGAACTTGTGCAGCACGGCGACGGAGCGGTGCGCCAGCTGATACCTGATGTTCATCTGCGCGGTCACGTTCACGCCGTCCTTGGAGATGGCGTTGATCGTCTGGGAAGATGATTGCAGCCGCAGATCGTAGATGAAGAGCCTGTCCCACGGCGCGATGATGTGCAGTCCTTCCTCGCGCAGCTCCCGCGGATCGAGCAGGGTGCCGCGGCCGACAAAGCACCAGCAATAGATGTCGAAGCCGTTGAAGCGCTTCCAGAGGACGCCGACGCGGCCGCTCGGCACCGTGATCACCACGTTGGGCCACAGCACGACGATCATCAGCAAGGCCAAGAGAAGCGAGGTGGTCACGGCCGGCAGGTGGCGCCAGACGAAGCTCCGCCAGCCGCGCTTCGGCGCCGGCGGCTCCTCATCGAGCAGGTCATCGTACCTGGCCATCAGCCGTTCTCCGTCGAAGGCGATCCTGGGCCTAACCGCTGCTCTTCGGCAATACGGCCTTCATCCATGCGAATCCGGCGTGCGGGCACCGTCAGCTCGTCGAGATAGCGCTCATCATGGGTGATCGCCACGACGGTGGCGCCGCCTCGCACCAGTTGCGGCAACAGTTCGTGGTAGAATTTGCGGCGAAATTCCGGGTCCTGGTCGGCCGTCCACTCGTCCAACAACAAAATCGGCCGCTTTTCCAGCAGCGCGACGATGAGCGCGAGGCGTTTGCGCTGGCCGTCGGAAAGATCGAGGGTGCGAAATTCGCCGCCGGACATGTCGGTCTTGTCGATCAGGCGGAATTGCCGCAGCAGGCGGTCGACCTCGGCCGGATCGGGATCGGAAATCCCGTAGAGCCGGTGAAAGAGGTGATAGTCGGTGAACACGGTCGAGATCAGCGCGCGGTACTGGTTGCGCGTAGCCGCTGTGATGCGCATGCCGTCGAGCGTAGTCGTGCCGGAGGCCGGGGGATAGAGTCCGGCGAGCACCCGCATGAAGGTCGACTTCCCCGACCCGTTGCCGCCGGTGATGAAGACGAGCTCGCCGGATTGCACGGTGAAGTCGATCGGTCCGATTCTGAAGGCGGTTTCGGAGAACCGGTCCTTGTAACTGAACTCGATCCCGCGCATCTCGATGCGGTCGAATCCGCTCGCCGCCTGGATCTGGCCGCGTTCCTGCGAGGTCGCGGCATGAAGATCGGAATCGAGCTTTTCCAGCCGATCGGCCGCCGCATTTGCGTTCGACAAAATCGGGATCGATTGCACCAGGCCGAATGCTGCCCCGACCACGAACAGCAGCGCCGTCGTGGTCTGGGTGATCGACTCCCCAGCGAACGATGAGCTGAAAATCGGAGCCACGAACACGACGGCGCCTAGCAGGATGTACATGTAGCTCTGGGTCGATACGATCTGACGGAAGGTTTCGACCTGGGCGCCGATCTTGATATTGGCCGCGACCCGCGACACGGCGACGGAGTCGTTAAACAGGTCGGCGCTGCGCGCGGCGTTGAGCCGCACCTCCTTGAAGCCGTCGAGGAAGTCGGTCAGGCGGTCGAACAGCCGGCGCTCCTGCTCTGCCGCCCGGCTCCGCTCCGCGGTCAGGCGTTTGCCGCGGAAATGGAATATCGCGCCAGCCGCGGCGACGATGACCACGCTCAAGACGAACGCGGCAAACGACAGATACGCTACATAGCCGGCGACAAAGAAGACGACGACGACGCTCTGCATCGAATAGCAGAGCGTATTGCTCGCCTGCGTCAGCACCGCGGCGTCGCTCGTTATGGCGGCGAAGATACGCGAGCGCCCGAGCGCTTCGATCGCCAGCAGCTCCGCGTGCCGCACATCGTCCATGAGGCGCACGCGCAGCCGGTGGATGATCGCCTCGATCTCGGCGGTGACCGTGGTAGTCACGTAGGTCTGGGTCTTGATGAACAGAAACAGCGAGATCAAGAACAGCGCGACCGCCCAGAGGCTCGGCTTGTGGCTCGTGTCGGCGGATTGCGCGCCGGCGTTGATGGCGGCGAGGATCGCGGCGCTGCTGATGCCGCCGATGCCGGACATGAACACCAGCTTCCGCAGTGAGCCGCGCATTCCGCGGCGAACGAGCTGCAAGAAGGACATTGGTGTGATGTCGTCCGTCTAAAGGTCCACAAGGCGCCGCCGCCGGTTCAGCGAGGCAACGCTTGCCGAGGCAGAGGCGAGAACCGGTCTAGTCCCCCGCGGGCCGTTCGATGCGGCGCGACGGCCCGGTGCATGGCGGCACGGGCATCGGCAGCATAGCGGACGCGGGCGCAAGCAGAATGGTTACGGGAAGATCGCGAGGACGGTCGGCGCGGCGAACTCCCATCAGGCCACAGCCGCCGGCATGCACGATTGCTGCGAGCATGCCGCGCGGCCCCCTCGGTCAACGTTGGTCGCGCGTCGGCTCCTGGAACCGCCCCCCCGTTCGCTGGCATGCGCCCCCGCGTATCAAGAACCGGTCGTCGCCCCGGTGGTCGCACCAGCAGCGCGCCCGGAGGAGCTGGACGAAGGCTCGGCGCTTGCGCCGCCGGACCGGGCCGATCGCGAATCCCACTTCTCCTTCTGGGCCTTCACGAAGTCGCGGTAGTCCGGAGGATTGAAATCAAGCAGGGTGCCGCCCGAGGCGAAGTGCTGGATGAAGGCCTTGCCGATCGCGTAGGTGGCGCCGGCCGAGAGTACCGGCATCACGAGTCCGCCGACGATCGTGCCGACCATTGGGACGGCCTTGAGCACGCTCGCGGCGCCGATGCCGCTGGTCGCAGGGATCATCGCTCCGGCGAGCGCGGCAATCAGAGCCTTGCCCCGATTGTTGGAAAACGGCACGTCGTAGATCTGGGAAATGCGGCGCAGCATCTGGAGCTGGAGTCCGCCGACGGCGACGGCATCAACAACAGGCACTGGGATCAAACCGGCGACGCCGGCCCAGATGGAGAAGCGGCCTACGAGCTTCGAGGCCACCTCGTCGCGATTCTCGGTCTCGACCGGCTCCGACGTGATCGCGCCCGCAGCCGCCACGCCTTCGATCTTCTCAGAACTCCCGGACGCAGTCGGTTTCTGTGCCATAGCGGATCCTCTCTCGTTCTGGGGCTGGGCCCACCCCTCGGTCGTGCCGTGGCGAACTCGTTCGCCGGCTCCATCTACGTGAGCTCAAAAAAAGCCTATCATGGCGGGTCAGGCGTGCCAAGCACCGGCGGCAGCGGGCTCGCGCCGATTCGCGCGACGCGTATTGATGATCCGTTAAGCAGCGATGGCCTTGGCCGCGCCGACCCGCACGAAGCGGACCGGCTCGCTGAGGCCGCGAAGCGTCGCGCTGTCCTCGGTCACCATGCGCCCCTTGAGCGCCTCGCGCGCTTCGCTGTCGGCGAGCACCGCGTCCGAGACGATCACCTCGCCGCCGCGGCATTGGTGCTCCAGACGCGCGGCGGTGTTGACCGCCGACCCGAAATAATCGAGCACGCCGCCGGCGGTGACCGCGATGCAGGAGCCGAGGTGCAGCCCGAGCTTGAGGATGACACCGCCGTCGCTGCGGCCGCGGTTGAAGTCGGCTACCTCGTCCTGAATCGAAAGCACGGCCCGCAGCGCATCGGCCGGGTCGTGGAACGCCGCCATCACCGCATCGCCCACGGTCTTGACGATCAACCCGTTGTGGCGCTCCACCCGCTCCGACAGAAAGGCGAAGTGATCGCGCACCAGATGGAAAGCGGTGGCATCGCCGAGGGCGTCGTAGAGCTTGGTCGAGCCTTGCAGATCGGTGAACACGATCGCTACGCGGCCGATCTCGACGTCGTCGCCGGGCCGCAACAGCTGCTCCGGACAGAGCCGCCGGAACGCGGGCATGGCGATCACGCGCTCGCCGGTCAGGGCGTCGCGCGCCCAGTTGCGATCCTCGACGACGAAGAACAGCGGCCGGTCGGTGTCGTTGCTGACGACGATTTCGTTCTTGTGGCCGGATGGCCGCAACGCAATATCGCGGCCGCTCGCGGTGACCTCGGGGATCATCCCGTCGGCGCCGATCTCGGCATCGGCGCCGCCGCCGACCTCGACCGTACGGAAGCGGTAAGGGCCCGGCCGCAACGCCATCGCGAAGCTCTTGCGCGTATGCGCGGCGACTTCCGCCTGGAATTTGACGTGCGGCGTCGTGCCCTGCCCCAGCAGGCACAGCTCGCCTTCCGGCAGCGGGCGCAGCCACGGCTCGGGATGGAAGGTCAGCTCCACGTTGCAGGTGAAATCGCGCCCGTAGTCGATATTGCAGGATGAGCAATGCGCGGCTTGCGGCAGCTCGTGCAGGTGCTCGACCCGCGCCTTGGCCCCGCGGCAGCGCGGGCACAGCAAATCCCAGCCCATGACCATGATGCCCAGGCGTTGCGCGGCGAGGAACAGCTCGACAGTGTCCTCTGGCGTCGCGTGCCAAAATCGCGCCATCGACAGCGGGCGAATGCTGCGCAAGGCCACGATCGGCGCATGCAGCAGAAACTCGGCAAGCCT
>Ga0102924_1005521_pt1 | contig 12237 bp, 11 predicted proteins | sample PaiPotPPM11metaG_FD_80116 | JGI IMG/M metagenome (GOLD analysis project Ga0102924, IMG submission 80116) | Iron sulfur acid spring bacterial and archeal communities from Banff, Canada, to study Microbial Dark Matter (Phase II) - Paint Pots PPM... ... | reverse complement strand
ATGTAGCGCAGCCGCTCGATCGTGGTCGTGCGCGTCAGCGGCATCTGGGCGAACACATCAGGCTCGCGTGCCGCAGCGCCGAGTTCCGGCGCCGGCCGCGGCGGCTCGGTCGAGAGCGTCTCCCAGTGCGACAGATAGTATTTCGTCCACTGCGTTTCCGGCAGCGGCCAATCCGTCCCGGTCCGCCATTCATTGGCGCCCATGAGCCAGTAGCGCACCGGCGGTTCGTCCATGATGCCGGTGTCGCGGCCCTTCAGCCAATGATCGTACCAGCGCAGAATCTCGTCATGGTACTGATGGAACGGCCGCTCGAGATGGGCCGGTCCGGTGAAGATCAATTTTTTCGGCGCATCGACGTTCTGAAAGTAGTGCTGCGCGCCGAGCCAATGCAGCTTGTAGCTATACGCGTAAGCTCCGGAGCCGGTGTAGAACGGGATCTTGATTGTCTTGAAGATGTCTTCGGCGCGCGCGAGCGTTCCGTCGGGCTCCCACGGATGCGTCATCATGAGATACATGATGAAGGTGCGCTGCCCCTTCTGGGTGAGGATGTTGTACAGATTGACGTACTGCTTGTAGTCCGGATTGCGCATCGCCGCGCGCCAGAGCTCTTCCTCGACGGCAGGAAACTCCGTCGGCTGATCGCGCGATTCATGAACCGTGCTGAACACGTCGAGCAGATAAGGAAACGCGTGCAACACACCCCCGGGATTGAAGTCGCGGAATCCGAACATGCCGCCATAGGCGCTGCACGCGTCGTAGGGAAAGATCGCCTTCAGCGCCGGGTGTCCTTGCGCCGCCGCGCGCCATTGCTCTCCGGCATAACCCGAAATGCCGACCATTCCGACCTTGCCGTTTGACCACGGCTGCTGGGTGATCCACTCGATGAGATCGTAGTGGTCGTTGTCGTCGCCGTGGCCGTAGTGCCCTTCCGACTTGGCGGACCCGCGCGGCTGCGCAATCACATGAACGTAGCCGTTGGCGATGAAACGGCGTGTGTCGCCCGCCTCGATCGGACCGAACCAGAGCGGCGCGTGCGCCGGCTGCGGCGGCAGGATATCCGCGATGTCGGGGCCCTGAATGTCCTTGTTGTGCAAAGCGCAGGCGTAAAGCACCGGATATCGGCCGGGCCGGTCCGGTCGATAGACGTCGACCGCGAGCCGCGTGCCATCGCGCATGGCGACTATGATGTCGCGCTCCTCGATCATCGTTTATCCCGCTGTTCTGCGGCCGGCCCTTGGCAAGGGCAAGCGCACCAGCAGCACTATGGCATTAAACTTTACATACGTAAAGTATAATAAACGGCCGGAAATAGCGTCCCCTCGCCCGGATGAGCGAAGAGTTCCCGTCGCTGTGGCCGACGCTTGCAGTTATGAGCTTTTTCGTCGTGGCGATTTCGGGCCGCTCGCCGCGTCCGCGCTCCAAGGCGCCTTCGTCAGCTTGGCGATGAAGAAGTCAGCCAGCGCCGAGATTTTCGCCGGGCGCGATCGGGCCGTCGGCGTCACGAAATACAATCCGCCTTCAGGCAGGCGCCAGTCGGTGAGGATCGGCTCAAGCGCCTTTGCCGGAAAATATTGTGTCGCGATGAATTCGGGAAGCTCGGTGATCGCCAGTCCGTCGAGCACCGTCGGCAATAGCGCTTCGACACTCGTTCCGCGCAGTGGCCCCGCCGGCGTGATCAGGCATTCTTTGCCGGTCTTGCGGTGGGCGAAGCGCCAGACATCGCGCCTGGCGCGGTTGGCGTAACTCAAGCAGTGATGCGTCGCCAGCTCGTTGGGGTGTTGCGGACGGCCATAGCGGGCAATGTAAGCGGGCGCCGCCACGACAAACCGGCTCACCGGCGCGATCAGCCGCGCCACCAGCGATGAATCTTCCATGACCGCGATGCGAAGCGCGGCGTCAAAGCCGTCGCCGATCAAGTCGGTATGCGCGTCGGTCAGATGCAGCTCGATGGCGATGTCCGGATATTGGCGAAAGAACTCGGGCAGGATCGGCGCCACCCAGCGCGTGCCGAACGACAGCGGGGCGGCGAGTTTGACCAGGCCGCGCGGCCGGCTCGAAGTTTCGCGCGCGAAGTCTTCGGCCTGTTCCGCGTCGGCGTAGATTTTTGCGGCGCGTTCCGCGAGCGTCTGCCCATAGTCCGTCAATGCGAGGCGCCGCGACGTCCGGTTGAACAGGCGTCCGCCGAGCCGCTCCTCGAGCCGCGTGACGGCGCGCGAGACGGTGGCGACCGAAACGCCCATGGCTTTCGCCGCCGCGGCGAAGGATCGCTCCTCGGCGACCTTGGCGAACATCGCCAGTCCCTCGAAATCCGGCAGCTTTGACATCGACAATTCTGCAACGATGGATTTCATCCATTTCTATTTCAAAAACGAGCGGTTCGCCACAGATTTCTGCCGTTGACGCCAATGCCCGCCAACGGAGGATCACATGTTGCAAGTCCGCGCTTCCTCGACGCTCGATGGCGGCGATTTCGGCTGGCTCAAGGCCAAGCACCACTTTGCCGTCAGCCCTGACGGCAATCCGGCCAACAAGCCGCTTGGCGCGCTGGTCGTCTGGAACGACGACGAGATTGCGCCGGGAACCGGCTTCGGCCTTCACGGCCACGCCGACATGGAGATCATCTCTTATGTCCGCGACGGCGTCGTCACCCATCGCGACAGCATCGGAAATACCGGCCGCACCGAGGCCGGCGACGTCCAGGCGATCAGCGCCGGGACCGGGATCCGGCATTCCGAGCACAATCTCGGCGCCGCACCATTACGGCTGTTCCAGATCTGGCTGCGCCCGCGCGTGAATGGCGGCGAGCCTTACTGGAGCACGCGCCGTTTCCGTCAGCACGATCGCACCAACCAATTCGTCGTTCTCGCCAGCGGCTTTCCCGGCGACCGTAACGCGCTTCCGATCCGCGCCGATGCGCGCGTGCTCGGCGCGGCGCTCCGCGCCGGGACGCAGGCCCACTATGAGCTTTCCGATTTCCGCTACGCCTATCTCGCGCCGGCACGCGGCGCCGTCGATGTGAACGGTCTGCGCCTTGCGGTCGGTGACGGGATCGCAGCGCTCGACGAGCTCCATCTCGCGATTTCCGCGCACGAGGATTCCGAAGTGATCCTCGTCGTCACCGACTGAAGTTCAACCACCAGCATAGGAGACTACCATGACTACGCGCTATCTGCCCTTCATCGGCCGTGTCCTCATCGGTGTGCCGTTCATGATGAGCGGCCTGAGCAAGCTTGCCGCCTACGGCTCCACCATCGCATTGATCAGCTCCGCGGGACTGCCCTTCCCGCCGCTCGCCTACGCGGTGGCGGTCGCCGTCGAGCTCGGCGGCGGACTGCTTCTCGTTGTCGGTTACCAGGTGCGGCTCGTCGCCTCGGTTATGGCCGTGTTTGTCCAGGCGACGGCGTTTTCGTTCCATAGCAATTTCGCCGACCAGAACCAGATGATCCACTTTCTGAAGAACGTGATGATCACCGGTGGGCTGTTGCAAATCGCCGCCTTCGGCGCGGGAGCGCTCAGCATCGAGCAGTGGCGCCGTTCACCCGCGAAAGCAGTGACCGCCTGACTGGTCCGAGCGGAATGAAAGGAGCGGTATCGTGGTCGGAGCTTTATTCACGGACCGCTTCTTCACCGCCCGGAGGGTATTTATGCCGGCGATCGTCGTGAGCGGCCTTGCCAGCCTGTTGCATCCGGCCCCGGCGCGATCGCAGGACCCGATCATGACCACCTCCGAAAAATCAAGCGACAGACTAGGCGCCACCGCTCGCCAAGCCATGATCGACATCTTTCGCAACAAAGACGCGACCGCGGTCGATCGCTATTTCGGCGAGACGTTGATCCAGCATGACCCGAACTTGACCGATGGCCTTGCCGGAATGAAGGCCTTCGCCGCCGACGTCGCGCGCTCGCCCGGCGCCGATATCACGATCTACCGCACGCTGGTGGACGGAGATTTCGTGCTGCTGCATTCCAGATACCAAGGCGTTGCCCGTTACGGCGGACCCGCGATCGCGTTCGACCTGTTTCGCTTCAGCGACGGCAAGATCGCCGAACATTGGGGCGGACAGGAGCCGCAGGAGCCGCGCAATCCGTCAGGTCGCACCCAAGTCGACGGCCCGACCGAGATCGCCGATCGCGACAAGACCGAAGCCAACCGGACCTTGATACGGACCTACCGAGAGACAGTCATGGTCTCGCTGCGCTTCGATCGGATCGAGGAATTCATCGATGACGCGCGCTATGCGCAGCACGCCGCGAAAATCGGCGATGGCATTGCGCGATTGAGAGACCGGATCGCGAGCGTCGCCAAGGCGGGCGGGCAGCTTTATCTGACGCCCCGCCGTTTCGTGGCCGAAGGCAATTTCGTCCTTGTCCTGACCGAAGGAGCTATCCCCTCCGGACCGACCGCGCTCTACGATCTGTTCCGGATCGAGAACGGAAAAATAGTCGAGCACTGGGATGTGTTGTCGCCCATCCCGCCCCGCGAACAATGGAAAAACAGCAATGGACCGTTCTGAGAGAATTCACGAACTTCTGCTGCGAAACCTCCAGGAGGTTTTCGGCGAGGGCGACCCCGCCCGCCGTCGCGCGGCGATCGCGGAGCTCTACACCGCCGACTGCGTGCTCTACGCGCCGCCCGGCATTTTCGTCGGCCGCGATGCGCTCGACAAATTTGCCGGCGATCTGCGCGCGACGCACCCTCACTTCGTGTACACGCCGCACGGCGCGCCGCAGGCGCTGCATGATGCCGGCCGCTTGGCCTGGGGGTCGGGGCCGCGTGGCGAGAAGCCCGATTATACCGGCTTGGATGTGATCATCGCTCGCGACGACAAGATCGCCGCACTCTATGTCTTCCTCGACTCAACGCCCACATGACGCGTCCGAGTAATGACCTTGTTGGCTACTGCAGATCGAATTTGAGCGGAAAATCGAAGACGTTGTCGTCCTGTGCCAAATTCTGCGGCAAAGCCGGAAACGGCTGCGCCTTGTTGACCATGGCCAGGGCAGCATCATCCAGTTCCGAATGCCCGGAACTGTGGATGAGCCGCAGATCATGGACACGACCATCGTGATCGACACTGAAGGCGACTTCGACACGACCGTGTTGATCGCGCGCGACTGCGTTGCGCGGATAGGCGATCATGTGCTGCGCCAAGTGCTTGGCGACCGTGCTCCGATACGTTTCCTTGAGCCGCGGTGAACCGCCTTTGACGCGCGCGGGCTGAGCCTGCTGTTCCGGCTGCTCTTCGACCTTTGGCGGAGGCGGCGGCTCGGGAATCGCAACGGCCTGTGGCGGCTCGGGCGGAGGTGGCGGCGGCGGTTGTTCGGCCTGTGGCGGCGGCTGCTCGGGTATCGGCTCGAGTGCGGCCTGATCGACCGTGTCCTGGCCAGGCGAAAAGTCGACCGCGATAGGAGCGGAGTCGTCGCCGATCTGGTCCGACGGATGCACGTAGAGAGAGGCGGCAATGGCGCCGGCATGCATGGCGAGCACGAACGCCACAGCCAGAGCCCAACGCCGCAGATCACCAGGAACGGCGTCGTCAAACCACAGCGGACCCTGCGCGCTCGCTTCTGCGTCACCTGATTCTACGAGCGCTACTTCAGACATCACTTCAGACATTACCTGCTCATATCAGCCGGACCGTGGAACCTATGCATCTGCGGATCGCAATAGCGCCTGCGGCTGCAGCCGTTCGACAGCGATCTCGGCGACGAATCCGGCTCGGCAAGCGTCGGCACGGCCTTCACAAAGTTGGATGACCGGCCGAAGTTGGCGCCGCCTTTGGCCCATCCGTGCACCGGCGGCGCGAGCATTAGCGCCGCCACAATGATCGCGATGAAACGTCGCATGAATGTCTCCTACGGTTCGGTGACATTTTCCGACTCACAGCTTTTTCGAGATGCCGAAGTAATAGCCCCGGCGCGGGCCGAATTGCGGCGCGAACACGCCGATGCCGGTGCCGCTTCTGATCTGATAGATCTCGTCGGCGACATTGACGACATCGAAGCGCAAGGTCACCGGTTTGTTGTCGGGCATCCAGAAATCGCGCGCGACGCCGACATTGAACTGCTCATAGGGCCGTTCGCTCGAAATATTGGCGTCGCCGGTGCGCAAGCCCGAGCCGTAGATCATGTCGCCGGTGATCCTGATGCCGCAGATCGAATTCCACCACAGCTCGCCCGGCGTCAGCGTGCGGCCGCAGAACTGATAGGACGCGCCGGCGGAGCCGGTCACGAACTGGTTGTGGTCGGTGAAGATCCAGTGCGTGTTGAGATACTGGAAGCGCGTGAGGTTGCCGAGATCGGCGAGCACCACGGAATTGTCGAACAGAAACTGGTTCGAGATCGGGGTCGTCGCCTTCTCTTCGCTCACCGCGACATTGAGATAGGCATCAAAGCCGCCATTGTGATACTTGGCGGCGAGCTCGACGCCCTCGGCGAGGCCGTGCAGATAGTTGAAGCCGTCGAGCACGAGCGCCTGGCCGAACTGGCCGTTGTCGATCAGGTCATTGGCGATCTTGTAATAGCCGTCGATGCCGACATCGAGATAGGCGCAATCGCGCTTGAGCGCGGTCGAACAGTCGAGCGCGATATGCTGATCGACGCCGGCGTCGAAATAATGCGCGCGCTCCGGCAGCATCGGATTGTTGCCATTGCCGGGCGCGGGCGCCGCACCGGTCGTGTTGTTGAACAACGCGATATTGGCCGGCGTCGCCTCGACCTGAACCGGCGGCGTGAATTGGCGCGCATAGCCGATATGGAAGGTCGTGTCCTGGAACGGCTTGTAGGTGAAGCTGACGCGCGGGCTCAGCTGATTGGCGTTGACGTATTGCCACATCTGGTCGAAACGCGCGCCGTAATTCATCGTCAGATTATTGGTGATCTTCCACTCGTCCTGCGCATAGACGCCGGCAAGCCAGCCGAGCTTGGCATTGTCGTCGGTGATCGGGAACGGTGTCGTCCCGGTATCGGTGCCGTCGCACGCCGTGCAGGATTCCACGGAAGACGTATTGTCGACCCAGGACTTCTCGGCGCTGACCGTAAAGCCCGCGCGCACTGTGTGCGCAGCGTTCACGATGTAGGACGCATCGGCCTGCACGCCGTTGGTATAGGACTGCCGGCTGATGTCGGAGGCGATGCCGTTGACCAGAAGGTCGCCGGTCTGATCGGGAATGAAGTGCAGATTGTCGTAGCGGGTGAAATAGGAAATCTGCCCGTCAAACCCATTCACCGAGCGCTGCAGGGCCACCACGCCGAATTGCGTATCTTCGTCCTGCCTCTCGTTGAGAGAGACGGAATCGAAGGCTGCGGCGTTGACGCCGGGGACCGTCGTGTTGAGGGACGAGAGGGGCTGACCTGGAGTGTTCGGAATGTGGAAGGAAGCAGTCGACGTGCCCATCATCATGGTCAGCCGCGTCCATGGGTCGATGAAGGTCGACATATAGGCGAAGCCTTTGGCCTGCTGCGAAAAGTCGTTGATCGCATTCAGGGTCGGCAGCGAATTTTCGAGACCCATCTGGGTCTGCAGATAGCGGCCGAAGAAGAAATATTGCACGCCGCCGTAGCAGGAATTGGCTGACGACGGCGCCTTGTATGTCCCTGGCGTCGCGCCCTGCGGACAATTGGCGCCGAACGTGCCGCCATATTCGAAGTAGGGCGTGATGGATGAGCGGCTGCCGCCATAGACGCCGACGGTGCCGGAATTGTTGAACACATCGTTCCGCGTCGTGATGTCGATCAGGCCGGTGGTGCGCAGGCCGTATTCGGCCGGCAGCGCGCCGGTCACGAGCGCAATACTGCCGATCCAGGACGGGTCGAGAATGCTCGAGAAACCGGTCACGCCGTCCGGCAGCATCACGCCATTGATGCGGAATTGCGCATTGGCGTGGTCGTTGCGGATATGGAGCGCACCGCTGGAGAGAGAGTCCTGCGACACGCCGGGAAATTGCAGCAGCACCTTCTCGACCGTCTGATTGGTGCCTTGCGGCATATTCTGAATGTTCTGATGCGTCATCGTGGCCGACGTCGTGCCGACGTTGGTGAAAATATTGCTGCGCGCGGTATCGAAGCTGTTGTTCTGTTGCGTGAGTTGCTCCGAAGGCGTGAGCGGCGCGGCGGTCGAGACGGCGGTCGTGGGCGGCGGACGGCGGACGGCCTGGCGCACGGCGGGCTTAGATTTTGGCGCCCTCACGGTGATTTCAGGCAATGGCGACAGGCCGGGCGCCGCAGGCGCCGGCGGCTGCTGCGCTTGCGGCGCAGGGGCGGATTGCGGCGGCTGTGCCTGCGGCGTTGCTGATGCAGGTGGCGTCGCCGGAGCCGTCGGTTGTTGCGGCGGCTGAGCCGGCTGGTTTTGCTGCGGTGGCGTTTGCGCCGGCTGCTGCGCCGGCTGATCTTGCGCGCGCGCTGTGGCTCCGGCCGCAAGCAGCGCTATGAGCGCGACCCCGCCGAGAGCATTTGCGCGCCGAACTGAAAACTCTTGAACTGACATGACACTCCGCCAAAGATTGCTGCAGGAAATGGAACTGCAATCCGCTGACGGTCGGCAGTCACGGCACGCAAGGAAACAAAAGCAGTGCCGCTTGCGGTCTGGCGGGAGAAAGCCGGTAAGACAAACCGGCACACGCCGCAGACCGGCGCCGACCGCAGCTTAGGCGCGCGGTGGAGCGCGGGACTGGAAGAAGACCGGGCGCGAGACGCTCAGCCCGTAACTGGCATCAAGCCGCGGCGTGAAGCGCTCGAAGTCCGTCGGCAGCGGCAGAACCGGCGGCTGCGCGGCGAGCGAGGTCGAGGCGAGGAAGATCGAGGCGCAGATCGCGCAATAGTCGTCGGGATCACCGGAGCCTTGTCCGGAATCATGGCTCCGCGATTTCTGTTGCGACTGTGCAAGCGTGACCGGGTGAGAGCTGACGGCCGACTTGACGACTGCGGCGTCCGCACTTCGCCACACCGCATCGACATGCGCGTTGCCGATGTGAACATGCCCAAACGAGAGCACGATTTGCAGCGCCAGCGCCGCAAATCCCAACCAGGCGCCGCGGCGCCTATGCAATCGTATCCATCCCATGGACAGCGATGCTAATGTTACAATGTAACATTAGCAAGGCCCGCATCGCGAAGCATGCTGTCTCTTTTTCATTGACCTATGTCACCGAATTAATTACATACCCCTGCGCGATCCCGGCCGACCCTCACTCCAGCTTGATGTTGGCCGTGCGGATCACCTTCCCCCACTTCTCGATGTCTTGGGCAATAAGCTTTCCGAAGTCGGCGGGCGAACCCGAAAGGACCGCATCGCCGAGGTCGGCGAGTTGAGCCTTCATCCTCGGGTCGGCGAGAGACGCGTTGATCTCGTGGTTGAGCCTGTCAATGATTTCTGCGGGCGTGTTCCTGGGTGCGCCGAACCCGTACCAAATGCTGGCCTCGAAGCCCGGCAAGAACTCGCCCACAGTCGGGATATCTGGCAGCACCAACTGGCGCGTTGCGCTGGTGACGGCAAGGGCGCGCAGCTTGCCAGTCCGGACATACTCGATCAGCTGAAGCGTCGGACCAAATACGACCTGCATCTGCCCGCCGAGGAGATCGGCTATGAAACTGCCGCGATATGGCACGTGTAGCAAGTCGACGCCTGCCCTCATCTTGAACATCTCACCGACCACATGAGTGCCGGTCCCGATGCCGGCCGACGCCATGTTGATCTTGCCCGGATTGGCCTTGGCGTAGGCAATAAACTCCGCGAGCGATCCGGCAGGAACTGCCGGATTGACCACCATGACATAGGGCCCGCTGCCAATGCTCGCGACCGGCGCGATGTCGCGGACAAAATTGAAATTGAGATTCGGATAGAGTGTGGCGTTGATCGTATTCGATGTCACAACCTCCATGAGGAGCGTGTAACCGTCAGGCGCGGCTCTCACGACGGCCTCGGTACCTGTATTGCCGGCAGCGCCGGGCCGATTCTCGACGATGAATTGTTGGCCGAGCCGCTGCGATAGCGACTGAGCAATAAGGCGCGCGATGATGTCGGATGCATTGCCTGCTGGAAAGCCGACAATGATGCGCACCGGCCGGGTTGGATAATCGAGCGCGAATGACGGTCGCGGCAAGATTGGAGCGGCAGCGGCGCCCGCCGTTACATGTAAGAATCTGCGGCGGCTAAGCTTCATGACGTGCTTTCCGCTTTCCGATGACGGCTATTGCACCGGTCACGCGCCTTCGGGATCGCAAGTCAGCCTGATGAGTGTTCCTATAGCGCCGATGATCGGAAAATAGTGGTATCTAATGGTATCTTCAGACGGTACTTTTTGTTTTCAATGGATACTCGTTATGTCGAAACCTTCCTGGTGGCGGTCGATAACGGTTCGATCGCTGAAGCCGCACGCCGTCTCAATGTGACCCCGGCGGCGGCGGCGAAGCGAATTCGCGCCCTCGAAAGCGAGGTTGGGGCTGTCCTGGTCAGGCGCTCCGGCCGGACCATCAAACCAACCGAGGCGGGCGCCGCACTCATCGAACGCGCGAGGCGATTTTTGTCCGAGGCGCGCGATTTCAAGTCGATCGCGGCGACAGATCGACCGTCGGGCCAATTGCACCTGGGCGCCTTTCAGTCGGCGTTGACCGGACTGCTGCCGGACATATTGGCGCTGATGGAGAAGGCCTATCCGCAGATCGATGTGCGCATCGCGCGTGGTACGTCGGCACAACTCTATCGACGGCTGCTCGATGGCGATGACCTCGACGCGGCCATCATGGCCCGGCCGCCGTTTGCCGTTCCGAAAAGTTACGACTGGCGACTGCTGCGGGAAGAGCCGCTGATCGTACTGACGCGGGCGCCGCGGTCGTCTCGAAAGCCGCATACCATCCTGGCGTCCGAGCCGTTCATTCGCTTGGATCGCGGCAGTTGGGAAGGCCGCCTTATCGACGGTTATCTTCGCAAGGCCGGAATACGGCCACGGGAGCGTTTCGAGATCGATTCGATCGAAGCCATCGCGGTGATGGTCGACCGTGGGCTGGGCGTATCGCTACTGCCGGACTGGGCACGAGCATCGCCGGAGAGTTTGTCGCTCGCCAGAATTCCGCTGCCTGACCGTTCGTTTGCCAGACGAGTCGGCCTTATCTGGCCCAGGGCGTCACTTCGCCTTCGCCTTGTCCAAGCATTTCTAGAGCAGGCCATGGCCGCGCAGGCTCAACAAAGAGAGCGTTCCCGAGAGAAGGCGCATCGATAGTCATGCCGGCTACGGCGCCGCGCAATGACGGAAACGTGATGTCACTGATACGTTGACTATTGTCACCGTTTACGTTACATATGCTGATGTGATTCTCGCTCAGTGAAAGGACCGGCCGCGGAGGCACATCGCGGTTCGGGAGCGAGGGCGGCGCCCGCGGGCGGAGTTGCAAGCCGCTCCCGGGCGGCTTTGGGCATCAGCCGCCGGCAAACGTGGCCGGCCGTGCGGTGCGCACTGGACTGGGACAGGTAGGGGTGGGTAACGCCCACTTTGCAGAATAATCGTGGCGGCCGCGTCCCAGGAAGCATGGCCTGAAGCTGGACGGGAGCGTTCCGACGCTCCCAGGAAAACGCCGCTGGTGGAACGCCGACAGGCGAGCGTGCTCCGCTGAGCACGCTGCCGCGCCAAGAGCGCGAAGCGGTTGAATACGCGTCTGTCGGCGTTCCGCTTTCCTTTTTCATTCGGCGAAGCGAGACAGCGCAGAACGAAGCGAAGGCACCACCCCTTCTGTTCTTCTCCGCGCTCTCCTCGCGCTTCTCACCGTAGCGTCGATGCAGAAACTCGCGTGCAGATGCAGCGCGAGAGCGGGAAGACGCGCACCTTTGATCCTCCCCCGCAACGGCGGGGGAGGTGGCGAGCGCAGCGAGCCGGAGAGGGCCAGTGGCGGAGGACGTGCGGATAAAAGCTCACGTTGCTTTCAGAGACGAGGCGTCGTGCAACTTCTGGCGAAGCCGGTGACACTTGCCCCCTCCGCCGCGCTGTCGCGCGGCACCTCCCCCGCTGTGCGGTGGAGGATCAAGAAATGCTAGTTCGCCATCAGACGGAAGCGCAGCGGCGTCGCGCCGGTGAAATCGATGGCCTCGCCGCGCCGCCGCCAGCCGGTCACTTGCGTGAGCGCGGCGAGCAAGTCGGCGTCGCGCGCCTGACGGTCCGAATCGCATTGCGTGAAGTACGTGGGCTGCGCGTCGCCCGGAACGATGGTGATAGCGGTGTCGCCGACCGTCGCCTGCGCCTTGACGCT
>Ga0102924_1005520_pt1 | contig 12239 bp, 14 predicted proteins | sample PaiPotPPM11metaG_FD_80116 | JGI IMG/M metagenome (GOLD analysis project Ga0102924, IMG submission 80116) | Iron sulfur acid spring bacterial and archeal communities from Banff, Canada, to study Microbial Dark Matter (Phase II) - Paint Pots PPM... ... | reverse complement strand
GCAGAAGGACGTGTATGTGACGATTTCACGTATACCGACTGGTTCTATAGACAACAGCCTGAAAGGAAGGAGAGAAGCGATGGGCATTGACATCCACCACACACATACGGTCGAGGTCGGCTACGATGAGTTTTGTGGCGCGCTGGCGGCGCGCGATCTGCAGCCGCTGTGGAAAATTGCCAGACAGCTGATGCCGGAAGTGCCGCTGCCCACGACCCAGGCCTGGCTCTGGAAGTGGGATGACGTGCTGCCCCTGGCAAAGCGAGCAGGTGAGCTTATCACTCTCGAACGGGGTGGAGACCGGCGCGTCCTGGCGCTCGCCAACCCTGGACTCAAAGGCTTACCATTCACCAGCACGACGCTGTGGGGCGCGCTGCAATATCTCGGCCCGCATGAATCGGCCCCCGCTCACCGGCATACGCCCAGCGCCATTCGCTTCGTCCTCACCGGTTCTGGTGTTTATACGACAGTCAACGGCGACGCCTGCGACATGGAACCGGGCGACTTGATCCTGACGCCCATCTGGAACTGGCACGACCACAACAACCGCAGCGACGAACCAATGGTGTGGTTCGATGGCCTGGACCTGCCGCTATTGACGACGCTGGAGTCGATCTTCTTCGAGAATCACCCGGACCAACTACAGCCGGTGGAGGGTAACAACCTGTCGGAGCAGGGATTTGCCGGGGTCGGACTGCGCGAAATGGGAGCCAGCTCTCCCGTTGCCCACTCGCCGCTGCTGCGCTACCGCCGGGGGGAGACCGAGCGGACGCTCGAAGCGCTGCACCGGGCGCGCGGCGGCGCGCTGGTGAGCCTGGAATACGTGAACCCACTGACGGGAGGCCCGGCAGTGAGTACCTTTGCCTGCGAGATGCACCGCCTCTACCCAGGCACACGCACCCCCACGAAGCGCAAGACGGGCAGTTCTGTCTACGTCGTCTTTCAAGGCAGTGGACGCTCGGTGATCAATGGCGTGCGCTTTGACTGGGGGCCTGGCGATATCTTTGTGACTCCGTCCTGGGCAGGCGTTGACCACGAGGCGTATGAAAGAGCAGACCTGTTCGCCATCAGCGACCGGCCAGTCTTGCAGGCGCTGCACCTCTACCGTGAAGAAGAGCTTACAGAGGGCCAGGAGATTAGCGGCACGTTTGTGCCGCTCAAAGGTGCGACGAGTGCCGCTGATTCGAGCCGAAATGAGCATTGAATAGACCCTGGAAAGATGGTTTGTGGAAGACGCCTCTGGGACTTTTATGTTTCCACCTGACGGACCTCCACCTCACCCTCGCGCTCAATATGGACCTCTTCTCGCTGCACCGTATCTGTGTAGCGCTGGACCTCCTGAACCTTACGCTTCCTAACAAGCAGTTCTTCCGTTACCACAGGCCGTTTTTCGATCAGTACCTGCTCTGAGCGCACAAGTATTCTGATGGTTTCATCCTCGCCAATCTCGACAATTCTGCCGATCAGGTAATTTGAGTGGTCAGAATGACTACACTGATCGGTTGGTTGATCAGGAGAGATCGCACGATGTTCGATCACCAGTTCCTCGCGCATAATTGGGATGGTAATCGTCTTCTCTTCGGTGACCACCACTTTACGAATGAAAACCTCGCCGATCTCGACTGACTGGATATGAGGTTCAAGTACCTCTTCTCGCAACTGAACGGTGTGCATGTTTTCCACCTGGGCAGGATCGGTATGCATAGAATATGCCCCAAAATGGTACAGGATATCATGAGCTTGCTGCTTGTAACCATACGACTGGACGGTCACAATGATACGACCAGACTCAAGCTCACGCTGATAATACGTAGCTTCTTCTTGCGTCATGCCCTGCTCTACAAGCGTTTCGTGAAGATTGCTCTCTTTCCCATGTCCTGAAAGTGTACTCACGAGCCCATCAAGCAAGCCTCCCGAAGTGGCTCCCTGCCAGAGCCGAACCTGGTCGCTCCTAAATCCCGCGTGCCGAAGTTCACTTATAGCCTGCTCTGCGATGGAGTGATCTCTAAATACGCCCGCTATGATTGGACTTTCCTGCGTTTCCATGCGCTTTCTCCTTTGTGTGACCCGGGGTGTAGAGGATGAGGATGGGCAACCGGGCAGAAGGAATGCACTACCCGGTTGCCCATCCTCTCCGCTTTGCGGCGTATTACTCGCCTTCGATGTTATCTCCCTGAGTATTCACCTTTCCTTCGCGCTCGATGTGCGCTTCTTCACGCCGGACCGTCTCCGTCACCTGTTGCGTGTCCTGAACCTGTCGTTTGCCAAGCGTGATCTCTTCCCTCACCACAGGCTGCTTCTGAACAGACACCTGCTCCTCGCGAACGGGGACTCTGTACATTTCTTCCTCGCCAATCGGCGTATCGGATGGCTGACCGGAGCCAGGGCGGCGCTCGATGACCACTTCCTCATGCGTGACCGGAACAGTGATAGTCTGCTGCTCGCTGACCACCTCTTTACCCAGGCCAACCTCTCCGGTCTGTACCGCCTGTTTGCCAACCCGGAGTTGCTCCTCGCGCAGTTGCATACGCTGCTCCTGATCCGTACCGGTGATCTGGTTGGCAGTGCCGCTCGTCTGAGTAACGCCCGAACTGGCATCGTATCCCCCATTGCGGCGGAGAATGTCGAAGGCTTCTCGTTGCCGACCACGCGCATCGACGAATACCACGGTGCGGCCGGCCTCGAACTCTTGATTGTAGAAACTCGCTTCTTGCTCCGTCAGGCCAAGACCCATAAGCTCGTCGAGGATGCCGGTGCCTCCCCGGTGTACTGAATAGCGAATCTGATCGTTGCTGAAGTTGGCCTGCTGAAGTTCATTCATTGCCTGCTGGGCCTCCATTTCACTTTGAAACAGGCCCACGACTGTAGGACGATTCGTTGTTGTCACAATGGTTCTCCTTTCAACTTAAAGACGATGTGTTGCAATACCAAAACTTGTGAGCAGACAGGCTTGTCTGCTCAGACGGTGATAGCTTTGTCAGGGGCGAGCCATCATATCGGTATTCGCCCTTTTCGTGCTATATTCGGCCACAAAGAAACCGACGACTGCGGCAAGGAGGCCCACCACCAGGTGGAGAATGTTATCGGCTGCATTCACGTGCATCAGCCCAAGCAACCTCTGATTGAAGTAGAGGGCCGGAATGAGACCCGCAATCCCTACCAGGAGGTAGACGATGCCGAAAATCTGATTGAAGCGGCGCGGCCAGCCGGTAAACGCTGCCGCCAGCCCAAGAACGCCTGTAAGCAGATGAACCAGGTTATGAACCAGGTCCACATCAAAGCCGAGCAGGCTACCAGAGGTCGTATCCAGGATCAAGCCCAGGATGCCGACGATCAAAAAGACGATACCAATCGCGAAAGCGACGATCCGATTGGGTGTCCAGGTTGTTTGTTGCGTGTCCATGAAACCTCTTTTCTAATGGAAAGAACAACTATTTGAGCGATAGACTGTACTAATCGCAGTTTCTTGAGGTGAACCTCTTTGAATGAGATGCGTCAGGTGATGAGAACGGGTACAGAAGTTCGTGAAGAAATGATTCTCTATCTGCTTTGCAAGGACTGGGGAACATGAAATATGTTGGAAGGAAGTTAACCCTGGCTTCTCTAGCGTGCTTCTTCGACCTGCCGGCCTTGATGGATGTCCACGCTAACACCCATCATACGGATCGGTTTACCTGCTTCATCGTAAAGAACCTGGCCCTGGATGCTCTTCCAGCGTACCATACCATTGGCTAACCCGGCGCGAAATTCAACTTTGAAGTCAGTTCCCTCTTCAAGAGCGCGTCTCATCTCCTGGCCAACCAGGGTGCGGTCCTGGGGATGAACCAGCTCCATGAAGGTTTCATAGCTAACGCCGAAGCTGCCTTCGACAGGGCCAAAGGGCGCATCATATTCCCACACCGCGCGAAAAAGACGCTCACCATCTTTTAATACTTGTTCAGCTTGTTTTAATGCCTGCTGTTTCTTTGACGCAGTGTCTGACATAAAGGGGTACTACACTCCCTATCATAGTAGTATCATGCGTTCCAGATTCGTGATGATCAATGCATGAGATCATTCAGTATCACGTTCTAGCGGAAAAAAGAGTTTCACAAGAGAAGTGCTTTTTATCAGATAAACTCTTACCCACCTTTCCACATCAAAGCGTCCTGTAGGTATAAGACCCAAGTACATCAGCAAGCATGCCTGGTTGAACACGCTCTACGCAGAACCGCCAGGAGAATGGAAGGTAAGTCCATGCTCAAATCTGACCAAACTGCTGACGAGCCGAAATCGTCGTTTCAACATTCATCCCTTGCCCAGGCTAGCGATGAGGACTTACTCTCTGCCATTGCTAGAGGAGCCGTTTGGGCGATGGAACCGCTCTATCAACGGTACAGCCGCCTGCTCTATTCGCTTGCCTACGCCATGGTTGCTGATTATCAGGTTGCTCAAGACCTCACCCAGGAATCCTTCTTAGCGGTTTGGCGACACGCGAGCGCGTATGCTCCACAAGCAGGAGCGGTGCGGAGCTGGCTCCTCTCAATTTTGCGCCACCGCACCATCGACTATCTGCGCGCTCTACGTCGTCGCTCCCGCTTGCAGGAGGTCAGGTGGGAGCAGGTCGAGGAAGATGAACAACCTGTCCTGCCCGATGCCTGGGATGAAGCATGGAGGTCTATACTGGGCAGCCAGGTACGTGTAGCGCTCATGCAGATTCCACTGGAACAGCGCAAGGTGATTGCGCTGGCGTATTTTCAGGGATGGACTCAGTCCGAGATTGCCCGGGAGTACAGCATTCCACTCGGGACCGTGAAAGCGCGTATGCGCCTGGGTTTACTCCACCTGAAGCAAGCCTTAGTTCAAATGGGTTTCACTGACCTGTGAAGTACTTCCATTCTCCCGAAGGTTTACTCTCCCGCTGCTGAGGGCAAACTAAACTGAACTACTGTTTATCCCCGGCTTGTTGAAAGGCTATTCGTCTTAGTTGGGCGATGACGGTCTGCATATCTCCATCGACATAAATGCCTGGAACCTGTGCAATGAGATCAGCGCGCTGCTCAAACGCCTGCCCACCGAAGATCAAAACAGGACGCGGAGGTGGGAGTTCCTGGACCTTCTGCCCCAGTTCGATCACTGCTTCCAGAGAGGAAATGAGTGTCACAGAAACGCAGAGAAGCGCGGGTGACAATCGCCTGACTGTCTGCAAGAGACTCTCGGTTTCTATACTTTGACCCAGGTAGGCAACGTGCAGTCCAGCTCGACGTAACAGCAGCGATAACATGAGCGGGGCCAACTCGTGTAATTCGCCTGGAGCACAGCAGGCAATCACCAGGGGATTCGTATTACTGGTAGGCATGGCATGGAGCAGATTGGTCAGCCAGCCATGAAAGAAGGCACTGGCAAAATGTTCGATTGAAACAGTTATTAATCCCTGCTCCCAAAGTTGTCCAATCTTCCAGAGTGTCGGCGTAATGAGTTCAGCGCAGACTTGCTCGACCGGGTAGACTGCCAACGTCGAGGCCATAAATCGGCTGGCCGTAGCTTCGTCGAGCCTGTTGAAGGCATCCAGCAAACGCTCTTGCACGAAACGCATATTGTACGTTTCATCTTTCTCCTGCTCGTCACCCTGAGCAATCGTTTCCTGTTTCCCCAGAGCGGGGGTTGATACCATCTCCTGGGAAAGTGGCAAATTCTCTTGAGGCAAGTTCTTGTGATGGAGCTGGTTATGTTCCTCTTCAAGATGGCGAAAGAGGGCAATGGCCTGGCTGATCGACATACCTGCATCAACACGATCTTTGAGCCAGCGAATGATAGCGATATCACGCTCTGAGTATAAACGATAATCATTATGCGCACGTTCCGGCGAGAGGATCGTATAGCGGCGCTCCCATGCTTTCAATGTCGGAGCAGCAATCCCCGTCTCCTGTACCACAGCCTTCGTATTGAAGAGAGGCACATCGGCGTAATGCTCCAGGTCTGGCCACTCAGTTTGTTTTTCTTGCACAATGATTCACACTCCCCCGTGTTTGCCAACACCTCATGGTGATTTCTCATCGTGAGGTATTGCTTTGATATTACGGCAACCATAGCATAGTGGGCATGTAAAGTCTATGCTTTGCCTACTATTGTCAAGGCTATGGGTCATCCTGACGACCTTTGCGGCAGTCAAGCTTTTCATCTTCTTCTGTTAAGATGCTTACAGATCGAAACCTGGATAAGAAGCTGGCTCTTCCTTTTCTTCCAGACAATCCCTCGTTTGCTGTACCATTATTCCTTCGCAAAACATCAAAATCGTGAGTCGGCACACCTCGCTATTTCGTATAGTGTATGTTATATGTTTGTACATAGTTTGTATAGGACAAATAAAAGGAGACAGAATGTATGGCCGCGCTTCTCACTTACGAGCCGAGAGCCCGTTTTTCTGAGTTGACGGAAGATGAGTTTACAGAATCGGCTGCTGAACAGCAAGAAAAGGTGAAAGCCGAATTGATGGCTGAACAACGCATACTCGTAGCTCGCGCACTGCGAGGGGATGCAGACGCCTTTGATGATATCTTCGACCGGTACGGTGGACTGATGCTTAGTACCGCCTACAGTATTGTAAAAGATCGAGATGCTGCGGAGGATGCTGTACAAAATGCGTTCATCCAGGCATGGCAACATCTCCCCAACCTGCGTGAAATGGGCGCGTTGCGCTCCTGGTTGCTGCGCATCGTCGTCAATCAGTGTATTAGCTTCAAACGGCGGCTCGCACGATCTACTATGTTTCTCTATCAATCATTTTCTGAGCAGGAAACGTTTCTCGCGTCTCTGGTAGCAGATGATGCTAAAGGCTACATGGAGCGTGGTTGGGATCTCGCGCATGCAGTAGAGAAATTGCCTGCGAAGCAGCAAAATGTCATCCTCCTCCACTACTATCAAGGAATGACGCTGCCAGAAATATCGCGAAGGTCGCAGGTATCAGAGAACACCCTCAAAAAGCGTTTAAAGGCAGCACTGAGCAATCTGCGCCGAGTGTTGAGGGACGCTCAGGCTGACGAAACGACGTTCTAGCCAGATTCTCAAGAGCCAGGCGGTTCCTGATCGCGCATGATTAACTCCTCCTCCTCAACCGGTAAGGCGAGGGTGATCCGCACACCTTGACCTGACGGGGAGTCGATCGCGAGCGTCCCACCGTGGGCAGCGGCAATCCTGTTCGCCAGGTAGAGTCCCAGGCCCAATCCGGTCGGCGGTGAGCTTGCGACGAAGGGATGGAAGAAGCAGGGTAGCAATTCAGGAGGCAGACCGGGTCCTTGATTGCTCACCGTAAGGAGCATCCATGGTCCGTCCATCCGTTGCTCGATGCGGACCTCCACAACGATCGGTGTCTGTTTCGGCGCGTATGTGACCGCATTGGCCAGCACGTTCTCCAGCAGTTGACGCAGTCGATCCTGGTCAGCAGAGAAGACGACCTCAACAGGCGAGTAGACGTGGATCGGGGTCTCTGCCGTGCTGAAGGCAGCGACCACTTCCTGCACCAGCTCCATGAGCTTCATTTGCTGGCCATCGATGGCAAAGATACCCTGATTGAGGTGTGCCACATCCAGCAGGTCGGCGCTCGCCCGCTCGAGCAGACCCAACGTGCGGTTGAGTGCAAGAACGTCACGGATATCCTGCTCTCGCCCTTCCCGACGTGCCCGCCGTTCCAGCAGCTCTATGCGCCCTCTCAGGGACGTGAGGTAAGTGCGCAAGTCGCGGGCCATGATCGTGAGCATCTCCTCAGTGGCCTGGCGTCGGCCTTGCTCCACGGTTTCGCGTTTCATCCGTTCGACGAGTTCTGCTCGCTGGATCACGATACCAACCCAGTGGGCAATCGCTTCCAAAAAGTGCAGGTCCTGCTCCGAGAAGAACTCGGGGGCGCCGGAGACGGCGAGCAGCACCCCCCGGCGCAGCGTCTTCACCTCGAAGACTGTCGTGATTATAGACTTCACGCCCAGCCCGACCTTTATCCCAACGAGTACGTCGGGATCCTGGTCAGCATGGCCTGTGAGATAAGAGGTACCGGTGAGAAAGACCTCCACGGCGCGTCCACCGTTGGCAAAGGGCATGCGGTCCATCCCGATGGCGCGCTGCCGCCTGCCCATCGGGGTATCACTAGTTCCAAGCGCCACCAGGGTCTCGGACGACGGGTCATGGAAGAAGAGATCTACCTTGTCGGCGGCCAGCACCTCTGCAATCAGGGACGTTGCTTGATCGAGCGTCGCTTTGAATTCGGTCGCTGGCAGTTCCAGCAGTCCTTCCAGGGTAGTTAAGAGCCGGTCCTGCCGCTGACTCGTCACATCCCTGTCAAAATCCTGTGTCATTTCTGTATCCTTTTCTCCTCTTCACCATCCTGTTCCCTCGCCGCCGCTATTCTTCGCCAAACACCTTATCTGGATCAGGCTAAAGAGGTATTTCGTGCATAAACATGTGACTAAACTGGCGTTCCACACTTTTCTCAAAATCTACACGCGCGCCTACGGCACAAAGGATACACCAGATGGAGGAAAAGGTCAGTTCAGTGACACCGATTTGTGCTAATGCTCGCTTCAGATGAAGTAAACTCCGACGCATACGCGCTTTTACGGTGCCGATGGGAATGTGACACTCCTGGGCAATCTCGGAATGGGTTCATCCATGAACGGCGACACTTCCGCGACAATCTGTGCCTGCGAAATGGGCTTGTCGAATGCTCCATTGGGGCTCAGCGGGATATCCGTGAAGGTGGACAATCATCTTTGTACACGTGCCACAAGAGGCGCAATTATTACCCGCTCTGCCAGGATGCAGCGTCTCCATTCATAGGCTCCCGAAAATCGAGAAGGAGTTGATGTAAACAGTTCAGTTTAGATTGAAAGGATATCATTTCATGGCAACAAGAGTAGATTCCGCTACAAATACCGCCCAAAACGCACAGGCGCAATACTTCCGCGTGACCGACCAGGTTCCTGAAGAGGTCTGGTATTGGGCAGCTCTCGGCTCTATCATGGTCTCAGCAAGTCTGTTTTTGATGGGCAAGCGCGATTGGAGCATTTTCGTAGGCCAGTGGCCTCCGACCTTCCTCCTTTTTGGCCTGTTCCACAAGATTCTGCGCCCTTCAAAATAGTAGCCTCAATAACCAGGCAGGCGCTCGCTCTTCACCATCCGTGTGCCTGCCTGTAGGGCAGGCACACCTTACAGAAAGGGATCTCTCTCATGGAAAATATTGGCACATCGATTGTCAACGCGCTCAATGATGCGGTCAGGCTCATCCTCACCTTCATTCCGCGCCTCATCGGTTTTCTGATCATTCTGCTCGTCGGCTGGCTCATCGCCACCCTGGTCAGCAAGGCCCTGACCCTGCTGCTGCGCAAGATCGGCTTTGATCGCATCTCCGACCGCATCGGCCTCACCCGCTTCGAGGGGCGCATGGGGGTGAAGATGGATTCGGCGGGGATCTTAGGGAAAATCGTGTTCTGGTTCCTCTTCCTGGTGTTCCTGGTGCCCGCCGCCGATGCGCTGGGAGTGCCCGCCGTCAGCAACATTCTCAACCAGCTGGTTGCCTATATCCCCAATGTCTTCGTCGCCATCCTGGTACTCTTTTTGGGCGCTTTGGCGGGCACCGTGGTTGCCGATCTCGTGCGCGGAGCGACCGCTTCAGCCAACATCGGCAACCCTAATATGTTTGCGACCATCGCACGCTGGGCTATCATCGGCTTTGCCGCGCTGATCGCCCTGGAGCAATTGCAGATCGCCCCCGCGCTGATCAATGAGTTGTTCGGGGCCATCGTCGCCGCCGGGGCCATCGCCTTCGCCCTGGCCTTCGGCCTGGGAGGGCAAGAAACGGCGCGCAAGTGGCTCAACCGTGGGGAAAGCACGGTCAGTACAGCTGCCTCGCAGCTCAAGACACAACAGCCGCCCGCCGATGGCCAGTCATCGACGCAACCACAGCAGGTGCGCCAGTTTCGCTAGTCTGGTTGGAGCAATATTGTCTCTCTACTATCGTTCACATTTATTGTAATGTAGAAACTCAAAGAAGTTTTGCCGTTGCGGCAAAACTTCTTTTGCATTTGCAACAGGACAGCCCAAAACAAAAAGAGACCGGTCGCTGTCCTGGGGGAAACACGACCGGTGTACCCAGATAAGGGGTGTGTGGGGGAAGTCCTGGGTCCATGATACCATCCACCGTGATCGGCAAGGATGGCTCAATGGGGCTGATGACAGCGAATGTCACGAGACATTGAGCCATCCTGCCTCCGCACGCTTTCCTGTATACTCTCTGTTAAGAGAAACGCTCCATCTGGTATTTTTGGGATATTTCTTTACGACTTTGCAGGGAGTCCGCCTGTCTCTTTCCAACGTATGGTATGATATAAGGGTAAATTTGAGTGAATAGATAGCAACACATATAAAGAGAAGGAGAGGGCGTATGGGCTTTCATCCATTAGACTGGCTGGTTATCCTCGCAATTGGCCTGTTGATTTTCGGGCCAAAGGCTATCCAGTCGGTCGCACGCAACGCGGGCAAGACGGTCAGCCATGCCAAAGAAGCGAAGGATAAACTTCTGGCTGAGTTGCCTATGGAAGAACTCAACTCGGTGCGTGAAAACATTGCGCGCATACCCATGAGTCCTCAACAGGCAGCGATTATGCTGCTGACGCCTGAACAGCAGCGCGAGCAAGACAAGCAAAAGACAGAGAAGGCTCCAGAGACTGCTGAGACCGCATCGGCAGAGAAGCCGGGCGCGCAGGCACAGGAATCCAGTTCTTCTGCCAGTTAAAAAGCAAGCAAATGGGCTGTCGCCGACGGCGACAGCCCATTTGCTTGCTTTTTAACTTTCCCCTATTCCATCTCATTATCAAGTGACACTATGTAGGCATCTTCAGCGCCGCTGATGTGAAAGCAGGCGGGGGCATCTTCAGCAAGAAAACCCGCTGTTCCGCCAAAGCTGGTCAACTGAGGCGCTACTTCGTTTAGCCACTCTTGCATTCTTCGCCCTGGCAAATCTGGAAAATGAACAGTCCGAATTTGATCAATGACAAAAGGATTGATGCCGCTCAAAGTTCTAAACTGGTACCCCATTGATATCCATTCCTCGTCTTCAGGATCATCTGGCTGTTTGGAAATAATCATCTTTGTATGGTGACTGTTGCCGCACCAGACCAGCAATTTCGTATCGCCGGGCATTGAATGGAGATAGGCTATGAGATTGCGAGCCTGCATCTCCTCGCGCCAATTGATTTGACTCCACTGAGGGAGATGCGGAGGTTGCAACGGAAAATCGGCTTCGTAGGGAACGAGTGTCCAGCCCAGATCTAGCGCCGCCTGGATAAATGAGCGCATCTCTGGTTGGGATAGGTAGCCCCCATCGGAAACGTCTCCCAGTCGACGGGTATGATTGGCTTCTTCCGTGATTTCCGGCCACAACGCTTCCATCGCCAGGTACCGCGCACCCCATTTGTAGGCGGTGGGAAGAACACGCTGACCAATAACACGAGTACGTATACAGCGCAAGTCGCCAGCGTGTGCCTCGTTCATCATGACCACGCGCGAACGCTGAAAGCCGATCTCTACGAGTTCTTCAACGCTGCGCCAGGGCCGGGCCTGCGAGTTGTCCATAATATTTTATCCTTCCTGTTGCCACAATTTTTGCATTTCTGCGCTCGTTTCCAATAATTCATACAGCGTTCCCTGTGCCTCAATGGACCCGTCTTTTAAGACTATCACATGATCGGCTCTTTGTAGGACGGTGCGGCGGTGTGATACGACGAGGCAGGTGCGTTTACCTGCGGAGAAGAGGCGGTCCCAGAGTTGTTGTTCGGTTTCGACATCGAGAGCGCTGGAGAGGTCGTCGAAGACGAGCAGTTCTGCCGGGCGGGCGAGCATTCGGGCGGCGGCAGCGCGCTGGGCCTGGCCGCCGGAGAGTTTTAGTCCTCGAGTGCCGATGAAGGTCTGCAAGCCTTGCTCAAAACTTGCCACGTCACGTTCCAGGACGGCTGTTTTGATAGCGCTCTCCAGCGCGGCATCGTCCTCTGGCAAACCGATCAGGATGTTTTCTTTGAGCGTATCGCTGAAGAGATGCGGTACCTGGGGGGTGTAGGCGCTGCGTGGCGGCACGAAGAAATTGGCCGGGTCGAATACCAGTTCGCCATTCCAGCGAATATCGCCTTCGTCTTTCGGCAATAGCCCCAGCAGGGCGCGCAGCAAAGTGGTTTTGCCGGATGCCACGCGTCCCGTAACTACGGTGAGTGTGCCTCGCT
>Ga0102924_1005519_pt1 | contig 12241 bp, 10 predicted proteins | sample PaiPotPPM11metaG_FD_80116 | JGI IMG/M metagenome (GOLD analysis project Ga0102924, IMG submission 80116) | Iron sulfur acid spring bacterial and archeal communities from Banff, Canada, to study Microbial Dark Matter (Phase II) - Paint Pots PPM... ... | reverse complement strand
GATCCCTGGTTCTCGATGAACTGCATGATGTCCTGCTTGGTGATGCGGCCGCCGAGTCCGGTGCCGGAGATTTGCGAGAGGCTGACACCGTGTTCGCGTGCAATCTTGCGGACCAGCGGAGAGGAACGGGCTTCTTCCTCTTCGTCGTGGGCGGGGGCAGATGGGACGGGCGCAGGCGTAGCCTTCTTCTCTTCCTTTGGAGTCGCTGCTGGTGGCGGCGCTGGCGAGGCGGCCGGAGCCTTCGCGGGAGCGGCTGTGGGCTTAGCGGGGGCGGCGGCAGATTCGCCATCGACCGCGATCGTCCCAACAATCGTGTTCACGCCGACAGTGGTGCCCTCAGTGACTTTGATCTCCTGCAATACGCCAGAAGCGGGGGCGGGGATTTCAGCGTCGACCTTGTCGGTAGAGATTTCGAAGAGGGGCTCGTCGCGCTGGACCTTGTCTCCAGGCTTTTTCAGCCATTTCGTAATAGTGCCCTCTACGATGGATTCGCCCATCTGGGGCATGATGATGTCAGTCGGCATGATTTCCTTCCATGCGGCCCACACTCTGAATCGGGTGGGAACGCAAACTAATTATTATATATAACCAAATCAAATGAGTCTGGCGCACGGAACGACATAGGAACATAAGGCAAAGCGGGTGGGGCATGAGGGCTGCACCCGAGGTATTACGGGGAGCTTCCCGGGTGCATTCGAGGTCAATCTTTCCCAGCTCACTCTTTTCGATCTGGCTTTTTTTCTCCCTGCTTCTCGTCGTTGGAGACGGGGGAAACGCCGAAGTTCGTCTTCCAATATTCCTGCGCACCGGGGGGAAGCTTATCCAGGTGAGAGAGGAGCATGGTGATCTTCCACATGTCCTGTTCACTGAGAGTTTTGTCCCATGCAGGCATGCCGGTGTAACGGACGCCGGTGCGGATGGTATAGAAGATATGCCATTCAGGGTCGTCGGGGGGATCGGAGACCAGATTGGGGGGAGGCGGGTAGAAAGAGTTCGCGAGCGTGGATGGCTTGCGGTCTAGACCTCCGTGGCAAAGCGAGCAGTTCATGGTGTAGAGCTTCATGCCGTCTTCGAGGTTCTGGTCTGTGGGCATGAGCGGATTAGTGATGCGCGGGGCGTGGCGCTCCATGGAGGCGTCGACCGCTCCCATGGCGAAGTGGTGCTCGATGTGCGGCGGTTCGACATTGGCGGCGGTGGGGAAAAAGCCAAGCATGGCGAAACCGAGGCCGCCAAGGATGAGGACGAGGACCGCGACGATGACACCCAGCAGGAATTTGCCCATGAGGCCTCCGTGGGTATTGTGGCAGATGGGGAGAGTTGGAGTCGAGCTTTGCTCGACGGACAACCGAGGGCGGCCGTCGCCAAATGACCCGTGACTGAGTTAATACGCTTTCAAGCGGCGGGATTCACGGACCACGTCTTCAACTTTCGGAAGGTAATGATGCTCCTGCGGAGGAGAGAACGGGACGGCGGAATCTAATCCCGCGATGCGGACGATGGGGCCGTCGAGATCGTCGAAGGCTTCTTCGTTGATTATGGCGGCGATTTCTCCGGCGAGGCCCCCGGTGCGGGAGTGCTCGTGGAGAATGATGACCTTGTTGGTCTTCTTGACGGTCTCGGCGATGGCATCGCGGTCGAGTGGAGAGACGGTACGCAGGTCGAGGATTTCGAGATCGATCCCTTCGTTAGTCAGGATGTCTGCGGCTTCGAGCGCGGTGTGGACCATCGCAGCATAGGTGATGATGCTCAGGTCCTTCCCTTCGCGCGCCAGGCGGCCTTTTCCGATTGGCACGACGTAGTCTTCTGTGGGAACTTCTTCCTTGATGCGGCGGTACAGATATTTGTGCTCGAAGAAGATGCAGGGGTTGTTGTCGCGGATCGCGGCTTTGATCAGGCCTTTGGCGTCGTAGGGTGTGGCCGGGCAAATGACTTTGAGGCCGGGATTGTGGACAAACCACATCTCGGGATTCTGCGAGTGGAAGGGGCCACCGTGGACGTATCCGCCACTCGGACCGCGGAGAACTAATGGGGCGGGCGCGCCCCAGAGATAGTGCGTCTTGGCGACCATGTTGGAGATCTGGTTGAAGGCGCAACCGATGAAATCCATGAACTGAAATTCGGCGACGGGGCGCATGCCGGTAAGGGAAGCTCCGAAGGCCGCGCCGACGATGGCGGACTCGGCGATGGGCGTGTCGATGACGCGCTCGGGACCGAAGCGGTCGATAAATCCGTCGGTGACTTTGAAGGCGCCGCCGTAGATGCCGATGTCTTCGCCCAGGCAGAAGACGGAGGGATCGCGATCCATTTCTTCCCAGATTCCCTGGCGGATGGCTTCGAGGTAGGTGAGTTGCATAGGGTGATTTTCGAGTTCCCGGTTTCGAGTTTCGAGCAAAATTCTCAGCTACAGATCGCGGAGTCAGGCCGACATTTCACTTCAGATGCACGGCGGCTTCTGTTTCTTTGTAGCTGGCGGTTCCCTTCTTTACTTTTGGTATGCCGTATTTTGGTTTGATTTCGTGGCAGCCGTCTTCGCAGAAGACACCGCCTTCAGCGGATTCTGGCGTCGGCATGGGGGAGTTCACCGCGATTTCTCGTTCTGCCTCGATCACTTCTTCTACCCCTTTGATCAAAGCTTCGTTTTCTTTTGGCGTCAGCCACTTCTTTTCTTTCACTATGTAATTCTCGAAGCGAGCGATCGGATCACGCTTTTTCCAGAAATCGAACATCGGCTTCGGAACGTAGCTCGCGGCGTCGTGGATGGCGTGGCCTTTCATGCGCATCATCTTGGCCTCGATGAGCGTCGGGCCTTCGCCACGGTGGGCGCGTTCAACAGCTTCGTGGGCGGCGTCGTAGACCTGGCAGGGATCGGTGCCGTCGACGATGACGCCGGGGATCCCGTATCCAATGGCACGTTCGGCAAGATCTTTGCAGCGGTACTGCATTTCGGACGGAGTGGAGTAGGCCCAGAGATTGGACTCAACGAAAAGCACGAGGCCCAGATTTTGTACGGCGGCGAAGTTGATGCCTTCGTAAGTGACGCCGGTGGACTGGCCTCCATCGCCGATGTATGTCATGACGGCGAGGTTGCGGCCTTGCAGGCGCGCCCCGAGGGCTACTCCGGACATGACGGGGATAAGGTCGCCCAGCATGGAGATGGGCGAGACCATGTTGCGCTTTTCGATGTCGCCGAAGTGCGAAGTGCCGTCGCGGCCCTTAGTCGGCGAATCGGCCTTGGCCATGTATTGCATCATGGTGTCGCTGGCGCGGAAACCGCGAACGAGAAGCGATCCCTGATTGCGGATCATGGGGGCGAACCAATCGTCCTTGTCGAGCGCATACGCGGAGGCGCAAGAGCAGGCTTCCTGGCCGAGTCCGAAGTAGACTCCGCCGACGACCTTGCCTTGCTTGTAAAGATTTTCGAGGGCGATCTCCATTTTGCGGTTGAGCAGCATGTAGCGGTAGATCTCGATGGCTTGCTGCTGGTTGAGATACTTGGAGTCGCGGATCGGAGGCACGGGAACGTTCAGGTCGCCTTCAACCTCGTAGCGAACGTGCTCCGTCCCGTCTTTAGCTTTTTCGATGGATTGATGGACGGAGAAGTTTGGGTGCTCGAGACGGTAGTCGGGGATGGAATAGGTCCGAAGACTCTGGTTGGGAGAGCCTGTCGAGCTTCGCTCGACCGAACGGCTGAGAACGGCCGTTCCCATATGAGCTTTCTTTGTGTCCGCTCCGTTACGCGAACTATTCCCGTTCGAATTGTGCTTGGACTTTGTTTTCTTGTTCCCCATGCAAGGCGGCGCGCAAGGCGCGGTGTATTGATGGTATCGCGAGAGCGGGGGGAACGGCTAGGGCTGGCGTTCAGGACAGAATTTTACGCCGAGGTGATGTCGTCTTCTTTGTGGAACTGGCGAAGTTCGGCGGGAGGCTTCATTGGCACACCGACCGAGCGGCCAAGTAAGGCGTCGAGAGTGTCGACCCAGAGAATCTGGCTCTGGAAGACGACGCCGAAGTTGCGCGAGATGGACTCGGCAACGGCATTGAGATCGAGTTCTTGGCCAAGTTCGTGCTGCATCGAGGTCACAGGCTTTGTTGCGATGCCGCATGGGACGATCAGATTGAAAAAGCTGAGGTCGGTGTTTACGTTGAGGGCGAAACCGTGGGAAGTCACGAAACGCGAGATGTGGACGCCGATGGCGGCGAGCTTGGCTTCCGAGTTGGCGTTTGGTGCGGCGTCGGCAGACAGCGGATTCCTCGCTTCGGCTCGGAATGACAAGGAACGTTCTGAAGACTGGGAGGCTGGGTCGGTCCAGACACCGGTGAGACACCGAACGCGCTTGGTGGGAATTGCGAAATCGGCACAGGTACGCATCAGGACGTCTTCCAGGCGGCGGACGAATTCGATCACGCCGAGAGTCTTGCGTTTGCCGTCGGGGGCGGCGAATCCGCGGAGGTCGAAGATGGGATATCCAACGATCTGGCCGGGACCGTGAAAAGTGACGTCGCCCCCGCGGTCGCATTCGAAGAGTTCGACGCCGCGTTGTTTTAGAAGCTCGGGAGAGGCGACCACGTTGGCGGCTTTGGCGTTGCGGCCCAGCGTGATGACCGGTTTGTGTTCGAGCAGCAGCAGGACATCGCCAATTCTCTCTTCTTTGCGCAGAGCTACCAGTTGCTCTTGCAGGCGAAGGCCGGTGGCGTAGTCAACCGTGCCGAGTTGGACGATGGAGATCAAGCGCATTCACCACAGAGGTCACAGGGAAACACAGGAGAGGAAATGACGCGCTCAGGAGAACAACACTTAAGTCTCTTGTGCAGAGTCATGCCTGAGAATTCGTGGGCGAGATGTTTCATGCGTTGATTGCCATTCCGTATACGCTGTTTGATGCATCCAGCATGGCTTCGGCGAGAGTTGGGTGGGCGTGAATCGTCCACATGAGGTCTTCGACCGTAGCTTCCAGTTCCATAGCTGCTACTGCTTCCGCGATCAGTTCGGTCGCCTGCGGACCGATGATGTGGACGCCCAAGATCTCGCCGTAGTCCGCGTCGGAAACAATCTTGATGAAGCCTTCGTGCTGCCCTACGATGCTAGCGCGGGAGTTCGCGGTGAAGGGGAACTTGCCGACTTTCACGTTGTATCCCGCTTCGCGAGCTTTGGTCTCGGTAAGGCCGACGCTGCCGATTTCGGGATGGCAGTAGGTCGCTCCGGGGATGTGCTCGGGGTTAATCGGCTTGCCGGGTTTGCCGGCGATCTTGGCGACCGCGACGAGGGCCTCCATGGCTCCGACGTGAGCTAGTTGAGGAGTGCCTAAGACGATGTCTCCGACGGCGTACACGCCCGCCTCTGCGGTCTGCATCCAGGAATCGGTCTTGATGAACTCGCGGTCGGGCTTGATTTTCGTGCGCTCGAGGCCGATGTTTTGCGTGCGCGGCTTGCGTCCCACCGCGATCAGGATTTTTTCGGCGTCAATTTTCTGCTGTTTGCCGTCCACGGTGATCGTAACGGCGACGCCCGTTTTCGTCTTCTCGACTTTGTCGACTCTTGCGCTCGTATGGAAGTTAATGCCGCGCTTGCGGTAAACACGGGCGAGTTCTTTCGAAACTTCTTCGTCCTCTACCGGAACTAACCGATGCAGCATTTCGACGATGGTCACTTCGCAATCGAACGAGCGGTAGATTGAGGCGAATTCGACTCCGACAGCGCCCGCGCCAACGATTACCAGCGACTTCGGCATTTCTTTCAAGCTCAAGATTTCGATGTTGGTCAGAACGCGGTCGTTCACTTCCAATCCGGGCAGCATGCGCGCCTCAGAACCCGTTGCGAGAATCACGTTCTTCGCTTTGACGTTAGCGGTTTTGTTGTCGTTCGTGACTTCAATGGTGAAGACTCCGCTTTGCGCTGGTCCAGTAAGCTTGCCGTAGCCTTTGATGGTCTCGACTTTATTCTTCTTCATGAGGAACTCGAGACCCTTAGTGTGCTTGGTGACGATTTTGTTCTTGCGATCCTGAATGGCTGCCCAATTCAGCTTGCGTGCGTCGACGCCATCGATACCGAATTCTTTCGCCTCTTTCAAGTGGTCCCAAAGCTCGGCATTGAACAGGAGGGCTTTGGTCGGGATACAGCCGACGTGAAGGCAGGTGCCACCGAGAAATCCGTCTTTCTCAATGAGAGCAGTTTTCAGGCCGTATTGGCCGGCGCGAATGGCGGCGGTGTATCCGGCAGGGCCGCTGCCGATGATGGCTACGTCATAAATTGTGTCGGGCAAGGTCGTCCTCTATATGAAGAGATGAGTTGGGGCAAACTAATGATTCTAGAACAGGGCGGAAGCGACGGCAAAGCCGGTGGCTGACCTACGGCAGAATCGAAGGGGACGAGATCAGGAGACCTTGCGGTCTTCGGAAGGTGAGTTCTCCGAGTGCTTCTGGTCTTCAACCTTCTTTTTTGGAGCGTCAGCAGTCTCTTCGAGATACAGGCGGACTTGCGCGTGGACGGCCGGGGTGTCGGAGATGTTGTGCAGGCTGATCAGCGTTTTCTGAACCAATTCGACGATTTGAGGCTGGTCAGAAGGTAGATTTGGGTTGTTGTCGAACAAGGGCGCCGAACAACTAGGACAATTTTCTGGGAGAGGATCGTAATGCTTCTTGATGGGATAAAGAATCTTCGCTCCGCATTTGCGGCACTCAAATTCAACGCCAGATATATCCGAGAGCTTGAGGAAAGTCCTAGTTTCGGTCGCCATCTTTGCCATCCCTAATTCTTCGAGGCCGGGTTTCGCAGGCGCAAGAAGTGAGTAGCAGCTTTGCAATGGCAAAGCTGCTACTTTCGAGATGACAAATTAGTTGTTTTCGTTGCTGGCGCGTTTCCAGGAGATGAGCTCGCCGATCGTGGAACTGGTGCTGGAAACGGGCTGCTTGTAGGCTTCGACCTCAGAGCGGGAGGCTTCTTCGCCGACGGCACGGATGCTGAGACCTACCTTCTTCTCTTCCGGATTCATCTTGATGATCTTGAAGTCGTGCTCGAGGCCGGGCTCAAGATGCAACGGCTCTCCGTGTTCGTCTGTCGCTTCCGACTTGTGGCAGAGGCCTTCCACGCCTTCGGCGATCTCGACAAAGGCGCCGAAAGCAGCGACGCGGAGAACTTTGCCGTGAACGACGTCGCCGATGTGGTGCGATGCGAAGAAAGACTCCCATACATCGGGCTGAAGTTGCTTCACGCCGAGCGATAAACGGCGCTTGTCAGGCTCAATCGCGAGCACTACGGCCTTCACGCGGTCGCCCTTTTTCAAGACTTCCGACGGATGCTTCACCCGCTTCGTCCAGCTCAGATTGCTGACGTGAACCAGTCCGTCGATGCCGTCTTCGATTTCGATGAAGGCGCCGAAGTCGGTGAGATTGCGAACGCGTCCTTCGACAGTCATGCCGACCGGAAACTTCTCATGCAGCGAGTCCCACGGATTGGACGCCAGTTGACGCATCCCGAGCGAAATACGGCGCTCAGTGGGATTCACGTTGAGCACAACGCACTCGACCTGATCGCCAACATTAACCAGCTTCGACGGATGCTTCATGCGCTTCGACCAAGTCATCTCACTGACGTGGACGAGGCCTTCAATTCCCTGCTCAAGTTCAACGAAGGCTCCGTAATCCGTCACGCTGATCACGCGTCCGCCGACGTGTGCACCCTCGGGATAGCGGTGCTCGGCATCGAGCCAAGGATCAGGCGTGAGCTGCTTGAATCCAAGCGAGACGCGCTGCTTGTCTTTGTCGTACTTCAGAACTTTGACTTGAATTTGATCGCCAACGTTCACCAGATCTTTGGGATGGGTTAGACGTCCCCACGACATGTCGGTGATGTGGAGCAAGCCGTCGAGCCCCCCGAGGTCGACGAAGGCGCCGTACTCGGTCAAGTTTTTTACAACTCCGGTAAGGACGGAACCTTCTTCCAAATGCTCTAAAGTCTTGGAGCGCTTCTCATTCTGCTCGCCTTCAAGCAACTCCTTGCGCGAGACCACGATGTTCCCGCGCTTCTTGTTGAGCTTGATGACCGCGACTTCAATCGTCTGGCCTTTCATACCGTCGAGGTTGCGAATCGGGCGCAGGTCAACCTGCGAGCCGGGCAGGAACGCATGCGCGCCGTGGATGTCGACCGTCAAACCGCCTTTGATGCGATCGATCACAACCGCTTTAATGGGCTTTTTCTCGTTGTACGCTTTTTCGATCTCTTCCCAGGCGTGGATCCGCTGCGCCTTCTGATGCGAGAGGTGGATGTAGCCTTCCTCGACCTCGCCCTTGTCGCGCATCACGTCGATTTCATCGCCTGGCTTGAACTTCGGCTTGCCCTCGTGATCCAGCACCTCTGAGAGCGCCAGCATGCCTTCCGACTTCGCGCCGACATCGACGACCACGTGAGTTCCGGTGAGTTTTAGAACCGTGCCTTTAACGACGCGGTCCTCGCTCACGGCTTCCTCTGCTTCGGTCGTGAAGGTTTCAAGCGCGGAAGCGAAGTCCTCGGTCACAGCCGCCTTCTCCTCGGCAGCAGGAGATGCTTGCGTCGCGGCTGGCGGGTTCGCGTCGGCAGAATGATGCTGTTCTTGCTGGTGATGCTCCATCGTCGGCTCAGCTTCGGTGGCAACAGCGGAGGTGGAGTCTGAATTGTGGGCGGTGGTGTCGTCGAACAAGGTTATGCCTCTCTGGTAACGGATGCGGGACCTGCCTTGCGGACTGCTGGACGAGTCGTTTGGTTGTGGTGGGCCCACCCTGGCGAGTGAGCTTGGACAATCCCAGCTGTCGGACGTTTAACAAAGAACCCGCGTCCAATGGGAACTCTTCGACTATAGCAACCGTGCGCGAACAGTGTCAAACGCTAATCTGACGCATGTTACAGCCATGTTTCAGCGCGGAAGTTACATTCCTCGGTCTTCATCTGCTACCCTGCCCCTGCGATGGATTATCTGTGGACACCCTGGCGGTACGCGTACGTCTCTGGTATCGAAAAAACCATGGGGTGCGTATTCTGCAACGCAGCGAAGGAAAAGGACGATGCGAAGGCGTTCATCGTATACCGCGGCATACATTGCTTTGTGATTCTGAACGCCTATCCGTACACTCCGGGGCACGTGATGATCGTGCCGTACGCCCACTTGGATGAACTGCGGAAGCTGCCAACCGAAGCCGCGAACGAGATGATTGGGCTCTCCCAGCGGATCGAGTCGGTGCTGCGCGAGCTGTATGACCCAGACGGGATCAATCTGGGGATGAATATTGGCAAAGCAGCCGGAGCCGGCATTGCGGGACACATCCACATGCATGCGCTGCCGCGCTGGGTCGCCGATGCGAACTTTATGTCCGTTGTCGGCGAAACGCGAGTGCTGCCGGAGACGCTGGACGTGACGTGGAAGAGAATTGCGGAGGCCCTGAAGAAAATCGAATCATGAACCAACAAGATCTTCCATGCCTTTTTCATCAATCACAGCCACACCCAAATCTTTCGCTTTATCGAGCTTCGATCCAGCGTCGGAACCGGCAACAACATAGTCCGTCTTCTTACTCACCGAGCCGGTAACTTTTCCGCCCGCATCCTCGATCATCTTTTTGGCTTCATCACGCGTGTGCCTAGCCAGAGTACCAGTGAGGACGAAGGTCTTCCCTGCGAGTTTCGTCCCACGCTCTTTCTTCTGCCCTTCGAAGGCTAGCCCGGATTTTCCGAGGCGCTCCACGAGCTTCTTGTTCGCCGGATTGTTGAAGAATTCGGCAATGCTCTCAGCGATGCGCGGGCCAACTTCGCTTACGTCCTGCAGCTCTTCGATGGTGGCATTGGCCAACGCTTCCATGGATCCGAAATGCTCGGCCAGGAATTGTGCCGTTCTCTCGCCGACCATGCGGATGCCTAAGCCGTAAATCACGCGCTCCAGTGGCAACTGCTTCGAGCGCTCGATTTCATCGAGAATGTTCTGCGCCGACTTGTCGGCAAAACGCTCAAGGCTCAAAAGATCCGCCTTGGTCAGCTTGTAAATATCTGCAACATTCTTGACGAGACCTCGTTCGGTAAGCTGGGTGACCAGCGCCTCGCCCATGCCGTCAATGTTCATCACGCCACGCGAGGCAAAGTGCAGAATGGTGCCGAGCAGCTTGGCTGGACAGTTGGCATTTACGCACCGGTAGTCGACTTCGCCTTCGGTGCGGGCGACTCTCGTGCCACATACCGGGCATTTATCGGGCGGATCGATTTCTTGTTTTCCGCGCGGATGGTTCTCATCCTCGATGACCTTCGCGACTTTCGGGATGACGTCTCCGCCGCGTTCGACTTGCACGTAGTCGCCGATCTTCACCCCGAGACGACCGATCTCGTCCATATTGTGAAGCGTCGCATTGCGCACCGTCGTACCGCCGATAGCGACCGGGGTCAACTCAGCGACCGGAGTGAGCTTCCCCGTACGTCCAACCTGCCAGCGGACATTCTCGAGCTTCGTGATGCCCGCACGTGCGGCGTACTTATATGCGATCGCCCAGCGAGGAGCCTTGCCGGTAAAGCCGAGTTCATCTTGCAGCCCGGTTCGGTCGACTTTGACCACAATGCCGTCGATCTCGTAAGGCAGTGAATCGCGCTTCCCTTCCCACTGCTTAATGAATTCCCAGACTTCGTCCATCGAGTGAACGAGCTTACGGTTGCGGTTGACTTTGAATCCGACGGCATCGAGCGCATCGAGTGTCTTCGAATGACGGTCAAAAAAAGTTCTGCCGTTTTCAAGCAGAATGTAGGGGAAAAAATCCATGCGCCGTTCCGCGGTGATGTTCGCATCCAGCTGGCGAACCGTTCCCGCGGTGAAATTGCGCGGATTGGCAAATGTCGGCAGCCCCTTCCGTTCGCGTTCTTCATTTACTTTCTTGAACGCGGCCGTGGGCATCAGCAATTCGCCGCGAACCTCGAAGTTCGCGGGAATGCCCGCCTTCTTCAACCGATCGGTAGGTATGGAGAGAGGAATCGAACGCACTGTGCGGACATTGAGGGTCACGTCTTCGCCGACGCTGCCATCGCCGCGAGTCACGCCGCGGTTCAAAATGCCGTCTTCATAGACCAAAGCCAACGACATGCCATCGAGCTTCAGTTCGCAAACATAGTCGACATCCTTGCGCCCGCTGAGTTCGTGAACGCGATGCTCCCAGGCCCGCAGTTCCTCTTCGCTATATGTGTTGTCGAGCGACAGCATTGGCGATGAGTGCCGCACCTTGACGAAGCCTTCGCGAGGCTTGCCTCCGACGCGCTGCGTCGGTGAATCCGGGGTAACCAGAGCTGGATATTCCGCCTCCAGGCCTTTTAACTGCTGCATCAGCTGATCGAATTCCTGATCGCTGATTTCAGGATTATCGAGCACGTAATAGAGGTATTCGTGGTGGCGGATCTTGTCGCGCAGAGCCCCAATCTTTTTTTCGGGATCTTTTGCCGCAGGCATCGCAAAAGATTATATGCGGACAGTGCCAAGTGGAGATTCGCGGATAAATTTATGGTAAATTAATCCGCCTTCCCAGTCTTTCGACAAAGATTATGCCGAAACAATCGCGCACGAAAGCTCCCGCTGAGCCCTACGTGAAGCAGCTTCCCCAAGCGTTGCTGAACGCCTTCGACACCAACAACCGCATCAATCAATACTTGATCGACAATCTTCCGCAGGAGGCGTGGAACGCGAAACATCCCGATGGCAAGGGGAGGACGATAGCCGCCATGGTCGCACACATGCACAATGTGAGGGTGATGTGGCTAAAAGCGGCGAAGTCTGATGAAATTCCGGAGCAACTCGATCGAACAACCGTTATGCCGGAGCAGGCCGTGAAGGCGCTGGAAACCAGCCGTGAAGCGCTCACAGCGCTTGCCGGACGCTCTTTGGAGAGCGACGGCCGCATCAAAGGCTTTCGGCCGGACGTTGCTGGATTCATTGGCTACCTGATCGCTCATGACGCCCACCATCGAGGCCAGATTGCGATGCTCGCCCGTCAACTCGGCCATCCTCTTCCACAAAAGGCTATGTTCGGCATGTGGGAGTGGGGCACCCGCTAACCACTCTTAGGTCCTCTTTCGCGTCAGGTACAATCCAGCTTCCAACCGGTATGCGAAAGGCGGCGTTGCTCTACAATCCGGATTCGGGCGTCAGCAAGCAGCGCCAGCGGGAATTGCGATCCGCGGTCGGCATACTCAGAGCTGGCGGCGTCGAAGCAGAACTGTTTCCCACCGATTCGCCCGACCATGCTGGAG
>Ga0102924_1005518_pt1 | contig 12243 bp, 7 predicted proteins | sample PaiPotPPM11metaG_FD_80116 | JGI IMG/M metagenome (GOLD analysis project Ga0102924, IMG submission 80116) | Iron sulfur acid spring bacterial and archeal communities from Banff, Canada, to study Microbial Dark Matter (Phase II) - Paint Pots PPM... ... | reverse complement strand
CCCGCGCAGCACCCAACCCCACCATTCGCCACGGCTCCCCTCATTCACACCAGCCCCACCGCCGTCGCACCCCACCATTGCCGCGCTACCCCTCCAAAACTGTCCCTCGATTAGCAAGATGTCGCATAGATGTCTATAGCTTGGCATTGCAAAGTGGGCACTCGTTGGGTAGTATTGTGGTAGGCACTCGTTGTGAGTGCGATGTGAGAATTGTTTGAAATACTCATGAGAAAAGGAGATATTATAATGGATTCAAGAAGAATAACATCAAGAGATACAAATAAAAAAAGTGATAGACAAAGTTCACAAGCAGGGAGTAATCCACGCCTGGGACCGGTTAAGTCTTGGTCTAAACCAGAAGATGCGTCACCTACAAGAAGAGAGGAGCCCCATCGCGATTTTAGTAAAACAATAGAAGAAATACCTAAAGAATTTAGGCAAAAAAAATATAAACCTCGTACACCATTTAGGCCAACAGAAACAAGTATAGAAGGTGATGGACAAAGTTCACAAGCAGGGAGTAATCCACGCCTGGGACCGGTTAAGTCTTGGTCTAATCTTGCTCAACGGATTGCAAAAGAGGGGCTGCCTGACGTTCCTGTTTATGGGACACCTGGAGGGCCAAAAACTCCACATGATGAAACTTCATCTGGTGATCAAGAACAACTAACCGATATCCCTGAGACTGAGAATACCCAGTATCCGGCGGGTAAGGTAATACAGGCTCCCGATGCACCTAATAAAAGGCAGATTAGTCAGTCAGCTGAACTTCCCCCAGGTGGTAAGAAACAAAAATTAGCAGAAGAAGATGTTTCAACCACTAATAAAGGCGAAACAGGAGCACGAACAAGTATGGCACAGACCCTAAATAGATTCGACAATTTATCATTAGATGCTGACGAGCAAGGAACATCACGAACAGAGAATCCTTCTCAGCTACACGGCGATCGTGTGGCTTCATCAATAATCAGCAGTGACAAAGACGAAGGCAGTGCTACAGAATCAGGCAATCAAGGGCATTCGTTCCATGGTTATCATAAATACGACTATGGCATAGTCCATTCACCGGAACCCTTGCCAGAAACGCCACCAGACACGCAAACAGCCCATGCATCAACCAGCGACAAAGGCCAAAGTCGTGCAGACCAAGACACACCTCCAAAAGCAGGTCCTTCTCACCACCATGGCAATCCAGAATTTGCATTAGCCAGTGACAAAGGCAAAGGACATGCTATAGAAGTGAAACGTCGTTTCTCTGGAAAAGACCTTCATGATCACATCAAGATACTTTTGATAGAGTTTCAACAACTAGAAGCAAATGGAGGAGAAAAGATAGAACCAAGTAATACTTTTATCGCAGGACTATGGAAAAAAGAAGAAGGGTTAACGAGAGACGAGATATCTGATATTAATATAATAGCAAAAAAATTAAAAGACAATAATGAATTAGAAGATATACTAAAAGGAAAAAACTCTTATGAGATGTATAGTATGATAACATCTTTATCCCGAAGAAGCAAAAAATCAGTAGATAAAAAGCATTAAAATAAAAATGGGATTGGCAAGCAAAATAAAAGGAGAAGTGATGGACCATCATCTCGCCCATCCTAGCCTCTTCTACATCTCAAGAGGGAGTGAAAATACCGAGCGGTGAGGTGATGTCTCACCGCTTCTCATTCACCATTCAACTGCCGAATCACATTGCCCAGCAGCGTGGTATGCAGCTGGCTCATCTTGATCACCACAGATCTGTCATGATACCAAAACACACGGTCCATCCATTGACACTTCGAGCTGCACTCACACGTTGAACTTTCCGAGGTGACAACAAAGTACTTTGTGCCCTCTGGGAATTCGCTCCGCAGACGATATTGGCGGCATTCAACATTCAAGATCACCCTGTCCTCACCGCACACACAGCGAATCGCATAGCGGATCTGATCATCGATACCGCCCTCGCCGATGATGACCGACGGGAGCTTTGTCGTATAGTCACAGGGGTCACCGAGCAGGCGATAGGTGCCACAGTGAGGGCTGCGGATTGCAGCAAAATAGGGGTATTGTTATATACTCTACAGATGGTATAAATGTTGCGCATACCTCCCCCATTGAAGAAATCTATGAAAAAGAGAACGGTGAATGCAGCATCAGACTTTTTGGGAAGTGGTGAAAAGGAGGATCTCTGGTCACACATGACATTGAAGATATTCCTAGTGCTTATCGAGACAAAGATAGTGCGAACTGGAAAATATACTTTACTAATCGCGAAAATGGAAGAATAAAGGAGCCTGCTAGAGCTAACACCGGCGCAACGGCTTTGTCTTGTTTCCAAGATAACGCGTCAGCAAGCACGGTTAGAGCGCGAATTGGCTATGCGCCAGCGAGCGAGCTAATCTGTCAAAATTGCGCTACCTCTTTCCCCATGCGGTTAGCATGTTCCAGGTAGCGTGAAAATCGGGCTGGCTTATTTCGAGGATAGCTTGTTGGTAGGTGGCCTCGTAATCCTTGACGGCATTGCCCCATTTCTGGATGAATGGGCGAACCGTTTGAAATACAAGCTTCATATTTTCGCAAAAAGCTTCTCCTTCTGCCGTTCCAGCCCGATACTCGACGGCATAGGCTTTTGTCTGTACTTGCTTGCATCCATGCTGGCTCATAAGTCGTGCCAGATGATCAATCAATCCGGTGCTTTCGTCTGCGAAGAGGTGACCTGACCTGAAGAGTGCATTTTGGAACATTTCGAAGAAGCGTGCCATAGCAGGGCTACTGCTACCGAAGGAAGCCTCGGTTTCGGTGATTCGGACAACGCCACCTCGATGAGTAACGCGTAGCAATTCGCTGAGCATTTTCGGCCAGTCCCAGGTGCGCAGAAAGCTGATACCAAAGCGCAAGTTGACCAGATCAAAGAAACCAACAGGAAATTCGAGAATAAGGAGCGCATCCATAACACGAAATTTGACCCGATCATCAACATGATGGGCTTCAGCCTGAGTACGTGCATACTCGATCATCTGCTGGCTGATGTCTATACCCACCAGCGACATCTCTGGATAGGTCTGAGCTGCTTCGATAACCCAGCCACCGGGGCCGCAGCCGACATCGAGCACACGATGGAAGACAGTCGGGTCAGCTTGCTCTGCCAGGACACCTCCCATCGCAGCAGTGACCGTACGATCCTGGATCGTCAAGCGGGCGAGTTCTTTCTCATTATCGAGAGCTGCGTATGTCCCGCGTGTTTCATTTTTCTGTGAGCCAAAGGGTTTTTGCATGATGGTGTGCTCCTCTGTTGCTCGTTCCATGCTTCAAATACGTATTGCTTGCTTACAATCAGAGTATACATGAACAGCCCTCACTTGTCGAGAGGATCCTCCTCCTCTTTGCCTTCTTTGAGACTCCTCGAGGTTGCGCAGCGTTCAATGAATCTGCTTCAGCTCAAAAATTCCCTCTGATAGATTTCTCCAGTGATCCTTTACCTATCGCTTTGATAAACAAGCTTTACTAAGGAACTCCCACGGATGTGCTATATCGATTGATTTGTATTCATCAGTATAATGGATAGTAGAGAGGGTAAGAGATACCTCCCACTTCAATCACAATTTCAGGGCTTTTCCTACCAAACTAAACTCATCCTTGCTCGGGGTATTGAGCAAGCGCGTTAGGACCTTTTGGACTGTGCAGAGTAGAAGAGAGTGCTAATGCACTCCCTGTAGCCCTATCAAGCATTCTATGGCCATAACAATAAATATAGCTATAGTTGCCAAAATAATGATAATCCTCTTCCACTGACTCCATCCCGCATCCATAAGTACAAATACCCCTTTCGTTATACAAACACATTTAACAGAATGTATACTTCTCTATACGGATAAAACTAAAAAGCATAACAACATATCTCATATTTATATTTGTAAGTATAAGTATCCCCTTTCGTTGCACAAACATATTTACATATAATGTATACTCTTCTATACGGATAAAAATACAAAAAGATAACAAAGGATTTATGTATGCGCAAACTAAGGACGTCTCATTTTCCTACTTGCTTGTCTCTCTTGCTCTTAGCTCTGCTCGGGATATTTATGCTTGTGTGGGTCTTCACTCAGGCGGGTTCCTATGGGCAGACAATGGATGAACCGTTACGCGATACCTATGGGCGATCTATTTTGAAGTGGTACAAGTCGCTAGGGAAGGACATGAGCTTCATCACAGCATATCCTGCTTTTGAGTATGAGCCTCAGCATGGTGCTATTTTCGATCTCATCACTGTTGTAGCTGAGCGCATCTTCAAACATCAGTGGTACACGCATGCCGTTATTATCGGCTTGTCTGGAGTAGCAGGCATAGTTGCCATCGCTTTGTGTGGCTACGAACTGCTAGGACCATGGGGAGCATTATTAGCAGCTCTTGGGCTCTGGCTTTACCCGCGATACTCTGGTGCGATATTTAATAATCCCAAGGATATCCCTTTTGCCGTAGCTATGACTTGGGTCCTATGGTCGGTACTTCTGCTGATCAAGAAATGGGATAGCAAAAAGTATTTCTGGTATTGCGTGTTAGTTGGCTTTTGCATCGGGTTTGCTGTTTCGATCAGAGTCACCGCAGTAATCTGGTATGGTATTCTTGGATTGATGCTCGTCGGATCGTGGAAGCTCTACTGGCTGCGAATAAAATACCAGAAACTGGTCATGATGGCATTCAGAAAACACATTGTAGCATGTATCGGTATTGGACTAGTCTCTTTACTCACAATGGTTACGTTATGGCCCTATGTCGCCCTCAGCCCGATTGCCCATCTCTACGAGTCGATCACTGTTATGAGTAAATATCCCTGGAATGGTACAGTCCTCTTCAATGGCGTGACATATCCTGCTGCGCATATTCCACGTTGGTACGCTCCTGTATGGCTTGGTATCGGGTCTCCTCCAGCCCTTGTGCTCTGTATGCTTCTAGGGGTCACTGCAGCTGGTATTTTCCTGTTCAGAAAGCGTGTTATGGATCCTAGGCTTATGATCGTCTTGTTAGCCTTCTTCGTCCCACTAGCATCAATAGTAGTGCTTCATTCTGTTCTGTACGGGGCTCTCAGGCAGTTCTTGTTCCTAGTGCCGCCTATGATCTTGCTTGCCGTGTATGGTATTACCCAAGCATTTCGGTTCCTAATTGCACGTTCGCAGAAGATTATCGCTGGAGGGCTCGCGCTATTGCTACTCCTAAGCTACGTCTTTGTTATAAAGGACATGGTGAGCCTGTATCCCTACGAGTATGTGTATTTCAGTCCTATCGTTGGTGGATTGCCAGGAGCTGCAACCAAGTATGAGACAGATTATTGGGGAGCATGTCAAAAAGCCTCTGCCGAATGGCTAGCCCAGAACTACCAGCACTATACAGGCAAAAAGCATCCGTCGGTGGAGGGCGTGCCAAATTTTGAGTCCTTGGTAACGATGTATCTGCCCGGTAATTTTCATGTAGATGAAAAGCAGCCAGATTTCTACGTCGATCCAATAGCTATCAGCGGTACAGGTAACTATGCCTCATACCGCATAATCCATACGGAGAGCAGGGAGGACGTACCATTATGCCTTCTGAGATCTCCCCTTGGCTAAAGCCAAGGGGGTTCCGGTTCAGCTCCCTCTCAGTTGCTTTCGCCTTCGAGATCAACGCTTTCCAGATTAGGCCGTCCCAGGCGGCCTTCCACAGGTCGAGCACTCGGGCTCCTGTGGCACCCTACCTGTTACCAGTAGGGCCAGTCCTTCGACTGAAAACTGTTGTTTGAACGGAGACAAGAGTCTCCCACGAGTTGTACGTCTCGTGTGCGAGTAGCACGGCAAACTTGTACGGCGGTAGGCCCATTCAGCCCCCGCTTAAAAGACGGGGGCTGAATGGGCCGAGTGCTGTAAAGGTTTAAACCCGCACTTGCAAGAAATACCTGGCCAGTGCGGGGAAAACTATACGATATGACTACTTGAATGGCTATTTGAGCGCAGCCAGTTCCTCGCGCCGCGCTGTCAGCTTTCTGAGACGCTCCTCCTGCACCGCCAACTTCTCGCGATCCTTGGCAACAACCTCGGGCTTGGCCTTGGAGACAAAGCTCTCGTTTGCCAGTTTGCTTTGCAGACGACTCTGCTCTTGCTGAGTCTGGGCGATTTCTTTGTCGAGGCGCTCTAGCTCCTTAGCAATATCGATCATACCGGCTAGCGGCAGGTAGATCTCAACTGTTCCGGCGAGAAGCGCCATTGCCTGCTCAGGCTTCTGGTCAAGTGTCCTATGCAATTGCGGCTTCTCGGTACGCGCCAGGAACTCGATCAACGGCGTCTGTTGCTCGAATATGGCTAGATCATTACTCACAGCCATGATTACTGGAATGCGACGGGCAGGTTCGACACTCATCTGGTTACGGGCATCACGAATGCGCGTGATCACCTGCTGCATCAAGTCAAACTGCTGCTCAGCCATCGTATCCACCTGGGCAGCATTGAAATGTGGCCAGGGTGCAATGATCAGCGCAGAAGCAGGCCAGCGTACTTTATCTGGTTCGCTAGTGCGATAGAGATGCTGCCAGACCTCTTCGGTGACGAAGGGCATGAATGGGTGCAGGAGGCGCATACTTTGGTCAAGCACGGCACGCAGAATACCTGCCGTTGTGCGCTGGGCCTGCTCATCACCCTGCATCTGCACCTTGGCAATCTCCACATACCAGTCGCAATAGTCGGACCAGAAGAAGTCATGGATCTGGCGACCAGCTTCACCAAACTGGAAATCGTCGATCAGGCGTGTCACCGATTCTGCCAACTGCTGGAAGCGGCTGAGAATCCAACAATCAGCCAGCGTACAGGGTTGGAGATCATCGATTGCTGGAACACCTCCACCCACCTCAGAGGTGGTCATTAGCACGAAGCGTGCGGCGTTCCAGATCTTGTTCGCAAAATTGCGGTTACCGATGATACGCTCTTCGATCAGCTTCATATCGTTGCCGGGCGTACTGCTTGTTGCTAGGGTGAAGCGCAGGGCATCAGTCCCAAACTTGTCCATGACCTCCAGCGGATCAACCACGTTATTCTTGGACTTGCTCATCTTCTCGCCCTTGGCATCACGGACTAGGCCGTGCAGGTAGATGGTCGAGAATGGTATCGTACCCATAAAATGGATACCTGACATCACCATACGTGCCACCCAGAAAAAGATGATATCATAGCCCGTCTCCATCACAGTGTTTGGATAGTAACGTAACAGATCGGGCGTTACCTCGGGCCAGCCCAGATTGCTAAAAGGCCAGAGCCAGGAACTGAACCATGTATCCAGCACATCCTCGTCCTGTCTGAGTTGCGTACTCTCACAGTGTGGGCAGACCGTCACATCCTCACGGCTCACCGTCATCTCTCCGCAGGAGTCACAATACCACACTGGGATACGATGGCCCCACCACAATTGGCGCGAGATACACCAGTCATGAATATTCTCCAACCAGTCAGTGTATGTCTTGTTGAAGCGCTCAGGTACAATCTTGATCTGGCCATACCTGACGGCTCCAAGTGCTGGTGTAGCCAGAGGCTGCATCCTGACAAACCACTGCTTTGAGATCAAAGGTTCCACAGGTGTATCACAGCGCTGGCAACGACCGAGCGGCACAATGTAATCCTCGATCTTGACGATCAAGCCCAGACTCTCCAGTTCAGCCACCAGATTCTTGCGAGCATCATAGCGGTCCTGTCCAGCATAGGGACCAGCCTCCTCGGTCATTTTCGCATCGAAGCCGATCACCTGCACACGTGGGAGATTGTGGCGTAGCCCGATTTCAAAGTCCACCGGGTCATGAGCAGGCGTCACTTTGACCGCACCAGTACCGAATGAGGAATCGACGGCCTCATCTCCGACAATCGGAATTTCGCGCCCGATCACTGGCAGGATGGCCACGCGCCCAATGATATCCTTGTAGCGTGCATCATGGGGATTGACCGCCACAGCAGTATCGCCTAGGATCGTCTCAGGACGCGTCGTGGCAACGCTGATATATTCAATCCCACTGGACTGTTGCCCTTCCAGCGGCTTCAGTGGGTAGCGTACATAGGTCAGTTTTCCGGGCGTATCAACGTGGTTCACTTCCAGATCGGAGATGGCACTCATGCAGCGCGGGCACCAGTTAATAATACGCTCGCCACGATAGATCAATCCCTCTTCGTACAGACGCACAAAGACCTCTCGCACAGCTTTTGAGAGTCCCTCATCAAGTGTAAAACGCTCACGTGACCAGTCACAGGAAGCGCCCAAGCGACGATGCTGATCCTGGATGCGACTCTTATACTGGTACACCCACTGCCAGACACGCTCCACGAAGACCTCGCGTCCGACTTTGTGCCGATCGGTTCCTTCTTGTGTCAGGGCACGCTCCACCACCGCCTGGGTGGCGATGCCAGCATGGTCCTCACCAGGAACCCATAGCGTCTCATCACCCTGCATGCGATGGTAGCGGATCATAATATCCTCGATCGTCGCCGTGATGGCATGGCCGAGATGCAATGCTCCTGTCACATTGGGCGGCGGCATACTGATTACGAACGGTCTACGGGATGGATTAGGGCGCGGCTTGAAGTAGTCGCCCTCTTCCCAGAAGCGATACCACTTTGTCTCGACAGCCTGCGGCTCATACGCTTTGGGTAAAGATGCGCTATTAATAGTTTCTGTCGCGGTGGTTTCTGTCAGCTTTTCCTGCTCAATCATACTCATCAGTCCCAGCTTGAATTATCGCTATAACACAACAATCATCCAACATATAAAAACCCCTTCCCGTCAAGGACGAGAAAGGGCATGACTCGTGGTACCACCTTGTTTCGATCACCCAGCCAAATGATGTATCATAGCATCCTCAAAACTTGCAGTATCCTCAAAACGGATCGTAAGACTAAGGCAGGATGATCCTCTTTGTGCGATAACGGACACACCCGCAGAAACCAACTACAAAGCCAGTTTCCAGGCTCCCAGGCGACCTTCGATGCGTATCGGCACAGGAAGACTTGCAGCCAGTGATCTTCCCTCTCTGATTGCGATTTACGCGCCTACTCCTCCTGGCTATCGCCAGTATATATCAGAGTTTATTCTAGTGTAGCGAGCATTGATGCAAATGTCAAGGGCTGAATATAGTATTCTTTCGTTCTTATGCCCTTATTCTGCGAATGTATTCGTCATGTGGCCCTATCCAGTACCACTCAATGATATCATCACCTTCTATGTATCCTAGCGCACGGTACCCCTTTTTATTAATGCGTATAGAATACCTAGCTTTTTGCTGGTTAACGCACTTAAACTCCAAGCTGGGATATTGTGAGTCCTGTTCAAAGTGTTCAAAAGCTCTATCGGCTTGCTTTTGTGCATAGGGAGGAAGCTGGTAATAATAGTTGCTAAACTTGCCGCTGAAAGAGTTCTGCAAGGCTTTTCCCTGGGATATACTTGATGCTTTTACCAGCAGCTCGGTCGGCTTTTGCTTCCTCTTCAAGCCTATCCAAGAATGCATCAGACTCAGGAGTTGCAAGTGTTGCATCCCACTTTTCGTCCCACTCCATAGCTTCAATCTCCTCCAAAATTTTCTTAGCAAGCATATCTTGATCTTTGAGAGAAAGCTTTTCTGCTTTTTCATATGCAGCTTTGAGTTCATCGGTCGCCATAGCTTCTACCCCGTTTCTTTATGTTCGCTATAGACAGTGTTCAGTTTCGATTGTATTTCAATCTCAACTGAGCATTAACCGCCCTTTCCACTCTAGCATTCTAACATACCATGCCATACCAGACAAGAGTAGAGTCCGTACACAGCTAGACAGCCAGCTCAAAAACAAGATTTGTCCCTCTTTCTTCCTAGACTATTGTGCGACCCTCCTGCTATACTTTACTCAGCCAACAAAGGTTACTATTGAGTGTAAGAGGAATACTTCTCACTACAGCATAGTTATAGAAAAACCTCCAGTCGGCAGACTTGGGAGAAGATCAGGTTGTCAGGAAGAAAGGAAAGGTTAGTAACATGATATCAGCCACTATTCATCGCACATGTAAGCAAAGATGGTTTTCATTCATTGTGGTAGTCGCAGCCAGTCTTCTCCCCATGATCGCGACTCTCAACTCCACTCCTGTGCAGGCTGCACAGGCAATGAGTTCGTCCTTAACCATAAGCGACACTGCTAAACTACCTATTAACCCGTCTTCCAATACGCTTGAAGTAGCCATGGTTGTGTTTTTCACGCGGCCTCTTTCGTGTGTGCAAAATTCTCAAAATTGCCAGGACAATGTTAAATCATATGGTCCTGACAACAAATGGTCGTGCTCTTCCCCGATCTCCATTTCGGTGGACTCTTCAGCCTCTTCCTGGGTTAGGAATGGTGAGGAATGTCCCTACCTTACCTGTAACTACCTGTCCATAACATCGTGTACTGCACAGAGCAGCAAGACCGTATTTCGGTCACTACCACAGACGATACCTAACGTTGGTGATTCTTACATGTTCCAACTCTTAAAATTCAATGCGAAAGATGTAGGATCGGCAGGCACACTCATGCTGAATGGTTGCATTTACTATGCAAACTGGCCCCAATTCCCCACCAACAATACTCAGTTGGCCCTCTCTTGGCCCAGCCTAAAGGTGCTCTCAAAAACACCAGTGCCTCCTGGTGTGAATATGCAAAAAATCCTAGGACAGCCAAGCCTGGGATCAACGAAAACGAGAACGGGAGTGGGACCGGGAACGGGAAACACCGGCTGGAATGTGCAGCCGAATTCTTGAGTGTAACTAAGAATTGGCTTCGCATGCTACAGCAGACATGGCACGACTGGCACTAAAGAACCCGCCGCAAGCTACCGTGGCTTTAGCTCGTGTAGATAGGCGGGTTTCTCGTTGGCTTTAGTCCTGCGGAGTGTCTCACTTTAGAAATACTGAGGTGTTCCCTTCTGACCACTCACGACCTACGGTCGTCCGCAAGCCTTATCATGAGGAGGGTGGATTTGGCAGCTTCAGGCTGCCAAATCCACCCTCCTCATATACCAAGCGAACCTCCACAGGTGGCAAAGCGACCTCAATAGTTACTTTTTCATAAAATGCTGCAATCATAAACTGCAATAGATGGTTTTACTATAATCCATAGAACCTTCCCTGCCAACTTTCCTATGTCCTTGCCTCGATATACACATCTATTATATAGTCATTACCAGATCCATTAAGTAGTGGCATAATAGGTAGTTGTGGAGAATATTTTACGATACATGCATAGAAATAGAAGGGATATTTGCGTGAACATACAGAAACAGTGCTCGTGGATGAGATTTCTGGTTTTCTTAACATTAGTCAGTTCTATGTTAGGAGAAACCTTATTTGAGGCTCACGCTGCTGCATCGGATGAGAATTTAACCTATTATGGGACCGATCTGCAAAAAATGGTGATCGCGACCGGGGTGAACTTTGAGCAGCCCAACACTGTGGCCAAGGGAGGACCATGGCCACAGCGTACGGATAACTATTGCTTTGTTTCGGTAGTGCAGACAATGGTCAATTATGCTGACCTGAAAGAAGGTCTACCGCTTCGTTATCCAACGCAGAACGATCAGGGGCCAGTTTCTGGTGATCCTGCTGATGAGACTAACGGACAGATACTTTACGACATGGACCACCATATGCTTCCGCCTGATGGACCTTTAAAGAGTATAGGCACTGGTAAGAATCGCCGACCATATACCCTTGCCAACATCGCCTATGATTTTGGTGGCGATCCCCGTGCACAGGCATTTGCCACTGCTTACGAAACACCCGATAATTCGTTTTATCACGAGCATATTTATCACAATGGTCCAGAGGCTGCTACGCTGGGTATCGCTAAAGCACTAGCACGCTATTCAGAGCCAGTTATTGCAGTGGTCAACCATGGAGAGCATTCGGTGATCGTGGCAGGCATCTGGACAACAGGCAATCCCCTCACTAGCGACAATGTCCAGATTCGTGCACTGGCAGTTTATAATCCGTGGGATCAAAGCCGAGGAGCATATCTCAGCAAGGGCTACTATGCACGCGTCTCCTATAACGACTGGATCAATGCCACTAATCTCCCCAGTCCTTGGGGAGGGGTCACGTCCTGGTTCAGTCAACCCTACCAGAGCAACGGTAACCTCGATCCTGATCCTTCAATCTCGATGTATCAGGCCGGACCTGGGACGCTCAATCCCAATGCTCATCATTGGATTGGCAATTACGTCATTATCCAGCGTGATGATCATTTT
>Ga0102924_1005516_pt1 | contig 12245 bp, 12 predicted proteins | sample PaiPotPPM11metaG_FD_80116 | JGI IMG/M metagenome (GOLD analysis project Ga0102924, IMG submission 80116) | Iron sulfur acid spring bacterial and archeal communities from Banff, Canada, to study Microbial Dark Matter (Phase II) - Paint Pots PPM... ... | reverse complement strand
GACCGGGCGCGGCCTTGGCCGGTCCGGTTGCGGGCCGGACGCGACCTCGTGCGGGCCGGACGCCCCGTTCGGACTGGGCGTGGCTTCAGGCGTCGCGGCGGCGGAGGGCCAGGGCGGCCAGGCCCAGGGCCAGCGCGGCCCACCCGCCCAGCACCGCCAGCCCGGCCCAGGCCGACAGCGGGAAGTAGCCGGCCGAGCTGACGTAGACGTCGCTGACCTGCGGGTACTGCGGCAGTGTCTGCTGGACGGCGAAGGCCGCGGCCGGGGTCACCCGCAGCAGCCACGCGCCGGCACCCTGCGGCAGCACCCCGAAGGCGAGTATGTAGGGCAGCACGACCAGCACGATGGCCGCGGACACCGCGCCCGCGCTGCGCCGCAGCAGCGCGCCCAGGCCCAGGGCCAGCAGCGCCGCCCCGGCCAGCACGACCCCGGTCCCGGCGATCACCCGCAGCTCGGTCAGCCAGGTGACCGGGTATACCCCGACGCCGTCGGCGCGCAGTTCCCGCTGGCCGACGGTGACCACGACGGCGGCCGCGGCCAGCCCGGTCACGAACGCGACCGCGGCGATGACGGCCGCCTTGGCCGCCAGCACCCGGCCGCGGCGCGGGCTGGCCGCCAGCGTGACCCGGATCAGGCCGCGCCGGTACTCGGCGGTCATGAACAGGCCCGCCACCACGACCACCGCGATCAGGCCGGCGAAGGTGCCGACGAGGGTCTGCGTGATGGTGACGCCGAAGCCGGCCCCGCCCGCCACGGACGGGGCGATGTCGCCGGACCCGGTCACGGTCAGGCGGCCGCCGGCCTTGCGGACGCCGTCGGGCGGCATGTTCGGGCCGTCGGGGTTGCCGCCGACCTGGGCGCCGGCCCAGCCGCCCGGCGACCGGCCGCCGCGCACGGCGAGCTGGTCGAACACCGCGGTGGCCTGGGTCGGGGCGCCCGAGGTTCCGGCGCCGCTGGCGTCGGTGGCCTGGACCCACTGGGGCGAGGCGACGAACAGCCCGGCCTGCGCGGTCCGCGGCACCCCGGCCAGGCGGACCGCGCCGATCCGCTGCCAGGTCGTGCCGTCGGCCGACTGGTAGCCGGTGAAGGTGTCGCCGGAGCGGGTCAGCCGCAGCCAGCGCGGCGGCCCCGCATTCCCGGCCCCCTTCACCGGCCCGGCCAGGTCGCCGGCGTAGTCGTACTGCATCCGCGGGCCGTGGTGACCGGTGAGCATGACCGCGGCGTAGGCCGCGCCGGGCCGGGTGCCGGTGATGATCAGCCCGGCCTTGGCCCACGGGGCCAGGCCCGGCACCTGGCCCGGGCCGTTGGCGGCCGGGATGGTGCCGGCCAGCGCGGCCACCCGGACGGTCAGGGTGCCGTTCCCGGCCAGCGGCCGGTGCACGAAGTAGTAGCTGTCGGTGACCGGCTCGCCGCCGGGTCCCAGCGTGGCACCGCAGTCGTTGCCGCAGTTGCCGCTCATCCCGGTGGCCAGCCCCAGCGCCACGATCAGCGCGGCGCCGGCCAGCAGCCCGCCCACCCAGCCGGGCACGGTGCGGAACTTGGTCCACTCGGCGTGCAGGACCGGCCCGAACCCGGTGACGGCGGCGCGGGGGCGAGGCGAGCGGTCGATGGTCGTCGTCATGGTCCGCAGTTCTAGGCCCCGGCCGGTCACACCGCCGTCACATTGACTGTGACCAGGCTGTGACCGCCGGCCGGGCATGCTGGGCTGATGCGGGTGCTGGTGGCCGAGGACCATGCCCGGCTGGCCCGGACGGTGGCCGCCGGGCTGCGCCGGGAGGGCATGGCGGTGGACATCGCCCTGGACGGGCAGCAGGCCCTGGACCGGGCGCTGGTCACCGGCTACGACGTGATCGTGCTCGACCGCGACCTGCCCGCGGTGCACGGCGACGAGGTCTGCCGCCAGCTGGTGACCGCGGCCTGCGCCAGCCGGATCCTGATGCTGACCGCGGCGGCGACCATCGAGGACAAGGTGGACGGGCTGGGCCTGGGCGCCGACGACTACCTGGCCAAGCCGTTCGCGTTCGCCGAGCTGGTGGCCCGGATCCGGGCCCTGGGCCGGCGCACCCGGCCCCCGCTGCCGCCCCTGCTGGCCCGCGGCGACCTGCGGCTGGACCCGGCCCACCGGGCCGCCACCCGGGCCGGGCGGCGGCTCACGCTGACCCCGAAGGAGTTCGCCGTGCTGCAGTTGCTGATGGAGGCGCAGGGCGCCGTGGTGCCGGCCGAGGAACTGCTGGAGAAGGTGTGGGACGAGATGGCCGACCCGTTCACCACCACGGTCAAGGCCACCGTGCACCGGCTGCGGGCCAAGCTGGGTCAGCCCGCGGTCATCCACACCGTGGCCCAGGCCGGCTACCGGATCTAGAGAGGTGCCCATGACCTTTCTCCGGCCACCCCGCCGCTCGGTGCGGCGGCGCCTGACCGTGCTGTACGGCACCTTGTTTACTGTCTCCGGTGCCGTGCTGCTGGCCATCAACGGCGTGTGGTCGCTGGGCATCGCGTCGGGCACGGCCCGGCCGCCCGCGCCCCGGCCGGGGCAGCCCCCGCTGGCCCGGGCCCAGGCCCGGATCCGCGTGCTCCAGTACCAGGTGACGGCGCTGTCCGACCACCTGCACTCGGTCCAGTCGCATGACCTGCTGATCGGGTCGATGGTCGCGCTGGGCGTGATGGCGGCGGCGTCGGTGCTGCTGGGCTGGCTGGTGGCGGGGCGGATCCTGCGGCCGCTCCAGGCCATGACCGCGGCCACCCGGCAGATCTCCGAGCACGACCTGGACCGGCGGCTGGCCCTGCCCGGCCCCGGCGACGAGCTCAAGGACCTGGGCGACACCATCGACGGGCTGCTGACCCGGCTCCAGGCCGCCTTCGACGCCCAGCGGCAGTTCGTGGCCAACGCCTCGCACGAGCTGCGCACCCCGCTGACCGTGGCCCGGGCCCTGCTGGAGGTGGCCCTGGCCGACCCGGCGATCAGCACGGCCGCGCTGCGCTCGGCCTGCGAGGAGGTGCTGGAGGTGGGCCAGGAGCAGGAGCGGCTGATCGAGGCGCTGCTGACCCTGGCCCGCAGCCAGCGCGGCCTGGACCAGCGGGCGCCGTTCGACCTGGCCCGGGTGGCTCGCCGGGTGCTCGACCAGCGGGACGGCCGGGCGCGGGAGGGCGCCCTGGGGATCAGCGCCGACCTGGCCCCGGCCCTGGCGGCGGGGGACCCGGCCCTGGCCGAGCGGCTGGTGGCCAACCTGGCCGACAACGCGCTGTCCTATAACCGGCCCGGCGGCCGGGTGGAGGTCACGACCGGGATCAGGGACGGCTGCGCGGTGCTCCGGGTGATCAACACCGGCCCGCTGGTCCCGGCCGACCAGGTCGAGCGCCTGCTCCAGCCGTTCCAGCGCCTGGGCCAGGACCGCACCGCCGGCGGGTCGGGGCTGGGCCTGTCGATCGTGGCCGCCATCGCACGGGCCCACGGGGCCTCGGTCAGTGCCCGGCCCGGCCGGGACGGCGGGCTCCGCGTGGAGGTAGTGTTCGCGCCCGTGACCGCCTCCGGTCCCGTTCCGGCCCCGGGCCGGGTCCCCGCGCTAGTACGTTGACTGATAGATTGGTCGGCGTACTAGAAACACGCGGGAGAGTGAGTGGAACCTGACGTCCTGCGCCGGGCCGGCGATGCCTCGGTGCTGATCCTGACCAGCCTGGCCGACGGCCCCAAGCACGGTTACGCCCTGATCCAGGACATCAAGGGCTTCGCCGGGGTCGAGCTGGGACCGGGCACACTGTACGGCGCGCTGGACCGGCTGGAGCGCCTGGGCCTGATCGAGGGGCTGCCCACCGAGGACCGGCGGCACCCGTACCGCATCACCGCGCCGGGGGCGGTGGCGCTGCGCACTCACCTGGACTCGCTGGAACGGGTCAGCGCCGTCGGCCGGCTGCGCCTGCGCATGGGCGGCATCTGATGGCCGGGCGCCGCTCGGAGCGCCTGGTGGCGGCCGTGCTGCGGTGTTATCCGGCCCGCTGGCGCCGGCGGCACGGCGACGAGGCGGCCGAGCTGGCCACGCTGCTGATGCGCGACGGCACCCCGGCCCGGTCCATCGCCTGGAACTACCTGGCCGGCGCGGCCCGGGCCCAGCTGGCCTCGCCCCCGGCCCGGAGGGTGGGCGCCGCGGCGGGTGCCCTGCTGGTGGCCGGGGCCGGCCTGGGCCTGCCGCTGGCCCTGTCGTACTCGCCCGCGGCGGGCGCGGCCAGCGTCACCCGCGGCCCGGCCCGCGGGTCGGGAGCGGGACAGGCCCGCGCGGCGCGTAAGCTCGAGGAGATGCTGCGGTCCGGATGCCTGATCGGCGAGCCTGCGGCGCAGGCCAGGGCGCAGCTGCGGGCCGCGCACGCCAGGGTGACCTGGCACGGCACCGGGTTCGTCACGGCGGCCAGGGCCGGCGAGCGCAGCGGCCCCTTTGTTGCGTCGATATCCCTTGGTCCACGTAGGCCGGCCGGGCATGGCCAGGGCTGCTGACCGCGGCGGCCCCCCGGCAGGCGAGCCGGGCGGCCGTCCGACGGGCAGGCCGGGCGCGCACGCCGTCGGCTCGGGGCCGGCCGACGCTCCGCCGCCGGGCGGCACGCCGAGGTCGCGGCGCAAGAAGCGCCGGGCCACGACCGAGTGGATCGTCGCCCTGGTCCTGGCCATCGTGCTGGCGGCCGGGCTGCGGGCGTGGGTGTTCGAGGTGTTCTGGGTGCCGACCACGTCGATGGAGCCGACGCTGGGTAAGGGGGACCGCATCCTGGTCCAGAAGGCCTTTTTCAGCTGGCACGACGTGCACACGGGCGACGTGGTGGTGTTCAAGCCGCCGGCCGCCGAGCAGGCCGACTGCGGCGGGCCGGCCGACTCCGACCTGGTCAAGCGGGTCATCGGGCTGCCCGGCGAGACGATCTACTCCCAGGGCAGCAACATCTACATCAACGGCCGCAAGCTGGCCGAGCCGTTCCTGCCGCACCCGGACCCGGAGGGCCCGCCGATCCCGCACGCCACCGCCAGCCATCCGTTCCGGATCCCGGCCGGGGAGTTCTACATGATGGGCGACAACCGGGCGATCTCGTGCGACAGCCGCTACTGGGGACCGGTCAGGGGCGGCAACATCGTGGGCCAGGTCATCGTGCTCATCTGGCACAACGGCCACCCCGACCTGGGCTTCTTCTGATCGCTTCGGAGTCTTCTGCTGGCTGCCCGGCTCGGGGTACGCTGCTGCCCCAAGATCGTTATTAGTCACGACATGACCGCATCGGACACTGGGATCCGGCCGGCCCGTCGTGGCCAGGTGGGGGGAGACAGCGTGCCGGACTCGCTGCTGACGGAATCACCGCTGGCGCTGATCGATCATCATGTGCACGGGGCCGTGGCCGGGCCAATCGACGGGCCGGGCGTGGAGCTGCTGCTGACCGAGGCGGTGCTGCCCGCGCCGCCCGGCACCACGGCCTGGGACACCCCGCTGGGCTTCGCGATCCGGCGCTGGTGCGCCCCGGTGCTGGACCTGGAGCCGTCCGCGCCGGCCGCCGATTACCTGGAGCGGCGCACGGAGCTGGGCGCGGCCGAGGTGAACCGCCGGTTCCTGGGCCAGTCGCAGGTGGCGGCCTGGCTGGTGGACACGGGCTACCAGAGCGACGAGGTGATGACCCCGGCCGAGCTCGAGGCGGCCAGCGGGACCCCGGCCAGGGAGGTCGTCCGGCTGGAGGCGCTGGCCGAGCGGGTGGCCCGCGGCGGCGTTGACGCGGCCGGGTTCGCCGACGCGTTCGAGGCGACGCTGACCGCGGCCACCATCGGCGCGGTAGGGCTCAAGTCGATCGCGGCCTACCGGTACGGCCTGGACTTCGACCCGGCGCCGCCGGAGGCGGGCGAGGTCGCCGCGGCGGCCGGGCGCCTGCTGGCCGCGCTGGAGGCCGACCCGGCCGCGCGGATCGAGGACCCGGTGCTGATCCGGCAGGTCATCTGGGCCGGGGTGCGCACCGGGCTGCCGCTCCAGTTCCACGTCGGCATGGGCGACCCGGACGCGCGGCTGCACCGCGTCGACCCCGGGCTCATGCACGAGTTCCTGCTGGCCACCCAGCACTCGGGCACCGCGATCATGCTGCTGCACTGCTACCCGTACCACCGCCAGGCGGCCGTGCTGTCCAACATCTTCCCGCACGTCTACATGGACGTCGGCGAGGCGCTCAACCACGTGGGCGCCCGGTCGGCGGCCATCCTGGCCGAGGCGCTCGAGGTGGTGCCGTTCCACAAGCTGCTGTACTCGTCGGACGCGTTCGGGCTGGCCGAGTTGCACTACCTGGGGGCGACCGGGTTCCGGCGCGACCTAGCCAAGATCATCGGTGGCTGGGTGGCCGACGGGCTCTGGTCGGCGGCCGACGGGTCGCGGGTGGCCGAGCTCATCGGCTCGGGCAACAGCAGGCGGGTGTACCGGCTGGACGTGGCCGGCCTGTGATCGGGGCGGACCAGGCCGGGGAGCTGTACGCCGCGCTCAGCGAGGGCATCGCCCGCGAGCTGGACGACGCCGTCGCGCTGCGCCGCGAGCTGCACGGCGCGGCCGAGCTGGGCGGCGCCGAGCATGCCACGGCGGCCAGGGTCGCGGCCGTGCTGGGCGAGCCGGACGCGCCCGTGGTGGCCGGGACCGGCCGCGTCGTCCGCATCGGCCCTGCTGGTGGCCCGACCGTCGCCGTGCGCGGCGAGCTGGACGCGCTGCCGATCACCGAGCAGACCGGGGTGCCGTGGGCGTCGCGGACCGGGGCCATGCACGCCTGCGGCCACGACGTCCACCTGGCCGCGCTGACCGCGCTGGGCCGGGCCGCCCGCGCCCTCGGGCCCGGCCTGCCGGTCGCCCTGCTGGCCGTGCTGCAGCCCCGCGAGGAGAGCTTCCCCTCCGGGGCCAGGGACATCATGACCGAGGACGCGCTGGCCCCGCACCAGCCGCTGGCCGTGATCGCCGCCCACCTCCAGCACCAGCTGCCGGCCGGCACCGTCGGCGCGGCCGCGGGCACGGTCAACGCCTCGTCCGACGAGTTCGAGATCACCGTGAACGGGCGCGGCGGGCACGCCGGCTACCCGCACCTGGCCGTCAACCCCGTGCCCGCCCTGTGCGCGGCCGTGGTCGCGCTGCAGCAGGTCACCAGCCGGTACGCCGACCCCACCCACGCCGTGGTGGCCTCGGTCGGCGCCCTCGAGGGCGGCCGGGCGGCCAACGTCATCCCCGAGACCGCGCGGGCGCGCGGCTCGCTGCGCGCGCTGGACCCGGCCGACCGGCCCCGGCTGTACGACGCGCTGCGCGAGATCGTGGTGAATACCTGCCGCGGCTACGGCTGCGACGGCCAGGTCACCATCACCGAGGGTGAGCCCGCGCTGGTCAATGACCCCGCGCTGACCGTTGCCAGCTGGCCGTGGGCCCGCCGCGCGGGGTTCGCCATCAGCGACGATTTCCGTTCGTGCGGAGCAGACGACTTTTCTTATTTCTCAACAAATACCGCCACGCTGATGCTGTTCGTCGGCACCCACGACGACATCACGCTGCACCACCCGCGGTTCCTGCCCCCCGATGAAGCGGTCGGCGAGGTGGCCGGCGCCATGCTGGCGGGCTACCTGGCCGCCCTGACCCGCTTAGCGACCCTCACCCAATGCGGTTCCATGATCACGGTCAGTTCTCCGTCATATTGACGGAGAACTGACCGTGATCACGGAAAACCCGCCTGCGTGCGGTGATAACAGCAAGAAGCATTCCTGCGCCCGGTCTGGCCAGCGCATGCCAGTGTGACGGTGGGGCCGCCCGACGACGTGGCCGCCCGCCCGACGACGTGATTGTGGCAACCATGTCGTTACAGCGTCATGAGAGTGGCATTCATGTCGTTGCGGTATCTCCAAAGCCGCTGATAACAGCAAGAAACGTCGGCCTGGCGACCCCGGGGCCTTACCTCGCCTTCTGATAACAGCAAGAAGCGGTACCCCGCGCCTGGCCCCCGCTCGCTCTGCCTGATAACAGCAAGAAGTGCCTGGGCTCGGTCGGCGTCAGGCGTGGCTGCCGTCCGGATGGGGGACGTAGCGCGCCTCTAGCTGGCTCCGCTGGGTGTCGGTCAGGTCTACTTCTAGCGCGGCGACGGCGTCGGCAAGGTGCTGGGGCCGGGTCGCGCCGATGATCGGGGCGGTTACGCCGGGCTGGGCCAGGAGCCAGGCCAGGGCGACCTGGGCCGGCGGGCGAGACAGGTCGGCGGCGACGGCCGCGACGGCGTCGGCCACCTCGTAGTCGGCCGGCCGGTACTGGTGCTGGTCTGACTGGGATCTGGTCGTGTCGCGCGACTGGCGCTTGCCGGCCAGCAGGCCCCGGGCCAGTGGGCTGTACGGGAGCAGGCCGACACCCTGGTCGCGGCACAGGGGGATCATCTCGCGCTCGTCGTCGCGGTTGGCCAGGCTGTAGCGGTTCTGCATGGAGATGAACGGGGTGCCGCCGGACTGGCGGGCGGTGTGCTGGGCCTTGGCGAACTGCCACGCGCGCATGGTGGAGGCGCCCAGGTAGCGGGCCTTGCCGGCGCGGACGACGTCGTCCAGCGCGGCCATGGTCTCGGCGATGGGCGTGTGCTCGTCCCAGCGGTGGACCTGGTACAGGTCGACGTAGTCGGTGCCGAGGCGGCGCAGGGAGGCGTCGATGGCGGACAGGATGTGCGCGCGGGACAGGCCCCGGTCACTGGGGCCCGGCCCGGTGGGATAGAAGACCTTGGTGGCCAGGACGTAGTCCTCGCGCCGGGTGAACAGGCGGGCCAGCAGGCGCCCGGTGATCTGCTCGCTGACGCCGCCGGAGTACATGTCGGCGGTGTCGAAGAAGTTGATGCCGAGCTCGGCGGCCTGGCGGACGATGGGCTCGGCCTGGTCCTCGCGCAGGGCCCAGCTCTGGGCGGCGGGGTCGCCGTAGCTCATCATGCCCAGGCCGATCCTTGAGACGCGCAGGCCGCAGGCGCCGACGGGCGCGTACACCATGGCGGTCATGAGGCACCTTTCTGGTCGGCCGGGCTCTTGTGCAGCGCGACCCCGGCCACCACCAGCGCGATGCCGGCCAGGTCGCGCGGGGTCGGGACCTGGGCCAGCACGATCGCGCCGATCAGGGTGGCGAACATGGGCAGCAGGGCCAGCATGAGGGCGAACGCGGCCCGCGACAGGCGGGCCATGGCCAGCTGGTCGGTCACGTAGGGGATCACCGACGAGCACACGCCGACGCCGGCGCCCCACAGCAGCCAGCCGGGGTGGGCGAAGGCGGGCAGCGCGCGGGGCAGGCCGACCGGGGTGGCGACCACGGCCGCCACCAGCATGGCCGCGCCGAGCTGGTCGATGCCGCTCAGCCGGGGGCGGCCGGGGGCGGGCTGGCTGTTGGCGATGCGGTGACCGAGCATGACGTAGAGCATGAAGCCGAGGCAGTTGGCGAAGGCGAACGCGAAGCCGGCCGGCTCGCCGGCCAGCCGGATGGCGGTCAGGGTGGCCACGCCGCCCACGGCCAGGGCCAGGGCCAGCAGGTTGCGCCGGGTCCGGGCCCCCGCGGCGGCCAGGACGACGGTGCCCAGGAACTCGATGGCGCCCACGGTGGCCAGCGGCAGGCGGTCGATGGCCAGGTAGAACAGCGAGTTCATGGCGGCCAGCACGATCCCGAGGGCCAGCAGCACCCAGCGCTGGCCGGGGGTCAGCTCGCGTAGCAGGCGCCACGGCCGGCGCCAGGCGGCGAACACCACGGCCGCGCTGGCGATCCGCAGCCAGGCCACGCCGAGCACGTTGACATGGGCAAACAGCAGCACGGCGAACGACGGGCCGAGGTAGTGGAAGATCGCGCTGACGAGGAAGAACGAGGCGGGCGGCAGCCGGTCGAGCACGCGGGCGGCCGGGCCGGGCCGCCTGACGACGTCCGCGGTGCTGGTCACGTCGACCAATTCTTGTAGGCTGCTGAACAGGAGTGAATGGCTAAATCAAGGAAATGCGACCATGGTTCCTTCAAAACAAAGGGATTCTGCCCCGCCTGCCTTTACCGCCTCATCGGACCTGCTGGACGACGTGAACCGCGCGGTGCTGGCCGAGCTGCACGCCAACCCGCGGATGAGCATGTCGGCGCTGGGGCGGCGGGTCGGCATGTCGGCGCCGGCCGTCACCGAGCGGGTGCAGCGGCTGGAGCGGGCCGGGGTGATCCGCGGCTACCGGCTGGACGTCGACCCGGCCGCGCTGGGCCTGCCGGTCACCGCGTTCACCCGCGTCCGGCCCGCGCCGGGACAGCTGCCCAGGGTGGCCGAGCTGGCCCGCCAGCTGAGCCAGGTGAGCGAGTGCTACCGGATCACCGGCGAGGACTGCTTCCTGGTCAAGGTGCACGCGGCCACGGTGGCCGAGCTGGAGGACCTGCTGGACCAGTTCCTGCTCTACGGGCAGACGGTCAGCTCGATCGTGGTCTCCACCCCGGTGCCGCCGCGGCCTCTCCCGCTGCCGGGGCCGGCCCGGCCTGGCTAGCGCCGCTGGAGGCGGACGTCCAGGCTGTCGCGGATGGCCTCGCCGACCATGTTGAAGGCCAGCACCGTGATGATCAGGATGATGGCGGGCGGGTAGACGAGCCACCAGTAGCCGTCGAACAGGTAGTTCAGCCCGTCGGACAGCATGCCGCCCCAGTCGGCGTGCGGCGGCGGGAGGCCGAGGCCCAGGAAGCTCAGCGCCGAGAGCATCAGGATGGCGTCGGCCACGGTGAACGTGGCGTTCACGATGATCACGCCGATGGCGTTGGGCACCAGGTGCCGGGACAGGATCCGCCACCTGGTGCTGCCCAGCTGCCGGGCCGCCTGCACGTACTCGCGGGTGCGCAGGACCAGCACCTCGCCCCGGACCAGCCGGGAGATGGTCAGCCAGGACAGCACCGACAGCAGCAGGATGATCAGCCACAGGTTGGGCGTGAACAGGTTGACCAGGATCAGCAGCAGCACCAGGCTCGGGATGGCCAGGAAGGTGTCGACCACGCGCATCATGACCGCGTCGACCAGGCCGCCGGCGAAGCCGGCGATGGCCCCGTACAGCGTGCCGACCACGGTGCTGACCACGGCCACCGAGAAGCCCAGCTCGAGCGAGGACTGGCCGCCGGCCATGAGCCGGCCGAGCACGTTGTAGCCGGAGGCGTCGGTGCCCAGCGGGTCGGCCCCGCCGGGCGGCAGGGTGGCCAGGCCGAGCCGGACCGTGACCTGGTTGGTGTGGTACAGCAGCGGCCCGACGAAGCAGAACAGGGTCAGCGCGACGATCAGGCCGAGCCCGATCCGGGCCTGCCGGCTGCGGGCGAAGCTGGCCAGCGCGAGCGAGGTCGCGCCGCCGGCCTCGGGCATCTCCGTGGCCGGGCCGGTGGTGGCGACCGGGGCCGGGGGCGCGGCGTCGGGGCCGGTGAGGTCAGCTGCCATGGCGGATCCGCGGGTCGAGCACCCCGTAGGCCAGGTCGGCGGCCAGGTTGCCGACCACCGTGGCCACCCCGACGATCAGCGTGGAGCCCAGCAGCACCGGGAAGTCCTGGCCGGTCGCGGCGTGGAAGAACAGCAGGCCCATGCCGGGGTAGTTGAACACCTCCTCGGCGATCACCGCGCCGGACACGATGGTCGGCAGCGACAGGCCGACCATGGTGACGATGGGCAGCAGCGAGTTGCGCAGCACGTGCCGGGACAGCACCAGCCGCTCGGGCAGGCCCTTGGCCCTGGCCACCCGGATGTAGTCCTGGGCCAGCACGTCGATGGCCGATGAGCGCATGTACCGGCTGTAGCTGGCCACGCTGACCAGGGCCAGGGTCAGCACCGGCAGGACCAGCGCCCGCGGGTCGGCCAGGATGCCGCCGACCGAGGTGGCCTGCGGCGCCTCCGGGGGCAGCAGGTGGAACTCCACGCTGAACAGCGCGATGAGCAGGATGGCGAAGAAGAAGTCCGGCATCGAGTACAGCGTGAACGAGGTGCCGGTGAGCAGGTGGTCGACCGCGCTATTACGGCGCACGGCCTGGTAGATGCCCAGCGGCAGGGCGATGGCCAGGGCCGCCGCCGTGGACAGGCCGAGCAGCACGGCGTCGCGCGGCAGCCGCTGGGCGATCAGCGTGGACACCGGCTGCTGCATCGAGTACGAGGTGCCGAAGTTGCCCCGCGCGACCTGGGCCACGTAGCTGATGAACTGCCGGTACAGCGGCTGGTCCAGCCCGTAGGTGTGGTTGAAGATGGCGATCCGGCTGGCCGAGGCGCGGATCCCGAGCGTGGCCCTG
>Ga0102924_1005515_pt1 | contig 12246 bp, 8 predicted proteins | sample PaiPotPPM11metaG_FD_80116 | JGI IMG/M metagenome (GOLD analysis project Ga0102924, IMG submission 80116) | Iron sulfur acid spring bacterial and archeal communities from Banff, Canada, to study Microbial Dark Matter (Phase II) - Paint Pots PPM... ... | reverse complement strand
GAGAGGAGTGGCATCGCTGGCCCGCTGGACAGCCCTTGCGTGCGACGGCGATAGCGGCATGGGCGACATCGGCAACTCCCGAATCCCGTCGCCATTTTCCCTCCTGGGCGCGGAATTCTCCCAACGCTTGTGGGGGAGGGCCCGCGTGGGGGTTTCATCGCTCACCCTTTGGAGGAACCCTGGACTTGTCAAAGGAAGTTCCCTACCGCCTTGTGGGGAAGCGTCGAACCGATACTCCCTCGCCCCTTGTGGCGGAAGGTCGGGGAGGGGGGTATCTTCGCTCGCCCTCATCAAGGTAAGTTCCCGCCCCCCTTGGGGGGGAGGGTCGGAGAGCTGGCCGCCGTCCACGGCCGCGGATCGTTGAAGCGTTGTGGCTGGACGCAGCGGTCGCGCCCCGGCCAGCGGGGCGGTCGCGTCCTCCGAAAGGGAAGTGGCGAGAGCCACGGGGGCTCGAGCGGTGGAATCCGACACACGCTGCAACCTCGAGGTCGAGATAGCCGGCGCGGATGACAGCGGCGCAAGAGGCCAGGTTGCTGTCGGGCGGCTCTCGGTCGATGCTGGCGTTGGCACGCCGTAATCGGCTCGGCGCTGCACGAAGGGCGGCGGCACCGGCGAGAAATCATTTGCAGGCGCTGGCGACGATGTCGCGCTCCGCTGGACTACCGGCGCGAGCGGCTGATGCCCGGCAGCTGACGCGTCTTCTCGCGCGAACGTGCGGGCGAGCGGCAGGTCCAGCCCGGGTGCATCGCCGGTGTCCAGCGACGGTGCCGGCGAAGCGTCGGGCTCTGAAGACCTGACCTGTCTCACACCGGTTGAGAGATCCATTGGCGCCGTCGGGCTCGGGGCGAGGTCCATCGACGCCCGCGCCGGCACCGAGCCATCGGCCGGGACTCGCTGTACGACCGGGGAGGTGTTGGGGTGGGGGACCTGCTTGATGGGCGCCCCAAGGCCCAGCCGTCGAGATTGGCCCAGCGTGAGCCGCTGAGCCGTCACCGGCGGCAGCTCGAACGACTCGTGGGATTCAGCTGGCATGGTCGGAGCAGTTGGTATCGGTACGGCTCGCGAGCGCTGCGCCACCGGGGCGAGCGGGGCCGGATCGGCGCCCGGTTCCAGGCTGGTCAGGCGCTGAATGGCGGGCTCTGACGCGACCACGGGAAGCTCGCGAGTGGCGACCACCGGGTGGCTGCTCGTGGGAAGAGGGGTGGGCCGCGCAGGATCCGACGCGGCCCCATCCCCATCCCATTCCCCCAGCTGCACAACCGCACCGGCGATGCTGCGCTGCACGCGTGGGCGCGGAATCATGGCCGGGCCGTCACTGCGCGTAGTCGGCCGCGCAATGGCGAGGACCAGACCTGGTGGTGCTTCGGCGCTGACCTGATGACCCATCGTGTCCGTCGTGACCGATGGGTCCTGATGGGTCGCCAGGTCATTACTGAACTGATCGCTGGGGGCCGTGAGCGGATGTGCGCCGACCAACCGCTGGATGGGTGGCAATGCTGCCCACTCCCGGCGGATCACGGGCGCGGGCACCGGACGCGGTCCGTCCGCCGCCGGTGCCTCAAGCTTGCGTCGAAACGGCCACATTCCTTACGACTCCTGCTCTTCCGCCAGGCGCCGGTTGATGCCCGCGATTTCTTCCACGACCCGCTGACGCACGGGGTGCTCTAAATCGAGAATCTCTTCGAACGACCAGTGCAGGTGATACGCCACGTACGCGATCTCCTCGAAGAGGCGGTCGGTCGCGTACGTCACAACCCCCCCAGGCGACCACCTGCCATGTCAACCGTGAACTGGTGCTTGCAGTCGGGACAGGTCACGGCCGCCTGCGTATGCCCCTCCTGGTTGATCCGGCGGTAGAGGTCTTGCAGAAAGGCAAGGTCCGAAGCGAAGAGCCCTTCGATGGTCCCGGAGGTCACCTGCGGCACGGTGCCGAGCCTGGTGACCACCCGGGACAGCAGCAGGACCGTCAGGTAGGCCTCGTTGTCCCGCACTCGCGGATCGCGCTGGGGGAGGATCTCGTCGCGAGCGGTCGCGAGCCGCATCACACCCTCGCGATGCATCGTGCCCGCTTCGTCGACGTAGCCGCGCGGCAGGACGAAGGCGAATTCCGTGTGCAGGGTCGAGGCGGAGGTCGAGCGATCGACCTCCGCCATGCTGGATACCGGACTCACTTGACTCGCTCGAAGCCTTCCATGACGATGGTGGCTTCCTCGGTCACGACATCGTTCGATCCCGCCTTGAGGCTCCCGGTGGTGAGCTTGGACGGCCAGGCGTTCACGAAGTTCCAGCGGGCAACCTCGCCGGCTTCGTAGTCGTAGAGGATCACCGACCCGTTCTTGCGAGCGTCCTTGACCTTGCCGTCGAGCGCGAGCTTGTGCCACTTGTAGAGCTCCATCGACACGTTCTTGGCCCGCTTCAGCGTCAGCGTCGGCGTCTTGTGTGCGCCCGGGATCTTTTTGATGATCATCTTGCCGTCGGGGCCGTTCTCCTTCAGCTCGGTGACATCCATCTCAGAGGTCAACCCGCCGACCTCGGTGAACTGCGCGATGGTCGTGCCGTCAACTTCTATCGCGAAGTTCCGAGCGGCAAGTGCGTCGTTATTGGAAACGTTCGATATACCGTTTGCCATCTATCCCTCCTTATTCGCTGAGCGACGTGCCGCCCGAGAACTGGGCGATCTTGAAGACAACGAACTCCGCAGGTTTGACCGGCGCAATCCCGATCTCGACGATGAGCTGGCCCGCGTCGATCGTTTCCGCGGTGTTCAGCTCGCCGTCGCACTTGACGTAGAACGCTTCGCTGGGCGTGGCTCCGAAGAGCGCGCCGTCGCGCCAGACGCGAACCAGGAAGGCGCTGATGGTGCGCTTGACCCGCTCCCAGAGCGCCATATCGTTGGGCTCGAAGACCACCCACTGGGTGCCCAGCAGGATGGAGCCCTCGATGTAGTTGAAGAGCCGGCGGACGTTGATGTACCGCCAGGCCGGATCACTCGACAGGGTGCGCGCGCCCCAGACCCGGATCCCGCGACCGGGGAAGGCGCGAATGACGTTGATGCCCTGCGGGTTCAGCAGGTCGTGCTCGCTCTTGGTGACCTGCAGCTCCAGGGAGATGGCGCCGCGGACGACTTCATTCGCCGGTGCCTTGTGCACGCCGCGGGTGTCGTCGCTGCGCGCCCAGATGCCGGCCATGTGGCCGCTCGGCGGAACGAAATTCGCCTGGCCGGCGAGGGGGTCGAAGACCTTGACCCAGGGCCAGTACAGAGTGGCGTACTTCGAGTCGTAGCCCGCCTTGTCGACCCGCCACTCGCGGATCTGCTGCGCGTTCAGCCCCGGCGGAGCATCGAGAATGGCGACGCGGTCGCCCATCAGCTCGCAATGAGCGATCATCGCCAGCTGCACAGCCTTGACCTGCTCGGAGTCGATCATGCCCCGCTGGTAGGCGGCCATCAGGTCGGGTACGGCGAGCATCGTGACGGTGTCGACGGCTTCGAGGCCCGCGAACCCGGTGCGATCGGCGGAATTGCCCACGTACTCATCCGGGGTGACCCGTGCGGGCATCGTGCCGCCGCCGCCCTGAAGCGTAACCTTGCCCGGGGCGGGGACCTTCTCCAGTGCGCCGGCGGTCCCGATCTCCTCGAGCTGGATTAGCTTCGACGCGGTTTTCACGGCGGTAAGGACATTGTTCTTGCCCTTGCGCGACGTGACGTTGTCGTACTCTTCGCGATCTTTGCCGCGCGTGATGATCAGCTTGAAGGTGTCTTCCGACGGTTGCGCCGCCTCGGCGACCTCGACCTGGATGTCATTCCCGGGCTGACCGCCTTCCAACGCCAGGACGCGATACCCCGCCAACGACTTGTCCTTCGCACTGGGTAGCTCGGCTTGCGCTGATGGCGCGTGGCCGTCCGCACCGATGCGCACGACAAAGGCGGACCCGCCGCCGTTCAGGAAGTAGCCGTAGACGGAGTGCGCGAGGTATGACCCTTCCAGGAAGCCGCCGAAGGTCTGCGAGTACTGGCTCCAGTTGGTGACCAGTGTCGGGGTGTTGACCGGACCCTTCTCGGCGAGGCCGACAAAGGCCGCGGTCGCCGTTCCAACGCCTTCAATTGGGCGTGAGCCGGCTTCGACCTCCTCTACGTATACACCGGGCGATAAGTAATTGGGCATGGGCAATCTCCTCCCTGTTGATGGCCGTCAGGTACCCGCCGAGCCTCGCATCGGCGCCCGTTCGCCACAAGGGACGAGCGGGCCAGTGAACGGGTAAGCGGCGATGCCCGAAGGGACGGCTTGTTGTGCTCGAGGCTGCCCGTTCAGGCAGGAACTTCACCCCAACGGCTGCCCGCAGGCGACTTGTGAGGCGCCGCCCCAGCAGCAAATCTAGAGGGCGATGATCCAGGACGTGGATGAATCCCTGCGCGCCCTCGTAAAACGGGATGCCCTCAACGGATCAAAGGCTGACATTGCATTCGATGCGCCCAACAAAGAATGGTCGTCCCGGCGCAATACCCCCACAGTCGATCTCTATCTCTACGACATTCGCGAGGACCTGGAGCAGCGCGAGGTGATGTGGGAAGACGTCCGCGGCAATGCGCGAGATGGCCGGTTGGTCACCGAACGCCGGCCGCCCCCGCGACGCTTCAAGCTCTCCTACCTCGTCACGGCGTGGACGCAGCGGCCTGAGGACGAACACCGACTGCTCTCGTCGTTGCTCGCCTGCTTCCTGCGCAATCCGACGATGCCAGCCGACGCGCTCAGCGGCGCACTGGCCGAGACGCGGCAACCGATCATGCTCAATATCGCACTCCCGCCCCCACAGGACCGATCGATCTCCGATGTCTGGTCCGCTCTGGGCGGCGAGCTCAAGGCGTCCCTCGACCTGGTTGTCAATGCACCATTCGAGGTCAAGCGGGCCATTCCGGCCGGACCGCCCGTCCTCGAAGAGCCGCGTTTCAGCTTCGCGGGGCCCAATGGTGAGGGCGAGGACGCGACGACGCCTGCCGCGCGAGGCGGCCGAGCGCGCCGGGCGGCAGCCACCGCCGAGGGCGCCAAGCCAATGGGCGCGCCCGGACCCGGTGGACCGAAGGCGTCCGGACGGCTCAAGCCGGGCGAGCCGGTCGACAAGCCTGGTGTCCAGCCCGACCAGGAGGAGCTGGTGCGCTCGGGGAAAGAGAAGCAGCCCGGCCGCATCCTGCGTATTCGCGGCGTCAACCGCTCCTGAGCCGATGTCGGCGCCAGCCCTGACCGCCGTCACCGACCCGTCGCTCATCCATGTCCTGCGTCGCCTCGAGTTGATCGAGGCGCGTGTCCGAGCGGCCGTCGCCCGCCGCCGCGCGACAGATCCGGAGACCGACGATCGCTTTCGCGGCCTGTACATTTCGCAGGTCCACGTCGACCGGTTGCTGGCGAAGAAATCGGGACCGGCGGCACCTGACGCCGGCGCGGCGAAGGACCTTGGCGAAATTGAAGCCGCGGCTGACGCCGCCGAGCGCGAGGGTGCTGACCTGCGGTTACGCCGCCTCGCCCGCAATTTTCATCTCGACGAAATCGATATCGAGTTGCTACTGATTGCAATGGCCCCGGATGTCGACGCGCGCTTTGAGCGCCTCTACGGCTATCTGCAGGATGATGTCTCGCGGCGCCGGGCCAGCATCGGGCTCGGCCTCGAGTTGTGCGGTCTGCCATCGAGCAGCGCCTTTGCCCGGAGCCGCCTTGCGGCCGGCTCTCCACTGGTCGACGAGTACCTCGTGCAGGTTGAAGAACACGAAAGGCCGGTGCTCACCCGCCCGTTGCGCGTCCCCGATCGCGTCGCGGCGCATTTGCTCGGGAGCGACATCGCGGACCCCGTGGTCGCCGCCCTCGCCTATCAATGCGAGCACGCGATGCCCGAGCAGGCGGCAACCCTCGTTCGCTGGATGGGTGAAGCTCATTTTCCCTCCCCCTCCGGGGGAAGGCAGGATGGGGGCTCAAAACTCGCTTACATTCGTGAGCGCCCCGGCGCATCCGGAGCGGCGCTCGCCTCGACGGCCTTTGCCCAGGTGGGCCGCGCCACATTGGCGTTGGATCTCGAGCGCCTGCGCCCCGAGGACGACGTTTCGCTCGTCGCCGCCTTGAGCGCGCGCGAGGCGGGTCTGACGGGAGCCGGCATCGTCGCTGGTTCGGTCGAGGTCCTCATTACCCGAGGCCTTCCGGCGGTCCGCGCTTTTTCCGAGATGCCGGCGCTGGTCGTTCTGGTCGGGGCCCGCAGCTGGGATCCCGACTGGGCGCGTGACGTCCCATTTATTTGCGAGGCTCCCATCCCCGACGCTCGCCAGCGCGCCGAGCTCTGGCGCCGCAATCTCAACGATGACACACCGCCTAGCCTCGACCTGGCCGGTACGATGGCACAGTTTCGTCTGACCGCGGAGCAGGTGCATCGCGCGGCGCGGTCGGCGCGCATGGAGGCGCACGCTCGCGAGGTCCCGCTCGACGAAGAGGAGCTCAAGGCGGGTGCGCGTGCCCAGAACGCTGCGGGTCTCGAGCGCTTGGCGCGCCGCATCCAGCCCGCGGTTGGTTTTGCCGACCTGGTGCTGCCGCCTGACACGATGGCCCAGCTCAAGGAGTTGCTGACGCGGGCCCGCCATCGCGAGCAGGTGCTCGACGTCTGGAAGATGGGCGGGCCTTCGGCGCGCCGGCGCGGCCTGACCGCGTTGTTCGCAGGCCCGTCCGGCACGGGCAAGACGATGGCTGCCGAGGTGCTCGCGAAAGAGCTCGGCCTTGACCTGTACACGGTTGACCTGGCGACGGTCGTCGACAAGTACGTCGGCGAGACCGAAAAGAACCTCGACCGCATCTTCGCCGAAGCCGAGCGCGTTAATGGGGTGATCCTCTTCGATGAGGCCGATGCCCTGTTCGGCAAGCGGTCAGAGGTCAGCGACGCGCACGACCGCTATGCGAACGTCGAGGTCGCCTACCTCTTGCAGCGGATGGAGCTCTTCGACGGCATCGCCATCCTGGCCACGAATTTGCGCGCCAACCTGGATGAGGCGTTCACGCGCCGGTTGGATTCGCTGGTCGACTTCCCGGAGCCCGAAGCCGAATACCGGCGGCGTCTATGGGGACGAAGCCTTGGGACCAACATGCCGCGGGCTGCCGATCTCGATCTGGAGTTCCTCGCCGAGTCGTTCAAGCTTTCCGGGGGCGCCATCCGAAACATCGCGGTGGCCGCCGCCTACGCGGCAGCGGAGGCCAAGCATCCACTTGAAATGGCCGACCTTGTTCGGGCTACCCAGCGCGAGTATATGAAGCTTGGCAGGATGGTGGTCGAATCAGAGTTCGGACCCTACTACCACTTCCTGGGTTGAGGCCAATCGCCGCTCCGTCCTACGGTTTTTCCTCTCCCTCGAGTTCTTCCGACTCTTCGCGCTGGATCGCGTAGGGCTGGACAGGTGCTGCTTCGTCCTCTTCGTCAGCCTCAGCCCGCTGCACAGGCGCCGGTGCAGTCGCCGCGGAGGAGTCAACAGGCGGTGTCCCGCCTGACATGACCCGGTCGGCACTGGATTCCGCGGCCTGTTCGAAGCTATCGGCAGGATGGCTGATCTGGATGCCACCTGGCGCCGGGGTCCCGTCGACCGGTCCCGACCGCTGCTGCACGACGTGTGTCAGCTCGTGCGCGAGCATCCGCTGGCCCGATTCACTCTCCGGTGCGAACTTGTCTGACTGGAAGACGACGTCATTGCCGACGGTATAGGCGTAGGCCTGGACGGAGCGCGCCGACTCGGTCGCCTTGCCATCGGTATGGACTCGAACGTCGCTGAAGTCAGCGCCCAGGCGCGACTCCATGACCCCGCGGGTGTCGCGATCGATCGGGGACCCGCCTCCGGTGCCGACGACGTCTTTTACGAGGGACGGCTCCTGCTCCTCGATGGCGGCGCTGACGCTAGCGTTGCCCGCCGTCTTTTGGAGGTGCATCACGGCCGCCGGCGTCAAGACATCGGTACGGCCATGCATAAGCGCTTCGGGACCGGCCGACTCTGCCGCGTCCTTTCGTCTTGCCGGCGCCTGGTGGCTCTCGGGATTGATCAGAAGATCGTTTTCGTGCGATTGCATGCTCATGCCTCCGTCGAACTCACGCTGCTACCAACAGGCGCGCAAGATCCTTCTGCCTGATCTCACTCCAACTCGGGCGGGGGGTCAACGCTCAACGGCGCAGGTCTCAGGGCAGGGCCCGTTGCCCGAAGGGGCACTTTGTTCGAAGGTGTCTGACTCCATCAGCTCCGGCCCCCTAACCAAGCAGTCGGAGTAAAGTGCTTTCCTCCTCCGAATCCCGAACCTTGTTTTCGATTGCCGACTTTATCGATTGCCGGATTTCAACCGGCTCTGTTTGAAAAGTCCCTACGAAGCCATGACGCCGGTCAGGTTTCAGATTGGCGAGGATGATGCCTGCATTCAACCGGTTAGCCATAACTAGCTGGAGCGCGTGCTCGAGGACCCAGTCGGTGTCTTCGTCCGTGAGGACGGCCAGCAACTTCGGCCCATCCCGCGGGTCCAGCGCCGCTTGGTGAAGCTGGTGCCGTACTGCGGGCGAGGCGTTGGGCTGCCCAAGCATTGCTTGAAGTAATCCCCAGGAAAGGTCCGCTCCATCGGATCCCGTCGCGGGCTTGACTCCGACGAAGAGATCCGACCGACTCTGAAGAATCCTAAGAAGCTCCTGAGAGTCAAACCGCTCTGCGTAATTCTTGGCCAGCCACACTGCCCGAGTGCGGACCGTGATGTCTGGATCTGTCAATAACTGGACGACGGCCTGTGTCATCGGCGCTTCTAAGTCCGTGGATCGCACGGCCTCCATCGCCAGATCAAGACCTTCCTCAGGCCCTTGGTCTCGAAACACACTCCACACTGAGCCTTCGAGCATTTGTTTTCGCAGCAGGCCTACCAAGTCCGAATCCGGACCGATGGAGACGCCTCCAACATCGAGCGCTCCACTCACGGAAGAATCACTTCGAAGCCCGACACTGCCGAAATGGGCACAGGGCCTGCAACGGCCTCACGAATCTTTGGTATTTCCCCTGGGACGATTCCCCAGATTGCGTCCCGACGTAGCGGCGGCGCCCATTCAATGTGTGGCATCCCGTCGAATGCTGTAGGTCTACGGAACTGCACATCAGATGGCACAGACCGAAGCTCGAATTTCAATGCGCCCGTTGGATAGCGGGCTGGTGTGAGTTGCAGCCGGCTAACGTAGTGAGCTGTTGTTGTTCCAGCGGATCGGTAGCGAGCGTACCAAAAGCCGATCTCATTTGCACCAGATATTTCAATATCGGATCTTAGATGGATTTTAGGAGAGAATAGTGAATGATTTTTGCGGATGGCTGCGAGCCATCGCGCACGCTGGCCGAAATCTAGTCGGTACTCATCGGGAAGGTAGTTGTCCCATACGTAGTTAAGGGAGATAACCCGACTCAAGCCGCCGGCTTTTCCGACTTGCTCAGCCGTAATTGGGTCGCCTAAGAGCCGGTAGCTACCGATATTTTCAGTTACTACCTGTTTCATCACCTCGTAGGGCGCGACCTTCAGCTTGCGAGTCTTTGCGTCCCTGAGTCGCGCTTCAACTTTTCGCATGAAGTCAGCCTTCAAGTCTGGGTCGATGAACGGGTCTTTGCGAACAAATCTGAGTTTCGCCTGGGCGGTGAGATCCTCGCCTATGAGCGCCTCAAGGCTTTCTGCGGCTCGTAGGTTGCCCGACGTAACATGCCCCTTTGGGCTGAAGCCGCCGACGACCTCGACGTTTTGAGCCTGCCTGGTTCCCTCGAGTTCGAGCGAACTCCAGCGATAACGGACCTTGAGGAGTGCCACCTGAGCCGCAAGCCGAGCCCTGGAGACGCCCTTTGCAAAAAGCGCGTCAAGCCTCGCTTTTGTCGCCGTGAAGGCGGCCTCCTCTCGTCTACGCTTGGCTGCATCGTGGTCTGCTCGCGACTTGGGGCGTTTGCCGCGAAGGCGGTCGAAACCTGCCCGCACCTTTTGGCCGGCTCGGCGCAAGCCTGAGCCGACGGCTTTAACGCCGCGCACGATGCGGCCGCCGATTGCTCGGAGTCGCTCGCCGATGCGCCTCGCCAGCGCGCGCAGGCGGTTGCTCACAGAGCTGGCGGCGCCCTTGAGGCGGGTGAGCAGGAAGTTCGAGACGAACTCGACAGCCGCGACCGCGCCGGCGGCCACGGCCTTGGCGAACAGGGGACCGGCGGAGCCGACCTTGACATGCTTCAGGAAGTTGAAGAACGCGTCGAAGGCTTGCAGAATCCGTCCGAGCGATGCCCATCCGGCCTGGAGGGCCTGGATGATCGTGAGGATCGCACCCACCGCCGGGACGATTAGCGACATGAGCTTTTCAATCAGCAGCGCGACGAGGATGCCGGGAATCGCGCTCTTCAGCGCTTCCCATGCCATGCGGGCGACCTCGGTGATCGAGATACCGCCGCGCTGAAGCAGATGCCAAATCGCCTGGCCGACGCCAACAACCTCCTGGACTTTGTCGTGGAACCAACCCTGCACCGCCGTCTTGATCTCGACCCACAGGTAGTTTTGGATTCCGTCTTTGACGGCTGCGGCGAGGTTGGCAATCCAGCGACCGGGATTGATCGCGATGTCCTTCGCCAGAACCGCGAAAGTTCCGAATGCAGCCATCGCTCCCCTCGCGAAATCGAGGGCGCCGCGGACCGTAGCGCGGACGCCATCGAGCGCGCCCTGCATGCCCTGGTGCAATAGCCCGATCGCGGTGGACAGCGCGGTCCCCAAAAGGTTCAGCGCAGTCTGAACCGCGTGCTTGAGGGCATTGGCCAGCCTGTTGACCGTGGCTTCAGCCGCGGCGATTCGATCCTGGATTGCCTTGCGGAAGCGATCGCGTAGCGTCGGAAACGCGACGAGGGCTCGGTCGCCGATTGCGCTGAGCACTGTGCCAGCCAGGCGTATCGCACCCACGATCGCCTGGCGGGCTCGCTCCATGACGGCCGTTGCCAATTGTTGAGCTCGCTCGATGGCGCTGCGGACCAGTTGCCGTGCGCGATCGAAAACCGACTGGACGGCTTGCTTGGCTTTATCGAAAAGGGATTGCGCGGCGGATCCGATGGCGCCGAGCAATCCACCCTGGTTTTGGCCCTGAGCCTTCTGGCGCTCAGCCGCCGCTTGCTGCTCGGCTTCGTGCCGTGCCCGCAGCGCCTCCTGCTGCCCCTGCTCGTAGTGGGCGGTCGCTTGCTCCTCCGCCGAGGTCCGTTCCTTGGCGACGGTCTGCAGGGTCTCACTGGTTTTCGCGTCGGCCTCACGCTGCGCGCCGCCCACCAACTCCTGCTGGGCCGTCGTCCACTGGCCCCGGAGGCCAATCACTTCACGCTTCGCCTCGGCGCGTTCGCCCGCCTGTTCCTGAGCATTTGCCTGCTCGAGTTGCGACATATCACCGTCAGCCCTCGCGCGTTCACTCGCGGTGCGCTGCGCATACTCCTCACGCTGACCGGCGAGTGACGCCAGGCCGGTGCCGACCGCACTCTGGATGTCGGCGCCTTTCTCCTGCCCGGCGATGATCGACGCCGCCTCATCATCCTCGGCCGGCTTGGCTGGAGCGGCGACTTGGCCCGCGCCGGCAGGCATCGTGCCGACCGATCCGCGCAACGTCTCGGCTGGTGCAGTTGGAAAGATTTCATCCTCGCCAAGCGGTCGAGCCGCCTCCTGGCGGCCGCTGGCGTGCTCGCGCTCCACAGCTCCGAGTGTCTGCGTGTGCTGTTGATGGACGAGTGCAGGATCGGCGCTGCCCTCGAGAGGAACATGGGGGAGAGGACCCGGCTTTATCTCCAGGGCTGGGTCCCGCGTCGGTAACTGCCCGTTCGAGATCGACAGCTCCGGCGTGGCCGGCAGTGTCGGAGGACGCTGGACCTCGACGTCGCGGCCTTCCGGCATCGTGGGTACATTGCTGGCAGTCGGTTTGTCCACAATCACCACACGTGTTGCGGCCGGTGATCCGACCGTCGATGGTGCGCCGGGATGGCGTGGCCGCTGCGGTGCATTGGCGGCGAGCCGCTGGTGTTCATCAGTCACTCGCCCGCCTACCGCAGTGGAAATCGATCCGAGCGAGCTCAGCAGTTGTGCTGGAGGTAGGCTCCCGACTCGGGCGAGACCCTCGGCGGGATCAGCCCCGCTGAAGTCGCGGATCGCCGGTGCCGGCCCCTCCTCGATTGGCGTGCCAGGGTCAGAGGCCCCCACCCCGCCCTCCCCCACAGGGGGAGGGGAG
>Ga0102924_1005511_pt1 | contig 12250 bp, 10 predicted proteins | sample PaiPotPPM11metaG_FD_80116 | JGI IMG/M metagenome (GOLD analysis project Ga0102924, IMG submission 80116) | Iron sulfur acid spring bacterial and archeal communities from Banff, Canada, to study Microbial Dark Matter (Phase II) - Paint Pots PPM... ... | reverse complement strand
GTGAGCGGTGGGTGTCGACGCCCGTACCGGAGGCCGCACCGGTCATCGGTGCCGGTGTACTTCAGCCATCCCGGTACTCTCGGATCGTGATCGCATCGATACCGAGCCCGGCCAGCGGTGCGATCCATCTCGGGCCGCTGCAACTTCGCGCCTACGGCCTCTGCATCGCCCTGGGCGTGTGGGCGGCTGTCACCCTGTCCGCCCGACGGTATGCCCGCCGCGGCGGTGATCCGAGTCTCATCACCACCATTGCCATCTGGGCCGTGCCGGCCGGCATCATCGGCGCCCGGCTGTATCACGTGGTCACCGACTATGAGCTCTATCTGCCTCCCGCCGGCCACCCCCTCAACGCGGTCAAGATCTGGGATGGCGGCCTCGGCATCTGGGGTGGGGTAGCTGCGGGCGTCATCGTCGGAGCCAGGGTCGCCCGGCGTCACGGCGCGAATGTGCCGGTCCTCTTTGACTGCGTCGCGCCAGGCCTTCCCCTGGCCCAGGCGATCGGGCGCTGGGGCAATTACTTCAACCAGGAGCTCTTCGGGAAGCCGACCTCGTTGCCGTGGGGGCTCCGCATCGACGCCGCTCACCGACCGCCGATGTACGCCGCAGCGCACACCTTTCATCCGATCTTCCTGTACGAGAGCCTCTGGGACCTCTGTGTCGTCGGGATCGTTCTCTTCGTTGAACGGCGGTTTCGACTTCGAACCGGATCGCTGTTCGCGGTCTATGCGGCGGCATACACGTTCGGTCGGTTCTTCACTGAATACGCCCGGATCGACTTCGCCCACCGCATCGGGCCCCTCCGGCTCAACGATTGGACCAGCATCGTCGTGTTCCTCGCCTCCGTCGCGGTGCTCATCGTGATCAACCGGCCGTCGAGCAGCCCCGGGCTCACCGAACCGGTGCCGGCGGGCCCGTCTGCGGTGGGCCGGACGGACACCCCGACGGCAGCTGAGGAGCAGCGCGCAGAGCACTGACCGGCTCGACTCCCGATAACGTCAACCTCGCTACGCGACGGGGAGTCCAGCGTCGCTGGCCTTCTCCCATTCGTCGTCGATGAGGACGACATCGCGGCCGGCGCGGTCGAGGATGCTGGCGCCGATGCTGGCCCTGAACCCGGTGGCGCAGTGGATCCAGACCGGGCCGCCGGGGATCGACTCGATCCGCTCCGCGAGCTCATCGAGAGGAATGTGAACGGAGTTGTGGATACCTCCTTCGGCGCGTTCGTCGGGCCGGCGGATGTCGAGGATGGTGAGCGGCCGGTCCTCGGCGAGGGCGGCGGCGAGATCGGTGAACTCGGCCACCGGGTAGGCGGTGGTGGTGCCACCGCCGGCGAGGGTCTCGATCGTTCCGGTCGCCGCGCCTGAGGGCCGGTCGATGCCGATGCGGACGAGGGCTCGTTGGGCTTCGGCCACCTGGTCGGCGGTGTCGGCGACGAGGGTGATGGGCGATCCCCACGGCAGGACCCATCCGAGGTAGGTGGCGAACGGGTCGCCCAGCTCGATCGACACGGTGCCGGGGAGGTGGTTGCGGGCGAAGCCGCGCCGTTGGCGGAGGTCGATCACCCATTCACCGGCGTGGATCCGGCGGCGCAATTCGGTCGGGTCGACGGGCGCGGCGGGGCTCAGATCGACCGGTGAGGGGCCGGCGCGGTTGATGGGCGCCATCTGCGCGTAGTAGCGCGGGTAGGCGGTGAGCCCACCCAGGAGGCGGGCGACGAAGGTGTCTTCGTCTTCGATGGTGAGCGCCAGATTGGTCCGGGCCTCGTCACCGATCGTCGATGTCGTGGCGCCGGATGACTTGGCCGAGGAGCAGAAGCTTCCGAAGCCGTGGGTGGGCCACACCGGCACCTCGCCGGGGAGATCCGCCGCGAGTCGGTGCGCGGAGTGGTACTGGGAGTGGGTCAACTCGTCGGTCAGCGCGTCGCTGACGAGGTCGGTGCGCCCGACGGTGCCGTAGAGCAGCGACCCGCCGGTGAAGACCGCCACGGGGCCACTGTCGACGAGAACGGCGTAGGACAGGTGGTGGGCGGTGTGGCCCGGGGTCGCCACGACACGGAGCGAGAAACCGCCGACCTCGACGATGTCGCCGTCGCCGACGGGGCGGCGCTCGTAGTCGACGTCATCATCTGCGGCGACGACATAGGTGGCGCCTGTTGTGCGGGCAAGCTCGAGGCCGCCGGTCACGTAGTCGTTGTGGATGTGGGTTTCGGCGACATGGGTGATGCGCACACCGGCGGCCGCGGCGATGTCGAGCACCCGGTCGAAGTCGCGCTGCGGATCGATCACTGCGCCGACCTGACCGTCGTGGACGAGGTAGCTGCGGTCGCCCAGCCCAGGCGTCTCGATCGGCACGACCTCGACCACCGTCGGCCCGCCTGCCCGATCTTCCACCATCGCGTCCTCCTAGAACTGGTCCGTACTTGTCCGAACGTCAGATTGTACGTACATTATTTCCCGTGACTGCTTCGGGCAACGAGACCAGCAGGGTGCGGGAGCTGGACCGTTCCCATCCTCTGCCGCTGTGGGCCCAACTGCGCGCCGAGCTCGAGCGGCGCCTCGACGCCGGCGACTTCGCCGACCAGTTCCCGACCGACGCCGAGCTGACCGCCACCTACGGGGTCAGCCGCCAGACGGCCCGGGAGGCCGTGCGCCGCCTGGGCGATCGTCTGGACCGCCAACGGGGCAGAGGGACGTTCGTCCGGACCGCGGAGTTCGAACAGGCCTCCGGTGCGATCTACAGCCTGTTCGAGTCCATCGAGGCTCGGGGGGTGGAGCAGATCAGCGTGGTCCGCGCCCTCGACGAGCGCCGGGACCCCCCGGCCGCCGAGCTTCTCGGGCTGCGGGCCAAAGATCGGCTCGTGTTTCTCGAACGGCTCCGTCTCGCCGGCGGCGCGCCCCTGGCGCTCGACCAGGTGTGGTTGCCGGCTGCGATCGCCCGGCCGCTCCTTGACGTCGACTTCGCCCACACCGCCCTCTACGTCGAGCTCCACGGCCGCTGTGGGGTCAGGCCTGACCGGGCCGAAGAACGGATCGTTCCCGTCCTGCCGGACCGGGACGACGCCCGCGCGCTCGGTCTCGGGGCCCGGCAACCGGCGTTCGCGGTCGAGCGGCGCACCTTTGTCGCGGGAAGCCCACTGGAGTATCGGCGCACCGTCATCCGCGGCGACCGTTACCAGTTCGTCTCCACCTGGACCGCGTCGGCCGCGGCCACCCCGTTCCGACTGATCCGGAGCGCGTCATGACGGACCTCCCGCCGCCGGCTCGGATGGTCGGCGCCTGATGCCCCCCTGGCCAGAGGTCAGCGCGGCCGGTGCGGCGATCGGCGTCCTGTTCGGACTCTTCGGCGTCGGGGGATCCAGCTTCGCCACCCCGGTCCTCGGCCTGCTCGGCGTCCCCGGCCTGATCGCGGTGGCCGCGCCGCTGCCCGCCACGATCCCGGCCGCCATCGCCGGCGCGTCGGCCTATGTGCGCCGCAAAGAGGTCGACCGCGACGTCGCCCGCTGGTCGATCATCGGTGGCGTACCGGCCACCGTCGTAGGTGCCCTCCTGTCGGGCACGGTAGGCGGCAAGTCACTGCTCATCGTGTCGGGGATTGTGCTCGCCGCCGTCGGCGTCCGGATCCTTCTTCCGATCAGCTCCGAAAATCGGCTCGCCGGTCGGGCCCGGCGGCGACCCTCCGTCGTGGTCACTGCCGCGGCCGGGATCGGGTTCTTCACCGGCCTTCTCGCCAACGGCGGCGGCTTTCTCCTCGTCCCGTTGTTCGTCCTTGTCCTCGGCCTGACGATGCCCGAGTCGGCCGGGACGAGCCTCGTCGTGATCGCCGTCCTCTCGATCCCGACCCTCATCACCCACTGGGCCCTCGGCCACATCGACTGGGGGGTCGCGCTCGCGTTCGCCGTCGGCGCAGTCCCCGGCGCGATCGTCGGATCGCGCCTCATCTCCCACCTTCCCGCCGAGAGACTCCGAAAGGGCTTCGGTGTGATGTTGATCGGCTTTGCCGTGTACTTCACCGCCCACCAGACCGTCTGAAGCCCGTTCTCCTACAAACGCTTGACGTCCCGGTGTCACCCGCTGGCAGCGGGCCGTTGCTCGGTCGCCGAGCAGGTCTTCGGGCCTGCGGCGGTGAACATCTGCATCGATGATCTCGCGTCGGCTCCTCTTCGCCGTCGTTGCTGGCGTGGCGCTCGCTGCGGCCGGGTTCGCTCCGGCGTCGGCGGGAGCTACGGGTCCGCCGCTGGATGTCCCTATGGCCCGGCTTCAGGCCGCGCTGCGCTGCCCGGCGTTTCGGCACCCCCGCCGGGACCCGGTGCTGCTCGTGCACGGTACCGGTCTGGATGCCGAGCAAAGCTGGGGGTGGAACTACGAGCGCGTGCTGCCGAGCTTCGGGTTCGACACCTGCACGGTGACCCTGCCGGACCACGCCATGAACGACATCCAGATCTCCTCGGAGTACGTGGTGTGGGCGGTGCGAACGATCTCCGCGCGGTCCCATCGCAAGGTCTCGGTCATCGGCCACAGCCAGGGCGGTCTCGAACCTCGATGGGCACTGCGGTGGTGGCCCGACACGCGAACCGAGGTCGGCCACTACATCGGGCTGGCGTCACCGAACCACGGCATCGACGCCGCCGACGCCTGTACCGGGTCCGGCAACTGCTGGCCCGCGGTCTGGCAGTTCGCCCATGGCGCGCAGTTCTTGCGCGCGCTCAACCGCGGCGGTGAGAGCCCCGGTCGAACGCTCTACACCGCGATCTACAGCGCGACCGACGAGCTCGTGCAACCTGCGTTTGGCCCGCCGACCGCGGCGTTGGCGCCAGCCCCGAACGCGTCGAGCATCGAGATCCAGGCCATCTGTCCGGGCCGTCCGGTCAACCACATCTCGCTGATGGACGACGGGGTCGTGTTCGAGATCGTGCGCCGGGCGCTCCTGTCGGCTCACCCGGTCCGCGCCGGCCAGATCCCCGTGACCGCGTGTGCGACCACGACGATGCCGGGCCTCACGCCCGCTGACGCTGCTACGGGAAATGCCACGACGTACGCCGCCGCGGTGCAGGGGTTCGGCAGTCAGCCCGGGGTGCACCGTGAACCGCCGCTCGCGACCTACGCCCGGTGAGTCGGCTGGCGGCGCTCGGCGGGTTCGTGCTTCGATTTTCGGCCCCGGCCGCCCGCTAATCGGCGGCGCGGGCACCGTGGTCGCGCAGCCACCCGATCAGGTTCTCTCGCTGGGTGCCACGACCCATCGCGGCGTCGAGCGACGTGCCCCGGGCATATTCGGGTGACCAGTTCGGGTCGGCTCCGAGGGCGAGCAGGCGTTCTGCCGCGCGACGTTGCCCGCCGGAACACGCGTGCCAGAACGCCTGCGACAACAGGTCCATCGACGGACTCGCACCGAGCAGTTGGTCCAATCGCTCGAGGAGCCCGAGCGCAGCCGCCTGCCATGGCGCGTCGACGCGAGCGCCACGGGCGACGAGTAGGCGAGCCACATCCCAGCAGGCGTACCCGACGGCGTTGGCGAGAGGTGTGCCGATCGAGCCGCCCGGCACGTCGACGTCCGCGCCGGCGTCGATGATCGCCGCCGCGACGTGGACGTCGTCGCTGCTCGCCGCCCAGTGCAACGGGGTCTCATCGCCCCGCTCCGTCACCAAGTTGGGGTCGGCTCCGGCTTCGACCAGGACCCCCACGATCTCTGGGCCGTTGGGGAAGTAGCCCGGCCAGTCCGTCACCACATGCAAGGGCGTCCGGCTCTTGTAGCGGCCGCCGAGCGGTGCCGCAGCAGTGTCGGGATGATCGGCGAGGACTCGGCGCAACCCGGCGACGTCGCCGGCGTGGATCGCCGCCACGATGGCGTCGGCCACCCCGGCCGTGTCGGTCATGGCGCGTGAGCCTACGGTCGACGCCGTTCACGGGTGGGCTTCGTCGTTCGCGTGCCGGCTGCGCACGCGAGACTCGGCCGGTGGACGACTCCGACCAGACCGATCCGCCCGGCGCCGACGAGTGGGACAGCCGCTACGCCGAGAGCGAGCGGGTGTGGAGTGGGAACCCCAACGGTGCCCTCGTGGCCGATCTCGCCGACCTCGCGCCCGGTCGAGCCCTCGACGTCGGATGCGGTGAGGGAGCCGATGCGATCTGGCTGGCCCAGCGTGGTTGGGTCGTCACTGCGATCGACGTGTCCCGGGTCGCGCTCGACCGGGCCGTGGCGGCCGCAAAAGAGCGGGCGGTCGAGGTGACATGGCTGCGGACCGGTCTGCTCGACGCCCCGCTCGCTCCGGGCGGGTTCGATCTGGTCTCTGCGCAGTACCCGGCGCTACTGCGCACCGATGGGGCGAGCGCGGAGCACGCGTTGCTCGCCGCGGTCGCACCGGGCGGAACCCTCCTCGTGGTGCACCACGTCGACTTCGGCGCGCACCACGCACGCGGCCCCCACTTCGACCCCGAGGCGTTCGTGCACGTCGAGGACGTCCATGCGCGGCTGGGGCCGGAGTGGGAGATCCAGGTGTTCGAGGAGCGGTCCCGGGACGTGCGCTCCGGGGCGGGGGCCGGCCACTCCCGCGACCGGGTACTCCGGGCGCGACGCCGCCTCCCGGCTGGCCCGGCGCGGTAGTCATTGTCGGGGGGCCGTGAATAGCCCGTTGGAAGGATGGGGGTTAGGTAGATCTGACGGTTGTCGTCACCGTTCCTAACATCGCCCCGCCGTAGGCCGAACCTCCCAGCACAAGCCCAGGGAGGGGAGCGTCCAGATGCGCACGACGAGCAAAGTCCTGTTGTCGGTCGCGGCGGTGGGGAGCGCGGCGAGCATCGCCGGGCTCGGCACCTTCGCCAGCTTCACCAGCACGACCTCGGCGTCCCAGCCAATCGCATCGGGCACGGTGCAGATCGCCCTCGGCGCCACCGGCGCCGCGACCAACCGGCTGAGCGTCGGGGCGAGCGGCCTCGTCCCCGGCGACACGGTCCAGCGCTCCTTCGATCTGTCCAACACGGGCAATCAGGACCTCGCCTCGATCGCACTCACCACCACCGCCGGCCCGTCGTCGTTGCTCGACACGGATCCGACCAACGGACTGCAGATGGTCATCGACGAGTGCTCGGTGGCATGGACCGAGGCGGGCACCGGTCCGGCCTACACCTACGCGTGCTCCGGTACGACGACCATCGTCGTCGCCTCCCGCGCCGTCATCGGCTCAACCATCCCGATGTCGGGGCTCGCGGCGTTGACCAGCGGGGCGACCGATCACCTGCGAGTCACGCTCACGCTGCCGTCGACGACGGGCAACACCTTCCAGGGGCTGACGTCGACAATCAACTACTCGTTCCTCGGTACCCAGCGCGCCGCCACCAACAAGTAGCCCGCGGTGTGGCCCCGATCGCGCCTTGGCGACCCGGAGTCGGTGGTCGTCGCCGGCGCCGGCGCCGTCGGCCGGCTCGTCGTCCGGGCCGTGCTGGTGTTCGCCATCGCGATCCTGATCGTCCTCGGCCTCGGTCCGCTCAGCGGGCGGTACCGCTGCGTAACGGTGCTCAGCGGCAGCATGGCCCCAACGCTGCCGGTCGGGGGGGTGGTCCTCTCCACCCCCGAGCCGCTCGGTCGGGTGCGGGTCGGCCAGATCATCAGCTTCCACGCCCCCATCCCCGGACGCCCGGTCGAGACCCACCGGGTGGTAGAGGTGCTGGCGGGTGGCGCCCACCCCGTGATCCGTACCCAGGGCGACGCCAACCCGGCGCCCGATGGTTGGGTGGCCCGCCTCGACACCGGGCCGGTGTGGCGGGCCCGAGCAGTGGTTCCCGCGCTCGGCCGCGTAGTGCATGTCCTGCGCTCGCCGATCTGGCGGCCAGTGCTGATCTGGCTGGCTCCGGCCTTGTTCGTCGTGGTCGCTCTGATCGAGATCTGGGGAACGGGACCTGGTCGCGAACAGGCCGTCAGCTCGTGAGGACCGTGCGGCTCGTCGTCGGCCTCGGCCTGGTGATGGGCCTTCTCGGTGGACCATTGGACGCGGCATGGAGTGAGTTCAACGGCGGCGCCGCGGCAGCGGGCTCGATCTCGACCGCCACCGTCGCGCCACCCACGTCGCTCGGCGCGACGTGCGCAATCAACCGCCGCGGTTCGGGGACGGTGACGCTGACCTGGGTGCCGACCACCTCTGCGTTCGCGACCGGCTACGAGCTCTATCGCTCGACCAACGGCGGCTCCTCCACGCTGCTGGCCCCGATCGCCGCGGCGTCAACCACCACCTACACCGACCACGTGGTGAAGGTGACGAGCGTGACCTACCTCCTCGTGGCCGTGGCCCGGTTCACGCAGACGACGTGGACCAGCACCGACTCCAACACCGTTGTGTGCTGATCACGACCCGGGCAACCTGGAGGTCGCCCCTCCTCAGTCGCCGGTCGTGCCGTCGATCGCCTCGCGCAGCAAGTCGGCGTGGCCGCAGTGGCGGGCATATTCCTCGATCATGTGCACGATCATGCGCCGGAGCGGCTGGCGGGCTCGCTCCCCTTCGACCCCGCCGGGCTCGTCCATGCTCGCCGTGGCGAGGTCCCGGTCGATGATCGCGATCTCCTCCCAGTAGGCGGCGAGGGCGTCGGCCATCGTGGCGTCGGGCGCCACGTCCCACTCCGCCTCGTCGTCGAACAGCGCCGGCACGGCTTCATCGCGCAGCACCCGGCGGAACCACCACCGCTCCACGTCGGTCATGTGCCGGATCAGACCGAGCAGGGTGAGCCGGCTCGGGGGACAGGCCGGCCGGCGGGCGTCGGCGTCGCTGATCCCCTCGGCTTTCCGGGCCAGCACGGCGCGGTGGTAGGCGAGGTAGCCGAGCAGGACGGAACGCTCGTCGCCGGCGAACGCCTTCGCCGCGGGGAGCGCAGTGTCAGGAGAGCCCATCGGCTGATCTTGCCCGGCCGCGAGTCGGGAGTCACGTCGAATTCGGAGGGATATCAACGTCTGCCGTCGAGGGCCTGTTGTCCGCGCCCAGTCACCGACGTACCGTCTGATGAGGCCGTTCGTCGATCCGGACCGCCCGATAGGAACGAGGATGGCTCCCTCAGGTAGTTCCGCGTGACTGCCAGGACGGCCACGATCCTGATCAGCGATTTGGTCGACTCCACTGCGTTACGAGTCAGGCTCGGTGAGGATCGAGCCGAGGACATCCGCCGCGCCCACGACCGGATCCTGTCCGACGTGGCCGTGGCCGGCGGCGGGACTGTGGTCAAGGGACTTGGCGACGGCCTGCTCGTCGTGTTCGCCGGCGCGGCGGAGGCTCTCAGCGCCGCAGTTGGCATGCAGCAGGCGTTGGAAACCCGGCTCCGCGGGGCGGGCGAAGCGGTGTCGATGAGGGTGGGCGTCTCTGCCGGCGACGTGACGATCGAGGCCGGCGACTGTTTCGGCACCCCGGTCGTCGAGGCCGCCCGGCTGTGCGCCACCGCGCGCCCCGGTCAGATCGTTGCGGCCGAGGTGGTCAAGGTGCTCTCCCGGGGGCGTGGCGGCCATGACTTCGTGGCCCTGGGCTCGCTGGAGCTCAAGGGCCTGCCCGAACCGGTTGCGGCGTTCGAGGTCTGCTGGGAACCCGCCCGCCATGCCGGCGAGTTGCGGGGCGCAACCCCCTACGTCGGTCGTGCGACCGAGCGGGCCGTGCTCCAGGAGCACCTTGCTGACGCCGCAGATGGCACTGGGAGCCTGGTGCTGATCTGCGGTGAGCCCGGCATCGGCAAATCACGCCTGGTCGAGGAGTTTTGCGACGCGCTGACGCCCGAGGTCTTGGTCCTCACGGGCGGCTGCCACGAAGGGGACGCCAGTCCTCTCGGGCCTTTCGTCGAGGCGTTCACCGCGTGGGTCCGCCAGGTCCCAAGTGCTGACGCTCGTCGCAGTCTCGGCAGCGCTGCCGCGGTGATCGGGCGAATGGTCCCCGCGGTGGCGGACGCCTTGCCCGATCTGGGCGAGCCGGTGGAAGTACCGCAACCGGCGGCCGTGGCCCGGTTGCACGACGCCGTCACCCAGGTCCTGGGCCGCCTCAGCGCAAGGACTCCCACCGTCTTGGTTGCGGACGACCTTCATTGGGCTGACGAGGCCTCGGTTTCCATGCTTCGGGCGATCGCCCGCCGGGTCCGAACCATGCCGCTCCTGGTCATCGGCACCTACCGGGAGACAGATCTGGACCGACGACATCCTCTGGCCGCCGCGCTACCGGAGTTGCGCCGCGAGGCCGAGCCGACCCGGATCGCCCTCGACGGTCTGTCCCTGGTCGAGATCACCGAGCTGCTGTCCCGCCTGGCCGGACACGAGCTGTCGGAGGATCTCGATCGGTTCGTGTCGGCCCTGGGGGCCGAGACGGATGGCAACCCGTTCTTCATCCGCGAGACACTCCTGCACCTCACCGAAACAGGGCGCCTGCGCTTCGAGAACGGGCGATGGGTGGCGGATCCGATCGAGCGCCTGTCCATCCCCGAGGGCGTCCGGGAGGTAGTGGGAAGGCGCCTCTCCCGGCTCTCGGCGGCCACGAATGCTCTGCTGTCGATCGGCGCGCTCTTCGACGTCTCCTTCCCCTTGACCGCCGCGGCCGAGGTGGCCCATCTCGGCGAGATCGAGGCCCTCGACTCGCTGGACGAGGCCCTGTCGTCGCGCATCGTGAAGGCGACCGACCAGTTCGATCGCTATGCCTTCACCCACGCCCTGTTCCGCCACACGTTGGTGGACGAGTTGAACCCGAGCCGTCAGGTCCGCGCCCACCGGGCTATCGCCGAGACGTTGGAGAAGCAGCTGGGAGGTGAACCGACCCCGGCCGAGGCAGCCGCTCTGGCCCGCCACTACCACCTCTCGGCCGCCCTGCCCAACGCCGAGCGGGGCGTCTCGTATGCGCTGGTCCAAGCTGATGAGGCGGCCCGCTCTTATGCCTACGCGGATGAGTATCGGGCCCTGCTGGTGGCTCGAGAGCTCGATGCGAGAGGCCACGATGACCCGGACATCGCCGTGCGGAGGGCCCGTGCCGCGGTCCTGGCCGGGCTGGCCGCCGATGTGCAGGTGCGAGAGGCGGAACGCGCCGGTTCGTTGGTCGCCGAGCGCGACGGCGCTGACATCGCCTGCGACGTCCTCGCCGAACTGACCAGGCTGACGAGCAATGCGGATGTCCGAGCTGGCTGGCTCATCGCGACAGTCGCCCGTCGCTGGTTGCGCCCTGAACGCCGTGATGTGACATGGATGGTGATCCGGAACGCCGAGCTCGAAGAGGCCGACGCCTCAAACCTGGACGAACCCGGTCTGCTCCAGGACAGCCCCGAGCGAAACGAGGTCCGCGCCGTCGCACTGACCCTGACCCCCGCCCGGCTCCGGGACGCGTGGACCTACACCGGTTCGATGTCCCCGGGTGAGTTCGCGGTCTATGTCCGGCAGCATCCGGATGCGGACCCGGGACAGGTCAGCCTGGGAACGGATTATGAATTCACGCGGCAATATCTCGCGTCACGTCTGGACGATCATCGTGAGCAAGGTCTCATCGCCGACGGCATCCTCGACCTGGCCACAATGGCAAGGATCAGCCGGGTGTTGGCCGACCATGACCGGGCCGACGCCGAGCTCAGCGCGGGATGGGACCTCTTTCCCCGTGTGGCGCCAACCTCCAATGCTGCATTTCAACTCATTGCGGCCCACGCGCTGGGCCAAGCGGTGTGCGGGACGGTCGCACCACCCGATGACGTATACGACCAGTTCATCGCCAATCCCGACACCCACTGGATCGGCATCGCGTTGGTGGCGTCGGGCGCCGAACGGCTTGCCTTCCACGGCCAGGCGGAAACCGCCGTCGCTCGACTCGCGCGCTGTCTGCGCGCGATCGAACTCGCTCCCGGCTGGGCCATCAACTATCCGCTGATCCTCCACTTTGCCGCGGCCGTGCTCTGGTGGGCAGATCGGTCCGACCACCTCGACACGCTGGAGACCAACCTTCAGCGGAAGGTCATCGAGCCCGGCTTCCACTACTGGGAATGCGATGCTCGCTGGACCCAGGCCCGGCTTTGTGCCGTCTCGGGTCGCACTGACGAGGCCCACGACTGGTTCGACCGTGCCGAAGCGGAGCTGCGTGGGCAGAAGGCAGCGGCGCTTCTCGTCGCGGTGGAGCACGACCGCGCCCTCCTCGAAATCCGCCGGGGGTCAGGGGGTGACCGTCGACGCCTCGACGCAGCGCTCCGAGCGGCCCGGGCCGGTTGTTCCCACCCCGACATGGCCGCCTGGTTGCCCCGCCTCAACGCCCTGGCCGCGCCCAGCATGGTCG